>Ga0129314_1000713_pt1 | contig 31244 bp, 27 predicted proteins | sample O1111metagenome_FD_94431 | JGI IMG/M metagenome (GOLD analysis project Ga0129314, IMG submission 94431) | Orangutan individual fecal microbial communities from fecal samples from Wisconsin, USA - O1111 metagenome | ecosystem: Host-associated > Mammals > Digestive system > Large intestine > Fecal... | reverse complement strand
GGCAACAAAAAGTACATGAATATGAAGCACCTGGAGGCCGCCATTGAGGATGCCTCCATTGCCGGCTGACTTCATTCATGCCAGAGCTTGCAAACTAAAGTGCGAAAAAATCTTGACACGACCTTTTGCGCTGTTGATATATAATGTATAAGGTAAGTATACTAATGAATCCGGAAGTTTGCCCGAGCATAAAAGGGGAGGATGGGACGCCTCATTATCTGGCGGCTGAGTTTGATGTTGATGAAACCGGTGGAAGGGAGAAAGATTGTACCGATGTACTTTCCAGACAATATGAACGTTCAATACTTCTTTTTCGCTACATACCCTGGCTATTTTTTGCAGGCGTTGCCGATCGCTCTAGTCGCTGGAATTATCTACGCAGTATATAAAAGAAAAAACAGGGCGTTTCTTTGCAGGAAACGATTTTATCCTCGCTGTTTGTATGTTACATTACGGGGCTTCTATCTCTGACCTTATTTAACCTTGTCATGAGCGATATTTACTATTTTCTGTTTTATCATATGCCCAGTGGGAGCAGTTATCATTGGTTTACTTTTGAATATGATTTTATTCCCGACTTTTATTTTGACTTCAGTTCGGAAAATGCCGGTAATATCCTGATGTTTCTTCCGTTTGGGGCTCTCTACCCATTATTTCGCAGGAATAGTACATGGATACATACCATCCGAATGGGAATTGGAGTTTCCGTTGGGATTGAATTATTGCAACCGATTTTTGGCCGGAGTTTTGATATTAATGGCATTATTTTAAATGGGTTTGGAGTTATTGTGTCCACAGGAGTCTTTTTCTTATTAAAAACGGTGTTCCATCAGAAGTCATAGCAGTGAATCTTTGTATGTGCGATCTGAAATCAGAAGCTTGAACACTGCATCGGTCATTCCATCACCAGAAAAGAGGATTTGGAGAGGGACCTGGATTCATAACTGCCATTTTTAATCGTTCCGGCAGTATATTGGCTTCGAGGGTCAGCCGCATGCCCTAGCCTGCGGTCCCAAAAGTGCTCCCCGAATTTTGTGGAGAAAAAACGCTTGCTGCGGCGCATGGCCAAGCGGTGATCCTTTTTCTCCTCGGACTATACCCCAACTCCCGTATCCGGACAAATTCCCATCGGCTTATCTTTTGCGAAGCTTTGTGGCCATCTTTACAAACTCATACCACAACACCGACGCAGCGGCAAGGCCAATCGCTGTAAATAACTGCGCGCCGGTGAGCGGGGCGAGCTTCAGATAGAGGGAAACCGGCGTGTACAGAATCACGGCCAGCAGCGTCAGCGTACCCAGATTGACTGCCCACATGACCGGGTCTTTGCTGAGCCGCCTCACGGAGCGGTAAGCGAAATCGTGGTCAGAACTGTTGACCTGCACCAAAAACAAATTTGCCAGCATGATGATGGCAAGACCCATGGCGCGAGCCGCCGGGGCGTTGTCCGGATTGCCCGCCAGTGACGCAAAATAAGCGCCAAAGGACGCGGCAAATATAAAAAATCCCTGTAAAACGCTCTTGGCCAACAATTTTCCGGTCAGCAGTTTTTCCTTCGGGTCACGGGGCGTGCGAGCCATGATATCTTCTTCCGCAGGCTGACGCTCCAGAACAATGGAGCAGGTCGGGTCAATGAGCACCTCCAGCAGCACCACGTGAAGCGGCAACAGCAGCAGCGCCGCAGGCGCAATCCCCAGGAAGGGCGCCAGCAGGGAGGCCGCGGCAATGGGAATATGAATGGTGAACACATAGCCCACCGCTTTACGGATGTTGTCGTAGATCCGGCGTCCATCCCGGACGGTCTCCACAATGGTGGTAAAATTGTCGTCCAACAAGATCAGATCGGCGGCCTCGCGCGAAACCTCGCTGCCACGTTTTCCCATGGCAATACCAATGTCGGCATACTTCAGGGCCGGCGCGTCATTTACACCGTCACCGGTCATGGCGACGATCGCACCGTTTTCCTGAAAGGCTTTGACGATGCGCATCTTGTGCGCGGGAATGACGCGGGAGAAAATAGACGCGGTTTTCACTGCGACCCGCAGTTCCTCGTCAGACATGGCCTCCAGTGCCTCGCCGGTAATGATATTGTCGCTTCCGGGAACTCCGATTTTTTGGGCAATAGCGGAGGCGGTGATCCCGTTGTCTCCGGTGATCATGACCACACGAATTCCTGCGCGGTTGCAGACGGCAATGTCGTTCTTGACACTTTCGCGGGGAGGATCGGCAAGCCCCACCAGACCAAGCAGTGTCAAACGGCAGTCGGTGATGGCGGCGGGGATTGCAGCTTCATTTTCTGGATGGGCGGCGGCAATGGCAATCACGCGCAATCCCTGAGAGGAAAGCGCTTGCATCTGTTCTTCCGCAGCACACCGCGCCTTGTCCGTCAAAGAGCAGAGGTTCAAAATACGCTCCGGGCTGCCTTTGGCGGCAACGACCAGTCTGCCGCCCTTGCGCCAGACGTGTCCCATCATTTTCCGCTCATTGGTAAAGGGATACTCGCGCACGAACTCATTGCTAAACAGACTCTCTCTGGAAATGCCGTGCGCCTCGCAGCAGCGGAGCATCGCTTTTTCCATGGGGTCGTAGGCGTCGGTTTCACAGCCAAGTCCCATCGTCTCAACGAGCACCTGCTCTGTGCCATCTGCCACCCAAATTTCCTGTACGGTCATTTGGTTCTTGGTAATGGTGCCGGTCTTATCCACGCAGAGGACGGAGACGGCCCCCAGCGTCTCCACACTGGGCAGCTTGCGCACCAGCGAGTTTTTCTTTGCCAGCCGCCACGCGCCCATGGAGAGGAACACCGTAAGGATGACCGGAAATTCTTCCGGAATCATGGCCATTGCAAGCGTCACGCCGGAAAGGATGCTTTCAATCAGACGGTCGGAAAATGGATGATCGGGAATATTGAACCACGTAAATACGGCCACCAGCGCAAACAGCACGCCTGCTAGGATGGCACAGGTTTTCACCAGCTTGCCGGTCTGCTTTTGCAGCGGGGTATCCGCCTGCGGCGCGGCGGCCACGCCAAGACCGATTTTTCCGTATTCGGTCTGCGCGCCAATTTGATCCACCTGAACGACAGCGGTGCCCTGCGTAACCAGGGTACCGGCATAACAGTAATCCTTGCGCCAGTAATCCGTTGTGGGTTCAGTGCTTCCCGTGGGCGTTTTCCAGACGCCCTCCGCTTCGCCGGTGAGAGAGGATTCATCCACGCACAGGTCGGCGCAGCGTAGCACTACGCCGTCTGCCGGAATCTTGACGCCCTCACAGATCATCATCAGGTCGCCCGGAACCAGGTCGGCGCTGGCGATCCGTTGTTCGTTCCCGTCGCGGATGACAGTGATCTGCGGCGCGGATAGATCCTTCAGCGCATGGAGCGTTTGGTCGGTTTTCCACTCCTGGATCACATCAATGCTGATGATGCCCACCACGAAGATGAGCATGATCGCGCCGTCTCTGGGCTCGCCAAGAATAAAATAGATAATGGCAGCGGCAATGAGCAGCAAAAACATAGGCTCACAGAGAATATGCAATACTTTCTGGAAAAAGGTTTCCTTCTTCTGTGGCGACAGCTCGTTTTTACCGTATATGTCCTGCAATCGCTTTGCTTCGGCAGAGGTTAGCCCTGCCACGTTCGGTTGGCTGACTGTCATAAAAGAATCCTCCGTTTCCCGCTGCCATCTGGCAATACGGTGTCATGATTTCTCCTATGGCACTCCATTTGAGGTCGGCTGTTCCATAAATAGGTATAAAATAGCACACCTATGGAACATACAACTGTCCCACAGATGTGCATAAAAGGAAATGCAATCTGCTGCCGCAGACAAAACGGCCCGGCCCCACGCCCGCTTCCGGGCATCGCCTGCTCAGTTTGTACTGGTGATCTCGCATCCCGGCAGAACCGGAATGTAATGCAGTGCAAAGAGATTACGTTCCATTATATGTGAGAAGACGTGGAATGTCAACCGTTGGGTGTGCCGGGCAGTAATAGGACCCATGACAAGGTCCCGAAAGCTGTGCAGAAGGCGCTGCCGGTCGGCAGCGCCTTCTGCATTTCAGTCTGCGTCCAGCGGGTCCAAGGCCGCGTTGGAGGGGATGGCGGGCTCCGGAAGCTGCTTGTAGAGCACATCGTTTACATGGGAGAGCATCCGCTGCTGGTAGTCCTGGATATCGTCCAGGGAGCGAAAACTGGTGTTGCTCTTTTCCAGCGCAATCTGAGCATCCAACGGCAGCGCGTTGAAATAGGCGATGGCCTCCGGGGAGAGAAGCGCGCGGTCAAGCATGGCCTTCGCCCTCTGCTACGATGCGCTCCAGGACGGCCATCAGGTCGTTCATGTTTTCCAGCTTGACGTCCATGGAGAGAATGTGGTTTTTCAGGTCAATGGGCATGGACTCGAACTGGGCACGGATCTTGGGAGATACTGTGGACATTGGAATCACCTCGCGCCTAGTATGAGCCAAAACGGGCAAAAAAAACGCCGGCGACCCAAAATGTCGTCCGGCGGAACTTCTTGGTCTGCCTCCCCGGAAGAGCCATTGCCCTTCCGGGGAGCACAGCGGTGTTGCAAAGAGAGAGAGGGAGGAGGTTGGAATTGGTATTGGGTCTTTGCAAGTATAGAATATCATACTGAAAAGGGAATTGATGGACAGTTTTATAACGTGCTGTGAACTTTTTATGAACGACAATATTTTCCTTTTAGACGGGGTCCTGAATGTGGAACAGACTGTCCAGCACCAGCCAGTTTTGGGCAAAGGGGCGCATGAGATTCCAGTATCCGGCTCCGGACAGGCCGTATTCCGGGATGAGGGACAGCTTGGCGGCGATGCTCCTGGCGTCTTCAAACCAGACCTCATGTGCCGTACCCCTCTCGTCCGTGTAGCGGAACCAGGGCGCCTGGGCGGTCTCATCGTATTGGATGGCCATACCATAACGCCGGGCCAGGCTGACGGCATACTGGGGGGAGATGGAGGTGGCCCGAGTCTCCCCCTGGCGGAAGGGCAGCGGCCAGTCATAGCCGTAGGCCGGGATGCCCAGCCAGATTTGACCGGCGGGGAGCTCCGTCAGGGCGTACTCCACCACCGAGCGCACATTGGGCAGCGGTGCTACCGCCATGGGCGGGCCGTATGTATAGCCCCACTCATAGGTCATTAAAAAGACGCGGTCGGCGGCGGCCCCCAGGGCGCGGTAGTCGTGGCCCTCATAGAGCAGACCGGGCTGGTCGGCCGAGGTTTTGGGGGCCAGCGCCACCACCACGGGGTAGCCGCGCGGATTCAGCCGCTCCCGCAGGCGGCGGATGAAGGAAGCATAGGCCGCCGCATCCTGGGGGAAAACAAATTCGAAATCCACGTCCAGACCGCTGTAGCCCTTGGTCTCCAGCGTGTTGAGTACATTGTCGATCAGGACGCCCTGGACGTCCTGGTCGTTGAGGACCAGACTGGCCAGCTCGTTGGAAAAGCTGCCCTCGTCGGTGAGGGTGGACAAGTGCATCAGAGCTCCGGTCCCCACATTGCGGGCCGCGGTGAGGAGCGCCTGGTCCTCCAGCGGCACCAGCGCGCCGTCCGGCTGGATGCCATAGGTAAAGGGCGTGATATAGGTGAGGAAGGGAAGGGTACGCCGCAGCAGGCCCGGATCAATAAAGGGGTAGGCATAGCCGTTGACCGCAATGGGGGGGTATTTTGCGCTGTCACCCTGATAGCTGAGGACCACGGTCTGGCCGGAATAGAGGGTGGGGGAGCCCTCCAGGACGGTGTTGTTGCGGTAGAGCTGGCGGACCGGTACGCCGCTGGCCCGAGCCACGGAATAGAGCGTATCGCCGGACCGGGCGGTGTAGACCTGGTCGGGGAAACGGAGGACCAGCGTCTGCCCCACCACCAGCTCGTAGGGGGGAAAAAGCCGGTTTTCGCTGGCAATCCGCTCCGCAGACAGCCCGGATCGCTGGGCGATGGCATTCAGAGTGTCGCCTGCCTGTACGACATAGATCTCCATGGGAGCCTCCTGTCAGACCAGGGTGACGTAGTCCGAGCTGGCGTACCCCACCACGCCGTCAAACCGGACCAGATACCAGCCCTGCCACTGGTTGATGACGGTGAGCCGGGCGCCGTCGTAAGCGCGGGCCACGATGGGGGCGGTGGTGGAGGGCCTGGAGCGGATGTTCAGCGAGCCCCAATTTACATCCACCACGGCGGGACGGGCGGGGCGGGGCTCCAGGAAGGGGATGCCGAAGTACTGGCACAGAGAGATCACGATGTTCCGGGCGATGGCGTTCAGATTGTTCTTGACCCAGGCCGCGTCGTCGGGATTGTCGTGATACCCCAGCTCAATGAAGACCGAGGGCGCCCGGACCCGCCGGACCTCACCGATGGCGGTGGTGGGCTCCGCCCGGACCCGGTCGGGGAGCGGATAAATGTTTTTCAGATTTTCAGCCACGATCTCCGCCGCTCGCCGCCCCTCGGTGCTGCCGGGATAGTAAAAGACAATGATGCCGCGGATCTGGCCGTAGAGGCCCTCCGGAGCGGCATTGCAGTGGAGCGCCAGGTGCAGGTCGTAGTTGCCCTCGTTGGAAGCGCGGATGGCGGCGGCGGCGGTCATTTCGGGCGTGTTGCGGACGTACTGGATGCCGGAGGCGTCCAGATAGGGGACCATGGCGTCCGCCAGCCGGTTCATCCACTCCTCTTCGGTGCCGCCGCTGACGTAAAAGTTGTTCTCCTGGGTGGAAGGAGAGAGATAAATGATAGGCATGGGGATTCCTCCTTTGGTGGTATCCCATCCTATGCGCCCCAAGCGGGTTTGGAACCTTTTGCCGGTGAACCTCGTCTAAAGGGCATAACACAGCCCCATTCCTTCGCGCAACGGATGAAAGTGAGGTGCCCAATGAAAGGAAAAACAATCCTGCCGCTCGCACTCCTGCTCGCCGCGGTGCTCACCGCCTGCTCCGGCGGGAACAGCGCCACCATGGCCGCCGCTCCCTCGGCGGCGGCGGAATACAAGGGAGAGATGGACCGCCCGGAAGAACCGGCCCCTGACATGGCTCTGAGCACAACGCTCCGGGCCGCAGGCGTCTACGAGGACGCCAAGCTCATCCAAAGGGCCGATTACGAAGTGCAGACCACGGACTACCCGGCGGCCGAAACGGCGCTGGAAGCTCTGGTGGAGCGCTGCGGCGGCTACTTTGAGTATCAGGAGACCAGCGGAGGGGGCTATTACGAGAGCGCCGCCCGCCGCTGGGGCAGCTTTACCATTCGGGTCCCCAAAGAGCAGTATGATGCCTTTACGGGCTCGGTGGGCGAGGTGGGACATGTGGTGAGCCAGTCCGGCAGCGCAGAAGATGTGGGACAGAACTATTCCGACATCGAACTGCGCCTGCAAACCCAGAGGACCAAGCAGGAGCGGCTGCTGGCCCTGTTGGAGAAGGCGGCGACTATGGAAGATATCATCTCCCTGGAAAACGCCCTGTCCGAGACCGAGTATCAGATCGAGCAGTATACCTCTGATTTGAAGCGCTACGACTCCCTCATTGATTTTGCGACCATTGAGCTCCGGCTGACCGAGGTGGCCCGGATCAGCGACGAGCCCGGCGAGGTGGCGCCGCTGGGAGCTCGGGTCGCCTCTGCTTTTGGCGAGGGTCTGCATTCCTTTGGCGACGGGCTGGGAAATTTGGCCGTCTGGCTGGCCTATCATGCGGTGGGTGTCGCGGCGCTCCTGGCCGTTTTAATGGGGGCGGGGCTGGCCGTCCGGAGGCGGCTTCGGAAGCGCGGCGCGGTCCATGCGCCGCCCGACGCCCAGACAGAGGAAACAGAGGGCCGGTAGAGGCAGGGGGATGGGTCTGCGACCCGTCCCCCCTTGTTATCTGAGGGAAATGTGATATAATGACTGCCCTGAGGACCTGCTCGTCCCCGACTCTGAAAGGGAGGGATTTACCCGATGGAACAGCTCCTATCCGCGCCGCAGGCCCTGATGGACCGGCTTGCGGCTCTGCTGGAGGCGTATCCCCTGGCAACGGCCTGGTACACGGCGGCGGCGCGGTTCGTTTTCCCTGTTCTGGCTCTGCTCATTCTGGCCCGCACCATCCGCTCCCTGGTCACGGTGCCCCATGTACCGGAGGTCTGGGCTTATTTGTCCCTGCCCAACGGGGCGGACGAGCCGCTGACCCATTGGGAGAATATCATTGGCCGCTCCGGATTTTCGGATGTGGTGCTCAACTACCCCACTGTCTCCCGCCAGCACGCCGCTCTGATCCGGGGGGAGGACCGGAATTGGACCCTCTATGACCTGGATTCCAAGGGGGGCGTGGCGATTAACGGCAGGGCGGTGGCGGGGCAGGCCGCCGTCCAGTACGGCGACGTGCTCTCGTTGGGCGGCGTGGAGACGGTGCTGCTGGCGGTCTCCCCGGAAGAGGAGCAGGAGCGCCGGTCCCGGCGGCGGGCGGAGCGGCCGGTGTCCCCCTGGCTGGGGTTGGTGCTGCTGACTCTGTTTCAGGTCATGACCGCCGTCCAACTGGTCATCGCGGCGGGGGAGCGCGCCTCCGCCGCCATCCCCATGACCTTTTTGTGCCTGAGCCTGGCCATGTGGGCTTACTGCCTCACTCTGCGGGCCCTGCGGCGCATCGGCTTTGAAATGGAGACCGTGGCCTTTTTCCTCTCTACCCTCTCTCTGGCCGTCACGGCCTCCTCAGCCCCCTCGTCCCTGCCCAAACAGTTTTTGGCCGTCCTGCTGGGGCTGCTGCTCTTCCTGGTGCTGGGGGTCTTCCTGCGGGACCTGGAGCGGGCCAAAAAGATCCGCTGGCTCATGGCGGCGGCGGCCATCGGCCTGCTGGGCGTCACGCTGCTGCTGGGAACGGGCAAATACGGGGCGAAAAACTGGATCGTCCTGGGGCCGCTGTCCCTCCAGCCCTCGGAGATGGCCAAGATCTGTTACATCTTTGCCGGATCGGCCACCCTGGACCGCCTGTTCCGGAAACGGAACCTGGGGCTGTTCATCGTCCTGACCGGGGCCTGCATGGGCGGTCTGGCCCTGATGAGCGATTTCGGCACCGCCGCCGTGTTTTTTGTCACCTTCCTGGTCATTGCCTATCTGCGCTCCGGCGACTGGGCCACCCTGGGCCTCATCACCGGGGCCTGCATGGGCGGGGCCGCCGTGGTGGTCACCATCAAGCCCTACATCCTCCAGCGGTTCGCCACCTGGGGCCACGCCTGGTCCGACGCCTCCGGCGGCGGCTACCAGCAGACCCGGGCCATGTCGGCGGCCGCCTCCGGCGGACTGGTGGGCGTGGGGGCGGGGAAGGGCTGGCTCCACCGGGTCCCGGCGGCGGATACCGATCTGGTATTCGGGATGCTGGCGGAGGAGTGGGGACTGGTCATCGCGGCGCTGGCCGTCCTGTCCATCGTCACCCTGGCGGTCTTTGCCGTCCGGGCCTGCCGGGCGGGCCGGTCCAGCTTTTACACCATCGCCGCCTGCGCCGCCGCCTCCCTGATGGTGTTTCAGACCTGCCTCAACGTCTTCGGGTCGGTGGATCTGCTGCCCTTCACGGGTGTGACCTTCCCCTTTGTCTCCAACGGCGGCTCTGCCATGGTGGCCTCCTGGGGGCTGCTGGCCTTCCTCAAGGCCACGGACACCCGGCAGAATGCCAGCTTTGCCATACGTCTGCCCTCCAGAAGGGCCCGCAAGGCCCCGGAGCGGCAGACGCCTGATTCGGCGGAGCAGGAGGGGACGGCATGAAGCGCATCGAAAGACGGGCGGGGCTGTGTCTGCTTCTGGCGGCGGCCCTGGTGCTGGGCCTGGGGATCTTTACCTTCCGGGAGCTCCGCAGCGGGGGGGCCTGGGCGGCCTCGGCCTTCAATCGACACATCTACAACAGCAAGGGCCAGCTTGCGGTGGGGCGGGTGCTGGACCGGGACGGGGATCTGCTCTCCTGGGTGGACGCGGAGGGGAACCGGGCCTATTACGCCAACCCCACCGTCCGCAAGGCCACCCTCCACGCGGTGGGGGACGCCCAGGGAAAGATCGGCACCGGGGCGCTGGTGGCCTTCGGCGACAAGCTGTCCGGCTACAATCTCCTTACCGGCGCTTACAGCCCCTTTGGAGAGGGGAACGACCTGTATCTGACCTTGGACGCCCACCTCAATTATGTGGCCTATCATGCCCTCAACGGACGGAAGGGGGCGGTGGGGGTCTACAATTACAAGACCGGGGAGATCCTCTGTATGGTCTCCAATCCCTCCTATGACCCGGCAGACCCGCCGGAGATCCAGGAGGGGGACGAGCGCTATGAGGGCGTGTATCTGAACCGCTTCCTCTCCGGCACCTTCGTGCCCGGCTCGGTGTTCAAAACGGTCACCCTGGCTGCGGCCGTTGAGCACATGCCCGACCTGATGAGCCGGACCTTTACCTGCACCGGCTCTACCCTGGTGGGCGGGGAGGCGGTGACCTGTCTCGGCGCTCACGGGGAGCTGGATATCTACGGAGCGCTGGCCAGCTCCTGCAATGGGGTGTTTGCCCAACTGGCGGCGGAGCTGGGCCCGGAGGTGATGGAAGCCTACACCCGGAAGGCGGGACTCACCGGGAGCTACCGCATCAATGGACTGTCCACGGCCAAGGGGAGGTTCCAGTTTTCCGGAGCTACGGCAAATCAGCTCGGCTGGGCGGGAGTGGGGCAGTACAACGACCTGGTGAATCCCTGCGCCCTGATGGTGTATATGGGCGCCATCGCCAGCGGCGGGAAGGCCGCCGTCCCCCAACTCATTCTTCAGACGGTGACGCCGCTGGATTTCCGGGTGTCCCTGTATGTCCGGCACCGGACCGGGCGGCTGGTGGAGGCGGACACGGCGGAGCTGCTGGCCGACATGATGGCACGGAACGTCGCCGAGACCTATGGCAGCGGCCGGTTCCCCAACATGGACCTCTGCGCCAAGTCCGGCACTGGCGAGGTGGGGGGCGGGAAGGCGCCCAACGCCTGGTTTGCCGGGTTCCTACGCAATGAGGACGCCCCCTATGCCTTCGTGGTGCTGGTGGAAAACGGCGGCAGCGGCGCGGAGGCCGCAGGCGGCGTGGCGGCCAAGGTGCTGAATACCCTGGTCAACGGCGATTAAAGACGGCGGAAGAAATCCGAACGCCCCCCGGCAAAGCCGGGGGGCGTTCGGATTTCGAGCAGGATACTTCACCCGCATCACATCAGAGGCATAAGGGGCAGGACGCTGTACTGGAGCAGGACGCGCATTTGGGGGTAGATCCGCCGGAAGCTGGTGACCAGACGGTCCAGGACCTTTCCTCCGTTTTCGTAGCTGGCGCAGGGAAGCAGAAGCAGATACTGGGTGGCGCTGAAGCGGGTATAGGCATCCCCCTGACGGAGACCGGAATGGATGACCTCCCGCACACGGCTCATGCTGACGCCGATCTGCCGGGTTGTGAGGGGTTTTCCACGGGCATCCAGCACTGAGAGCATGGCAAGCTGCACCACCTGCCCGGTGCGGACGGCAGTGCGGGCCGACAGACGGTAGACATCCTGAAAGATGGCGTATTCGCAGTAGTAGGGGCCCGGGTTCGGCCGGATCTCGCAGAGGGTCTCCCGGACCACGCGGAGGTCCATCTCCACGCTTTGGGTGGACCGGACCAGCTCACGGTAGAGCGCGGTCAGCTCCGCCGAGGGACTGGCGCCAAGCTGTTCCATAAAAAGTTGGGTGACATAGCGGTAGTGCTGGATAGCGGTCTGCTGCGCGCCAGTGGCGATCATGGCCTGCATGAGGTGCAGGTGCATCCCTTCGTCGTAGGAGTCCACCAGGATGGCGCGGCGGCACAGGTCCACCGTTTCGGCATAGCGGCCCTCAGCGTCCAGAAGCCCGGCGGCCTCGGCACAGAGCTTGAGGAACTTGGCATGGTAGTACACCCGCAGGGAGACAGCCCAGGGCTCGTGGGAAGCCTTTGGGAGGAAATCTCCCCGGTACAGGGCGGCGGCGGCCAGCATGTGCCCCAGCCGATCCGGTCCCGGCCGGGCGGCGGCCTCGCAGAGCGATTCGAACTGCTCGGTATCTACGGTGATGTCCAGGTCATGGTTCCAACGGTAAGTACCCCGCCGGTAGAGGATGATCTCCTTCGCGTTTTCAAAGCCCAGGGCCTCCACGGCATGTCTGGCCCGGTGGAGAAGGGTTTTTAGCGTGTTGACCGGATTGTCGATGTCCGAAGCCCCCCATAGCACGTCGATGATCTCGTCTTGGGAGACCACCTTGGAGCGGAAAGCAATGAGATACTCCAAAAAGGTCCACAGCTTTTTGGAGGAACTGGATTGGTCCGTCACCACAAGGGTTTCGCCCGCCACGCGGCGGGTCATGGTAAAGCTTCCGAACATAGAGATGTGCAGCGTATCTGCCGTGCCCACGGGACCACCTCCTTCCAAACCAATCTGCACCGCACGATAGCGGAGCAACGCAGACACAGCCGGGCGTGGGTCGCTTTCCAGCAGCAGCGTCAGAAATCCCACATAAATTCTAACACAGTAAGAGTCCCGAGGCAAGGCATGTCCCCAAAAATGTGCAGTTGTAACCAAAGGAGAACCGCCGGATGCTATACTAAGGATGCCAATTGTGAAGACAATGAGGAAACGGAAGGTGGTCTGAGATGACCCAGGGTCAGAGCCGGTTTGTTCCCCATGAGATGAAGCGCAGCTTGATTCGGGTGTACTCCTATCGTAACAAGGAGATACGGGGGACGCTGCAGAATCCCTATTTTGAAGAAGAGCCGTATTTTGACAACCTGACTCAGCTCCTGATCCGGATGGAGGGGCTGCTCGATGCGCTGGATTTCCCGCAGCGCAGCATGGAGGGCCGTGCGTTCGACCAGCCGGAGCAGAGGGCGGCGGCCGGGGCCCCCCGACCGGCGCCGGAGGCGCTGGGGGAGCAGAAGCCCCTTGCCACGTTCCAGTTGAGCGTTTTGTTTCGTCAGAACGCCAGTTGGCAGGGCAGCCTGACGTGGCTGGAGCGGGCGGAGGAGGCCCGATTCCGCAGCGTTTTAGAGCTGGTCGGCCTGCTGGACAGCGCGCTGGCCGCCTGGGAGTGAGAGGGAACGTGAACAAAGGCTCCGGGTCCTGTAGGACCCGGAGCCTTTTCGTTTGCAGACTTGTTTATTTGGTATAGTTGTCAAAGTAGCCCTGGACCAGCACGATGGGAGTGCCCTTGTCGCCGCTGCCGGAGGTCAGGTCGCACAGGGAACCGATCAGGTCGGTGAGCCGCCGGGGCGTAGTGCCCTGAGAGACCATCTGGCCGGTGAGGTCGCTGTCCTTGTGGCGGATATAATCGGAGATCGCCTCCTTGAGGGCGTCGCCGGAGAGGTCGGCAAAGTCATTGTCGGCCAGATACTTGAGCTTCACCTCGTTGGGCTGGCCCTCCAGACCGGAGGTGTATGCGGGGGAGACTACCGGGTCGGCCAACTCCCAGATCTTGCCCACCGGGTCCTTAAACGCGCCGTCGCCGTAGACCATGACCTCCACGTGCTTGCCGGTCTTGGCCTGGACGCCCTTCTGAATCCGCTCCACCACGGGCTGGCAGTTGCGGGGAAACAGCTTGACCTTGTCCTCGGTGGCCTTATTGCTGCCCAGCAGGCCGTAGCGCTCGTTATAGCCGCTGCCGTTCACGCTGGCGGTCATCAGCTCGTCCAGACCGAGCACCAGCTCGGCCCCCGCTTTTTTCAGCAGCCGCTTGGAGCGCTCACGGGTGTGGATGTCGCAGCACAGCACATGCTTCGCGTAGGGGAGGATAGCCCGGCAGTCGTTGGCCAGCACCACCTCTACCTCGCAGCCGCAGCCGGTGATGAGTTCCTTGTAATATTCGATATAATCCACGCCGGTAAAGACGTGCTTGGTATAGCCGAAGAGCTCCCGGTACCTGGCCTCGGGCAGCACGTCCCGGTAGGGGTCCGCGCCCTTTTCGTCCACCAGGTCCATGTCGATCAGGTGGTTGCCCACTTCGTCGGAGGGGTAGGAGAGCATCAGCACGATCTTTTTCGCGCCCATGGCGATGCCCCGCAGGCAGATGGCAAAACGGTTGCGGCTGAGGATGGGGAAGACCACGCCCACCGTGTGGCCGCCAAATTTGGCCTTTACGTCGGCGGCGATCTGCTCCACCGTGGCATAGTTGCCCTGAGCCCGGGCCACCACGGCCTCGGTCACGGCGATGACATCCTTGTCATACAGCTCGAAGGGGGTCTGCTGGGCGGCGGCGACCACGCTGTCCACCACGATCTGGGCGATGTCGTCGCCCTCCCGGATGATGGGCGCACGGATGCCCCGGGACACGGTACCGACTAATCTTTCCATGACTTTGCCTCCAATGGTAAAAATCAATTACACAATATTATAGCGCGAAATTGAAGGCAATGGAAGAGGAAAGTGCAAAAAAGGGCGGTTACCGCAGCCAGAGCAGAAAACGGGCGGCACAGAAGCCGATGAGGCCGCAGCCGGGAAAGGTAAACAGCCAGGTGATGAGAATGGAGCGGGCCACCCGTCGGTCCACGGAGGTCCGGTCCTCGGCCGCCCCAACGCCCAGAATGGCCGCGGTTTTGGCGTGAGTGGTGGAGACCGGAAGGCCCAGCAGCGTGCACAGCAGCAGGCAGAGGGCTCCGGCCAGGTCGGCGGAGAAGCCCTGCCGGGGCCCCAGAGGGACCATGTCGCGCCCCACAGTGTCGATGATGCGCCGGCCGCCGATGGAGGTGCCGGCGGCCATGCACAGGGCGCACAGCACCATGAGCCACAGGGGGATAAGGAAAGTCTCGGTGTCCCGGCGGCCCTGGGCCAGAGCGGCGGAGAGCAGAAAGACCCCCATGAATTTCTGCCCGTCCTGTGCCCCGTGGAGAAAGGCCATGGCGGCGGCGCCCGGTACCTGAAGCCGCCGGAACAGGCGGTCGGTACTGTGCCCGAGGGGGAACAGCCGCCGGACCAGCCCCGCGCAGCGCCGTCCCAGGAGAAAGCCCAGGCCCACAGAGAGGAGCAGCCCCAGAAGCACTTTTGCCCAGGCGGCCGGCTGAACGTTGGACAGGCCGCCCTGAAGGGCCGCGGCGGCCCCGGTGACGCCCGCCACCAGCGCGTGGCTCTCGCTGGTGGGAATGCCAAACCGCCAGGCCGCCGTAGCCCACAGGACGATGGCCAGCAGGGCGGCGCACAGGGCGGTGAGGGCGTCGCCGGTGTCCGGGCCGAAGTCGGCGATGGTGTAGATGGTCTCGGCCACCGAGGCGTTGAGGCACGTCATGCACACCACCCCCAGCAGGTTGCACACGGCGGCCAGCCGGACCGCACGCCGGAAGGGGAGGGCCCCGGTAGAGACGGCGGTGGCGATGGCGTTGGGCGCGTCGGTCCACCCGTTGACCAGGATGACAGCCAGGGTCAGGACCGATGCGGTCAGCAGTCCGGGGTCGGAGAGCCGGGACAGGTAGGCAAAAAAGGAAACGGTCAAATCGGACACCCCCTCCCACAATGTACGAGGGAGGGGGCGGAGGTTATTCCAGCTTTCGGCCGCCGGGAGGAATGGACCCGGCGTGGTCGGCGGGGCGGTCGATGTCCTCACCCACCACAGCGGCGGGGACGATGGCGCCCTTGCCGAACTTGCCGCGGATTCCGTCCACGGCGCGTTCCAACTGTTCCCGGCGCTCCCGCCGGGGGGCGGTCTGGGCCAGGAAGAGATCCATCTGCTCCGCCGCCTGGTCCTCGGGGACCAGATTCTGCCCGGTGATGGCCAGCAGGCGGATGGGGGCGTTCATATTCCAGGATTCCCGGATGAGCTCCATTGCGGCGCGGCTCAGCTCGGTGGAGGTGCAGATGGGGATATCCAGCCGTTTTTGGCGACAGATGTTCCGGAAACCGGGGTCCCGTATGGTCACCTGTACGGTGGCGCAGCGCATGGCGTGCTTGCGCAGCCGGGCGGCCACACTGTCGGAGAGCAGGGCCACCCCGGTGCGGATGTCCTCCGGACCCACCAGATTCCGGCGGAAGGTGATGGAGTTGCCGATGGATTTGGGAGGCGGCAGCGCCCTGGCGGGGACCACGGGGCTGTGCTCCAGTCCGGCGGCGTAGTCATAAAGCTGCCCGCCCATCTTCCCGAGCAGCTCTGTCAGCGGCTCCCGGCCAAAGGCGGCCAGATCCCCGATGGTCCGGACGCCATACTGGCCCAGGACCTGGGAGGAGGCCCGCCCCACGAAGAGCAGATCGGTCACTGGCAGAGGCCACACCTTGTCACGAAAGTTCTCCCGGGTGATGACGGTGGTGGCGTCCGGCTTTTTCAGGTCGCTGCCCAGCTTGGCAAAGACCTTGTTGAAGGATACCCCCACCGAGATGGTGAGCCCCGTCTCCTCGCGCACCTCCCGGCGCAGCCGGTCGGCAATGGCCTTGCCGTCCCCGCCGAAGAGGTGCATGGAGCCGGTGATATCCAGCCAGCTTTCGTCGATGCTGAAGGGCTCCACCAGATCGGTGTACCGCTCGTAGATGGCGTTGATGACCCTGGACCAGTGCCGGTACTTGTCGTGGTGTGCGGGCAGAAGCACCAGGTCCGGGCACTTGCGGCGGGCCTGCCAGATGGTCTCTGCCGTCTTGACCTGAAATTTTTTGGCCGCCTCGTTTTTGGCCAGGATGATGCCGTGGCGGCTCTCCGGATCGCCGCACACCGCCACCGGCGCCGACCGGAGTTCGGGCCGCTCCAGCAGCTCCACCGAGGCGTAAAAGCTGTTCAGATCGCAGTGTAAGATCGTGCGCTCCACATCGGTCACCTCCTGCCTGCCAGTATACGACGGCAGCCTCAAAATGTCAAACGAATGTTCGATATTTATGGGCCGGGTTCCCACGCCAAAAGCTGGGCGATTTGCTCCAAGTGCTCCGCTAGATCCTGGGTCCCATTGTAGTCCAGATAGATCACCCGGTCCCCGGCGCAGGCGAAAAGCTGCTGCCCGCCGTAGTCTGCGTCGGTCACCAGCGCCAGCCGGTCGAAGCCGGGGGCGGTCAGCTCCTTTACCCGGTAGCGCTCCAGTTCATATTCGGTTTTCCAGGTGTGGTAGTCAAACAGGTCGTCCAGCAGGGGAGAGGCCAGGAAGGGAAGGGCCAGGTCGTACCAGTCCATGCGCAGGCGGCACGCATTCCCGGCGCCGGGTATGGTTCCGCGCTGCCTCACCTCATAGTGCTGGGAGAGGGGGTACCACTCATAGCGCACGTAGTTATCCCGGTCGGGGCCTTCATAGCCGGGATAGGAAAAGGGCTCTGGGAGGTAAGTCGCAACGCCCTCCAGCTCCGCCAGGGAGAGCAGCGGGGCGGGATGGGCCAGACCGGCCAGCTCGGACGCCCACCGGCCCGCAGTGAAAAAGTAGACCCCGCTGGCGATGGAGGCGACGGCGGCCAGCGTCATCAGGAGGGTATAGAGCTGACGGATCAGGCCGGTCCGCTTCCAGCCCCGCCCGGTGGGGGCTGGGATGCCCTCGCCGAGCTGCCGCCGCAGACGGCGGATACCCAGGACCTGCCGGAGATAGTAGAGGAGGGACGCCAGGCAGAGCAGGGCGGCAAGGGGGGTGTAGAGAGAATTGCTCTCGACCAGCCGCTGGACCGGGCCGAAGGCGCTGTCCGCCGCCGCCCAGAGAAAGAGGGCCACCATGACGAGCGCCGCCAGAACGCACACCAGCCCGGAGCGGGTCAGCCGCCTGCTCAGATGCTCCAGCGCGTAGCTCTGGGCCACCGGATCGGTGTGAAATTCCTCGGTCTCCGGGTCATCGGCCCAGTAGACGGCAAAGGCCTGGCCAAAGGGGCCGGCATAGTGCCACCCCAGCCCGGCGCTGTAGTCCACCTGCTCCCGGGCCAGCGAAGCCGGGACAGAGCCGCTGGGTTCGGCGTGATAGCGGATGGGCATGGGCCTGCCCCGGCGGAACCGGGCAAAGCAGGAGCCCATTCCGGTGAAGAAAAGCCCTCTGGCGGCCATGTCCTCCAGCCAGCTCTCAATGCCGTGTATGTCCAGAAAGTCCACGGGGACCAGCTTGCGCACCAGCTTCATGTCTCCCCCTCCTCGCTTTCCGCGTCGGCGATACAGGCCCTGAGCCGCTCCAGCTCGTCGCCGTACAGGGCGCGGCCCTTGTCCGTCAGACGGTAAGTCCGTTTCCGACCCAGAACGTTGACCTCACGGATGAGCTGCTCCTCTTCAAATTTGGCCAGGATGGTGTAGAGGGTCCCGGGTCCCAGCCGGACCCGGCCGCAGGTTTTGCGCTCCACGAAGTCCGCAATCTCGGCGCCGCATAAATCCCGCTTCCGAAAGGACATGAGCACGTAGAACATCGTCTCGGTCAGCGCCTCCAGGGGTCTTTTGGACATCACATGTCCTCCTTATATCGAGCTTCGATATCGACTGTTGATATTATAAGCTTCCGGGATGGCGCTGTCAAGGCAAACAAAAAACGCCCCGACGGCCGTTGAGACGGTCGGGGCGTTTTCAGACAGAGGGATCAGATGTTTTCCGCCTCGGGCTTAGAGACGTCCTTTCTGGGCTCGCCGTGGACGATGTGGCGGGAAACGGCCTTGTAGACCACAAAGGTGATACAGGAATTGATGCCTGCCTTGAGCAGGTTAAAGGGGAGGATAACGGGCAGAAGCATGGCGTCTACCACTTCGGTGGGAGCACCCATGAATATGGGGGTGATAAAGTGGTTGGCGACCATCATCACAAGGCCCATGGTCAGCGTACCGCAGCACAGGCCGACGACGGCGCCGGCACGGGTGTGCTTGAAGCGGTAAATGGTGGCGGAGACCAGCACCAGGGCGCTGGTGGCGATAACGTGCATGAGGAAACCATAGACGCCGTCGCCGCCCAGGAAGAAGGCCTGGATAAAGGAAGCGAGCACGGTGATGATGACGCCGGCTACCGGACCGTAGGCAAACGCGCCGATCAAAATAGGCACGTCGGCGGGGTCATACTGGAGAAAGGCGGCGGAGGGGAACAGGGGGAAGTGGACCAGCGTGATGAGAACGGCGCCGATGGCGGTGAGCATGGCCAGTACGGTGAGCTGCTTGGTGCGGGGATTCATAAAGAGCACTCCTTTTCAGACGCAGGATTCCGCTGCGCCCCATGTAATGGAAAACACCCGAAAGGCATCAATGTCTTCCAGGTGTTAAAAACATGGGAAAGGTGCGCGTTTCTTAACACATCTTCTTCCATCCAGACTTCGCATCCAATGGGATGCGTCACTGTCGGTCCCGGAGTTCCACCGGGTCGGTCGTTCGGAGAACGAGTCGCGGACTTTACCGCCGATCGGGATTTTCACCCTGCCCTGAAGACATCTGTGATTCAGTTGTTTTCAACTTCTATTATACGCACGGCCCCCAAAAAAGCAAGTCTAAAATCAAAAAAGTTTGCGCACAAATGTTCGATAAAACATTGACTTGCCCTTTTGGATATACTACAATAAGCAAAAAGAGAGAGGGAGAAGGTCATGGACAGAGCCACCACCTGCTGCTTTACCGGGCACCGGCCCAATAAGCTCCCTTGGGGCGAGGACGAGCGGGCCCCCCGCTGTCTGGCGCTGAAGGCCCGGCTGGCGGAGCTGCTGGAGGACTGCTACCGGCAGGGCTACCGCCACTTCATCTGCGGCATGGCCCAGGGGGCCGACATGTACTTTGGAGAAGCGGTGCTGGCCCTGCGGGAAAAGCACCCGGACGTAACGCTGGAGGCGGCCATCCCCTGCGAGGAGCAGGCCGCCCGCTGGAAGGAACGGGACCGCAACCGCTATTTCGGGCTGGTGGAGCGCTGTGATCTGGAGACCATGGTGCAGCACCGCTATACCAGCGGCTGTATGCAGCGGCGCAACCGCTATATGGTGGATCGCTCCTCGCTGGTCCTGGCCGTCTACGACGGGATGCTGGGGGGGACCATGTATACCCTGACCTATGCCATGCGGCAGGGCGTGCGGGTGGTGACCATGGACCTGGATGGAACGATTGGCTGACAGGGCGGGTATCCGGATGTTCCGGATGCCCACCCTTTTGCATTTGCAAAAATAGCTTGACATTCTGCTTTTGCAGAGGTAAGATACGAGCACAGAGATTTCTGCAAATGCAAATATAGGAGGGACCCCAATGAGAGAGAGCAGACGGCTGCCGGAATCGGAGCTAGACATCATGCTGGTGGTGTGGAAGGAGGGGGGCGCGGCGACGGCTCCCGCCATTCTGACCGGTCTGGAGCGGCCCTTGACGGCCAGCGCGCTGCACAGCTATCTGAAGCGACTGGAGGAAAAGGGCTTTCTGACCTGCGTCAAAAGTGGAAAAGTAAATACCTATACGGCTTTGATCTCCCAGGCGGATTACCAGAGAAGCGAGGGGAGGAGCATCCTCCGCAAGCTCTACGGGGGTTCCCTGACCCGGTTTGCCGCCGCCCTCTATGACGAAGGCCCGGTGGACCAGCAGGAGATTGCCCAGCTCCAGGCCCTGCTGGAGGAGCTGAGGGGGGAAGCCCGGTGATCGGAACCCTGTTTCAGCGGTTTGCTCTGCTGTCCCTGAGCGGTTCGATGGTGCTGCTGCCCCTGCTGCTTTTCGCCGGTCTCATCCAGCGGCGGTATCGGGCGCAGAGCTGTGCGGTGCTGTGGCTGCTGCTGGCGGTGCGGCTGCTGCTGCCCGTCCAGGTGCCGCTGGAATTGCTGCGGCCCGCTGTGACTCTGCCCATGCCGGAGTATACCGCCATCATGCTGCCCCAGACACCGTCGGAGTCCGCACCTGCCGCTCCGGCGTCTGCCACGCCGTCTGTGGGGGCCAAGCCCCCTGCGGCGGAAAAGGCCCCCACACGCTCCGCGGCGGAGCGGCTGGGGACCGTCTGGCTGCTGGGAGCCGCCGTCTTTCTGCTGGGGCAGGGGGCGGCCTGCCGCCTGACCCGCCGCCGCCTGATGCGAGGGGCGCGGGAGGACGCGGAGGACCGGGCGTGCGTGGAGCGACTCCGGCGGGAGCTGGGGGTCAAAGGGAACACGGCGGTCTGGCGAACCGCCTGGGCGGCCACGCCCCTGACGCTGGGGCTCCTGCGTCCGGTGATCCTGCTGCCGGAGGAGGCCCTCCCGGCGGAGCACCTGGAGCTGGTCCTGCGCCATGAGCTGCTCCACATCCGGCGGGGCGATCTGTGGTACAAGGCGCTGCTGCTGGCGGTTAACGCCGTCCACTGGTTCAACACCCTGGTGTGGTGGATGGCCCGGGAGGCCGGGCGCAATTTGGAATATTGCTGTGACGACGCGGTGGTGCGGGGCCGGGATGCCGACTTCCGCCGCCGCTATGGAGAGGTTCTGCTGCATGCCGCCGGCGGAGGCGGGCCCGTGCTGTGCACTCGGTTCGGAGACAGCGGGACACGTCTGAAAGGAAGGCTGATGAATTTGTTTCAAACCAAGCGGACCGGGGCGGCCATGGTCTGTGTGGTCCTGGCCGGGGCGGTGCTGGCCGGCGGACTGGTCGCCTGTGAGAGCGCCGGAGCGGCGGGCTCCGGTGATCCCGCGGCCTCCGCGGCTCCGCCCGCCCCGACGGAGACGGCTCGGGCGGGGAAGGACCTGGTGCTGGAAAATGTAGTCCTTCTACACCTGGAAAATTCCGAAATCTATGTGCCGGTGAATAGCATGGAGCCCGATGTCATGTCTGCGGATACGATGGGGGAGGTGCTGGTGGACCGGAAACTGACCGATGGGACAGAGGTCGTATGCTATTGGATGCCGGATAGTGAGTATACGAAATACTGGGCTATCCGGCAGGGAGACAGCTTGCTGCGGTTTTGTGTAGAGGACAGCGCTTATCAGGCAGGCTATTCGATAGAAGAATTTCAGAATGTGCTTGGGAAAAACGGGTTCCGGATTGAAGCACCCAGAGGAGCGGCCTATCAGGCCTATGATTATTATTACATAGACACAAACGGCGTGCCGAGGCTGCTGGCAGATTGCGCCAACTGGGTAGAAGAGCGTGATTCAAATGGTGACGGCGAAAAGGAACTGCTCTACTTTTATGATGGCGGAGCCTTGCCGTACTACTACTTTCGACAGGGTGACGTGATATATAAAGCGGATATAGAATCTCTGTGGCAGAATAGGTTTCCGGATTTCCAATTAGGGGCTAAAGCGCCGCCTTTTGAATGGGCGGATAGAGGCTTGACGGTATATTTCAGCAAAAAGATGGAGAATAGCTCGGTCGAACCGGAATTACAGAAAGCGTATCTGGACTTTACGGCTGAGACGATAGAGGCCTGGTTGGAGAAGGACGCTTCTGAGATCGGCTGCCAGTGGCCGGTACCGGAGAACTACCAGATCTCCGCCCTCTCTGGTTCCCGGGTTCACCCTGTTACCGGAGAGAAACGCGGCCACTCTGGCGTGGACATCGCGGCGCCGGAGGGCACTTCGGTCCTGGCGGCGCTGGGCGGCGTGGTGTCGGCGTCCGGATTTGACGCCGTCTACGGCAATTATGTGGAGCTGACCCACGAAAACGGCCTTTCCACCCTCTACGCCCAGCTCAACGCCCGGGAGGTGGAAGAGGGCGATACCGTGGGCCAGGGCCAGGTGATCGGCACGGTGGGCTCCACTGGCCAGTCTACGGGGGCCCATCTCCACCTGGAGTTCCGGGTGGACGGCGAGGCGGTCGATCCGCTGGCCTATTATCCCGAAAGGAACTTCGAATTCCCCTAATGGGCCAAAACGCCCTGCACCAAACGGTGCAGGGCGTTTTGCATATCCGTTACAGGGCCAGGATGGAGAGGGATTCGTCCTCGCCCACGGCCTTGATCTGGGTGACGGGGGTTTGATAGCTGTCGATGATCTTGGTGGCGATGGGGTCCTCCAGGTCCTTCTGAATCTGGCGGCGCAGATTCCGGGCGCCGTAAGCGGCGGAGTGGGACTTCTTTACCAGGTAGTCCAGCACGCTGTCGTCCCAGGTGAAGGTAATGCCCTTCTCCCGCAGGTTGTCGGTAAGCTCCTGGAGCATGATCTTGGCGATCTCCTTGAAGTTGTCCTCGGTGAGGCGGTTGAAATAGACCACCTCGTCCACCCGGTTGATGAACTCGGGACGGAGGAACTCGCCCAGGGCCTTCATGGCCCGGTCCTTGCCCATCTCGTTGGCGGTGCGGCCAAAGCCCACCGAGCCGGCAGACTTGTTGGCGCTGCCCGCATTGGAGGTCATGACGATGACGGTATTCTCAAAATTCACGTTCCGGCCCTGGGCGTCGGTAATGTGGCCATCGTCCAGGATCTGGAGCATGATGTTGAGCACGTCGGGATGGGCCTTCTCAATCTCGTCGAAGAGGACCACGCAATAGGGCTTGCGCCGCACCTTCTCAGTGAGCTGCCCGGCCTCGTCGTAGCCCACGTAGCCCGGGGGCGAGCCGATGATGCGGCTCACGGCAAACTTCTCCATAAATTCGGACATGTCCAGCCGGATGAGGGACTCGGGGGAGTTGAACATGTCCATGGCCAACTGCTTGACCAGTTCGGTCTTGCCCACGCCGGTGGAGCCCACAAAGATGAAGGACACGGGCTTGCGCTTGGAGGCAATGCCCACCCGGCCCCGACGGATGGCGGAGGCCACGGCCTTGACGGCCTCGTCCTGGCCGATGATATGGCTCTTGAGCCGTTCCTCCAGACGGGACAGGCGTTCATACTCCTGCTCCTGAATCTGGCTGGCGGGAATCTTAGTCCACAGCTCGATGACCCGGGCCAGGTGTTCCACTGTCAGGGCGGGGTCTCCCTTGGCGGTCAGCCCGTCCCGCTCGCCGGTGAGCTGGAGCTCCTGACTCTTGAGGACGGCCAGCCGCTGATAGGCCTTCTCGCTGGCCTGGTTCTCCAGCACGGCCCGCTCCTGGGCCACTCCGGCGAGCTGACGCTGGAGGTCGGCGATCCGGCCCTGCCGGACGCCGGGGTCCTCACCCTCCGCCGCGGGCATGGCCTCCAGCCGTTCCTTCTGCTGAAGCAGGGCGGCCTCCCGCTGCTTGAGCTTCTGGAAGGCCTCGCCGGACTTATCATTGGCGGCGGCCAGCATAACCTCCCGCTCCTTGGCGATGTCGGCCAGCTCCTTATCAATCTCCATAGTCCGGGCCAGAGCCTTGTTGTGGAGGTTCACATCGGAGGAGGCCTCGTCAATGAGGTCGATGGCCTTGTCGGGCAGGAAACGGTCGGTGATGTACCGCTCGGACATGGTGACGGCCAGACGGCACATCTCCGGCGCGATCTTCACGTGGTGATAGGCCTCGTAGTAGGGGGCGATACCCTGGATGATTTGGACGGCATCCTCGATGGAGGGCTCCTCCACGATGACCGGCTGGAACCGGCGCTCCAGAGCGGAGTCCTTTTCAATATACTTGCGGTATTCCGTGAGGGTGGTGGCGCCGATGACCTGAATCTCGCCCCGGGACAGGGCGGGCTTAAGGATATTGGCGGCATTCATGGAGCCTTCGGCATCCCCGGCCCCTACCAGGTTGTGGACCTCGTCAATGACCAGGATAATGTTGCCTAGCTTTTTGATCTCCTCGATGAGGCCCTTCATGCGGCTTTCAAACTGGCCGCGGAACTGGGTGCCCGCCACCAGGGCGGTCAGGTCCAGCAGATAGACCTCCTTGTCCATCAGCTTATAGGGCACGTCCCGCTGGGCGATGCGCATGGCAAGGCCCTCGGCGATGGCGGTTTTACCCACGCCGGGCTCACCGATCAGGCAGGGGTTGTTCTTTTGACGGCGGTTGAGGATTTGGACTACCCGCTCCAGCTCCTGATCCCGGCCGATGATCCGATCCAGCTTGCCGTCCAGGGCTTTTTGAGTCAGGGAAATGCAATAATTTTCCAGAAACTTACGCTTGGGCTGGCGGGGCTCGGTTTTGCCGGGCTTTTCATCCCGGCTCTGCCGGGGCTGCTCGCTGGGCGTAGGCGCGGCGGACTCGCCGCCTCCATTGCCAAAGAGCTTATTGAGGAAGGGAAAGGTGGCGGTCCGGCCCTCGTCGTCCTCGTCGTCGTCCCCGCCGTCCTCCTGGGCCATCAGGCCCTCCATACCCTCGGCGCCGCCAAAGGCGGACATCATCTCATTGGTGATGCCCTCCAAATCGTCGTCGGTGATGCCCATCTTCTGCATCATATCCTGAACGGGCTTGATGCCCAGTTCCTTGGCGCACTTGAGGCAGAGACCCTCGTTCTTGGTCTCGCTGCCGTCGATGCGGGTCACAAAAATCACGGCCACGTTTTTATGGCATCTGGAACAAAGCGTTGGCTGCATCATGGTTTCACTCCTTCGAGGGAGAAGGGCTTGATCCATTTCTCCCAGGTTACCGAATCTAACATGTAATTGTGAACTGGTGATGAATTTCGTATGAAAAACATTAAAACACGGTAGGATATCAGGCGCCCAGAATCAGGGTCACCGGATTGGTGGTCATAAAGAATTTGAGCAGACGGGTCTGATCCACGGCCTCTTCCGGTATGATGTTGCCCAGGTAGCGCAGGACCCATGCACAGACGAAGAGAAGGATGCACCCCTTTACCAGGCCCAGCAGGGCCCCGCCGGTCTTGTTGAGGGCGTGCAGGCCGGGCAGACGGGCCACCAGGTCCAGCGCGCGGCTGAGGATGGTCCAGAGGATGAGGATCAGGACGAAGGACAGGCCGAAGATCAGCATGTGGGCCACGCTGCCGGCAATGGAGGCCGCCACCGCGGCGGCGGCGCTGGCGGCCACCTCCGTCATGCCGGCCCGGACCGCCTTGTCCACGGCGTCCACGGCGCTCTGGTAGAAGCCCATGTCCTTGAGGACGTTCAGCACGTCCTGGAGGGGGAGGTCGTCCGGGGTCACCGCGCCGGCGGCACCGGCCGACCCGTCGGACTGCCAGGAGGCGCTTTGAATCTGCTCCTCCAGCCGCTGTTCCAGGGCGGCGGCAAATTTAGGCTCTAAGTACGCGGCCACCTTGGGGGCCATGATGTCTGAGACGGCGCTGGCGCCGATGAAGGCCACGAGGACAGCCAGCAGGCCGCACAGGGAGAGGAGCAGCCCACGCTTGGCGCCCAGCAGGGCAAACACGGCCAGAATGAGGAGAATGACGATGTCGAAGATGAGATAGGGCGTTGTCATAAAGATACCTCGCTGTTATTCGGGAATGAAGAGACGGGCGGTCTCCCCGGTGATGAGCCAGGCGGTGCCGTCGGAGCGGAGCACCACGTCCCGGGCTCCGCCGGTGGTGTCCAGAGAGGCGTAGAGCTCCAGATCGCGGGTGTAGAGATCCAGCCGTCCGGCGGTGAGCACCGCCACATAGCGGCCCGCCGCGTCCAGATCCAGTACTTGGTCGTCCAGCTCCAGGGCGGCCAGCTCCTGCCCGGCGGCGTCCACCGTCAGCAGGGTGGCGCCTGAGCCCGCCCGGTACTTGCCCAGCAGCAGGGTGGCGGAGCGGTCGCCCCCCAGGGAGAAGGCCTTGAGATAGCGGCCGCCGTAGTCGTACTGCCCCGCCAGGGAGCCGTCCAACTGGACGATGGAGAGCGCCTCATCGCCCAGGGCCCAGAAGGAATCGGCGTCGTATTTCAGGTCCAGCACAGCGCTGCCGCCCAGTGAACAGGAGGCATAAGGGGCGTCCTCATCCAGATAATAGAGGGCCAGGGCGCTGTCAAAGGCGTCGTCGGTCTGCCCGGCGGTGAGAACGGCCACGGTCCTGTTGTCGTCAGAGAGTAGGCCGTCCATCAAAAACCGGCTGGACAGGCGGATGCTGACCAGCGGCTGATAGGACCCATCGTAGACGGTGACGGAGCCCTTATAACCGGGCTCCCGGCTGGTGACGGTGAGGCGTCCGGCGGCGTTGAGCCGGGCGGACAGGATCTCATGGCCCTGAGCGGCGCTGGTCTCCAGCACGGTGGACCGGTCGGACAGGACCCGCAGGGCGTAGCCCCCCGCGTCATAGACCACGGCCGCGCTGCCGGCTCCGTCGGCCACCGGGGTAGTGAGCAGGACGGATTCGGTGAGGTACTCCACGCCGCTGACGGAGAAGAGCCGGGCTCCGCTGGCGGAATAGACCAGCAGGTCGTCCCCCACGCCCAGGCAGCCGCCCTTGCCGCCGCTTTCCAGGCGGAAGGAGGTGGGCTGCCGGTCGTCGCCCGTCTCCAGCGTGCGGTAGGTGATATAGCGCTTCAGGGAGTCGAGGTTGATCTTGTCCCGGAAAGCCACCAGCGCCACGGCACCCAACACCAGGGCCAGGGTGAGCAGAAAGGCCAGCAGCCGCACCACGATATTCGGTTTTTTCGGAGGCGCGGGCTCCGACCGCTTCAGTTCTTCCATGTTTATGCGCAAATCCCCCTGAATAGATTACAAAACATCTTCCTCGTACCACAGCTTGGTCATGTACAATCCGCCCGGAGGGACCGTAGGTCCCGCGGCAGTGCGGTTTCGGTTTTCCAGGATCTCGGTTACGGCCTCCGGCGGGAATTTTCCCTCGGCGGCGTAGACGCAGGTGCCCACCATGGCCCGCACCATATTATAGAGGAAGCCGTTGGCACAGACCCGGCACTCGATGAGGTCCCCGCTGCGGGCGATCTGGAAGTAGTGCACCGTGCGCACCGTGGATTTCACGTTGGTGCCCACAGAGCGGACGGCGGCAAAGTCGTGGGTGCCTACGAAGCGGTCGGCTGCCGCCTGCATGACGGCCTCGTCCAGCGGCTTGGGGTAGAACCAGGCCCGATCCACATAAAAAGCGTTGCGGATGCGGGAGTTGTAGATACGGTAGGTGTACTCCTTTTTGAGGCAGGAGCCGATGGCGTTAAAGCCCTCGGACACCTCCGTCGCCTTTACCACCACGATGTCGTCGGGCAGGCGGGTATTCACCGCCAGCGGAATGCGGTCGCAGGGGATGGAAGAGGCGGTGCGGAAGTTGGCGATATAGGTCTCGGCGTGGACGCCGGCGTCGGTGCGGCCCGCCCCGGTGAGCTTCACCGGGTGGCAAACCACGGTGGCCAGGGCCTTTTCCAAGGTCTCGGCCACGGTGACGTCCCGCTTTTGGACCTGCCAGCCGTGGTAGGCTGTCCCGACGTACATGAGTTTCAGAGCAATATTTCTCGTCATGGAAACACCCTTTACCAGCCGAGATACCGCAGGACATACACTGCGGCCACCATGAAGAGGCTGCCCGCCAGGGCCAGATAGTCCCGCCGGACGAAGATGAGCTGCCGCAGGCGGGTGCGGCCCTCACCGCCATGGTAACAGCGGCACTCCATGGCGATGGCCAGCTCGTCGGCCCGCCGGAAGGCGGAGATGAACAGCGGCACCAGCAGGGGCACCAGGGCCCTGGCCTTCTGGAAGAGGTTTCCGGTATCAAAATCGGCGCCCCGGGCCTTCTGTGCGGACATGATCTTGTCGGTCTCCTCGATGAGGGTGGGGATAAAGCGCAGGGCGATGGACATCATCATACTGAGCTCGTGGACCGGCACCCGGAGCTTTTTCAGGGGCCCCAGCAGCTTTTCCAGCCCGTCAGTAAGCAGGATGGGGGAGGTGGTGTAGGTCAGCAGAAAGGTGCAGGTGATGAGCATGGAGATGCGAAGCACCATATAAATGGCAGCCCAAATGCCCTCCACGGTGATTTTGAGAAACTTCCACTGCCAGATGGGGTCGCCGGGGGTGTAGAACAGGTTGAGGATGGCGGTGAGCACGATGATGAAGAGGATGGGCTTCATGCCCCGCAGGATGGTTTTGAGCCGGACCCTGGAGATCTGGATGCAGACCGCCAGCACGGCCATCAGCAGCAGGTAGGAGGGCAGGCGCTTGGCGGAGAACAGGGCTACGATATACAAGACGGTAAAGAGCAGCTTGGTCCTGGGGTCCAACTGATGGATGAAGGAGTTTCCAGGAAAGTATTGGCCCAGGGTGATGTCCTTGAGCGCCATTTACACCGCCCCCTTCTTGCGCGCCAGCGCGGCCTGTACGGCAGCCCGGGCCTGGGCAATGGTGTAGACCGAGGGGTCCACGTCCGCACCCAGCTCCCGCAGGCGGTGAAACACCCGGGTCACCTGGGGGACGCCCAGTCCCATCTCCTCCAGCTCACGGCCGTGGGCAAAGACCTCCCGGGGCGTGCCGGAGAAGGGGATGCGGCCGCCGCTGACCACCACCAGGCGGTCCACGGTGCGGGCCACCTCCTCCATGGAGTGGGAGACCAGGATGATGGTGGCGTTTTTCGCCTCGTGGTAGTCGTGAATATTGCGCAGGATGGACTCCACGCCCACCGGGTCCAGACCGGCGGTGGGCTCGTCCAGCACCAGGACGGAGGGCTCCATGGCGATGACCCCGGCGATGGCCACCCGGCGCTTCTGCCCGCCGGAGAGCTCAAAGGGGGACTTCTCCAGCGCTTCGTCGGGCAGACCCACGAAGGCGGCGGCGGAGCGCACCCGGCGGTCAATCTCCGCCTCGTCCAGCCCCATGTTCCGGGGACCAAAGGCGATATCCTGATAGACGGTTTCCTCAAACAACTGGTATTCCGGGTATTGGAACACCAGGCCCACCTGGAACCGGGTGGCCCGGGTGCGCTCTTTGGTCTCCCAGATATCCCTGCCCTCGAACAGCACCCGGCCCGAGGTGGGCTTCAGCAGGCCGTTGAGGTGCTGGATCAGGGTAGACTTGCCCGAGCCGGTCCGGCCGATGACGCCCAGATATTCGCCGCGATAGGCGGCAAAATCCACGTCCACCAGAGCGCCCTGCTCGAAGGGCGTGCCGACGCTGTAGACGTGCGAGAGCTTTTCCGTCTGAATGATGGGTTCCAAAGGAAATCAGTCCTAACATTATAAATGGTGCCTGTCCTTGCGGGGCGGGGGCCGTCAGGTCAAAAGCCGGTACAGGGCCTGGGCGCACTCCTCGACGCTCAGGGCGTCCAAGGGAAGCTCCAGACCGTCCTGGCGCAACGCGTAGCACAGCTCCACCGTCTCAGGGACGGTCAGGCCCACGGCCCTGAGCTCCTCCACGCGGGAGAAGACCGTCTTGGGGGCGCCGTCGGCCACCACATGACCGTCGGCCATGACCACCAGCCGGTCGGCCAGAGCGGCCTCGTCCATGTGGTGGGTGATGAGGACCACCGTGACGCCGGAAGTCCGGTTGAGCGCCTGGATGGTGTGCAGCACCTCACGGCGGCCCACCGGGTCCAGCATGGCGGTGGGCTCGTCCAGCACGATGCAGCGGGGCGCCATGGCGATGACCCCCGCAATGGCCACCCGCTGCTTCTGGCCCCCGGAGAGGAGATGAGGGGCGTGCTCCCGGTATTCATACATTCCCACGGCCTTAAGGGCGGCGTCCACCCGCTGGCGGATCTCCGCCGGAGGGACCCCCAGATTTTCGGGGGCAAAGGCCACGTCCTCTTCCACCACATTGGCTACAATCTGGTTGTCCGGGTTCTGGAACACCATGCCTACGGTGCGGCGGATGTCCAGCAGCCGGGCCTCGTCGGCGGTGTCCATGCCGCCCACCCACACCTTGCCCCCGGTGGGGAGCAGGATGGCGTTCATATGCTTGGCCAGGGTGGACTTGCCGGAGCCGTTGTGGCCCAGCACGGCCACGAAGGAGCCCGCTTCGATCTCCAGATCCACTCCGTCCAGCACGATGGGAGCCAACCCCTCGGTGACGGCATAGGAGAAGCGCAGATCGTCGGTTTTGATGATGGTGCTCATGTTCGCTGCCTCGTTTCAGGTCGGTCGTGCGGGCCTTAGCCCGCCATCCAGCGGCCGGTGGCTCCGCAGGGGAGGGCCAGCCCGCTCTCGGTGACGGGCAGCCCCAGCTCGTCGCTGCGGGTGCGGCCGCCGTATTTGGGGGTGATGAGAGATTCCAAAATGTAGGTCAGCACCGACGGGGCCAGCCCGGTGGTGTAGGAGTTGATGAGGAAGAAAAGAGGCTCGTCAGAGAGCACCCCCGCCACCAGCTCCACAAAGGGCCAAAGGCTGTCCTCCAGCTTCCAGACCTCGCCGGAGGGGCCGCGGCCGTAAGAGGGAGGGTCCATAATGATGGCGTCGTACCGGCGGCCCCGGCGGATCTCCCGCTCCACAAATTTGGCGCAGTCGTCCACGATCCAGCGGATGGGGGCGTCCTCCAGGCCGGAGGCACGGGCGTTGTCCCGGCCCCAGCTCACCATGCCCCTGGCGGCGTCCACATGGCACACTGAGGCTCCCGCCGCGGCGCAGGCCACGGTGGCCCCGCCGGTGTAGGCGAAGAGGTTGAGCACGGAGATGGGCCGCCCCGCCCTGCGGATCTGCTCCATGGCGAAGTCCCAGTTGGCGGCCTGCTCGGGGAAGAGACCGGTGTGTTTGAAG
>Ga0129314_1000712_pt1 | contig 31246 bp, 28 predicted proteins | sample O1111metagenome_FD_94431 | JGI IMG/M metagenome (GOLD analysis project Ga0129314, IMG submission 94431) | Orangutan individual fecal microbial communities from fecal samples from Wisconsin, USA - O1111 metagenome | ecosystem: Host-associated > Mammals > Digestive system > Large intestine > Fecal... | reverse complement strand
TCGTGAATTAAAACTGATTTACGAAATAAAGGATTTCCCTTGATGCAGCCGTAGGCACAGAAGCCTGCGGTGTTTTTCTTTCTATCCCCCAATGCACTCCACACTATACTGTGATGATATCACATTTTATGTTCGGCATTAAGGCTGTTTGAGCCCGTCGATTGGGCTCGTAGTCAGCTTGAGGGGATCTAAAACCAGCACAGGCTTATGGGCTGTGTCCACGGCATAGGCCAACGCCCTATCCTCGGCATCTCCTACGGCTGGGCTATCCAGATCATAGACACACAACACCACATCTGCCACGTCGATGATCTTCCTGTAGGCTTGGAACTGCGCGTCTGGCGCGCCAACCTCGCACACAGCGGAGATAAGGGTACATTTCTCCAGCATAGTAAAGTAACGCTCCCGTAGATAAGGTGCCCATTTTGTAGCTTGCTCCTCATGGGGTATGTAGCAAATAAGCATTAGGTCTCGGTCAGATGTACGCAGGCCATTGATGATCTCGCCTGCGTACAGCCCCACGCCGCAGTCACAGGCGGTCAAGAACTGAGACACGCCACTCTGGCGCAGCTCCATGATCTGCTGCGCCAGCTCCACTTTCATTTTAGAACAGAACTTATCCTCTTCGTCAAAGCCCCACGGGAAACACATGGGGCTTTGACCTATGACCGCACAGCGGATTGGTTTATTCATATCCTAACTCACCCTAACAGGATATATTGTCAGCTTGAAAAACGTGTTTGCTCAGCCTTAAATTTCGCAAGAACTATGTCTAATTATACAAATGTACTTTTAGGATATTATAACATTGCCAAATTGCACATACAATACAAATCGTAAGAAAAGATTAGGAGATTTGGTTGTATGGTAAACTACGAGTTCATCGGTGCGCGGATTAGAGAGGCCCGTCTTCGGAAAAAGCTTTCACAGGAGCAGCTTGCCGCAATGGTCGATGTGGGAACTTCGCATATCAGCCATATTGAAACCGGCGCGACGATCCCAAGCACAAAGCTGCTCGTGCAGCTGATGAATATTCTGGACTGTGACCCCAACGAGGTGCTGTGTATGGAGACCCGCAGCACACGTCCGATCCTGAACAGTTGGCTCTCTGAGCTGGTCGCAGACTGCACCGAGGATGAAATCAAGATCATCACAGACACTGTTATGGCGCTGAAAACCAGTCTGCGCCGTAATCGGAACGAAGACAAATAATGTTCAAAGCCTCGCTCTTACAAAGAGCGAGGCTTTGTTTACTATATAGGAAAGTGTAAAAAACTACCGTCGTATTCCGCCAATAAGAGGGAGGAACATACCGGCAGTCGGAATCGGTTTGAGGCATATGCACAGCAGTAAATAGGCTATGAGCGAGACACTGAGTAGTGCTGAAGGCTACCCCTTACGCGAACACGATGTGAATTAAGGTCGTTCTATTTACCGGAACGCCCGTACCCTGCTACGCGCAGAGTGCGGGCGTTTTCGTTATATCGGATAGTTCCGAACTATGTCGTGAGATGCCGAAGTCCGCCCATCATGACGGTTTTCCTGTGAAATCATCATGAAGGAGGCCTGCTATTATGCGGGATAGTCAATATAAATCTTATGCAGCACAAAACCAGTTCACCGCTTATCTGCTCGCTGCAATTCGCAACTGCAAAAGGACGTATCTCAAGAAGCACGCGGATGTTATGCTGATGGAGCTGCCCTTCGAGCGGTATACCGAAACATCTGAAGTGTCAGATGAACCGGCCCTCTTTTCTAGTCTGCCTTTGATGCAGCAGCTGGAAAATGGGCGTTTGCTTGCTGCCATGCAGAGCCTGAGCAAACGGGAACGCTACATATTCCTGTCCAAAGTTTTGGATGAAAAAAGCCTGTCCGAGATAGCACACACGCTTGGCATCACCTATGGCGCGGCAGCTATGTCCTATCACCGGACGGTCAAGCGCCTGAGAGATGCGGTGGGAGGTGAAAACCGTGAATGATTTTATTACGCTCTTTACGCTGGCAAAGGACGGAGATGCTGTAGCAGTGGAGACGATACTGAATATGTACCGGCCGCTTCTTTACAAGGAATCCATGCTGCAAGGGATATTCGATGAAGATCTCTTTCAAGAGCTGTGCCTGGTACTCTTGAACTGCATCGCAAAGTTCACCATCCGGTAAGCAGGGATAAGCTGAGGGGCTTGCAGATCACCGCAGGCCCCTCAGCCTCTTTATACGTTATTTTCAGTCTCTTTTCGCTACCAAGGATATTTGGGCTTACCTCGCCGGCACAGAATAGGCTCATTGGTCTTTGCCTGCCGAAACAACTCGCGCTGGACATCTGTCAGGATAGGGATAGTACTGCGTCCATGCCATTGACCGTCTGTGCGGTGTGTCACCGTCAGGCGAACCGGAAAACGGCCATGCTCCGGGCAGACGATAGCGCTGTAAAACACCTGCTCGTCCAGAGGATACCAGCGGCAAACGCAGAATCGCTCCTGACAGATAGGACAGTGCGCGAACCTTGCCTTTCTGCCGTTCATCACCTTTTCCCGCGTAGCGAATATACCGGCCTTATATCTCGGCTGCGCGGGATATTCCAATGTGCTGAAGAACGCCTTACGCTTTTGTGACTTCTTGTGCTTCGGCGGCGTCGGCAGCGCAGCCGGGTCGATCCAGCAGGTGATCAATGCAGCATACATGGCATCATAAAGCGCATTATGGAAGGAAAACGCCACCGGGAGCTGGCAATATGAGACTGCGGTTTCCAATGAGATCTGCCGGTCTGCATCCAGTGTGCGGCAAAAGGCCGCCTGAAGGTTATATGACTCTGTTACAGTGAATGTGGGTAACTCCCAGTGCTTTGCGTTCTTTGCCAGGACGCTTATATCCTGACCGCCCCATGAGGCAAATACCGTATCGTCGGCACACCAGTCCACGAAGGCTTGGTAGGCGTCAGGAAATACTATTTCTGAGTCCATCGAGAAGGCAACATCAGGCAGGCGCTTCGCAATCGGCGACAACTCCTGATAGGCGGATGGCCTGATGTATACGGTAAAGATGTCTGTGATCGGGCCGCCAAGCTTATTTATTTTGACAGCGCCGATCTGAATGATCTCCTCCATGCTGTCTTGTCCAAACGGCTGCGTCCATTCCAAGTCAAAAACGATCATTACATTACTCCGTATTTGCTTATGTAAGTTGTATATCTTATCTGTAGTATAGCAGAAAACAGTACGCTTGCCAATTCAAACAGTACTTTCCATGCTCGCAAGGACATGAAAGAAGAGAAGCCCCGGCCAAATTGGTCGGGGCTTCTGGGCAATTATGGATTACTGAATGGCATCCTTCAGAGCCTTACCGGCCTTGAATGCCGGGGCCTTGGATGCGGGGATCTCAATCGTAGCGCCGGTGGCAGGATTCTTGCCAGTACGGGCAGCCCGCTCTTTGACCTCAAAGGAGCCAAAGCCTACCAACTGCACTTTATCGCCGTTCTTCATAGCGTCCTGGATCGTATCCAGAATGGCGTTGAGAGCGACTTCGCTGTCTTTCTTGGTAAGTCCGCTGGTTTCAGCTACGGCATTGATCAATTCGGTTTTGTTCATGATAACTCTCCTCGGTTGTTTTTCTCGTGCTGCCTTTGCAGCACCTATACCTGACAATAGAATGACTATCAGATTACCGACGATCAGTATACACGCTTTTTGTCGAAACGTCCAGCAAAAAATTGAACGCCACATTACCCGGCATCCTCTGCCTGTTCAAGCCTCTCGACAGCTTCCTCATAGGTATACACCTGCAAAAACCTTGTCCCCTCGCGGACCGCTGAGAACACAGGCGGCAGGCCTTCATCATCGCAGGCAAATACGCCCTCCGTTTCCACGGCAGCCTTCAGGCACTCCAGATACATATAGAGGTTTCCAGCACGATCCATCATGTACTCCGGTGCATAGCCGATCTGGTGCTGTCCCATATAGAGTCGTGTCTCTTCCGGCAAGGGCATCAGCAGCTTACAAGCGCACTTCTGCGGCTGCCTGTCTATCATCGGTGCAAAAAGACTGGTTTGCGCACCGTACATGGAACCGCGTCTGTGTATGCGCTCCTGATACGGGAAATGACCGGTTTGCTGCTGGAGCATCGCCGTAAGTCTGAGGACGTTTTTGCACATGGCGTAGGTGTCGATCATCTCATGGAGACGATGCTCATTGAAATAGCCTGCGCTGATATTGACAGCCGCAGTATCCAAATGCGGCGCGACCACAGAAATGTCACTGAACGATCCATAGTTCTCTTCAAAGCCGAAGCTGCAAACGAACTCCGTAAAATCGGGGTTATCACAGTTGTAGAACACGGCGTCATTCGTGCCGCGCCGATCCATCTCAACGATATAGTTGACTTCCGGCCGCAGCTTGCTCTTGGCGAATTTCCTTGCGCCCACACCGCCAACCTCTTCCTCTTCGCAAAAAAGGATGTGGCACCGATACTTGCGCATCAGCAGTAAGATCATATACACACCGGCCCGGTCATCACCGCCGATCCCGTAAGGCGACATCAGATAGCGGCCATCCTCAGAATGGCAGATGATATCCGGCTGATGGGTATGAACGGTGTCCAGATGGGCAACCAGCAGCACCGGGACAGTACCTTCCGCATAGAGAAATCCGTTTTTACAGACAGGCTCATAGCCATACTCGCGCAGTTGCTGCGCAAGATATTCCTTCAGCTCACCCTGCGTCATTTTCAGAATACTTTCAAAGCAGGCTATATCCATTCCCGCAGTTTCATAAGTGTTCATCATATTCCTCCTCAAGCTGCCACCGGTATGGTTGCTTTTTTGCAAATCGTAAAGCCCATTGTGCGGCAGGCGGCCGCCATACTGCATGACGTACAACTGGCAGTCAGTTGCTGGTAGCAGTCATGGCAAATCTGCAGCAAGGAACCGCGCCGGTCATAAGCGGGATACATGGTGTCTAAAGTGGGCCGGCCACAGGCCTCGCAAATATGCAGGCAGGTCTTGCAGTAAAAACCATCCTCAAGATAGATTCCTTGACTGCGCGCTACCGTCTGTCCGCATTTCCGGCAGACGACCACATCTTTGCAAGAACAATCAATGGAACCATTGCGCAATAGTTCATTGCCGCAGCAGACACACAGGGCCGCAGCTCCGATAGGCAGAACAGTGTCTTTCTTGTGCCCTTGCAGGATAGAGAGATTCCCATGAAAATCATAATCCGGATAATGCAAGCTACCCCGGCGAGTCGAGTAATGGGCATCTAAGTCCGAACGCTTTGTTTTCAGATACCAGAGGTTCGGCTCCATCAGGCAACGGGAAATGGCCTTCTGCACCAGATGCCGGAACAGCTTGGACACTTCCAGGGCGTTTCCGGTATCGGCAGGATAGAGCCGGGACTGATACAGAGTACCATCCTTATAGAAAAACATCTGCCGGTATCTGCGTATGGCCTTACGGTACTCACCATGCACATCGGCATCTACGGCATAGAACACCATGCTGACGCTATCGTTCATGTAGGAAAGGCACCCCGCCTGGTATCCTCCGCCGTTAAGCCGGTGACAGGACATCCATGTGTTGGATTTGCTGGACATTTCCAGAAAGTCGCAGGGATGCACAGAGAGTACGCCGGTCTCCTGCATGATCAGCGGATTCAGAGCGTCGGCCAGCTGTGCGAAAACAGCATTGTACCGATCATGCCTATCGACGCCGAACTTTCTACAGAGTTTTCCGATGATGCGGCTGGCCTTCTGATCGCTGGTGCAGCGTATTCCGCCGCGCTGGCGCAGGATCTCCAGATTCTCTTCTGAGACGGTACGGCTATAGCCTGACACGGCAGCGTGCAGCGCCGTGCGGAAATTCTCCAGTTGCTCACCACTGAGTATCTCGGAGGCAATGTCCAGCAGTGTAAAGGCCGTTTCATCTACCATATCCGGCTGAATAGAGAGCGCCTGATTGCAGTCGAAGATAATGGCCTGTTCTGCCTCGTTCCAGTCAGGGTGGCACCGCAGCAGCGAAATCAAGTCTGCTTTCGCTGTCTGCCAGGCTGTCAGATCAGCCATAACACCATCTTCCGAAAAGCTCTTTTCGTATTTATACATGACTTCATAAAACTCGTTTTTCAGTTCTGAAAGCTCTTTCATTTCATTCACACCTTTCCTGAGTTATGGAAAGAGGCAGGGCGAAATACGCCCTGCCTCTCCATTGATCTACTTGCGGTTTATGCTGCTGCCTTATCTGCGGCATACAGCACCCGCTGTTTCCATTGTTCAATAAATGCCGTGATCTGCGCCGGAGGCTCCTCGTTGTCAAAGCCTCGTGCCTGCGTAACCTGACCATCCTTTACCTCTACGGTACAAAGTGATTTGTCCGGCTCGTCTACACTCCTCACAAAGAGAATGACGCTCTTTTTTTCGGCGACATTTTTAACATAGAGTCTCACACAGTGATGAAGCGCCGCACCTTCATCCACAATCTCTTTTGCGGAATGCGGAGGGATCATCATGAGTTCTTTGCTCTGATACTGATACCGCTTCTGCCATTCGTCAAAGCTGCCTGCGATAGCTTTTTCATGCTCTGCCGTGCGTTTGTCCTTCAGTGTCTTTGCTACACTGTCATGGGCAGCCTTCAGCTCGCGCGGAAACAGTATGAAGCTATTTTTCACGTCATATTGCAGTTCCTTGCACATACAAAGATAGTCATGGTAGTCGGTGATCAGCGTGTTCATCTTGTAATAGTCTACACGCTTCAAAGCCGCTTCATCCTCCGGAGCAAACTGCCGCTCCGCATAACGCTGCAGTTTATGCACACTCATGTGAGCAAGCAACTCTTTCGCCGCGTCGGCATTGCTGATCTTGTTGGCAATAAACCACTTTATTTGTTCCGTGCTCGGTTTGTGATCTGCTTGGAGCAGCTGACGGATCAGATGTAATTGGTCGATTGAAGGATCCAACTCCCGTAAGAGTGGAAAATAAGGCCGATCAATACCTAATATGGCCCGCATGTTCTCGCCATTGAAATTGATGGCTTGAAGTGCGGAGTAGCTATAACCCCCATATATGATGCCGCTCACCAAGCGGTAAAGCTTCATCTTGATCAAATGCTCGATCTTGGGCCGTTTTATATATGCACTCAAGAATGTTGCCACTCCCGAAAACGAAGCGATGCCGGAAAATGCCTCCAGCTGTGAATAGGCCCACGGCGTATCCTTCAGCGTATCAGATAAGTTGCGTTGATATAAGACCCCACTCATATCTGCCGTAAAATTATATTTCCACTGGTCGAATACCGGGCGGTATCCATTGCACCACGGAGTCAAATCGTATCCAGCCTTATAATGATAGTAGTAGGCATCAACGCTGCACTGTCCGCTCAATGAAAGGGTAATAAACTGCCGTGCATTTTCCCAGATCTCAAAATGGTTTGGGATGTCTGAGCCAGCAAACGAACGGTACACCTTTATGATCCGCAGTACCAGTCCGTTACCCTCCGCCTTTTGCAACACTTGAACCGTCGCACGGTCAAAAATACGTCCACGCCTTCCTCTGCACTTGAATGTGATCTCCTTTTTGCAGCGAGGGCAGAGGCCGGAGGTGTTGTGCTTAGCTGCCGCAATACGGACCTCGTGCCGGCAAGCGGTACAATATGCATGCCCCGGTGCTTTCCGTTGGTAATCATAGAAGATATACTGCGGCATGACTTCGCGGTGGATAAAACCTTTCAGGTCTCGGGGCAGCACTGGCACATATTTCATCCGTTCTATGATCGCACGCTGCTTTTTCCACTTACGCTCCAGAGCCTTGCGGCGAGAAATCGACCATTGCAGACAAATTAACGCCGAAATGGCACTGTGCTCACATTTGCAAAAACGAGCGGCGCGAGCCTCATCCTGCTGCCGGTAGAAAGCGCATTTGGTGTCAAAACGGTATATCCGATCCAGAGAATCGAGCACCGAACACTGCCATGTTGCACTGGCATTTTCTCTGAGCGAAAGAGTAGCGAAATCATCCCGGCTGTGGAACATGACCCAACGGGGCTTGATACTGCCTGCCAGAATGTTCTCCCTCTGATAGATATAGAGCACCAGGATACGCTGCCCGGAAATATTCCGCACCGCCGTGCGGATAATATAGGGGCAGCTCTCCACATGAAGTACACCTTCATTCAGATTGAATTTCAACTCCGGCATAGCAAACTTACGGCAGGCGCGTTTGTCTATCTTCCGCGTCATGCGCTCACCCCCAGACTATCAAAGGAGAGTTGGTCGTCCAGCGGCTCGTTTTCCTTTGCTGTATTGGCATCCTTCTCCTTTTTCTTTGCGGCGGGCTTCTCCGCTTTTTTCTTCTCTGCCTTTTTCGTCGTGCTGCTCCTGCCGCCGTAATACGGTTTAGGAACAAACTTTTCTTCTTGTCCACGATCCTCCTTTGCGTTCAAGTCCTTGAAATACTCTTCCGCCCACTGATAGCAGAGCCCGTCCGGTACATCGGTGCCATAGCCTTCAGCAGAAGGCTTGACGTCATTGTCCTCCATCTCCTGCTTGGCAAACTCAAGCGCCTTGCGGTTGATATAGCGGAAGCAGTTGACCATATTCTTACGGGGGTGCATGACATTCCGGGCAAAAGACACATCCTCAAGGCAAAGCGTCTGGATATACTCGGTGACGCACTGTTTCATGTTGCGACGGGTCAGCCGTTCGGAATCATCGCCCACACGCTTCATGGATGCAGCCATCACTTCATCATCGCTCATCGCCACCGCGTTTTCCCACGCAGCCTGTTCGGCTTCCTCCTTGGCTCGCTGTTTGGCTTCCCACTCGGCTTTCCGCTTGGCTTCGGCCTGCTCATGCTCCTGCCGCTTACGATCTTCTTCCGCCTTTTTCTCGGCTTCCGAATCAGAGGCGGCAAGGGTGGCAGGGGAGGCATCCGCGTTTTGCTGCATCTGGGAAAGCATAGCCTTCGCCTGCTCCTCCTCAGCCTGCTGCCGCTCGTCTGCCCGTCTGGCAGCCAGCTCGGCGGCATCCTGCACCGTTGTGGTGTGCTCCTGCATATCTTCCCGCAAGTCTGCGGCCATTTCTGAATATACTCCCATAGAGTTCCTCCATTTCAAAATAAAAAGGCATTGAGCGGGTGATAGATGCACCTGCCCAATGCCTTTTGTTTATGGTGGAACAGCTCAGTGCCGTTCCCGTTTATCTTTTGCCAGCTTTGGCGAGAACTTTACCGGCAGGAATTTATCATTCCCATCACAGTAAAAGTATCTGCGCCCGTTTTCATCATAAAATTCGATCACCGTGGAGGGTGAAACGCTGCGTCCATGATAGTCCGCAGGCAGCTCACCGCTATACCGTGCCGCGACCAGCTTCAGGCGTATGGTATCGCCCTGCTGTGCTTCACACATCAGTATCCCATCGTAGACCAGCGCGTACTCTGAGGCGGGTGGCTGCTCATAGCCGGCCTTCTGCAAAGCCTTGATCCCGCCAAAGGCGAAATCCGCAGCCTTGCCCTCAGATACATCAGGCTGGTAGATGCGAAAACGCTGCTGCGTTCGCTGGGATAGAAGATACTGCTCCAGCGCCGCGTCGCCATCTCGTAGAAAACGGGCGTACTCCTGTTCACTCAGGCCCAGGTAATCGTGGAGCGTGCTGCTGTCTGTGTCCCGGTCATGCCATGCGGCGATCTCCTCGCTGATGGCGTCAAAGGAACAGAACCCGCAGACAAACCGCGTCCTGAAATTCATTTGGGTAACATCTCTTCGCTCTTTTTTCTGCCGCATGGCAAACTGCCAGTCGTCAATGCCTTTATAATTCGGGTCCCACGTCAGGCGGCGGCACTCCAACCCATGGCTACGCGCCATGAGATAGATTTTCGACGCGCCCTTGCTGACAGCGGCGTTATGGTATTTGTCCATATCCTCGGCCTCGATGATGACCTCTGTGCCGTTGGCAGCCAGCAGCGCAAACAGCATATCCAGCTTATTGACGTTGTTGGCGCCTGCCGTGGCTGCAAAGGAGCGATCCATCAGAAAGTGGGCCACGTCCGCTTTCAACAGCCCTTCCGTCACATAGACAACCCGCGCAAACGGATCACCCACGAAATGGACAGGACTGCCGGAGGATACTCCGCGTTTCTTGGAAGCGGAGGATAGCCAAAGGTACTTTGTCCCGCTCTTGTCAGGGTCGCTCTCCTGATCTCGGATAGGCGTGTCCAACCGGATCTGTGCGCCGCGTATCATCCCATCAATACCCTTGGCGGGGATGATGATCCCTGCCGTAATGGAATTGAAGTTGACCGTCCACTTATCATCCTTGCCCACATAAAAGCCTGGCACACCCTCCACCTTGCAGCCTCGGCTGCGCAGCTTCTCCGTCAGTGACCGGCACAGGTAGAAGGGCGGGGTACTTTTGTACCCCAGCCGTTCTATCTGTTCATCGGTCAGCCCGCGCACCTCCTGAAGATGCTTGCAGTGCTGCGGAGAGAGCGTCAGCAGCTCCAACAGCATGGAGAACGTCTGATGGATCTCCTGCGGTGAGGCGAGAGCGGACTGCTCGAGAGCCGCCTTTTCCGGCAATTCCTTCACGGTATACTCCGGTGCGGTAAGGCCGTTTTGCAGCGTGTCACAGATCTCACGGTAGGCTTCGGAATTGCTGATCCCGTATACCTTCCCGTAGAGAGCCAGCATACCGCCGCCCTCGTTGCAGTAGTTGCAGCGCCAGAGGTTCTTGGCGAAGTTGATGTTCATTTTGCCCCGCTTATCACCGCAGATCGGGCAGTCGGCATATACGCTGTCCGCCTGTCTGCGTCTGATATGCAGATGCAGCAGCTCGGCCACATCCATGATGTCGAACGGGAACTCCTGTGGCTGCGCCACCGCGCCACCTCCTTACCATCATCTTGAGCAAATCACCCGTCAGCTGGCATTTGCCAGACGCTGGAGTTTGTCCAGCATCAGCTTGGCGCCGGCCCGCAGAATGTTATCATCACCGGAATAGCCCTTCACGTACCACTTGAGGCTGGCAGGGCGCCGCTCGGCGACCTGCTTGAGCGTCTGTCCGCTGCATGTGCCGATGGGCACGATGATCTCCTCGGCTTCCGCCTCGGTCATCAGAGTGCAGATGGTATCCACGTCCATGTCCTTGGTATAGCTGGCGGCATTCGGCTCGTCATATACGAAGGGCAGTTCCGTTTCTACCGCAGGCTCTGCAACGGCCTCCGCAGGCTGTTCCACAGAGACTTCCAACGGCGCCGCATCAGGTACGGCTTCTTCTTCATGGTGAACCACTTCCTGTTCGGACTGCTGTACCACCGTAGGCTCAATGTCAGCCTGTACCGCAGCAGGTTCCGTTCTAACCTGCTCCGCTGCCGCTTGGGGCGCTGGGGCAGGATTAGCCTCCATAACAGGCGTTGTCTGCTCTGCGTAAGGCGTATCTGCCTTGGGCATCGGCGCGAACTGGACGCCGAAGCCGGCGTTGGTCAGCGCCATGTCCAGCGCGTCATGCTCTGCGGCCTGAATATACAGACCGGCAGGTGCGTTTCCCTGCGTCATGGTGGCGATGTAGCTGCTGGCAGGGTCGGCATCATCCTTGTCGAAGAACACCTTCGCCTCGATGATCGCCAACTGATCCGTAATGCGCAGCGGCGTCAGCCGTGTGCGTCCGGCAGGGTACTTCAGCCGGAACCAGAGCTTTTTATACCGCAGCTCCAGCTCATGTCCGCGGGCAGTCTTTTTCAAGAACTTCAGCGGATCGAAGCCGGCGACGCGGTTCAGCTCAGACACAACTGGGACAGCATTGAACAGAGTGGATTCGGGTGCATTCATTTCAAAGGCTCCTTTCTTAATAAAAACACGAGACAAGGTGCGAATTTAACACCCTTGCCTCATTTTCATAAAATATTTACAGTTGTGCTCAGGCACTGCGCTTTTGCACTTTGAACGTATTGACATAGAGCGTGATCCTACGTCCCAGCTGCGTATTGCGCTTCCCGGTATCATCTTTATGGACAGCCATATAGAGCATACCGATCTGTCCCACCAGAATGACCTTGGCCTTGGCACGGGTGATAGCCGTATACACAAGGCTCCGCGTCAGCATCCGGGCATGACTTCTCAGCAGAGGGAATATCACCACATCGAACTCGCTGCCCTGCGCCTTATGGACGGTGGTGGCATAGGCAAGCTCGACATGCCCCATTTCTTCCATAGAATACTCCACGACTCTCGTGGGCGAGAACTGGATCGCTATACGCATACCGTCCCGCTCATCGTGACGGAAACTGCGGATAAAACCAATATCGCCGTTGGACGCCTTGGTGCTGTTCTTGTTCTGCATGATCTTATCGCCTATGCGGAAATAGAGATTGCCCACCTTCAGGTCGGCTTCCTCCGTCTGTGGGTTCACCAGTTCACGAATCGCTTCGTTGAGCTGGTCAGCAGAGGCCGCGCCGGTGGAACGGAAGGGCGAGAGGATCTGCACACGGTCTACGCCGTATTGCTTCACCTGTGCCAGATAGATATTCCGTATATGCTCGGCGGCCTCCTCCTGATTGGCGCATTTGCAGACAGTAAAATCATTGCCATAGAAAAAGCTGGTGTCATTGTTGTTGATCTTCTGGGCGTTATAGGCGATAAGGCTGTCCTTCTTTTGGCGGAAGATCTCGTTGAGCACCGTCACGGGGATCAGCCCGCAGTTGATCAGCTCGCGGAATACGTCACCTGCTCCGACACTTTGCAGCTGATCTGCATCGCCTACCAGCAGTACCTTCGTGTCAGGCCCGATACGGGAAAAGAACTTTCTCGCAAGCCACATATCCATCATGGACGATTCATCCACGATGATAAGGCCTGCGTCCAGCATATCATCTTCACTTTTCCGGAAGCCGCCATCCTCGCCAAACAGTCCCAGTAGGCTATGCAGCGTGCTGGCATTGTTTACGCCGGTACTCTCCGCCATGCGGCGGCTTGCCCGGCCGGTGGGGGCTGCCAGCAGGATCTTCTCCGATGGCTTCAGCAGCTTGAACACCTCAATGACCGCTTTCAGGACGGTTGTCTTACCAGTACCGGGCGAGCCGGTAATGATGGACAGGTCGCTGCGGAATACCATGTGAACAGCCTCGGTCTGCCGCAGCGAGAGTTCAACGCCTAACTGACGCCGCACCCTTGTCAGCAAGTCCTGCACATCCACCCGTTCTACCGGGCGGCAGAGCAGCCTTGCGATGCTGCGGGCCGTTTCGTCCTCCTGTGCGAAGGTCTTGACCAGATAATAGTTGCCGTTACTGTTGATGATCTTGCCTTGCAGCAGCATATCGTCGATCACAGCATCCAGATCATCCGACTTTACCCGCATCTGCGGAACGGGGATCATGCTGTTCAGAAGCGACATGGCCTCTTTATGAAGCTGCTCCGCCTCCAGATACAGATGGCCGCCATCACCCTTTGCGCTCTCCAGCGCGGCAAATACCGCGCCACGGATACGCATGGGGGAATTGAGGGGCCAGTTGTTCTTCCGCATGATCGCGTCCACACGCTTGAAGCCGAAACCGGATACCTGGCAGAGCTCAAAGGGGTTATCCCGCAGAATATCCACGCTGCGTGCGCCAAAATGGTCATAGATCTTCGTGGCGGTGGTAGGTGTGATCTGGAAGGGAGCCAATAGCAGCATCAGGTCACGCAGGGCGCGGCTCTCGTTGTAGGAAGCAATAATCTCCTCCAACTTTGCCTTGCTGACGCCCCGTATCTCCAGCAGCCTCTCCGGTTCATTCTCCAGCACATGCAGTGTATCTGCGCCAAACCGGTCTACGATCAGCTCGGCGGTCTTGCCGCCGATGCCCTTGATAAGCCGCGAGGAAAGATACCCCTTAATCCCTTCGCGGGTCTGAGGTACGACCTCCTCACATTTCGTCACATGCAGCTGAAAGCCGTTTTTACCCTCTTTCCACTCGCCGTCCAGTATCATGCTGACCTGATCGGTGCGCGGCAGCTCATAGCCCACGGCGGCAAAATGGATCATATTGTCCCGATGTCGGTACGCGCTGCGAGCCTTTTCGGGGATTGATCGGTCTGAGGTCTTTACGCTGATCACGCTGTACTTGTTGACAGGGTTATAGAAGATCGTCCGTTCATAGATGCCTGTATAAGCCAACTCATGCAGCCTCCTCTCGTTGTTTTTTCACATAGAAGCGCCGGCTTTCCGAAACAGTGACGTACTGCTCGTAGATGTCCGGGTGCTGCGCCTGCAAACGCTGCAGGTTGTCCTTACTGATGCCGGATTTACGCACAGGCTTATAGCTGATACTGTAAGCCGCTTCACGCCCCCGGCAGACAGCCGTGCAGCTTCGTCCCATTTCTGCGACGATACGGCCTTGCAGCCGCCGCATTTCCGCTTCGATGCACTCATAGTTTCTTTTTTCCACGTTGCGCTGGGCCTGAAGCTCCAGATACCGGGGGACAAGCAATGCCATATTCCCCTCCAGTATCAGCTCCGGCGCCGATGGGTCAGCAGGTCCGAAATGACGCCTGACGCTGTTAAGGATCAGGTCGCCGTCCTCCGTGTAGGGAGGCGGCGTACCGGTGAGAATATGGTTCTCCCAGAAATCCTGCTCCAGCGCGATCAGCTCCTCCTCATAGTCCCGGTCGCGGTCGATATGACGGATGATGACTTCATCTTCGTTGTTGCCGTACAGGCAGCAATAGAAGACCTCGTCAATATTCATCACGGCCATATAGTGCCGCCCCTGGGCCTCATAGTTGAGGGGAACGATCTCCTGTCCGTCCCCAGACCACCAGTGATCCTTTGCGTTGTAATTGGTCGTTTTGATCTCAAGGATCGCTGTCCGACCGTTGGGAAGCTCTACGAAGTAGTCAATATCCGCCAGCATAAACGTATGCACCGGATGATAGAACATCTTCTTGATCTGATAGATGCGATACCCCGTTTTTACGTGGAATATCTCTGCCACCAGATCCTCCAGCAGATGCCCCATTTTCTTGGCTACCCAGTTGCTCTCCGAGTCGTCAAACGGCACTATCTTCAGCTTGTCATAGTAGAGATCCCGTGCCGTAGCAAACGGGGAGATCCCCAATATGGCGGCCGCGTCGCTGCCGCCGATCCCTCTGCGCCGATACTCCAGCCATTCTTTCTCCGGAAGGCCCTCCGTGCTGATCAGGACTGACGGTGCGTAAGGCTCACTTGTGACTGCCATGGCTATGCCCTCCGCTATCCCATCTGATGGGGTACAACGCGGGTATAGCTGCGGCGGTATTTTGCTGCCTTCTGCTCTGTTTTCCTGAGTTTCTGCCTGCGTCGGTTTCCTCCTCGATACCGATACCGGCGTGTGCTGTGGTTGTTCTTTCTGCTCATGGGGATGCCACCTTTCAAATATATTCCAAAGCCTTTTGGCATTTGGGCAAATAAAAAAAGCGAGAATGACATCCCGATCCTCTTTGGATACTTGCGCCTGCCGATGGCAAGGCCGGTGTCATTCTCGCAGTGGGAACATGGTTCCCAATAATAAAAAAAGAGCCAACAAACCACTGCTCTATGGCAGAGTGGTATTGCTGACTTCAATTACAAACTTAACAACGTGTGCGATTCAGAAATGCTCTGAAAATGCCTGTATAGGCGGTGCACAAAAAACAATTACATGGTGATAGTACCACAATATGTTGTAGTAGTCAAGGAATAATATCGCTCATATAGAGAATTTGAAAAAATTTTCCTCCGCATGTTAAATTAACGCCTCCTTCTTCCTTTTTATTTAGTGTAAGGATAAACCAGTCAGAAGATGGCTGGTGCTATTACATGTACCTTGAAAACTGAACAGCCCCACCGGAGGTTATACAGGAGTAGCGGATAGTGTGCGAGGACATAGGGGAGCGCACCCGCCGCATAAGTGCCGCACAGCGGCAGCCTGCAAATACGCGGTCGAAGAGAGCGCAGGAAATGGGCCGGTAGGTGGTGCCAAAAAGGAAATAAGGAGATGTGATATGGATCACTACAAAGATATAGAAGATATCCCTATGGTATTTGGCCCGCGCGAATTGTCAAAGATTTTGGGCATTTCTAAAAATAAGACTTATGAGGTCGTAAACAGGTATGATTTTCCTAAAATCCGAGTTGGCAGAAGAATCATCATCAGCAAAAAGCACTTTTTGGAGTGGATGGATGGCAACTTTGGTAAAGAACGCAACAATACATAAAAGGCACTTTTGTTATTTGCTTTGATTCCTGTTGAGTTTTCCTTCGGAAAGTCGTATAGATATTATGTGTGGAAAAACCTAAAGGTTTATATCACACATGGTACGATTTGTATGCCTGTACGACAGTAAGGAGGATCAATAAAAGTATGGGCAAAAAGAAAGCAAATGGAGAAGGCTCCATTACAAAACGCAAAGATGGCCGCTACATGGGGCGCTATACAGTGGAAAGTAAACGGAGAGCGGTCTATGGCGATTCTTTCGAGGAGGTGAGGCAAAAACTCAACGAGATACTAAATGAGATTGCAAAGGGTGCCTACGTAGAACCCAACAAATACAGTGTGGAAAAATGGCTACGAGAATGGTTGGAGTTATATGCCCTGCCAACGGTGAAGCGGTCAACATACATCTCCTATGAAGGATATGTACGGATACACCTTGTCCCGGAGATAGGGCAAATAAAGCTGACATCTTTGAGCACCAGGGATCTTCAGAAGTTCTTTAAGGAAAAAGCCGGTACAGAAGAGAAGAAGGGGTTAGCTCCGAAGACGTTGCGGAATATTTACAATATGCTTCATTCGGCATTAGACCAAGCAGTTGCTGACCACAAGATTCTTAGAAATCCGACTTTGAATGTCAAATTGCCAAAGGTAAAAACCAAGGAGAGGCGTGTCCTCACTGTGGAAGAGCAGGCGGCGCTACAGGAGGCTGTAAGCCGTGCTGATGAACTGCATGCCTATGGAATAACCTTTGCAGTCAGCACCGGGGTTCGTTTGGGTGAACTGCTTGCCTTACGCTGGAAAGATGTGAATGAAAAAGAACATTACATCTACGTCAGGAGAACACTGGGCAGGCTGCAGAAGGTTGATGGAAAGGGACGTCTCATGAAAAAAGAAAAAGGCGTTCCTTCGACGGAAATTGTTGTACGTTCCCCCAAATCTGAATTGTCCATGCGAAAGATACCATTGTTCGATGAGCTGTGGAACGACTTGATGGCATACAAAGAAAAACAGAACGCTCTAAAGGATGCACTTGGATCAGAGTATCAGGATCAGGGCTATATTTTTGCCACGCCACTGGGTCATCACAACGATCCAAAAGTCTACCAAACGCTTTTTAAGCGCATAGTAGCCGATGCTGGAATCGAATCTGCGAACTTCCATGCGCTGCGTCATACATTTGCGACACGGGCGTTGGAGTCAGGCATGGACATTAAGGTCTTGTCTGCATTACTGGGCCATGCACAGGCGTCAACTACGCTTAATCTCTATGGACATGTCCTTCCGGATCATAAGAAGATCAGCATGGAGAAAATGCGAGGCAACTATATGAGCTGCAGCAGTATAAGCGGCAGTTCTGATGATACTTCCGCAGATGTACCACAGACTCAAGGCCCGACCATTAGCACCATAGAGGATGCCCAGCATAATCAAGAGCCTGCCATCGACACTACTGCGGAAAATCTTCAAGAGCCGGCCATTGACACTGCTGCGGAGAATCTTCAAGAGCAGGAACTGAGTGGTGACACCAATACAGCTATGCCGCAAGTTCACGATTTAGCCATTGACACCAACGCAGATGCGATACAAGCTCAAGCAAGCTGATTTTGACACCAATGCGTTGGAGTCAAAGCAAAAGCCATCCACGTCAGAATTGAAGAATAACCTCAAAAGAGCAGCTTATTTTTTCGGCATGGCTTGCCAGCAAAAATGGTGTCATTTGGTGTCAGGAAAACGGTTGGTGTCAATCGTTGGTGTCAAGAGCATGAAAGAGTGTCAGAAAGCCACATTCTCGCAACATCAAATATCCGAAAGCCCGAACAATGCAGGCCGCTGACACATTGGTGTCGGTTGGTGTCACAGCAAAATGAGCAAAGAGATTTAAGGGTGCGGTTAAAGCAAAAAGAACCGCAAACCCTTTGAAATCAATGGGTTTGCGGTTCCTGTTTGGTTGCGGGAGAGGGACTTGAACCCCCGACCTCCGGGTTATGAGCCCGACGAGCTACCAACTGCTCTATCCCGCGATATAGAGTTTTTGCGGAATTTAGAGCTCCGAAGAATCGGAAAAGTCTCCGGGTTATGAGCCCGACGAGCTACCAACTGCTCTACTCCGCGATATTGACTTGTACCGGAATTGGTGCCGGTGACCGGACTCGAACCGGTACGGTATTGCTACCGGGAGATTTTAAGTCTCCTGTGTCTACCATTCCACCACACCGGCGGATACTGGCAAGGATTAGAATACCATATTTCTCCCATTACGTCAACCCCTTTTTCAAAAAAAGTAATGGGAAAAATTTCCGCATCATCTACGCCTGTTTGTGGAAGCGGAACCGCCCATCCCAATTGGGCGGTTCCGCTTCTATTTATATAATTTGATTGATTATCAATGATGACTGACCCGATCCCATTCCTCGCTGGCCTCATGCAGCAGGGAAAGGTCTTTGATGTATGCCGTCTCCAGCGGATTGCTCAGCGGCGCCGCCGCCTTGTATTTCTCCAGCCATGCTTTGGATTTCTCCGGTGGCCGGACGGTACCTGCGCCTGCAATGCAGCCGCCGGGGCAGGCCATACCCTCCAGCAGATAGCCGTCATATTTACCGGTACGAGCGATACGCAGCATCTGGCGGCATTCCCGCAAGCCCTCGGCATATACGGTTTTGACCTCCCGTCCCGGCGCCTCTCGGGCAATCACATCCTCCACAGCCTTAGCCACGCCGCCGCTGGCAGCAAAGCCTACGCCGGGCGCACTGGCCTCCAGATAGGACTCCTCATCCGGGATATTATTAAAATCGATATTCTTGGCCTCAAACATGCCCCGCAGTTCCTCAAAGGTCAACACAAAGTCCACCTCGCTGCGCACACTGCGGCGGCTGGCTTCCAGCTTCTTGGCGGCGCAGGGGCCGATAAAGGCCACACGGCAATTGGGATCACGGCGCTTCATCAGCCGCGCCGTCAATACCATAGGCGTCATCGTCATGGAGATGTAGGGTGCCATACCGGGAAACTCCTTCTTTGCCATCATGGCCCATGCCGGGCAGCAGGATGTCGCCATGAAGGGCTGCTTCTCCGGAACGCAATGCAAAAATTCCTCTGCCTCTTCAATCGCGCACAGGTCGGCGCCGATGGCAACCTCCTCCAGCGCGGCAAAGCCCAGCTCTCGCATCGCTGCCTTAATCTGTCCGGTGGTGACCTTGTCGCCAAACTGACCCCAGAAGGCCGGTGCGATAATGGCAATGACCTTCTCTCCCTTGTTGATGGCGTGGATCAGCTGGAACAGCTGTCCCTTGTCCACGATTGCGCCAAAGGGGCAGTTTACCAGACACATTCCGCAGGACACGCACTTATCCTGATCGATCTGGGCGCGGCCCAGCTCGTCGCTGGTAATCGCGTTCATGCCGCAGGCCTCGGTGCAGGGGCGCTCGAACTTGACGATAGCCTGATAGGAGCAGCTCTGCTTGCAGCGGCCGCACTTGATACACTTTTCCTGATCAATGACTGCCTTGCCCTTGACAAAGGAGATGGCATCCTTGGGGCAGGCGTGATAGCAGTGATGTGCCAGACAGCCTTGACACATGTTGGTCACCTCATAATGGGTAGGCGGGCATGCGTTGCAGGCATATTTGATGATATTGATCAGCGGAGGATCGTAGTATTTTTCGGCAATAGCGCTTTCCTCCACGCCATCGCTCAGCAGATTATGTTCTGACACAGAACGCAGCGGCAAGCCCATGGCAAGGCGGATGCGCTCGCCCACGATGGCCCGCTCCAAAAAGATGGATTCACGGACGGTGGCCTTTTCGCCGGGCATAATCTCATAGGGCAGCTTTTCCATGCGGGAGTAGTCCTCGTCATAGGCCATCTTCGCCACCTCGGCGAAAACGCGCTTACGGGTATCCGCAATGCTGCATGTAATATTTCTCATAGTGTAATCCTTTCTAAAATGTTCCTTCCAAATATAGCATTATATCTGTCCCTTCACGGGTTTGTCAACCCCCTACCCGGTCACTTCGCCACCTCTATTTCCGCGCTTTTCTCCTGCCTCTTCCATCTTTTTATTTCCCGGCCTGGCAGGCTTCCCGATCCGCTCTTTTCCGTGGAGCGATGTATCCGCATCTGTTCATTCATACCGCAAGTCCGTTGGACAAGGCTATCGCCTTTTGCGGCCTGGTAAGGCTGCGGTATCCTTTTTAGTATGCCGTTTCGGTCTCTTTAAAAAAGTTTCAAAAAATTTGCCGTCTGTTGCTCTCTGCGATGCAACCATGGCGGAGCAGACACGCCCTTAGTGTGGGGCGTTCTGCCGCACCAGCTTAGTAAATAAGGAGGTACACATGGAACAAAACAACATGGACCGTTCTCTTATCGCACCTCATGCCGCAGCGGCAGAGGCGGCGAACGGCGGCGTACCCGCCGCAGGAATCCTTTCGCGGCCAAAAATCGGCCCGGAGGAGCTGCGCAAAGCCAACGGAATCCTGAAAAAGTACAAGCTTGGCAAAGCCCAGCTGGAACAGCGCATTATCGACAACGAGCAGTTCTGGAAGCTGCGGCATTGGGAGCAGATGGAAAAGGAGGGGCAGGGCGGCAACCACGCCGACCCCCAGCCCACCAGCGGCTGGCTGGTCAACTGTATTCTTTCAAAGCACGCCGATGCCATGGACTGCTACCCTTCCCCCACCGTGCTGCCGCGTGAGCCGGACGATCGGCAGGAGGCCCAGAGGCTGAGCCGAATTCTGCCGGTCATCTTGAAGAAAAACCGCTTCAAGCGCACCTATTCCTCCGCCTGGTGGTACAAGCTGAAATCCGGCTGCGCCGTATACGGCGTATTCTGGGACGGAAGCAAGCTGAACGGACTGGGTGACATCAGTGTGAAGCGGATGGATCTGCTCAACCTGTTCTGGGAACCCGGCATCACCGACATTCAGCAAAGCGCTCACTTCTTTTCCACCGAGCTGGTGGACAACGAACGATTGCTGGAGCGCTATCCGCAGTTGGAGGGAAAATTAGGAAAGAGCAGCTTCACGCTGAGCCGGTATCTTTATGACGACACGGTGGACACCTCCGGCAAATCGCTGGTGGTGGACTGGTATTACCATACCGAGTCGGAGGGCCGGCGAATACTGCAATACTGCAAATATGTAGGGGAAACCGTACTGTACGCCACGGAAAATGATACCGCCCAGCCGACACAGCTGCAAATGACAGGCGTGGACGAGAACGGCGTTCCCCTGATGGAGCAGGTTCCCTGCGGCCCCAGCATGGCGCAGCGGGGCTGGTACGATCACGGACAGTATCCCTTTGTGTTCGATGTGCTGTTTCCCGAGGAGGGGACGCCCTGCGGGTATGGCTATGTGGATCTGTGCAAGAGCCCGCAGAAGCAGATCGATCTGATGAATCAGGCAATTCTGAAAAACACCTTGGCCAACGCCACGCCGCGCTTCTTTATCCGCTCTGACGGCGCTGTGAACGAAAACGAATATGCCGACTGGACCCGGCCCTTTGTTCACACCAACGGAAATCTGGGAGCCGACTCCATTGCCCCCATTCACGCCGGCAGCCTTGACAGCGTGTATGTGGCCATCGTCAACAACAAAATCGCAGAAATGAAGGAGACGGCCGGCAACCGGGATGTAGCCAACGGCGGCACGCTCTCCGGCGTGACGGCTGGCACCGCCATTGCCGCCTTGCAGGAGAGCGGCGGAAAGCTGAGCCGCAACATGATCGACGATGGTTACGAGGCCTTTTCCGATGTTGTAACGCTGTGCATCGAACTGATCCGCCAGTTCTATCAAATGCCCCGTCAGTTCCGCCTGTTGGGCGCCATGGGCACGGAGGAGTTTGTCAGCTACAACAGCGCCGCTTTGCAGCCCCAGCCCATGGACGATGGTGTGAACATATCTTACCGGGTGCCGGAGTTTGATCTGGAGGTTGGTGCAGAGCAGGAGAGCCCCTACCGCACGGCAGAGCATAACCAACTGGCCATGCAGCTGTTTCAGATGGGCTTTTTCCGGGAGGAGGCGGCGGATCAGGCACTGCGCTGTCTGGAACTGATGGAGTTCAAGAATAAGGACCAGCTGACACAGGTGCTGCTGCGGGGTAAAACGCAGGCCGCAGAGATCGACGCACTGCGCCGCCAGCTCCTACAGCTGGCCGCAATCGTGGACGAGGTCAAAGGTACCCATCTGACGCAGGCATTGACATCCCAAACGGGCAGCGGCACAACAGAAGGTATTTCTCCCACCGTGAAAGCGTCCGCGCAGAAAAGCAGCGGCGCCATGGAGCGCAGTCGCAAGCAGTCACGGGAGGCGGTGCATCCCCGATGATCACCGCCACCTTTCACGAGCATGCTATCACCGTCAGTGGACACAGCGGCTGCGCTCCGGCAGGCCAGGACATCATATGTGCCGCAGTCAGCATTCTGATGGAGGCCGCAGCGGCAGTATTGCGAAAGGAGCAAGCGCCGGTGCTGGACATCCGCGGAAAGGGCCTTCATATGATCACCGCGGGTAAGGACAGCGGCGCATTGGAAACGGCGCGGCAGGGGCTTTCCCTGTTGGCGCATCACTACGCCGAGTATGTGCAGATCCGTGATCTGCGAGCAAGGAGGGTACACCATGCATGATGAACACCAACAGCTAAACGGTACGCCGGAGGGCTCCACGACGGACAACGCTGCCGCGGAATTTGAAGCGCTGATTCAAGGGCGCTGCAAGCAGCCCTTTCAGGATCGGGTACAGAAGATTCTGGATGGGCGGCTGCGGACGCTGCGGCAGGAAAACGAGCTGCTGCATCGTCAGGCCGAGGCACAGCGCCGCTATGAAGCCGGCTGTGTCGAGCGTCTGACGCAGGAGGCGGAGGATATCCGCCGCCTGTATGATGGCTTTGACTGGCAGGAAGAAATGCGAAACCCCACTTTTGGTCGCCTGATTGCCGCAGGCATTGACGGGCGCACCGCCTACGAGGCCACACACCACCGCGAACTGCTGGCGCAAGCCATGCGCTATGCCGCCCAACGCGGCTGTGAACAGGTCAGCCGCGCCGTAGCCAGCGGCGGACGGCGCATCGCGGAAAACGGCGGCGGCAGCGCCGCAGTGACGCGCAGCGATCCCGGCGCATTGACCTCACAAGAGCTGGCAGAAATCAGAAAGCGGGTTCGTCAGGGCGAGAAGATCCGCTTTTAAGCGGTCTTTTCATATAGATATCCGGCAAGCTTTGCCGGATGGGTTCGCGGGCTACCGCAGAGGCATTTCGGGCGCAGACCGTTCCCGACGCCGGGGAACAAATACAAAAAACGGATAAAGGAGAACAAAAGGATGAACGAATATCTCTTTGATTTGCAGCGCTTTGCAGGCAGCAATGTGCAGACCACCGGAGCCCAGAGCCTCAGTGCCGAGATGAAAACCTATTACGGCATGGAGCTGCTGGAGAATGCCAAACCCGCCCTGGTACACAACCAGTTTGCCGCCACAAAGCCCCTTCCCGTGGGCGGCGGCAAGACCGTGGAGTGGCGCAAGTTCGGCTCCTTCGACAAGGCTCTGACGCCTTTGACTGAGGGTGTAACGCCCGATGGCAGCGGCATCACCGTCAGCTATATCACCAAGGAGCTGAGCCAGTACGGCGACTACACCACCGTCTCTGATATGCTGGATCTGACCGCCATTGACGACGTGGTGCTGGAGATCACCGACCGCCACGGCGCCAACATGGGCCTGACGCTGGACACCGTGACCCGCAACGAGATCCAGCAGGGCAACCATGTGATCTATGCGCCCGGCAAGAGCGCAGACGGCAAAAAGGTCGAGGTGCTGCACCGCTGCCAGCTGGATAAGAGCTGCACCCTGAACGCCGAGCTGGTCGCGCGCGCAGCCACGGCGCTGAAGAAGATGAATGCCCCCACTTTTGAAGGAAAGTATGTGTGCATCCTTCATCCCAGCGTGGCCTTCGACCTGCGCAATGACCCCGACTGGATCGCCGCTCATCAGTACGCCGCCGCCACGGAACTGTTTTCCGGTGAGATCGGTGAGCTGCACGGTGTGCGCTTTGTCGAGACCACGGAAGCCAAAATCTTCCGCGGTGACGATCTGGCCAGCGACAGCCGCACGCTGACGGCCAGCGCTGCCGCCAATAATTCCGCCACCGTCAGCTTTGGCGGCGGCACGGTAGCCGCCGGCGCGCTGGCAGGCCGCCGTATCCTGTGCGGCGGCAAGCGGGTGAAGGTGCTGGACAATACCGCCAGCCAGCTGACGCTGGAGAGCGCCGTCACCGTGGCCGACAAGGAAGTCATCTACCCCGGCGAGGGCGGCAAGGACGGTCTGGCCGCTTACGGATGCCTGTTTATCGGCAAGGGTGCTTACGGCGTGGTGGATCTGAGCGAGGGGACCGAGGTCATTGTCAAGCCCCGCGGCTCCTCCGGCACCGCCGACCCGCTGGACCAGCGCTCCAGCGTGGGCTGGAAGGGTATCCACGCCGCCGCGATCCTGTACGACGAGTACATCGTCCGTGTGGAGTGCGGCTCCAGCTACTCCGCAGAGGACAAGGCGAACTGAAGCAGCGCAAAGCCTCGCGGCTTTTCTGACTCTCACATTACCAAATAGCAGGAGGAACACAATATGGCAAAAAAGCAGGATGCAGCCGGGCAGATGGTCAGCGTGACCATTCCCAGAGGCCGCAAGCAGGAGGAAAACTTCGTCATCGTTTCCGTCAACGGCCGAAGCTGGAAAATCATGAAGGGCGTGCAGGTACAGGTACCGGACTATGTGGCGGAGGTGCTGGAAAACGGCCGGATGATGGCGGATACCGCCCGCCGCTATGTGGACAAAATGGCCGGTTGAGGAGGTGAAGCCAATGGGCAGCATCACGGCCGCACAGGTACTGGAGCAGGTGGATGCCCTGCTGCCCAACCAGTATACCCGGGCGGAAAAACTGCGGTGGCTGGCACAGGCGGAGGGCTTTGTGCTGCGGGAAATCTGCCGCACAAGCGGCGACTTGCCGCCGCTGACAGACCAATCGTCTTTAACGGCAGTGGCCCCCTACGATGTGCTGTACCGCCACTATGTGGAGGCGCAGATCCACTATTGCAACGGTGAGATGGCCCGCTATAACAGCGCCGCCGTCTGCTGGAACAACGCCTTTGCAGCCTATCGGGACTATATGTGCCGCACAGCGGCAGCCATAGGCGGTGTTCAGGCACTGAAACTGTGCTGACTGCGGCCCGCAGGGCGGGAGGGCTTCCCCCTCCCGCCCTTTTTTCAGGAAGGAGAGATACTATGTTTTTATCGCAGCTTCCCCCACCGACACAGCAGCGTGTAACGGTCAGCAATTTTCTGGGCTATGACGCACGGCGGCGCACGCCGCTGGGTGCCTTTGCCAGAATGGAAAATCTGACAGGGGACGGCTATCCCACGCTGTCAGTCCGGCACAGGCGCAAGACGGTCATTGCGCTGGATCGGCCAAACGCGCTGGCCGCCAAGGACTGCCTGATCTGGGTGGAGGGCGGCACGCTGTACATCAACGGAGCTTCCATCGACCTGACGCTGACAGACGGTGAAAAGCAGCTGGTATCCATGGGCGCCTATCTGTTGATCTGGCCGGACAAGAAATATGTCAACACCCAGAACCTCAGCGACAGGGGCAGCATGGAGAACACTAGCCAGACCACCGGCAGCGTCACTTTTTCCCTGTGCCGCGCCAGCGGCGCGGACTATGAGGGCTATACCGTCGGCGCGGCAGCCCCGGCCAACGCCGAAAGCGGCGCGCTGTGGCTGGACACCGGCAGCGGCGCTGTATTGATGCAGTACGACGGCGTCATGTGGCAGGAGGTAGGCGATGTGGCCATGAAGCTGTGCGCCGCCAACATCGGCAAAGGATTTTCCGCTGGGGACGGCGTAACCGTTTCCGGCTGCACCGGAGCCGCGGTAAACGGCACATGGACGCTGCTGCAATGCAGCGACAACGCCATCGTTATCGGCGCAGCGGCGGTAATCGAGGGCCAGCAGACCACCTCCGTGACCGTACGCCGCCATGTACCGGACATGGACTATGTGGTGGAATGCGGCAACCGTCTGTGGGGCTGTAAATACGGCATTGTGGACGGAAAAAGCGTAAACGCCGTATATGGCAGCGCGCTGGGAGACTTTCGCAACTGGAACGTCTTTTCCGGCCTTGCCACCGACAGCTATGCCGCCGACCGCGGCTCTGACGGCCCTTTTACCGGGGCGGCGGCTTATCTTGGAACGGTGCTGTTTTTCAAGGCGCAAAGCATGGAGCGGCTGTATATCAGCGCCGCCGGCGCCCACCAGATCACATCGCTGCAATGCCCCGGAATCAAGCCAGGCAGCAGCCGCTCACCGGCTGTGGTAGACGGTGTGCTGTATTTTCACGGCATGCTGGGCGTCTATGCCTTTGACGGCAGTATGCCGCAGTTGGTATCCGCCGTCTTTGGGGATGAGCGGTATGAAAATGCCGTCGGCGGCGGGGCGGAGGGGCAATACTGGCTCTCGGCGCAGCGCGATGGAGAGAACCACCTCTTCGTTTATGACACGGCGCGCAGACTTTGGCACCGGCAGGATCATCTGCGGGTAAAGCAATTTGCTGCCGCAGGCGGCGTGCTGTACGGTCTGACGGCCCACGGCATCACAGCGCTGCACGGCAGCGAGCAGCATGATGAGGCCGAGCTGTCGTGGTATGCCGAAACCGGCGAGCTGGGGTTGGACATGCCCGAGCAGAAGTACCTTCAGCGCATTGAGCTGCGGCTGCTGCCTGAAAACGGCGCCGCCGTGGACGCGCATATCAGCTACGACGGCGGAAAAAGCTGGCACCACGCCGGGCGCTTGCAGGGCGATGGGCGGCAGCGGCGACACGGACTGCTGACCGTGCGGCCCATTCGCTGTCCCCAGCTGCGGCTGCGGCTCAGCGGACACGGCGGCTGCCGCATTTACAGCATCAGCGCCGTATATGAGAAAGGAAGTGATCTGCCGTGAGTGATTTCCCCATGCCGCCCTATCCCAACGGCTCGGTGCAGCAGCAGCTGACGCAGCAGTATTCCTACCTCTTTCAGATGGCCCAACAGCTGAATATGGCGCTGGCCGCGCTGGAGGGCGGCGCCGTATCGGCCGCAAGCAGCAGCGCCTCACGCAGCAGCCACGGCGCCGCTTCCGCCGCCGCGGCTGCTGCGGCAGACAATGAACAGTTTCAGAATCTGCGGGCAATGATCGTCAAGACCGCCAAGCAGGTGTCCCGCAGTATGGAACAGCTGGAGGTGCGTCTGGGTGAGGAGTATGTGGCCGCCTCACAGTTCGGCACCTACGTTCAGCGTCTGAGTGCCTATCTGGAGGCCAATCCCGAGGCGCTGACACAGTACTACAGCTTTTGCAGTGATCTGGCCGCCAATGTGGCGGCGGTGGACGCCGCCTTTTCCAGCTACCGGCTGGATACAGAGGGCTATATTCGTACCGGTATCGTGTATTACGAGGGGCCTTCCCCGGTTTACGGCGTGGCCGTGGGGCAGAATCTGACCACCACGGAGGTGGACGGCCGGCAGGTAGTGGAGCAGAACAACTTCCGGGCAGTCTTTACCGCGCAGAAGCTCAGCTTCTGGCAGGACAGCACCGAAATTGCCTATGTATCCAATAACCGCCTGTATATCACGAATATCACCGTACTGGACAGCATCAGCATCGGCTCATGGCGCATGGACAGCGGCAACGGGCTGGCATTCAAATGGATCGGAGGTTGAAGATGGCGATTACGGAAAAGGACTTTTCACTCAGTTGGGGCGACATCACCATCGGGCAGGCCAACACCCTTGTGGTGACCCGTCCCTCTGCCCTGTACAGTTTTTCATTTCGCTATACCTTTCAGGGTGTCAGCGCGCTTATCGGTGCTCCCGAGCTGACGGTGGTTTCCCAAAATGATACACGGATCGTGTATAGCTGGACGCCGGATGAAAGCCTGTCATTGTCGCTGCCCGACAGCGTTTCAGGCAGCGGTACCCTGACAATGACGGTGGCTTTCAACAGCAGCATTCCGCAGCTCAGCAATCCCAACTTCTGCACCAAAACCTACGCCTTCACCGCCTACATTCCGGATACCATGCGGCCCAGCGCTACGCTGGCCGTGTCGCTGGCAAACAGCAACAGCACGCTGGCGCAATGGGGGCTGTGGGTGCGGGGCATGAGCCGCCTGCAATATGAAGTGCAGGCCAGCGCCGCAGGCGGTGCATCCCTGACAAGCTGTCGGTTTACCTTTGCCGGACAGTCCGTGAACGGATTTTCGGGCACCACGGCTCCCATCGGCATGGCCGGAACATTGACGCCCACCGCTGTGGTTACCGACTCACGGGGCCGCACCGTCACCGTTACCGGGGCGGCAATATCGGTATTCGACTACCAGATGCCCTCCCTGCAAACCTCCGTTGCCTACCGCTGCAATGCCGCAGGAATCGAGGACAGCGGCGGCGCGTGCCTGCGCGTAAAAGCCGCCGGCTCCTGCTGGCCGCTGGATGGGCGCAACACCGTAACGCTGCGGGCACGATACCGCAAGGTTGGCGGCAGCTATGGCGGCTATACCACGCTGGTCAATTCTCTGACCACGCAGATTGCCGCATCGCTGGAGCGGGATACCACCTATGAGGTGGAGCTGTCCGCCGTGGATACCGTGGGCAGCGTCAGGGCGGTCAGCTATACCTCTTCCAATGCGGCGGTGGCTTTCCATCTGCGCAGCGGCGGCGTGGGGGCAGCCTTCGGTAAGCTGGCGGATGCTCCGGCGCTGCAATGCGCCTGGGATGCCAGTTTTGACGGGGCCCTGTCTGTGGCAGGCCGGGCCGCAGTCGGCAGCCTGACAGTTGGCGGCAAAACGCTGGTGGATCTTCTGTATCCGGTGGGATCACTGTACCTTTCCACCGTATCCACAGACCCCGGTACAGTTCTGGGCGGCACATGGAAGCGGATTCAGGACCGCTTCCTGCTGGCAGCCGGTTCTGCTTATGCCCCGGGCAGTACCGGCGGACAGGCGCAGCACACGCTGACAGAGTCTCAGCTTCCGCCCCACGCCCACCAGGTCTCGGGTCACACGCAGGCCGAGGAATTTTCCCACGACCACGGTCTGCCCAACATCGCGCAGGGCAGCAGCGGCAGCGGCGCTTATGCCGAAAGTTGGGGCGGCGGCAGCGGCAGCCGCGATCTGCGCACGGATACCGTTGGCTTCAGCCATAACCACAGTCTGGACCTTCTATCCCAGAACACAGGCGGTGGGGAGGCCTTTTCCATCCTGCCGCCCTATCTGGCGGTCTATATCTGGCAGCGCCTCAGCTGAGCATACACCGTATTCTATTATATTGTTTAAGGAGAGGATCACTATGGCATCTACTTATCGTCAGGTGGGCTACGGTTCCACCGGCAGCGCCGTCACCAAATTGCAGAACGTACTCAATGCGCACGGTTACGATCTGGCGGAGGACGGCATCTTCGGCAAAAAAACGCAGGCAGCCGTGCGGGACTATCAGGGAAAATACGGTCTGAAGCTGGACGGCATTGCGGGAAAAGAGACGTGGGGCAGTCTGATGGCGCAAAACGACAGAGCGCAGGGCAGCAGCAGGGCGAGTGGCTATTCCGGCAAAGCAAGCGGCAGCATCAGCAGCGGTATCGTCCCCACCGGCACGGTTTCCTCCGCTACCGCAGCAGCCCTGAAGCAGCTGGAGCAGGGATACACCCCCTCCGAGGCCGCACTGGCTGCCAAAGAGCAGGCTGATACCCTGTCCGCTCAGCAGCCGGAGACGTATCAATCCGGCTTTACCGCGCAGCTGGAAGCCCTCTATCAGGAGATCAGCGGCCGCCCCGACTTTTCCTACGATCCCGCGGCCGACGCGGCCTTTCAGAGCTATGCCGCGCAGTATGCCCGGCAGGGTCAGGCCGCCATGCGCGACACGCTGGGGCAGGCAGCCCACCTCACCGGCGGCTATGGCTCCAGCTATGCCCAGTCCGCCGCCCAGCAGTCCTATCAGCAGTACCTTCAGCGGCTGTCTGATGTTTTGCCGCAATTGCAGTCGGCTGCCTACTCCCGCTACCGCGATGCAGGCGATGCATTGCTGAGCCGCTACAAGCTGCTGCAGGGACAGGACGCCGCCGCATACAGCCGCTGGCAGGATCAGGTAAATGCATGGCGCAAGGACGTTGCGCAGGCGCAGGACGCCTACGAGCAGATCAGCAGCCGGGATCTGAAAAACTATCAGCTGTTGCTGGACTACTACATGGATAAGGCATCGGCTGAGCAAAAGGGTATGCGCTTTTCCGACCCGGAAAAGCCTGCTGTATCCAGTACGGGCAATACCGCCTCGCTCAGCTCTACGGCGGCGGAAAGTCTGGAAAGGATCATGCGCCGTTACCAGAAAAGCGGCCGTACCCGGCAGGCAGAGGCGCTGTTGACCCAGTATCAGCATCGTATGACGCCGGCGCAGAAGGCTCATTTTTCCTCCCTGTTCACTTCCCACGAATCGCCAAAAGGCTGACCGTACCTCTTTCCCGCGCCTTTACGGAACCGCGGCGGAGGAAATTGCGTAAATACGCAGGAAAAACATCACAATTTGTGTTGACAAAAGGTTTTTTCGCTGCTATACTGTTAAGGCCGCTTTGAATGGGTCATAAGTTTTGGCTGCGGCCAAACGCCCCCGACAGCGAGTCCGTAATTAAGGAAAGGCAGGTGCAACAAGTAATGCAGGCTATTATCGTGACCGGTGGTAAGCAGTACGCCGTCTCTGAGGGCGACACGCTGTTTATCGAAAAGCTGGACGCCGAGGCTGGCGCTTCCGTGGTGTTTGACCGGGTGCTGGCGATCGTGGACGGCGAGAACACCAAGTTCGGCGCTCCCGTGGTGGAGGGCGCGAAGGTGGACGCCACCATCGTGAAGAACGGCAAGGGCAAGAAGATCCGTATCTTCAAGTACACCCCCAAGAAGGGCTACCGCAAACGTCAGGGTCATCGTCAGCCCTACACCAAGGTTGAGATCGGCAAGATCAGCTTCTAAGGTGACAGTATGACGAGCGTCATTTTCCACACCGTGGAAGAGCGCATCATCG
>Ga0129314_1000711_pt1 | contig 31316 bp, 27 predicted proteins | sample O1111metagenome_FD_94431 | JGI IMG/M metagenome (GOLD analysis project Ga0129314, IMG submission 94431) | Orangutan individual fecal microbial communities from fecal samples from Wisconsin, USA - O1111 metagenome | ecosystem: Host-associated > Mammals > Digestive system > Large intestine > Fecal... | reverse complement strand
ATCATGATAAATCAGTGCTGGATGAAATTATTGTTGAATCTGAAAACTTTTTGAAACAATGAAGAAGTTACATTACATTTACACAGTTATTTTTATGTTCCTTTTTGTAGGTTGTGAAATGGACTCGGAGGATCTGCCGACTTGCCATAACGATCAGTTGCTGTTTGATTTTACGACTGAATTGTCAACTTATTTAGATGATCATTTCTCTTTTATGTGCGAGAATATTCCTTTAACGCAACGATGTTACCGGGATGATTTTATCAAACTGGAGTTGGAAGAAAAAATAGCTTACTATGAACCGATAGGCAATGGAGGCTATCAACCCAGTTATATGTCATATCCGGATTATACCGATGAAGAAATTAGCGCAATCGAATATGTCTTTTCCTTGCATTCGGAGTTGGATAAGATGGACTCCCGTTTGCGAAGGGACTTGCTGTCTATGGCAGTTGGTAAGCACAGGAAAAAATTTGGTCAGGAATATACTGCTCCTGTAAATGCCCGAAAATCAGGCATAGTATTGATCTTATCCATCCTGCAATATGAAAATGCATCTGAAGTGCTGGATAGAATATGCGGTTATTGCACCAAATATAATTTGATTGATCCCTTCGAATTAACTCATAATGAAGAATTCAATCAATTCCTTATAAAGGAAGTATCAAGCTATTTATCGAAATAAAGAGAATAATATGAGAAGACTTATTTACATAATTATAATACACCTGATTAGCATAGGTGTGTTTGCTCAAACCTATACACCATTCGGGACTCCGATTGATGGGTTCTATAGAGGGGAAGAGAGCAGTTCTGATTTAGCGCTTTGGGAACATGAAGCAGATGCATGGGTGAACGCCCATGGCAATGGACAAGTGATAAAGACAGGAAACGCTACGGCAACATATAATTGTCATTCCTTTGCATGGAACATGTCGGAAGGAGGCAATACTATGTGGATAAATATGTTCACGATACTTGACGGACTCATCTTTAATGAAAAAGATCCAAATACAACCCTTCCCGGCCCCACCAATATAACCAGATACTGGACAGATGGGAGTTATATAGAAGTTCCGGAATATCAGGCTACGAAGGTATGGTTTGGCTCTTGTTGGACATGGAGCCATACTCTTAAAAAATGGGTAAATCAATGTGACCATTCTGCCATTAGGTTACCTTCCGGCTTATATGAGTCGAAATGGGGACCGTGGGGCCGGTATATACACCCACGCGATAAATGTCCATACAATTTAAGCAGCAGGAGATATTTTAAAGTCAATCTCCCTATCTCCGGTCCCCCGGCACCCTGTAATGAAGGTTCTTATACTATTGGAAATTTTAATAGGCTTCCGTCGGGATTTACGGTGCAGTGGGGTACAAATAACAGTAATCTGACATTGGTTTCGGGTCAGGGTACTGATATCGCTGTCTATAGAAAAGTAAGGAACGGAGCGGATATGATTGAATGCAAAATCGTGTACAGCAACCGCACTATTAATTTAAACCCCTTGAATGTATATTTTGGGGCACCAGCAATACAATGGATTGCAGGGCCGCAAAGCCCTCCGAATGGACAGGAAGCAGGATATGAAGCTATTCTTCCTCATGGAGCACCAATCCCGACAAACTACGAGTGGATACTCAATCCCCAGGGTCGGAATTCGGTTTATCCTTCAGGTCGTTTTGTATATATTGCTTTTTATGATGCCGGAACATACCAACTTGTATGCAGAGCTACCAATAACTGTGGAGTGGGAGATTATAGTGTTATAACGTTGAATGTCACTAATAACTAAATAAAAATTCTGTCCATCTGTTTATATAGCAGGTAGTTCTCCGGAGGAGACAACTTACATTTTGTTTGAGTGATTTCTCAAATGCTAACCAGTGGGGTAAGAATAAGTGGTGCCAACAAGACTCTTTCCTTTAGGGATATTCACCCAAAACCGGTCAAAAAAGAGGCCGTCTCTCTGAAGTTAACTTCAATTTGAGACGGCCTCCGGTTTTTGTCTTTATCATTACTGTACCGGCTCAAGGTATTGCGAGTAGCAATAACCCTCTTCACCGTCGTTATCACGCACCAACCACCATTGGTCGTTCGCTTTACTGATAAGTGTGATAATAGCTCCCTTTTCGGCTTTTCCCACGATAGGCTGATCCGTTCCGGGTCCTTTGCGGATGTTCAGACGGCTCTCCTGGGTTATGACCCTTACTTTGCCGCCGTCACTAATGGCAGTCTTTACATTCAATACCAGATCGTTACTCTTGAAGTGGGGGTCGATCCGTTTATAGATTTCCCACAATTTGTCTTTCACATCGGCGCTGGGGACAGTACCTTCCACTTTCAGCACATTTCCCGATTCGCTAACCAAAAGATTATTCGATCTGGCCAGATCAACCAACTCTTTGTACTTGTCTGTTAAAGCCATTGTGTACACTATTTAACGGTTAAGTTATTTACTACCTGTACCGGGCTCAGTGCATTCACCTTTTCTATCAGCACCTGCAGATCGCTTTCCCTGATTTCACCGTTTAGCGTAATGACACCGTCTTGTACGGTAGCAGTTACAGTGCCATGGTCTTTAAGCGCATCGGGGAGCGCTGCATTGATAGCGGCATCAAGTTCACTATAATCAGGTGCCGGCGGAACTACTTCCAATTGATTGACAACCGACGTCACGTTCTGTGCACCTGCTACCACACTTTCGGCATAAGCTTTGGCCGCGTCATCGCTCACAGTTCCGGTCAGCGTGGCAACTTTATTTTGCACTGTTACCGTGACACCTGCCAGTTCGGGATTTGCATCGAGCAACTCTTGTGCTGCGGATTGAATGTCCGCATCCTTTACCTGATTACATGATGTTACACCCACTCCAAGTGCAAGGATGAGTGTCACTACGGATAATAAACGTAATGCTTTCATAATTTTTCTTTTTTAATTAGACATTTCTATTTAAACGACAATAATAAAACGTATGAAAGTTTGGATTGTTTTCAAATCTTCCGGTTTTTTATCGTTAGAAAAGCATCCGTTTTTGTCAGAAGATTTTAGTATACTTATGACAGTAGGGCAGGGTACCTTTGTATTCGTAATACTGTTGATGGTAGTCCTCGGCTCTCCAGAAAGTGGAAGCCGGTTTCAGCATGGTGGCCACCCGGTATCCCTTCTCTGTCAATATATCAATATACTTTTGCGCGATCTCTTTTTCGCCGGGATCTGAATAGAAAATGCATGAGAGATATTGTGGTCCTATGTCCGGTCCCTGTCCGTTGGTCTGCGTGAAGTCATGTGTTTCAAAAAAGAGCTTCACCATCTCTTCATAGGACGTCTCAGCAGGATCGAAAATCACTTCAGTCGTCTCCAGATGCCCGGTATTCTTCTGACACACCTGCTGATAAGTGGGGTTTTCCACATGACCACCCATAAATCCTACAGCCGTCTGCTTCACTCCCGCCGCTTTCATAAAAAAATATTCCGTTCCCCAGAAGCATCCCGAGGCGAAATAAGCAGTAGTGAGGCCTTCCTTTTGCGCAGGGACAAATTTCAGCGAGATGGAGTTCACACAGTGGCGTGTCTGCCTGGGAGTGAATCCTTCACCCAGGAAGACGTGTCCCAGGTGTGCTCCACAACTGTTACAGATAATCTCTGTGCGGCGTCCGTCGGCATCGCGTATACGTTTTACAGCACCCTCTATCTCATCATCGAAAGAAGGCCATCCGCAATCCGACTCGAATTTATCTTCCGAATGGTAGAGTGGGGCGTCACATCGCTTACAATAATATGTCCCTGCCACTTTATTATTCAAATATTCACCCGTAAAAGGACGTTCCGTACCCTTGTGGATGATCACTCTCTCTTCTTCGTGAGTCAGTGTATTATAGTCCATAATCTCATTTTTGTTTTTTGTAATAGCCGATTCTTTTTGTTTACCCTGTCCGCATGCAGTGACAAGAATGAGGGTAAACAGAAACAGCAGGTATGTTCTCCTCATTGTTCTAATTACTCCTTGATTTTTTAAAGATATTTTATAAAAGCATACCGCCTCCTTTGTTTCAGGTAGAGTGGGTCGGTGTCATTATCATATGCTTCACGCTCGAAACAGATATTCCTGTATGCTGTGTATCTGTCTTTATAGCGAATCCATCTGAGGATCCATTCCATTACATACCAGATATAAAATCCGATCACCAGCAGTTCTACCATCTGCCGGGTATGTACGGATTCATGCGTGAGAATGCACTCATCCAATCCCGGTTCTTCTTTTCTCGCAAAGACAACCCCGAAAAGGTTGATCGCCCTGAATCCCTTTACCGGTAAGAAGTTGGAATAGATAACCTTCATGCATTCATTTCAAATTAAAGAAAATCGATAATTATCACTATTTCCCGAGAGATCGGGATCAATTCTCATCCTTTCATTCTCCCAAAGGTAGAAACATTTCATAAATTTCGTAACTTTGCAGACTTAAAAATCGATAAATCAAAATAGAATACAAAATGGATATGAATTTCTCACCGGATCTTCCATATAAGGTAGCAGATATTTCGCTGGCCGATTTTGGAAGGAAAGAAATAGAGATAGCCGAGCATGAAATGCCCGGTTTAATGGCGATACGGAAGAAATATGCTTCCGAGAAACCATTGAAAGGTGCACGTGTAATGGGGTCGTTGCATATGACCATCCAGACGGCCGTATTGATAGAGACGCTGGTGGAACTAGGTGCAGATGTACGTTGGGCCAGTTGTAATATTTTTTCCACACAGGATCATGCTGCTGCGGCCATTGCTGCTGCAGGTATTCCCGTATTTGCATGGAAAGGAGAGACGTTGGAAGAGTACTGGTGGTGTACCGAGATGGCCTTGCGTTTTCCCGAAGGGAGAGGTCCCAATCTGATCGTCGATGATGGTGGTGATGCATCGTTACTGGTACATATGGGATATCAGGCTGAAAACGATTCGTCTGTTATCGACAGAAAGGGGGCTAATCGTGAAGAACAGGCTATCCTTGATACATTGCACCGTATATTGAAAGAAGACGGCCAGCGTTGGCATAAAACAATCGCCGGGATGAAAGGAATCTCTGAAGAGACTACCACAGGTGTGCATCGTTTGTATCAGATGATGGAGAGAGGCGAATTATTGGTGCCTGCTATCAACGTGAACGACTCGGTAACCAAATCGAAGTTTGATAACCTCTATGGTTGTCGGGAATCATTGGCAGACGGTATTAAACGTGCTACTGACGTGATGATTGCTGGCAAGGTGGTAGTCGTATTGGGATATGGTGATGTTGGTAAGGGTTGTGCCCATTCGATGCGTAGTTACGGAGCACGAGTGATCGTTACCGAGATCGATCCTATTTGTGCGTTACAGGCAGCCATGGAAGGATTTGAGGTTACCACAATGGAGGAAGCAGTAAAAGAAGGCAATATCTTTGTAACGACTACCGGAAACCGTGATGTGGTCACCATCGAACATATGCAACAGATGAAAGACCAGGCGATCGTGTGCAATATCGGCCATTTCGACAATGAAATACAGGTTGACCGCCTGGTGAATTTCCCCGGAATTGAGCACCTGAATATCAAGCCGCAGGTAGATAAGTACACTTTCCCTGGAGGTAATTCGATATTTTTGCTGGCTGAAGGCCGTCTGGTGAATCTGGGCTGTGCTACCGGTCACCCCTCATTCGTGATGAGTAATTCGTTCACTAATCAAACGCTGGCGCAGATCGACCTCTGGAAGAATAATTATGAGGTAGGTGTCTACCGTTTACCAAAACATCTGGATGAAGAAGTGGCCAGGCTGCATCTTGATAGGATTGGTGTCAAACTGACGACCCTTACGCAGAAACAGGCTGATTATATCGGTGTGCCGGTAGAAGGGCCGTTTAAACCGGAACACTATCGGTATTGAAAAGTGGGAAAGTGGGAAAGTGGGAAGGTGATTTCCCAATTTCCAAATACTACCTCCGGATCGAACGTGAAAATAAAAAAACTTTGCTAAGAAACCGTTTCGATCCTAGTGATTTAGCTGAAACAGGAGAAAAAATCCGGTTTTTTATGGCTTTTAGGGTTGCATAATTAAAATAAAGATTTTATCTTTGCACTCGCTTTTGCAAGAAAGCACTAGGTCGATTCGCTAGCTCAGCAGGTAGAGCACATCCCTTTTAAGGATGGGGTCCTGGGTTCGAGCCCCAGGCGGATCACAACCAAAAGGAAAAGCCCGCTATTTAGCGGGTTTTTTCTTTTTAAACCATTCAAGTTGTGTAATTACGGGAGCATTTTATATTCATTATTGGATCTCCGAATCGGGGGGAGGAATGCTTATTTGTTTGTCTTCTACCAGAGATGTCACTTCTTTGTAATTGCGTATTTTAGGGATGACTTCCTCCTCTGCTGCACCAATGATTACCCCGAACTCATAGAGATGGGTTATGATTAACCCTTCCCTATGAAGTTGTTCCGCTACAATGGTCAGCTTGTCTAAGTAGATCTCAGATATGGTAATTATGATCTGTCGCATATTCTTTTATTTAGGGGCTATGGAGAGTCCTACACCCACATCTTCGGGCGGTAAAGGGAGTGCTCGGGCATTTTTCCTCAATTCTTCTTCAATCATCGCAGGAGTTGCATCCGGATATTTCTCGAAGAAGAGGGCTGCAATTCCGGCTACATAAGGAGTAGCCATACTGGTGCCTGAGATGGTACGATATCTTGCAGGCATGGACCAGGAAGAGTAGACATTGACTCCCGGTGCAGCAATATCGACCAACCCCGAAGGGTTAATAGCGCGATTTGAGAAATCACCGACCTGGAGTTCCGAGTCTACTGCGGCTACGGCAAGGATAGACGGACAATCGGCAGGGCTTGACACTGGACTGAATAGACCTTTTGACCGTTGACTGTCGTTACCCGCTGCAGCCATAATGAGCGCTCCTTTAGATAGAGCGAACTGGGCAGCCCGTTCATAGGCTATATCGTAACTCTCGCCTTCCGATACGGGGGAGCCGAGGGACATGGATAATACCTTGCAACCATTATTGGCTGCCCAGGCCATGCCGTTCAGTATCCACGACTGGGCGCCGCTCCCCTGGTTGCTTAGAACTTTTCCCACATAGATATGTGCATCGCTCGCCACTCCGTAACGTGTTCCTTGTTCATTGACCGATCCGCATGCCGTACCGATGCAATGGGTACCATGTCCGTGGAGATCATCGACCGGCTCATCGGGAACAAACGAAGTGGTTGTGATCTCCCGTTCTTTAAAATCGGGATGAGTGGTGTCGAATCCGGTATCCAATACCGCTACCTTGACTGCTGCGCCTGTGTATGGCGAATGGAGCACTTTGGTAATGTCTATTCCCCAGGTTGCCCCGTTATTGATATCGTTATCTGCAGATACTTCATCCGGAATATATACCACTTTCTCTGGTACAACCATAAAACCACTTCCCGATAATTTCATCTGGACTACCTTATCTTCTTCCACACCGACCAGCGCAATGCCCAGCTCATTGAATACGAGGGCATCGGCATCTTTTAATAGATTTTCATTCGGCGGCATGGTAATAAAATCGGCAGTGGTGGCTACGGATAATCCCCATCTTTTTTCAAGCAGACGAATGGTTTCCAGTACCTCATTACTGTTTTTATCGAGGATCAGGAAATAGCGGCCGGTATAACGGGGGGTATTGGACGCGGCCGGGGCAATATTGTCTTTCAGGAAGGTTTGTCTTCCGAGTTTGGGTGGTTGCATAATTGTTCTTCTTTTTTCCGGACCTCTTCCTTCCATAGAGCGATCTCAGCCTTTTGTTTCCTGTTCTCCTCCATGATAGAGAATAGATTCGGGAGGTAAATTCTTGTGTAGGAATAACCGATAATAAATCCGGCAACGAAAGAGTAGATGATCAGTGCAATCAGAAGCGGTCTGGCTGAATCCACCTGTAACATCAAGTTACTGTTGTCAATAAGATAATCGGCCATACTTTGCAGGTACCCGGGTATCCTGCCCAATTGCGTAAGGGTAACCCCGATAATTATCTTGGTGAGCCAGTCCGACACATCTTCCAGGTTGGTATTCGGCATGTACTTTGTACTTCTGTCATAATCTTCGTGAGGGTTGTAGTTTTTGTTCAGTTTTGGAATGGCAAACAGAAAACCCAACAACCCGCCTAGCAACATGGAAGCAAAAGCAATGATAATCAGTAACCCAAAGAGATCCCAGTAGCTCTGCGATATATTGGCATAAGCAAAACAGGCGATCATACTGGGCAGGATCATTACAATGGGGAACAGGTGGATATAGTGTCCCGTTCCGGTTGAAGGTTTGCTTGTGTTCATGATTTTTCAGTATGATTATTTAATTTCACTTCGCCTCTTGCAGATCGTTACAGACATTAGGAAGAGACGATCCGTACCCTACACTGGTAGGTTCTGTTATCTAACCGCCGGCACATCTTATGCAGGTATTGTGCAGGCCAATCACGTTGCATTGCGACTGCAATATAATAAAAATATTTTGATTTGGACAAGATAAAAAAGAAAAAGGCGCCGATAGTAATATCGACGCCAATTGCTGTGATTAACAAATGTTTAGAAAGATCAAACTCTTCTTTATTTATTTTTATTTTTTCAGGATACTTTCCGTTTTTTCTGAAAAAAATCGGAAAGATCCTTTTATACATGGGTATTTATCATCAGTGAGGTAGGCATAACCCGCCCCAAGACTCAGTCGATGTTGTATTCACCTGCTAACGCATGAAGTCCGAAGAAGTGGCCGTTGAACGATTCACACGTCCAGTAGTGAAGTTCGGGTTGAAAGAATTTCTTCATATTGTTTTTTATTTTCAGCAAAATAATGGCATATTTTCGATATTTGTTTGTCTTTAAAATGCAATATTTATAATTCAGTAAGCTTTAACATTAGTTAAATTATAACTCAAAATGCAATACATCACTGTTATGTTATTGATTATTAATTAACTATTAGGTCAATTCTGATAGTGGAAAAAAGGAGATAGGACTGTCGTGGTCACTATAAAGTATTTCCTTGTGACATAGACATTTCCGGACTAATTTATAGAGTGGGGAAGACGTTGGAAAGAGGTGGGCGTCATTCCAAACTCTTTTTTGAACGATCGGGAGAAGTAAGCGAAATCATTAAAACCGCAGTTCATGGCAATTTCACCAATTGGTTTCTGGGATCTGGAGAGGAGTTGTGCGGCTTTATTCAATCTTACTTTCAAAATGTAGTTGGAGGTTGTCATCCCGGTAGCCGCTTTTATCTTACGGTTCAATTGAGAAGAGCTCAGGCAGATTTTATCGGATATTATTTCAATGATATTTTGCGTATTGTCAATTTCTTTATAGATCAAGTTGGTAATTTGTTTGAGGAACTCTACAGCAGTATTCTTTTTTACGATGTTGTGTTCTATGCCTTTTCCTGTGTTTATCGCGGTGAGCGCGTATTTACTCCACATCAACTTCCGTGCATCCAGTAGTTGATTGATCACCGCCAACAACTCCTCTTCAAAGACCGGCTTGGACAGAAATGCATCAGCTCCGCACCGGAATCCTTTTATACGATCTTCTTTAGAATCGCAAGCAGAGAGTAGGATAACCGGTATGTGTGCGATGGTATCCGAATTTTTAATCTCTCTACATAAATCATAGCCGTTCATACCGGGCATCGTGATGTTTGAAATAATAATATTGGGCATGGTTTCAGCTGCTTTTTGAGCGGCTCCCCTTCCGTTGTCTACTGTAACGATACAGTAGTTTTCCTGCAGGATAGAAAAGAGGTAAGAAGTCATATCTTTGTCATTTTCCACTATGAGTACCGTCGGGTTTTCTTTTGAAATGCAGCACTTTTCAATATTATTTTCGGGTTCCTTACTGTAAGTAATGGTATTGTGTGTGGTTAGAGAATATCCGTTTTCGCATGTTGTTATGTCGGATTTTATCCGTTTCTGCATGTTTGTTTCAGGTAACATGCTATCTATCAGTGAAAGGAGATCCTGTGACTGACGGACGAGTATATCCAGGTTTATTGAATTTTTGTGAAGATCATTTGTATCCAGATTATTTATAAGTCTCTGGGTTAATCCGGTAATAATGGTGACAGGTGTTTTTAACTTGTGTGCAATATTAGCGTAAAAATCCGATTTTATCTTTTCCTGGCAAGGATAAGCCTCAACCTTTTGTTTCTTTATTTGGAACAATTGGACTAGAATGATGATGAAACCGGTTAAAGCAATAAAAATCGATAGAGTAAGGTGTGTAGCTTTTGTTTTATTTTTCCCAATATTTTCAAGTTGTGTTGCCAATAATATTTCCTCTGTCTCATTTGATTTTTTTTCATAAGCCAGTCTGTGTGTCATGATCCGGTTGATGTCCCGTCCACTTCGGAATGCTTTTGCATAGGAAACGCCCTTCTCGTAAGCTTCGAGGGCTGCAGCGTTATTACCCTGTTGCTTGTATAATTCTGATAGGAGCATGGAGGCTTTTTCCAGATAATTAGGTAATTTAAGTTCATCCGATATTTTTAATCCTTTATGTAGAAAGGTTTCGGCTTTCAGGTAGTCTCCTTTTCGGATGCAAATATTTCCGAATGAAATGCAACTGTTCAGCCAGTTTAATTTGTCCGATGTGTGTCGGAGAGAATTATATGCGCTTTCGATATATACCGAAGCACTTTCGTATTTACCTTGCAGCATATACAGGTTACCGATACGTTCAAAGCAGGAAGACATCCCCGATACGGAATTGGTTTCAATATACAGTTTCAGCGCCCGGTCGAAATATTGGTATGCTGAATCATACTCCATCCTGCTTTCGAAAGATGAGCCGATGTCTGCCAGATTCTTTGCTTGTCCCAAAATGCTATTGTTTTGTCTCTCTATTTGTAGCGATTTTTGTAAAAACAATAAGGCATCATCCGGTTGATTGATTCTTAAATAAATATTTCCCAATCCGTTTAGTGTTCTTGCTTTTTCCGATAGAATTTCTTTATTGTTGTTTTTTGGTAATTTATTTAGTAGCGATAGCGCCTTAAAATAATATTCAGACGATTCACCCAACATGCAAATAGCTTTATAATCATAAGCCAGTGTGTTTAGCGCCTCTATTTCCCGGATTGGGTCGCTGTACTCTTCTGCCGTGTTCAAGTAATATATATGGTATTGTATCGCTTTTAAATAAGTATAGCTATTCAGATAATATAAGCCCAGTTGACGATAGGTTTTCATCTCGGCATAACAGTCCCGGGAGGACTGTGCTAACGAAAGGTAATTAAAAAGGGCAATGGTATCGTTTGAAATCCTGTTTAGTAATGAGTCTATCGAATTATGATTTTTATCTTCGAAAGAGTTATCTGGGGTTGATCCCATATTGTTCTTATTTCCCGGGCTACATGCAAGTAAAATAAGACAGGACACAAAAATAAACCATTTTTGTGAGTTCAAATCCATGATCTGTTTTTTCTGTTGCATAAGCATATGTGAAGAGTTCTTCGGTTATTTAATATTTTTCAATACCATATATTTAAAAAAAAGACAGTATTCTTATATAAAACAGACATATATGGCAAAAAAATATATAGACAATTATATATTTTAATGTCTATCTGAAATACGCAATAAAATTGTCTGCTAAAGTAAAAAAAAGAGATCTTAATAGGTGGTAAAGTCGGCAAAACTTTATTGCTGATTTTACCACAATTAAAAAATAGACGATTTCCTATTTTTTTGATAAAAACAGACAATTGCTGCTCGTTTAGATAATCGGTTTAATCACAGGTGTTTTTCTTTCCATTGTGAAGCTGTAATTCCTATATATCTTACAAAGCATTTACTAAAATAGCTTTTGTCAGTATATCCTACCTTTTCGCTTACTTCTTCAATAGTCATATTTTTATTGTTTGCCATCAGTTTTTTTGCCTCCTCAATACGCAACTCGTTGATCCATTCATTGAAAGTTTTTTGTTTCGACCTGTTGATGTATTGCGACAGATATGACCTGTTGGTGGAGACCTGTACCGCTACCTTAGTAATGGTAATTTTCGGATTTGTGAATAGCTTTTGTTGTTCCCATTTTCCTACTGCTTTTCCTATCTGGGAGAATGTGATCTCAGATGACTTTATCGGTTTTTCCTCCTCTTCCCTCAGTACTGGTACCATAATATTAAAAATATTTTTGTAATTGAGAAAGTGAACGGCATAACCAATATAGAAGAGAATGGCAAATATGTAAAATGGTATTATAATCTTCAGTGTGGTAAAGAGGGCAATTACAACAGTTATGCCGGAAATTAGTATGAACAGATGGGAGGTTTGTATCCATTTCAGGCGGTCGGTTCCAATTCCGGTAAAATAATTGTCTACTCTTTTCCGGTATTTCGCGTAGTGGCTAAAGAATAATTGAGTAATGATGAGCAGGGAAATTACAAAGAATAATAACAGACTATAAAAGATTATATTGACAATTCTTTCTTCCCAATTTAAAAGATTCGACAATATGCTGATCAGACCCAAGATAAACACCGGGATTAATTGATATATCAATAATTTGAATGATAAATACCTATAATTGATCAGGGTCAGACTTACATGCGTGAAGAGAAACAGTTGGAAGGAGAAAAAAATGAGGACGAATATCTTGAGAGAAGGAAGATCCAGCTTTTGTAATTTACCGGTTATTATAAACAAGCTGAAAACCGTGAATAGTAAATAGATAAAAGCCATAATATATCTAGCCTTGTTGTAATTACGCAAGAACTTGCTTTGTGGTGTTGCACTGAAGGCAAAAACCAAAGAGAGTACTAGTGTGGTCCAAAAACCTCCGGTAGCGAAGAAAATGTGAAGATTATCGATCATAGCCTTGCAGGTTTAAAGTATTCGAAAAATAAGTTGATTCGCTAGCATGATATTTACGTCGTCTCCGATTCACCTTTTTGAGTATTTTCATTATCGGGGATCTTTGTATGCTGGATTTTTTCTTTGAATTGACGGGGCGTCATTCCTGTTTCCTTCCGGAAGGAGTCAAAAAATACGGACTTAGTATTAAAGCCAACTGAGAGTGCTAATTCGTTTATGGTATGATTATTCCTATGGTCATTTTTATTTTCGAAAATACTTATTGCTTCTTGAATCCGATACTTGTTGATAATTTCCGTGAATCTTAAACCTTGTGAGTTGATAGCTTTTGAGAGATAGCTGCGGTTCGTCCCCATCTCCGAAGCAACCTTGCTTAAATCGAGATTGGGTTGCAGATATCTTTTACCGTCTTCTAACCAGGCTTTAAAATTATTGAAGAGGAAAGACTCTTTTGATTCGAGGGAATAGCGCGGTTTTTTGTTTTTTACCCTTTTTCTCATATTGCTGATCAGGATAAATGTGATATTGACTCCTATCAGGAAGCCGAGAGCAGTATGAAATATGATCCGGTTTCTTCTTTTGACCCTCTGTAGTTGATTTATTTCACGGGCGGCCTTGTCCAGTTCTATTTGTTTTTCCGTGAAGTCTACAATTCCTTTTGCCGATAATTGGTGGTACTTATTCCTGCTGACTTGGGCGGAATCAAGAAAAATCTGCGCTTTCACCTGATCGGTTGGCAGAAAAGCAGTCGATAATTCGCTGTAGGCATCATGCTGTAAATTTTCCCATCTGTCATCTTTGATGGTCTCAATTGCCTGCATGGCATATTTTTTTGCTTCTTCGTACCTGTTGAGCTTATTGTAAACAGAAGCCAGGCCAATGAGGGCTATCGATTTTTGTCTTTCGGATCCGAAGAAATTATCATCTATCCGGATCACTTTTTCAAATGATCTGATGGCCATAGGATAATTTTCCTGCAAACTCTCAATCGTTCCCATATAATTATAGATGGAGGCCTGCTTTTGCTGGTCATGGGTAAAGTCTGCGGTCTCCATGGCCAGTTTTGCGTAGTATTGCGCACTGTCTGTCTGCTGTAGATTCAGATAGGTTTTAATCCCCACAATATAGAGGTAGTAGAGCTCTTCGTTATCATCGTACTTCTTCAACGTTGTTTCTGCCTCTTTGATTTTTTTTGTGGCTTCATCGAATGAGCCCAATTCTGCATAAAAGCTTGCCAGGAACTTTTGGTTCACAGCCGCACTCTTCTCTAATCCGGCCTCACGGTAATGTTCTTCCGATTGGTGAAGTAAACCGATGGCATGCTCATAATTTTCGTAATAGTACATGATCCTTGCCATCACACGTTCAATCAGGGCATGGCATCTTATATCGTACACTTTACTTCCCACAAATGCAGAGGCTGTCTGAAAAGATTCCTGAAGCTGATTCAGGCGGAATTGGGTTAATGCCATGATACCATTATAGTAGTAGAGGTCACGGCCCTGTAACTCTTCAGGGCGGATACCCTGCAATATAATTTCGGCGCTGTCGGCTCTTCCGGATTCACTGAGCGCTCCAGCTTTGAAAATATCGCTCACATGCCGGATATTTTCCGACAGGTATTCCAGATCCTGGTCTTCTAAGTGTAACAGGCTGTCATTCTGATTCTCGATGAAAAAAAGGTCTATCATCTTTTCCAATCGAACCGGGTACTGGGTCTTTGATTGCCGGAGACAAGACTGGAAAAAAAACAACAAAAAGAACCACAGAAGAGGAATTCCTATTGCTTTTATATAGCAGGTGACAGACATATTTTGGTTGTTTAGTTAATTGTTTTTTGGTTTTGTCAAACAAATACACAACATACATATATGCTGTCAAATATAGGAAATTTTGTAAAAAGTTCCAAATAAATAATTCTTATTTTCATAATAATTAAATTAGTAAGAAAATAAATATATTAATACTTAAAATTTCTAAAATATTATTTGAAATAAGCTTTAATGTAGATGTTGTTTTGTGTAATTTAATGTAATTATTGTTTTTTTATATCTCTGTGCGAAACAGGAGGAAATCTATTTTGAGGATAAGAAATTAATCGTTATCTTTGCACCCGCAAATGCAAAAAATCAATTTTAAAAGAAACTACTAAATGGCAACAAAACTTCGTTTACAGAGAAGAGGACGTAAAAATTATCCCTTCTATCAGATTATTGTTGCAGATAGCAGAGCACCACGAGATGGAAAGTACATTGAGAGGATAGGTTCATACAATCCGAACACACATCCTGCTACGATCACTTTAGATTTCGAAAGAGCTTTGTATTGGCTGCAGACTGGGGCACAACCCACCGACACGGTACGTAATATCTTATCGGAAGAGGGTGTATTATTGAAAAAACATCTTCTTGGAGGTGTGAAAAAGGGCGCTTTTGATGAGGCGGAAGCTGAAAAAAGATTCGAAACATGGAAAAATTCGAAATCGCAACTCACTCAGAAGATCAAAGATAAGGACGATGAGCAAAAGCGTGCTGAAGAGAAAGCTCGTCTGGATGCCGAAAAAGAGGTTAACAAGACCAGAGCGGAAGCATTGGCTAAGAAAAAAGCCGAAGAAGAAGCTGCTAACGCTCCCGCTCCCGTAGAAGAGGAAGTTCCTGCTGCTGAAGAAACAGTTGAAGTTGCAGAACCGGCTGAATCAGCAGTTGAAGAAATTGTTGAGGCAAAGGTTGAAGAAGCACCTGCTGAAGTAGAAGAAACTCCCGTTAAAGAGGAAGCAGTTGCTGAAGTAAAGGAAGAACCGAAAGCCGAAGCTTCTGAAGAAGTTGCAGAGGAAAAACCTGAATAAATTAAACATACATTAAGGGAAAAAGACCTGGTGCATTTGCATCAGGTCTTTTTTTACCCTCTGTATTCCTGTCAGTCATCGGATTGTCGGTCTAAGCAAAATCCGCTTCATATTTACTTCTTGTTGAACCCCAGGCTGAGTAGAATTTGTAAAATCTTATCATCTGCATGAAAAACCGTGTATGCTCGATATTCCCTCCGTAAAGGATAATTGGAACGAAACCAGTAAAATTTCTCGGGTGAGGATTTCAGTGCGGTTGTCTCTTTCATCGGATTATAAGTGTGCCGAACCGCATGTTGGAGCTGATGCCCTGAATCAATGCCCTGCAGGTTGATGATAGGGTTTAAGGGAGATGGTATCTCCTGATAGTGTATATCTTCTGCGCTTAAATTGAAGAATTTGTTGAGATTTTCAAGGCTCATCTTTGTGGCTGTCCACTTGCCGTCGGCACTATAACCTGCGATATGAGGTGTAGCGATATCTGCCAGTTGAAGTAATTCCCTGTCTATCTCCGGCTCATTTTCCCAACAGTCGATTACCACTCCGGCAATATTTCCATTATGAATTGCTCTCTTTAGAGCCTGATTATCTGCTACCCCTCCCCGGGCTGCATTGATAATAAAAGGTCTTTTTGTGGCTGATGACAGGAAACGGTCATCTGCCAAATGAAAGGTTTTATGTTTTCCGTTCTTTGTCAATGGCGTATGGAAGGTAATGAAATCTGCTTCCCGTTGGATGGTTTCTATATCCGTGAAAAGCCCCGGACCTTCATTCTCTTCACGTGGTGGGTCGTTCAGCAATACCCGCATCCCGAGTTTGTTGCAGGCAGCATCAACCTTGCTTCCTACATTCCCTACACCTACTATTCCAATAGTTTTTTTTGTCAGGTCCAATTGATATTTATCGGCCAGATATAACAGGGAAGCAGTCACATATTGCTCAACCGAAGCAGCGTTACAGCCGGGTGCGGTACGCCAGGCAACTCCGTGAGCGTCACACCATGCCGTGTCGATATGGTCAAAGCCGATAGTGGCAGAACAGATCAGCTTTACATTGGTTCCCGTAAGGATCTCTTCTCCGAAATGGGTAACAGTACGCACAATAAGCGCATCTTTTTCCTTTATAGCCTCCCGGGTGAATTGATTTCCCGGAAGGTATTCCACTTCGCCGAACTGTTCGGCAACCCCTTTCAAATAGGGTATATGTGCATCTGCAAGTATTTTCATAACTAATAATCAAAAACTAAAAGTGAAGAATTTTGACTCTTGAATATGAAATCCAGAATTACCTAATCACTTTTTCACCTTTCCACCTAATCACCTTTCAAGTATTGATACATTGCCTTGGCAGCCTTTCTCCCGTCACCCATGGCGAGAATAACAGTCGCTCCTCCGCGTACGATATCACCGCCGGCAAAGATCATTTCGTCGGCAGTCTGCATTGTGTCGCTATTGACAACGATGGTACCCCAGGAGGTGACTTCCATTCCATCGAAGCTTTGCGGAATCAAAGGATTGGGAGAAACCCCCACACTCACGATCACCTCATCAACTTCCAGCCATGTGGTGTCACCTTCAATCGCTACGGGACGACGACGTCCGGACTGGTCGGGTGCACCTAATTCCATCCGTTGTAACAACATCCTCTGTACGTGTCCCTGTTCGTCCCCCTCGTAACGAATAGGATTATGTAATGTATAGAATTCAATTCCTTCCTCTTTGGCATGCTTGATCTCTTCCACACGGGCAGGCATCTCTCCTTCGGAGCGACGATAGACAATCATTGCTCTCTCAGCTCCAAGTCGTCGTGCAGTACGGACGGCATCCATGGCGGTATTGCCGCCACCGACTACTGCTACTTTTTTTCCCTTATATACCGGGGTATCGCTATCGGGATCGGCTGCCTGCATAAGATTTACACGGGTAAGATACTCATTGCAGGACATAATACCAATCAGGTTTTCACCGGGAATATTCATAAAGTTGGGCAACCCGGCACCGCTACCTACGAAAATACCTTTGAATCCTTCGGCTTTGAGATCTTCTTGCGAAATAGTTTTGCCTACAATACAGTTGGTTACGAACTTCACCCCCATCTTTTTCAGGCCATCGATTTCGATATCCACTATCTCATTAGGCAGACGAAACTCGGGAATACCGTAACGAAGTACACCTCCTAACTCATGGAGGGCTTCAAATACGGTGACGTCGTATCCCAGTTTCACCATGTCGCCTGCAAAAGCTAATCCTGCAGGGCCGGATCCCACTACGGCGATCTTGATGCCGTTAGTTGGGGCAGTCTCCGGTATGGAGATATTACCGCTCATACGTTCGTAATCGGCTGCAAATCGCTCCAAATGGCCTATAGCTACGGGTTCTTTCTTCAGCTTCAACGTATAGAAACACTGGCTTTCGCACTGCCGCTCCTGTGGGCATACACGGCCACAGACTGCCGGCAGGGCACTGGTTTCCTTCAATGTTTTGGCTGCCTCTAAGAATTCACCCCGCTCGATATTCTTGATGAACTTGGGGATATTGATCTCTACGGGACAACCGGTGATGCAGGTAGGATCCACGCAGTCGAGGCAACGATGTGATTCATTGGCGGCCAACTCTGGCGTCAACCCGAGGTTTACTTCGTCGTATGTACGACTACGTACGGCAGGATCTACTTCAGGCATCTTTACCCGTGGTATGGCAATACGATCTTTGTTTTTTATCGATTTGCGCAATGCCTCTCGCCACTCCTGTGCCCGTTCGGCTTTCAAATATTCACTCATATATTTTGTTATTCAAAAATTCAAGATTTAGCTACGCTGATTTGCAATTCATGATCCAAAACCCAGAATTCCTACTTCTAGCTTTTCCACTATCTATCATACGCCTTTAACCGCATCAGCATTTCATTGAAATCCACCTGATGGGCATCGAATTCAGGCCCGTCCACGCACACAAACCGGGTCTGTCCGCCTACTGTGACACGGCATGCTCCACACATCCCGGTACCGTCAACCATAATAGTATTAAGTGATGCTACGGTAGGGACATCATACTTTTTTGTCAATTCTGACACAAATTTCATCATAATAGCAGGGCCAATGGTGACGCACATATCTACTTTCTCTCGTAGGATTACTTTCTCCACGCCGTTGGTAATCAATCCCTTCTCGCCATAAGACCCGTCGTCGGTCATGATTATCACTTCGTCGGAATGCTCTTGTACCTGCTCTTCAAGGATGATTAGTTCCTTTGTCCTCGCTCCAAGTACCGAAATCACTTTGTTTCCCGTTTCTTTCATGGCTTTCATGATGGGCAGCATCGGTGCGATACCCACACCTCCTCCCGCACATACGACCGTTCCAAAGTTCTCTATGTGTGTAGCCTTTCCCAATGGACCTACCATATCGGTGATATAGTCTCCTGTGTTGAGTTCACATACTTTTTGTGATGATTTCCCAACCTTTTGAATGACCAAGGTGATAGTCCCTTTTTTCAAATCAGCATCAGCAATGGTGTAAGGCACACGTTCTCCTTTCTTTCCCACGCGTACGATTACGAAGTGTCCTGCTCTGCGGCTTTTGGCGATAAGTGGAGCTTCCACCTCAAACTTTACCACTCTGTCGGATAAGTACTCTTTCGAAACGATTTTGTTCATGTTGTGTTGAATTCAATAAATCGGAATACAAAAGTAGGTTATTTTGAGGGTTTCTAAAAGTAATTAATGTATTTTTGTGGGAGTTTTAATACGCTTTGTTGCTGATTTCCGTCAAGAATGGAAATTTTAAAAGCTAATTGCCCAATTAACATATAAAAATGAAAACCAAATTACCCTTTTTACTTTGCATTCTGATATTTGTATCTCAATCATCGGCACAAAGCGTAAGTAAAAAAGAAGTACGACTGAGTGGAAATGCATATGTCACGGCACATGGTGCCGGTGCAAAAATCGGCCGTCACGGGTTGGAAAAATGGACGGATCCGAAAAGTAAGGTAAAAACATTTGTCTATTTCTCCAGACCGCAGACTGTACGGGTAACTCTTAATGGTTCCCTCGATGAAGGAAAATCACGGATAAAAGTGGGGATAGAACATCAGGGCGTTCAGCAAAAAAACCAAAACATTCAACTAAAAGCCGGAGAGTTTAGCGTAGAGTTGAAGCCTTTCCGTATCGTCGAACCGGGGTATGTCGCAATAACGTTACAGGGTATCTCTAAAACGGGAGGGGATTTTGGGGTAATTGGATCGCTAACCATTGAGAATGATGATGACAGGATGGTTTATGTGGATGATTTTGCCGACTATTGGGGGCGGAGAGGGCCCTCTGTACATCTTTCTTACGCCATGCCGGAAGATACCATTGAATGGTTTTATAATGAAATAATGGTACCGCAGCACAATGATGTAATCGGGAGTTACTATATGGCAAATGGTTTTGGGGAAGGATATTTCGGGATACAATGCAATTCGGAAAACGAACGAAGAGTCCTCTTTTCTGTGTGGAGCCCGTTTGAAACGGAAGATCCGAAACAGATCCCGGACAGTATGAAGATTGTAATGCTTAAAAAAGGGGAGGGAGTCTATACCGGTGAATTCGGTAATGAAGGTGCGGGAGGTCAGAGTTTTTTACGCTATCCGTGGAAGGCTGAAAACACATACCGTTTCCTAACCCGTGTAGTGCCTGATCATAAAGGAAACACTATCTATACTTCATGGTTTTTCGCATCCGAAGAAAACCGGTGGCGGCTTATTGCATCGTTCCTGCGCCCGAAGACCGATACTTATTATAAGCGGGCACATTCTTTCCTTGAGAATTTTATTCCCGGGCAGGGGTATCTGACGCGAATGGTTTATTTCGGGAATCAGTGGTTTCGTGCCAAATCCGGGGAATGGATCCCGGGAAAGGAAGCATCATTCACCTACGATGCGACTGCGAAAGCAGGTGCCCGTATTGATTATCAGGGAGGGTATGATCCACAATCGAACCGGTTTTTCCTGAAAAACTGTGGATTTTTCCATGACTCTACCGAATTTCAATCCAGATTCCATAAAACGGCTGGTAATCAACCGCCGGAAATAGATTTTGACGGGCTTCCGTGAAGAAGATTTCATATTTAGTTGCGTTGATTTTCAATTTACTACGTCGATTTTCAATTCAAATTCAAGATTCGAGAGGCAGTATTCCTGTTTATTTCATTGAAAATTGCTATCTTTGTACCAAAGAAGCGAAAAAATATTGTTGAAAAATATTTTTGTTACTGATGTGTTATTCATCTGTTCAATGATATCCCGTTTCTTTTTAAGTATCAATGTGATACGTGAAATATGGGGTTGACCGGTTTTGACAGCGGGTAGAAGAGGTTTGTAAGCATGCAGTGCGTTGTCGGTTTGCACTTTAATCTCAAACGTCAAACAATTAACTGGCAATAACAATTACGCTCTTGCTGCGTGATCGAAGTATAGTAGATCAATCGCTTAATTCCGCCACCAGGTGGCAGAACAAGACATCACCCGGAAGCTGTGGCTTCGAAGCGTTCCGACCAGGTGGTGCAGGTAAATCGGAGATAGGATAGGCGAGGCTTCGGCGCCTTTCCGAAATTAAGAAGATAAGGATGGAGTATGGTGGCTTCAGTCGCGCTCCTTCCCGACAATCAAAATGAAGCTAAGCATGTAGAAAGCAGATTGCTTCCTCGTTTGGACGAGGGTTCGACTCCCTCCAGCTCCACAAAAAAGAAGAGACTATCCCGCAATTGCGAGTCAGTCTCTTTTCTGTTTTTTGTCCCTGAGAGGAATATACTTTAATACAAATCCCACAAAAAACGGATTGAACCGTTTTATCGTCTACTATTGCCTCTCCCTTCGTTTCTGAAATTCGTTACTTCGCGCTGAATAAAATCTCTCTCGGCCTGCTGGGCTTTGAACAATTTTTCGGGTGAGAGTACCTTTTCGAATTTGGCAGAATATTCTTTATCAAGTTCCGCCTCTTTGAGTTTGACATCTACATCGTCTTCCAGCATTCTCCTGTACTCTTCGTCGGATATATTACTGTTATCCTTGATCCGCTGTACTTTATCACGATGGTTTCTATGCAGCCTAAACTTCTTTTGCGTCAATTCATTACTAAGGGGAAAATATTTACCCGCTTCCTCCTGTGTAAGACCTGCCTCTTTCGTCACATACTCTTTTTTCCTTTTCTCATAATCTGCCATATTCATTTTCCTGTTCTGTGAAGTTTGAGCAGAGAGAATTAAAAAGTTGGCAGGCAGTATAATTGCGCACAAAAGCAAAAAAATACTTCTTCTCATTACAAAATTTGTTTTTAAATGATGTATGATAGTTTCAGTTCAAATAATACTGATGATACATGTAATCGAAATAGCTGTCATCAATCAACTGCTCTTCGAGATATTGATAGAATTCCTCTTCGGTTATCTGTACGGTAGACCAATAGCTTTCCACATTACCGGGTGAGGTGGAGAGCATCTGTTGATTAGCAAGCTGATCCTCAGTTGTACTGCCGCTTCCGGGAGTTTTTACCAAAAAATTAATGGTGATGTAAAGCCCGACGAACATAGCAGCCAGGTAGACCCATGGCTTGGCTCTGTCCCACATTGAGACCGCCTCTGGAACTATAATCTCCTTTTCCGGCAGGCGATTCATTATTTCTTCATTGAATTGCGCGAAATAATTTTCGGGAACTTTAAAAGGATTTTTAGTCTTGTCTATTTCTTTTAATTTGTTAATTTTTGTATCCATACCTCTTATTTTTGCGCTGCTCTGTTGAATAGACTTAAAGAATCGATAAAAGTTTAATGGGGTTCACTTAAAAATTTTTCAATTTTTTTTACCGCATGATGGTAAGAGGCTTTGAGCGCTCCCACCGACGTTCCCAATATATCGGAAATATCTTCATATTTCATCTCTTCGGAATATTTCATCTGGAAGACGAGACGCTGCTTTTCCGGAAGGGTAAGAATGGCTTTCTGAAGAAGTTTTTGTGCTTCGTCGCCGTCGAAATAGGGATCGCTTTCCAATGTGTTGAGCAGGAATGAATTGTCGTCATCCAAAGCGACATGGTTTTGACTACGTTTCTTGTTGAGGAAGGTGATGCTTTCGTTGATGGCAATACGGTAGAGCCAGGTAGTGAGTTTGGCTTCACCCCTGAAGTTTTCGAGATTCATCCAGGCTTTGACGAATACATCCTGTAAAATGTCGTTGGCATCATCATGCGAAATCACCATTTTCCGTACCTGCCAATAGAGCCTTTCACTGTATTCGGATACAAGCCTGGCAAATCCTTTTCGACTTGTTCGTGGATCTCGTAATTCTTCCAGTAACTGTTCCTCGTTATTCATTTCCTTTTTATATGGAATTCAATGCAAAGGTAAACGATTTTTATTAACTTTTCCATTACTCCTCATCTCCTTTTTCAAACCATATTACAAAATCGATCGCTTCCCCGGGATTTTGTTGCCACCATTCCAAAGATTCAGGAAAATAGGATACACTGATATAACGGCAGAAAGTGTCGTAATATTCAGAGTCTGCAATATGAGAGAAGAAGGGAGTATAAAAAGTCCAGAAAACGCCTTCTTTAGCACCTTTGCTCTCCCGGGTGAGTACATTCATAATCTCTTTGTTGACAGTTTTGAAAAGGATGAAGTCATCTTTTTCTTCTGATGAGTTTTTCAGGGAATCGAGTGTAGAGGTAATAGCATGGTATACGAAATTGCGATTCAACCCTTCTTCAATGCTTAAAGGCGGAATTTTATCGGCCTGTGGTATGGTATCGGGTTTGTTGCGCATCATCTGTTGTTGGATGAATGATCTTTGTACAGGCGCTTCATTTGTTTTGATACGCATGATGGCCAACATTTCCTCGAAGGCGCCCTTCGACCGTTTGCTGTCGGGCTCCAGGAGAAGGAACATCTGGAACGATAGGATACTTTGCACCCATAATCCGCTATCGTTAAGTGCATAAGCATTCAATAAAAAAGCACCGCTATGAGATTTATCCAGGTCGATAGCTCTTTTTACATGTTCCAATGTTTTGTCGTTATCTCCTTTTTTATAATAATTCAGCGCCAGGTTGAAATGTAGCAGGTACTCATCACCATTTTTTATTAAACCTTCCTGAAGTAACGCTATGGCTTCATCTACCTTATTCATTCCTGCCAGCGCCTCGCTTTTTACCGCATAGGCACCCGGAGATAATTGTTTGTTGCCGGAATTGACTACCTGGGTACTATATTTTGATGCATTTTGATAATCCTGTAATGCCAGATAGGATAGTGATAACTCGTAAATTGCCTGTACTGATTTGGGATCGAGCGTAAGCGCCTCATTATATTTATCGATAGCTTCTTTGAATTTACCTTCATCATGCAGTTCAACTCCTTCGTGGATCAATTCCTCCGCTTTGGCATTCTGTCCGTATGAAAGAAACAACGGGGCGGCGGCAATCAATATAGTAATCAATAATATAGTTCTTTTCATTATCGTGTAGTCTAAGTTTAATAATCGTTCCCACTAAGCGATATTATAGAAGACGGGTGTGTCCGGATTATGTTATCACGAAAGAACGACTAAATTTTTTGCGTGGATAAAAATAGGACAAAAAAAGATAAGTTCCGGTTCTTATTGGCAAAATCCACTTCATTTGTAACACAAATAAACAAATGGCTTCCTAAAATAAAATGATTTTTACATTTTTTGGTCTCAACACAAACTTGAATTACCTTTGTTCCTTATTTTAATAATCATCATGCAGTATATACAGGTACAATTCAGTTGTGAGCCCAATACGGAGGTGTTAACAGATGTCCTCTCGGCCCAGTTGGGAGAAATAGGGTTCGAATCGTTTGTCCAGACCGAAACGGGATTGGATGCATATATTCCTTTAACCGGTTTATCGCTTGATAAAGTGGATCTACTTCTTTCCGAATTCCCGCTGGAAGCTAAGATCACTTATTCCTGCCTTGAAATGGAAGATAAGAACTGGAACGAAGAGTGGGAGAAAAACTACTTCCAGCCGGTGGTTATTGATGATATGCTGTGTATACACAGTTCATTTCATAAGATAGGAGGTGAGTTCAAATACCGTATGTTGATTGATCCCAAAATGTCGTTCGGTACAGGGCATCACCAGACCACAGAGTTGATGATGAGGGAGTTGTTGAAAATGAACCTGCAGGGCAAGCCCCTTCTCGATATGGGGTGCGGTACCGCTGTCCTGGCTATCCTGGCGTCCATGAGGGGCGCTTCCCCTATAACCGCCATCGATATAGATGAATGGGCATATCATAATGCGATGGAGAACGCGCGGCTGAATGGTATCGATAATATCCGCTTGTTTCAGGGCGGGGCGGAATTGCTCGGCGATGAAACATATGATGTGATACTGGCCAATATTAACCGGAATATTCTCCTGCAGGATATAGCGGCATACAGGCAGGTTTTGAATAGAAATGGAATGCTTGTAATGAGCGGTTTTTATAAGGAAGATATTCCTGCCATACGTGCTGCTGCCGAAGGCCAGGGATTAACTTACGGACACTTTTCCGAAATAGATCAATGGGTGGCTGTTGCATTTTGTTATCAATAAAATAAGCACTACCTTTGTGTCGATTTTCAAAAGGGCCGATAAATTTATCTGTTTTAGGTTATTGGATTAGGTTATTAAGATATGGAGTGGTTGATAGAATTAATTACCGGAACGAGTATAGCACATTCAATACTTGTGATGGCTTTGGTAATCTCGATAGGATTGCTATTGGGTAGGGTAAAGATCTTTGGAATTTCTCTCGGAACGACCTGGATACTCTTTTTCGGTATATTTCTCGGGCATATAGGCCTGCAGGTCGATGAAAATATACTCCATTTCCTGAAAGAATTCGGATTGATCCTGTTTATATATTCTATCGGGATGCAGGTTGGCCCCAGCTTCTTTTCCTCATTCAAACAGGGAGGCATCACTCTTAATATACTGGCATCCGGCGTAGTGCTGCTGGGCGTATTGATCACCTATATTATACATCTGGTAACCGGATTGCCTATTGCTACCATGGTAGGCATATTGTCAGGAGCTGTTACCAATACACCGGGACTCGGAGCAGCACAGCAGACCTATGCCGATGTGATGGGAACTACCGATCCTACTATCGCTACAGCCTATGCGGTTGCTTATCCGTTGGGAGTGGTGGGGATCATTTTGAGTATCGTTCTTTTCAGATATATCTTCAAGGTGAATTTTGCCAAAGAGAACAGTACTTTAGATGGTAATGATGCTTCCAAGATGACGGAAGCGCATATGTACTCCCTGCAGGTGATGAATCCCTCTATCTTCGGAAAAAATATCCGTGAAGTGAAACGGTTAATTGACAAGGAATTTGTCATATCAAGGGTATTATATGCAAAAACAGGTGTGTTGGATGTCCCTCAAACAAAGACCATACTCGAAGAGAACGACAAAATACTGGTTGTTTCCAACCTGAAGAATATCGATGTGATTGAAGCGTTTATCGGACAACGTATCGACATGGACAGAAGTGAATGGAATAAACTGGATTCACAACTGGTTTCACGCAGAATATCGATTACTAAACCTGCGATCAACGGACGTTCCATAGGCAGCCTGAAATTGCGGAATCTGTTCGGCATCAATATCACCCGAGTGAACCGTGCCGGGGTTGACCTGATTGCCGACTCCCGTCTTCAATTGCAACTGGGCGACCGCGTAACAGTCGTGGGCTCGGAAGAATCCATCGCCAATGTGGAGAAATTCCTTGGTAATTCATTGAAACGTCTCAGGGAACCCAATCTCATCTCTATTTTTATAGGTATTGCATTGGGAGTACTTCTGGGAAGTATTCCATTTATGATTCCGGGTGTTCCCCAGCCGGTAAAACTGGGACTGGCAGGCGGGCCGCTTATTGTGGCTATATTGATTAGTAAATTTGGGCCGAAGTACAAACTCGTCACATACACAACCATGAGTGCCAACCTGATGCTGAGAGAGATAGGCATTGCGCTGTTCCTTGCCTGTGTAGGACTCGGTGCCGGTGAGAATTTTGTAGAAACAGTCGTGAATGGAGGGTATAAATGGGTTGGTTATGGAGTTATTATTACCGTGGTGCCCTTGCTGGTCATCGGTACCGTCGGCCGAAAGGTCTATAAACTGAACTATTTCACCTTGATGGGATTAATTGCAGGTAGTATGACTGACCCTCCAGCATTGTCCTATGCAAATGCCACAGCAGGGAATGATATGCCTGCGGTGAGTTATGCAACTGTCTATCCGCTTACGATGTTCCTCAGGGTGATCACGGCTCAATTGCTGATCCTTCTCTTCCTCTGAATCGTTTTACCGTCTCGCAAACGATTGCATGGGAATCCGGATAAAAAGCGCAGGCTTTTATCCGGCTCCTTCATGAAACATTGTAGCTTTGCTTGTCAACCATAAATAGTTAACAGATATTGGCTAATGGCACACCTTATATTTACAATTAATTATCATACCGCATGGGGAGAACAGGTTTGTCTTTGCGGGAATACTCCGGAACTTGGAAATTTAAATGAAGACCAGGCGGTCACGCTTGATGCTGATGGAGGCAACTGGTCTGCTGCCGTGAATATTGAAGAGGCAACAGATATTGGTTACTACTATTTCATCAGAAAAGGAGGATATACCATTCGCCGTGAATGGGGGAATAACCGCAAGATCCATATTACAAAGGGGCGGAGAGAATTCATTATCAATGATCTTTGGAAGAACAAATCATATCATTCCTATCTTTATTCCACAGTTTTTACAGATACTGTTTTCAGGCATGAAAGAAAGCCACTCCCTTCAAAATATTATCCTCATACTCTTTTGTTGAATGTGATCTGTCCTTATGTCTCCGGCGATCAGTCATTGATGATCACAGGTGAATGCCAGGAACTGGGTGTATGGGATTTGAAGTTGGCGAAACCGCTCTCTTATATCGATGAAGGGGAGTGGCAAATAATGCTTGATGCAAAAAAACTGCCTGCAAAGAGTGAATATAAATTTGTAATCGTAGATAAAAAAAGCGGTGAGGCGGTACACTGGGAAGATGGTATAAATCGCCTGTTAACAGCAACGGCAGCACATCGGGGAAACACTGTACAGGTGGAAATGGGGTTGCTCTTTCATTATCAGGGATTTACTTATCGGGGTACAGGTACGGCTATTCCTGTCTTCTCCCTGAGGACTGGTGACAGCTTTGGTGTAGGTGACTTCGCCGATCTGCGCAAGATGGTCGACTGGGCAGCACTCACCCGGCAGCAACTGATCCAGTTGTTACCCGTGAATGATACCACAGCCACTAAAACCTGGCGAGACTCATATCCTTATAGTGCTATTTCAGCCTATGCCCTCCATCCCATATATCTTGGCTGCAGTGATTACCCGTTGAAAGTGAAGAAAAAACAGAATGCTTTCCTGAAAGAGGCAAAAGAGTTGAACAGCTTGCCCGACCTGGATTACGAAAAAGTATTGTCGCTAAAGACCCGCTATAGCCGGGAACTCTTTCAGCAAGAGGGAGAGGAGGTTCTTGTATCGGAGGGTTATATTGCTTTTTATAAAAAGAATGAATCATGGCTTTTCCCCTATATGTGTTATTGCTTCCTGCGTGATAAGTATGGCTGTGCCGATTTCAGGGAGTGGGGAGGCTATGCCTCTTACAATGGTACGGCACTGAAGGAGATGGTCGATACCGATGCCGAAGCCAGAGTGGAGACACAATTCTGGGCTTTCCTGCAATACCTGCTTCATCAGCAATTCTCCGGCGTGAAAGTATATGCCAATGAAAGGGGAGTGGCACTAAAAGGAGATATCCCCATCGGTATCAGCCGTAACAGTATAGACGCATGGGTAGCCCCTGACCTCTATCATATGGATACCCAAAGCGGCGCACCACCCGATGATTTCTCATTCTTCGGCCAGAACTGGGGTTTCCCCACATATAACTGGCAGATGATGGAAAAGGACGGTTATGCCTGGTGGGTAAACCGCTTCCGGAAAATGGCAGATTACTTTGATGCCTACAGGATAGACCATATCCTGGGTTTTTTCCGTATCTGGGAAATACCGCTCGACGCCGTGCAGGGGTCGCTTGGGCACTTTAGGCCTGCCCTGCCTTTTTGGATAGAAGAGATCAATCGTGCGGGAATCCCCTTTGATGAGGGACGGATGGTACAACCCTTTATCCATGAACACTTTCTGGCGGATATTTTTGGGGAGCATACCGAAGAAGTGAAGAGGGAATATCTTGAAATAACAGGATGGCAGCGGTTTAAATTGAAACCACACTGCAATACCCAAAGAAAAGTTAAGCAACTGTTTGATAATAAAAAGGATGAAAAGAGCCGAAGGATATGCGACGGGCTTATGTCTTTGTGCGCAGAGGTGCTCTTCGTGCGTGATCCGCAGGATCATCACCGGTATCATCCGCGTATTACGGTGCAATATACTCATTCATATCGCTATCTTGACACCCATATAAAGGAGGCGTTCAATCGCCTGTATGACGAATTTTATTATCACCGGCATAACTATTTCTGGCGTGAAGAGGCAATGAAGAAATTACCGGTACTTATCTCATCCACCAGGATGATGGTCTGTGGAGAGGATTTAGGTATGGTTCCCGACTGTGTACCGTCGGTGATGCATGAATTGCAGATGTTGAGTTTGGAGATCGAGCGGATGCCAAAAGATCCATTCGCTACTTTCACCGATCTACAGCGGTTGCCTTATCTGTCGGTATGTACTACTTCCACGCATGACATGTCGCCCCTTCGTCTATGGTGGACTGAAAACCGGGAACTTACACAGCGCTATTACAACGAAGTATTGCATCACGAAGGAGTTGCTCCGGCTGAGTGCAATATTACTATCTGCCGACAGATTATTGAACGTCATCTTCGTTCGTCAGCCATGTGGGTAATCCTGCCGTTGCAGGACTGGCTGTCTATCGATGAAAAACTACGTAATCCCGATATTGCCACCGAGCGGATCAATATACCAGCAAATCCGGAGCACTACTGGCGTTACAGGATGCATATCTCCCTGGATGATCTGCTTAAAGAGACTGCCTTTAACGAGAAAGTGGCAGCGCTTTCCGGTCGGTAATTGGAGGTGGGAAGGTGATAAAGTACCTGAGTGGGTAGATGCCCGGATGGTGTTAAGTGGTAAAGTGAAAGAGGGTAGAATCCACGGTGTGGATTTACCCTCTTTTCAAATTATGTTATCTCTGTATGGTCACGCTTTTCCGGCGCTTCCCAATACACTTTCAGTCTTGTGCATATAGAGTTTCTTCAACTCTTCACGTGCCGGGCCGAGGTATTTACGCGGGTCAAATTCAGCCGGTTTGGTAGCAAACACTTCACGTACGGCTGCAGTCATGGCCAGACGTCCGTCGGAGTCGATATTGATCTTGCAAACAGCCGATTTGGCAGCTTTGCGCAATTGTTCTTCCGGGATACCGATTGAATCGTCCAGTTTTCCTCCGTATTTGTTGATAGTTTCCACATATTGCTGGGGAACGGAAGAAGATCCGTGGAGAACGATGGGGAATCCGGGGATCCGTTTTTCAATTTCTTCGAGGATATCGAAACGCAATGGGGGCGGAACCAGTACACCATGTTCGTTGCGGGTGCATTGTTCAGGAGTGAACTTGAAAGCACCGTGTGAAGTACCTATGGAGATGGCCAAAGAGTCAACACCGGTACGTGTCACAAAATCCACTACTTCATCGGGTTCGGTATAAGTATGGTGTTCTGCCTGTACATCGTCTTCAATACCTGCCAATACGCCGAGTTCTCCTTCCACGGTTACATCGTGTTGGTGGGCATACTCAACCACTTTCTTTGTCAGGGCGATGTTTTCTTCATAAGGAAGATGTGATCCGTCGATCATCACAGAAGAGAAACCACTCTCTATACAATCCTTGCAAAGCTCAAAGCTGTCGCCATGGTCGAGATGGAGCACGATAGGAATTTCATATCCCAGTTCTTTTGCATATTGTACGGCCCCCTGAGCCATGTAACGCAATAATGTCTGATTGGCGTATTTACGTGCGCCGCTCGATACCTGCAGGATTACAGGAGACTTTGTTTCAACACAGGCCGAAATAATAGCCTGAAGTTGTTCCATGTTGTTGAAATTGAAAGCAGGAATAGCATAGCCGCCGTCTACTGCTTTCTTAAACAGCTCTCTTGAGTTTACAAGACCCAATTCTTTATAACTTACCATTGTTCTAATTATTTATTTTATTTATTATAGATTGAAAAATCTGAAATATTGTCACAAAAATACGATATAATCCGTAATGAAAGAAATTTTTATGCGAAAGAGTCATTAAAAATGATTATTCAACCGTGAAAAAAGACAAATCGATCCATTCATAAATCCGTTTGAATAGATTGTAGATTTATTTTTTCTTTTTATTTTTGCATCACAAGTGTCCACTAAAAATTGGACACGGTTAAAAGTTGAATAAATTTAGTTCACTCGAACCATAGAGATCTTTGGCATCATTGATATTCTTTTTGTCGAACAAGTCCCGCAAATGGGTCT
>Ga0129314_1000710_pt1 | contig 31345 bp, 32 predicted proteins | sample O1111metagenome_FD_94431 | JGI IMG/M metagenome (GOLD analysis project Ga0129314, IMG submission 94431) | Orangutan individual fecal microbial communities from fecal samples from Wisconsin, USA - O1111 metagenome | ecosystem: Host-associated > Mammals > Digestive system > Large intestine > Fecal... | reverse complement strand
TGTACTTTGTCAAGTGCTTTTTGATATTATTTAAGAAAATTTTTGATATTTTTGAAGAAAAAAGTACCCCTATGCCACGAAAATGTAGCATAGGGGTAGCACTAAATTAACTTAATGGTATTGCCCGTCAGCCAGTCGGATTTTGCTTTTCAAAAATCCTGCATTTGTGTCACCTTGGTGTCACAAAATCCGCCTGTCCTACTGCCGCAGAAAAGTGTCTGTCAACCGCTATCTGCCCGTAAAGCAGATGGCGAAGCCAGCCCCTTTCCCGCGTCAGCGGTCAGCAAAGGTATAACACACTAGACTTTGCAGAGCAAAATCGTGTGCCAAGGTGGACGCTGTCCCCTTTGGATACCCCTGCCAAGGGCAACGCTGTTTCCCTTTGGATACCCTATGCCAACAGGGATGCTCTCGCCCCTTTTGGATGACCCAGAGCCGAAAGGCGGGCGCTGCCCTCCTTTGGAAACCTCCCGAATTTTCTGCGTCCGTGAGTATCCAAACTGCAAAATCACAATGGGGATACCACGCCTTGAAAATAAAAAAGGACAGAACCTTATTCCACGAATAGGATAGAGGTTCTGTCCTTTTTTAAAAGATATTCTTCTGCAATAAGTTATTTTTTCTCATCCAGCAGCATAACCCCATCCGCAGGATTCCGGTCAATGGCTCCCACAACGCGGTGAGGTAGGTAGGGTTCCTCCAGATAGGCGATATCCTCCGCCGTCAGCTTTACTGCCAATGCGCCCACAGCATCATCCAGATACCGTGCCTTAGTTGCGCCGATGATAGGAGAAGCGACGCCCTTTGCCCAATGCCAGGCCAGCGCGATCTGCTGCATCTTCACGCCGTACCGCTCCGCCAGTTCCTGTACCCGCAGGACGATCTGCATATCCTGCTCCTCAGTGCGGTCATACTTACCCATAGCCACCCGGTCGGTTTGGCTGCGCAGGGTATCTGTGTTCCACTGGGGGCGGGTCAGATGTCCCGCCGCCAACGGGCTGTAGGGCATGAGGGAGACGCCCATTTGCTTACAAATGGGAATCAATTCCCGCTCGTCCTCCCGGTAGAGCAGGTTGTAGTGGTTTTCCATGGCCTGAAACTGCGCCCAGCCGTGGTCACGGGCGGCAAGCTACATATTGTAAAACTGGTAACCGTACATGGCAGAGGCACCCAGCGCCCGCACCTTGCCGGCCTTCACCAGATCGTTCAGAGCCTCCATGGTTTCTTCGATGGGCGTGTCATAGTCAAAGCGGTGGATGACATACAGATCGAGATAATCCGTTCCCAGCCGCTTCAAAGTCCCGTCGATCTCCCGGTGAATTGCCCCGGCGGACAGCCTGCCGGGATTGAAATAGACCTTGGAGGCAATGACCACCTTGTCCCGGGCGACGTTCTTTTTCAATGCCCGCCCCAGATATTCCTCGCTGGTTCCGGCAGAGTAGCCATTGGCGGTATCAAAAAAGTTGATTTCCAGAGAAAGTGCGTGTTTGACCACTTTCTCTGTTTCTGTTTCATCCAGCGTCCAGTCGTGCATGGTTCCTGCCTTGCCGAAGCTCATACAGCCGACACACAGCTTGGAGATTTGAACGGTTTTCAGATAGACCCTAAAACGCTTACAGCGTTCAGACTGCGGGGATAACCGATGTAGGGCAGGCACTGGGATACCACCCGGACAAGGAAATCCCTGTCGTTGCCCAGGTTCATATTCCCTTTGGCGTGGGCGATGAGCTGCGGTTCACAGCCGCCTTGAGCCATGAGGAAACAGAAAGTGATCATCTCCCGCTGCGGGAGGTCAAGACCGGTGCGGGTGTAAAAATCTCCGAAGCAGTTAGCGGCCAGCCAGCGGTTGATGTGGCCCTTCTTCCACGCCTCTTTCATGTGTTCTCCGAAGATCGCGGTCTGGGCCTCCACACCCTTTTCCAGTCGTTCATTCATAGTCGTGGTAGCCTGACCGGGCAGAGGCAGCGCAATCTCCATCTGCGCAAAAATCTCATTGGTCGCGTTCAAAAAGGGAAGCATCCGTCCGTAGCCGAGGTAATCCGCAGCCTGATAAACGGTCTCCTTGACCATCACCGGCGTAACACCGTTTTCCAGCGCAGCAGGCAGCATTTCCCGATAGGCATCCACGCCGCCGCATCCGATCAAAGCGGCGAGAATTGCCAGATAGCGCGTAGGCGCATCAAGCTGCTGGTTTTCTTCCTTCACCACCTCATCAAAGGCGAAGTGCCGGAAGCGCTCCATAAATTCCGGGTCAGTCTTTTGCAGTTCCATGGGGCACCCTCCTTAAAGCGTGTTTGCCCAGTCCGCAAGTGCTTTGTCGGGTATGCCGTTCACCATTTTACCGGCTTTCCAATTCGCATTCGGGCAGAGTTTTTGCAATTCATCCACCGTTCTTCCCATGCCGCTGCCGCCGGAGGTGGCAAAGGGCACCAGAGTCTTTCCGGTAAAGTCATAGCTCTCCACAAAGGTGTTGATAATACGGGGCGCAACATACCACCAGATGGGGAAGCCAAGGAACACCGTGTCGTAGTCCGCCAGATTGGGAATCTTCTCGGCAATCTCCGGGCGGGAGGACGGGTCACTCATCTCCACACTGCTGCGGCTCTTTTTGTCCATCCAGTTCAGGTCGGCGCTGCTGTACGGGACTTTGGGCTTGATCTCGAACAGGTCAGCGCCCGTGGCCTTTGCCAAACGCTCAGCGGCCTTTTTTGTCGTGCCGCTGGCGGAAAAGTAGGCTACCAGTTTCTTGCTCATTTCATCTTTCCTCCAATTCACAGTATTCTTTCTGCGTCACCGGCTCGCACCACTCGTTGGAGGTATCCTCGCCGGGAACCTCAACGGCAATATGAGAAAACCAGCTATCCTTCTTCGCTCCATGCCAGTGCTTAACGCCCGGCGGAATGGTAATGACCGTGCCGGCAGTCAGCGACACCGGCGCTTTGCCTTCCTCCTGATACCAGCCCTCACCGGCGGTGCAGATCAGCATCTGTCCGCCGCCTTTTTTGGCGTGGTGAATATGCCAGTTGTTCCGGCACCCCGGCTCAAAGGTGACATTTGCCAGGAAAAGGCCGCTTTCCGGATTTGTCAGCGGGTTCAGATACGACTGCCCGATGAAATACTTGGCATAGGCCGTGTTCTCTGCCCCCAAGCCAAACACATTTTCACGGGCGAATTCTTTTTGATCCATTGTTTTCATACTTCCTTCCCTCCTATGCTCATGCAGTGGCCCAACACTTCGCCGGTTTTCAGATACTGATAAGTGGGCATCTCGAACAGCACCGGCTTGAGAACGCTGTAATCCAGTTTACCACTGTCATCCAGCACGGTTTCCTCCGCATAGATGGCTGCGATCTTGCAGATGAAGCTCTCAAAGCCTTCCGTTTTGTAGACATCCTCAACCGTGCAGGCCATGGAAACAGGGACAGCGTCAATGATCGGTACGCCGCCATCTGCGATGTGATGGGCAAACAGCTTGGATTTATCCTCTTTTGCCCCGCTGACGCACCCCGCATAATCAGCCTCTTTGAGCATGGCTTCATCCACGATATTGATGGACAGGGTCTTTGTGGCACGGATGCCCTGATTGGAATAATGGCTGTCGCTCATGCTCACCATCACCCGGTCATGGCCGATGATGCCCAGATGCCCCACCAGAGTCCAGTTGGGCTTCCCGTTTACCATGGTGCCGACCACCACCAACGGGGTGGGATACAGAGCCAGTTTCGCGCCGATATTCTTCTTCATTTTGAAATCCTCCTGTGATTTTGATATTGCATCGCCTTATTCAGAAATCCCGTTATCCGCGATCCAGTTTTCAATGCTGCTGTCGTTGGCACCGCTTGCACGCAGGCCATCCCGCACATCGGCATCCGGCTCCACAGTCCGGATATCCGTTACAGACTGGGTAATACCGCTGCTGCCGGATGTGCAGAAAGGAAGCACTGTCTTTCCGGAGAGATCATACGTGTCCAGGAAAGTATTGATGATCCGCGGCATCGTTCCCCACCAGATAGGATAGCCGATAAACACGATATCGTAAGAGGAAACATCCATGGCTTCACTGCCAATGGCAGGACGGGCAGAAGCGTCATTCATCTCCTGATTGGCACGGCAGTCATTGTTGTTGTAATTCAAGTCTTCGTCGGTGTAGGGGTCTGCCGGGACGATCTCGTACAGATCCGCTCCTGCCAGCCGAGCGACTTCTTCCGCAACGGCCTTTGTATTGCCGGTGGCGGAGAAATAAACAACCAGCGTTTTAGCGGCTTCTTCTGTCGGTTCTGCCGCAGGTTCGGAGGGCGGCGTTTCGGCCTGGGATTGGGTTGCGGATGGTTCCGTATTGCTGTTCGTTCCGCTGTTCACGCCGCAGGCTGTCAGGGAGAGCAACAGACAGATAGCCATAATCATAGAAATTTGTTTTTTCATGGGAATACCTCCAGTTAAATCTTTTTCTTGGTTTTAATACTGTGTCGCAGGTAGTCCAGCCTTGCGAGCTGCGCTTCCTTGAAGTGGATCTCGTCCAACGCATGATCCCGTCTTTGCGTGAGCATTTGCATTCGCAGCTCCTTTGTGCGATCTCCCTCTTGGAGCAGACGCATATAGGTCTCAATCTCGCTTCCCGTAAATCCCACATCGTGCAGCGTCATAATCATGCTGAGGCGCTCCAGATCGCTGTCATCGTACTGCCAGGACCCCATCACTTTTTTGACTTCCTGGCAAAGCCCCCAGCTTTCATATTCGTCCAGAAGCCAGATTGGGATGTTGTAGCGCTCACTCGCTTCCTGCTTCGTCATGATTTCTCCTTCACTTTCACACAAAAAATATAGGTGTCCTTTCGAACACCTATATCGTATCGCTAAGCCAAAGAAATGTCTAATGCTTATATTCTATTTCGAGAAATGCTTAAATCGTATTTCTAATATGTTGGATAAACAGCGCATTCGCCGCTGAAAGCGTCTGATTCTTTTTCCACACCAGCACAGAGCCTGTTTCCATCCGGGGAGTAAGCGGAACAAAGCGAAGATTCTCAAAAACGGCTCCCAGATCAAAGCACAAAGCAACACCCAGCCCCTGCTCCACCATGAACGCCGCATTCACGATCAGGTTGTATGTTGCCGCGATTTCCAACTGGTCAAAGGAATCACCAAACCAATTCGCCAGTTCGTTTTTTACCAGCTCTCGGCGCACCATGAGCAGCGGAACGCCCAGCAAGTCCTCCGGCGTGACAAATTCTTTCTCCGCCAGCTGCGAATCGGCTCGCACCAATACGCCCCACTGTTCTTTTGGCGGCAGACGGATAAATTCGTACTTGGAAATGTCCACAGGCTCCACCAGCAGCCCCATATCCAGCAGCCCTTTTTCAAGGCGTTCCTTGATGTCATCTGCAATGGCGCTGTAAATGCTGAACTGGACCAACGGATACTTTTGACGGAAAGAGGCCATCTTCTCGGAGAGCGCCGCCATGCTCTTCGTCTCTCCGCAGCCGATGGCAATTTCACCGGTGGGCATTTCCTCCTTGTGCAGCAGTTCCATCTTCGTTTTTTCGGACAGAGAAACCAGCTCCTGCGCCCGTCTGCGCAGCAGCATCCCGTCCTCGGTCAGCGTGACATTGTGTTTTCCTCGGTGAAATAGCTGCACCCCCAATTCTTCCTCCAGCTGCATAAGCTGCCGGGAGAGGGTAGGCTGCGTCACATGCAGGAGCTGTGCTGCTTTGGTTATATTTTCTTCTCTTGCCACCATCAGGAAATACTTTAAGACTCTTAGCTCCATATCCTTCACCTCGTTTGAATTAGAATGATTATAGCAGATTTTCTGCGTCAACTCAACATATCTTATGTCAAAATATGCCTAAAACGTATGGAAAATGAACCGATGATGTCTCACAGCACAGCCGTTTTGTGTGGCTGTTCAGGTTCTATTAGGAAAACTCTGATAACATATGATTGTAGCTATAGAGCGCATAAAAAGCAGGCAAGTCTACTCTTTTTCTTGAATAGACCTGCCTGCCGAATCTTATATTGAACTAAATCATTCCGAAGTGCTTCAACGCCTCTTTGATTGCTTTCTCTTTTTCCGGCGGACATTGGGGCTGTCTGGCATCGTCAGACTTGGGCTTGTTGTAATTCTCCCGCTCAATGATACCGTGTTCCTGCTTCACCTGTGCGATATACAGGCTGCTGACCTTCAGGCCGCTGTGTTCCAGAACATACTCCTTGATCTGCCCATAGGTTGCCAGTCCTCTTTTATCCTGCACCATTTCTTCCACATCCACATCAATGTTGATATGTGTTACCGGATTTCTCAGAACTAAGAGGCATACCGTCTCCACATGGGCGCAGCGGGGGAAAAGGTCGGCGGCGGTTACGGTTTGGAGGGTGTAGCCGTGGGGTTTCAGGAGGGCTACGTCCCGGGCCAGGGTGGCGGGGTCGCAGGAGACATAGACGATCCGGCGGGGGGACATCCGGTGCAGGGCTTCGATGGTGTCGGCGTTCAGACCCTTCCGGGGGGGATCCACCACCACCACGTCCGGTCGGACACCCTGGCGTTCCAGCTCCAGGGCTGCCTGTCCGGCATCGCCGCAGAAAAACTCCGCATTGTCAATGCCATTGCGCAGGGCGTTGTCCCGGGCATCCTCCACGGCCTGGGGGATGACCTCCACGCCGATGACTTTCCCAGCGGCACCGGCCATGGCCAGGGTGATGGTTCCCACGCCGCAGTACAGATCCAGCACCGTGTCTTCCTTGGTGATCCCGGCCTGAGCGATGGCGGTTTCATACAGCCGCTGGGCCTGGTCGTGGTTCACCTGATAGAAGGAGTGGGGGGAGAGCCGGAAGGTCAGGCCGCAGAGGGTATCCTCAATGTAGCCCGGGCCGTAGAGGGTGATAAACTGATCCCCCAGCACGGCATTGCCCTTTTTGGTGTTCACAGAAAGCACCAGGGTGGTGAAGCCGGGCAGGGTCTTGAGCCGTTTCAGCAGCTCGTCAACCTTGGGCAGGGTGGAACCGTTGCCCACCAGACACACCAGGATCTGTCCGCTGACAGCACCCCGGCGGACGTAAATGTGCCGCAGCAGCCCTTTGTGGGTGGTCTCGTCGTAGATGCTCACATGGAACTTGTTTGCATAATCCATGACCAGATCCTTCACCACATCGGTTTCCAGGGGCAGGATCCGGCAGCGGTCATTTTCCACCACCTCGTGGGTTCCCGCCCGGAAGAAACCGGCGTATGCCCGTCCCTTTTTCTGGGCCAGTGGGTACTGGGCCTTGTTGCGGTAGCCGTGGCAGGTGGGAGCCGCCAGAATGGGGACGGTATCCAGATTTTCCCCGGCCATCCGGTTCAGGCAGGTGCGCACCCGCTCTGCTTTCAGGCGGGTCTCCTCCTCGTAGTCCATGTGCCAGAAATCACAGCCGCCGCAGAGCTTGGCCACGGGGCACTCCCGGTTGCAGCGGTGGGGGGAGCGTTCCAGGATCTCCGTGATTTTACCGGCGGCCCAGGTCTTCCGGGCGGTTTCAATCCGCACCCGCACCCGCTCTCCGGCAATGGCATTGGGAATAAACACGGCGCAGCCCTCAATGTGGGCAATGCCCTGCCCCTCAGCAGTGTAGTCCGTGATTACAGTCTCATAAATTTCGTTTTTGCTCAGCATTTGTTCTCCTCCAAAGATGCCGTCCCAGCCGAAAAGCGGTTCCGACCACGGTCCATCCGTATGGGTTTTCCCCATCATATCATATTTTTTTGCCGTGGTAAACCCGGGGACTTGAGAAAGTGGAGAAAAACTGGTATGATACCCCCAAAAAAGGAAGTGTGATTATGGATTATCAGAACTGCGAACTCTGCCCCCGCCGGTGCGGGGCGGATCGGAGCCGGGGACAAACCGGCTTCTGCGGCTGCGGCGGTCAGGCGTTGGTGGCAAAGGCTATGCGCCATCTCTGGGAGGAACCGGCTCTGGCCGGGGCTGGGGGCAGCGGGGCGGTGTTCTTCGGCGGCTGTACCCTGGGCTGCAAATACTGCCAGAACCGGGCCATCAGCGGCGGCCCGGTGGGAACGGCTATGAACGCTGCCGAACTGCGCCGTCTTTTTGAGGATCTCATTGCCCAAGGCGCGGAGAACATTGACCTGGTGACACCCACCCATTTTCTGCCGGACATTCTTCCGGCGCTGCGTCCCAAGCTACCGGTGCCGGTGGTTTACAACTGCGGCGGCTATGAGCGCCGGGAAACCATTGCCCAGCTGGAGGGACTGGTGGACATCTACCTGCCGGATCTAAAGTATGCCGAGCCGGAGCTGGGCCGCAGCCTTTCTGGAGCAGCGGATTATTTCCCGGTGGCGGCGCAGGCCATCCGGGAGATGGTGCGCCAGGTAGGCCCGGTGCAATGGCAGGGGGAGAAGGTAGTAAAGGGCGTGATCATCCGCCACCTGATCCTGCCCGGCCATGTGAACAACTCTCTGAAGGTTCTGGACTGGATCGGGGAGAACTTCACCCCGGGCCAGGTGCTGGTGAGCCTGATGCGCCAGTACACCCCCGTAGGAAACCTCCCGGCCCCCTTTGACCGCCGGATCACCGATGAAGAATACGATGCCGTCCTCAGCTGGATGTACCTGAACGATCTGGATGGCTTTACCCAGGAGGCAGACTCCGCCGATGTGGGCTTCATCCCGGATTTTTAAAGAAATTATTTTTTTCATTTTCAAAAGAATGTCAGATTTTCTGCCGGATGCCGTCTATATAGGTGAGGGCCCCAAAATACGAAAGGAGACGCGTATGGAAGACGACAAAATCATCCGGCTGTACTGGGACAGAGATGAATCTGCCATTGGAGAAACCAGCAAGAAATACGGCGCATACTGCCATGCCATTGCCAGGAATATTCTGCACAATCTACAGGACAGCGAGGAATGTGTAAACGACACCTATCTCAACGCCTGGAACGCCATGCCGCCCCAGAAACCGGGAATTCTGTCGGTATTTTTGGGAAAGATCACCCGGAACCTGGCATTTGACCGATACAGCTTTAACCGTGCGGAAAAGCGGGGCGGCGGGGAGATCAACCTGGTTCTTGATGAGATCGCCCAGATCGTATCGGACAAGGAGGATCCGGAGCAGACTGTGTATGGCAAAGAGCTGATGGAGGCGGTGAACACCTTTTTGGCCCAGCTGCCGGAGGAAAAGCGCAAGATGTTTGTTCTTCGCTACTGGTATACCGAGAAGGTCAGCACCATTGCCGGACGGCTGGGAATACCGGAAAATACCTGCTCGGCACAGCTGGGAAGAATTCGCAAAAAGCTGAAGCAGTACTTAGCAGATGGAGGTTTTTCTGTATGAAAAAGGAAACATTTTACAGAGAATTGAATCATATTCGGGATTCTTACGTTTTGGAAGCCGGAAAGAAGGAACCGAAGCGGCTTATCTTTGGCAAAGCGCAGTCCTTTTTGGCACTGGCAGCCTGCCTGTGCATTCTTTTGGCAGGGGCTTTTGTGATGAACCGCCCCGATAACCGCCCCCACCCCCAGCAGGTGCAGATTCCCAATCCTCTGTGGCAGGTGGACAGCCGGGAGGAAATGGAGGGGCTGCTGGACTTCTCCGTTCCTGTGCTGGACAAGGCGGTGGAAGCCTATATCGTTCTGGTGGATGACAGCCGTCCGGAGATGGCACGGGTGGTCTACACCGACGGCACTGTGTTTAATAAGAAATACGGCACCGGAGACATCAGCGGCATCAATGGCGGCACCCTGGAAAAGACGGAGACCGTGGGAGAGCTGTCTGTCAGCTTTTACAGCTATGTAGATGTGGATGGAAAGGATACCGTCTATGCTCTATGGGAAAAGGATGGATTTACCTACAGCCTTTCCGCAGAAAATACCACCTTTGAGCAACTAACCTATGACATTCAAATCCTTGATCTAAAAGAATAAGACAGGCCAAAAAAACGCAACAGACCCCCCACAGGATACCGAAAGGGCATCCCTGGGGGGCCTGCTGCGTATGGAATAGGAAAGGTAGAAATATTCAGGAAAGGTTGGGTTTATCAGGAAACTTTGGCGTTTCCTTGTGCGTAAGGGTTACTTGTGCTCTTCGCAGTGACAGCAGCAATCCTTGCAGGAGCCACCGCTGGGGCAGCCGATGCAGCGGGTGCCCTTTTTCTTTTCCTTGTAAATGTATCCGCCGGAAAGGCCAACGATCAGGCCCACCACGGCAATGATGAGAATGTTCGTCATAACGATTGCTCCTTTCGGAAAATTACTTCTGGGTGCTCAGGGTGTATTCCTGGGCCAGGTGATGGTTGGTGTTGCGGATCAGGCCGCTGATGAATGCGGCGAGGGCCAGCACCACCACAAGGCCGGGCAGGAAGCCTGCGCCCACAGAGCCGGTGGTGATCAGGGTGCCGATCTGGTAGACCAGGAAGGCAACGGTGAAGCCGGTGGCAAATTGCAGGCCCACGCCGCCCCAGAACCACTTGCGGTCATTGATCTCGGCGTGCATGGCACCCAGGGCTGCAAAGCAGGGCGGGGTGTACAGGTTGAACATCAGGTAAGCCAGTGCGGCAACCTTGGTGATGGCAAGCACCGAGGCGACTTCCGCACCGCTGCCCTCCAGCATAGCCAGCTCTTCGGTGTCGATGAGATTGTGCAGACCCACAAAGCACACAGCCAGGGTACCTACCACGTTCTCCTTGGCAATGAAGCCGGTGATGGCAGCAGCGGCCAACTGCCAGGAGGCAACCCCCACAATGGGGATCAGCAGGTAGGCAAAGGGAGAGGCGATGGAGGCAAGAATGGAATCGCTGGCGGCTTCTGCCACCTGGAAGTTCCAGTTAAAGGTCTGCATGACCTGCACCACGGTGTTGCACACCAGAATAATGGTGCTGGCCTTGACGATGTAGGCTTTGCCCCGGGCGCACATATCCTTCACAGCCCGCTTCAGGGAGGGGACTTTGTACTCCGGCAGCTCAATGATGAAGAAGGACTTGCGGTGGCGGTAGCCTGTGATCTTGTTGATCAGCAGCGCACCCACCAGGATCAGCAGGATGCCCACAAAGTACATCAGAGTACCCACCCAGGCGGCATCGGCAAAGAAGGCACCGGCGAACAGGGAGATCACCGGCAGCTTTGCGCCGCAGGGCATGAAGGGGGTCAGCATGGCGGTGGCCCGGCGCTCCCGCTCATTGCGGATGGTGCGGCAGGCCATGATGCCGGGGATGGCGCAGCCGGTGCCGATGACGAAGGGAATCACGGACTTGCCGGACAGACCCACCTTCTTAAAAATGGGATCCAGAACCACGGTGGCCCGGGCCATATAGCCGCAGTCCTCCAGCAGGGAGATCAGGAAGTACATTACCATCACCAGGGGCAGGAAGCCCACCACGGCGATGACACCGCCGATAATGCCATCCACCAGCAGTGCCTGCAAAATGGGGGCGGCATTTTCCACCAGACTGCCCACCCACTCCTGGAAAGTGGTCAGGGCGATTTCCAAGTAGCCGGCGATCCAGGGGCCTACCCAGGCCTGGGAGATCTGGAACACCAGGAACATCACCACGGCGAAGATCAGAAGGCCGAAAACCGGGTGGGTCAGAATGGCATCCAGTTTATCCTGGGAATTCTTGTCCCGGGTCAGCACCTTGCGGACTTCCACCTGGGAAACCACCTGATCCACATAGGCAAAGCGCTTGCGGTCGGCTTCCTCCACGGCATCCTTGCTGGTCAGGTCAATGTCTCCCTGGTGATAGGGGGCGGTCTGTGCCTTGCCCTCCAGGGCGGCGGCTGCGGTGACCACTGCCTGCAGGCCGTCACCGGTGGTGGAGGTGGTGTCAATCACCGGGCAGCCCAGCTTCTGAGACAGGGCATCAATGTCGATGCGGGTCTGCTTCTTCTGGTTCAGGTCATGCTTGTTCAGCGCCACCACCACAGGCACCCCCAGCTCCAGCAGCTGGGTGGTAAAGAACAGGGAGCGGCTCAGGTTGGTGGCATCCACAATGTTGATGATGGCATCGGGATGCTCGTTGCGGACATAGGAACTGGTGATGCTTTCCTCAGAGGTGAAGGGGGACATGGAGTAGGCACCGGGAAGATCCACGGCGATCAGCTCTTTGTCTCCGGCGTAGGCCTTTTTGATCAGGGCCTCCTTCTTGTCCACCGTCACACCGGCCCAGTTTCCCACCTTTTCGTTTCGCCCGGTCAGAGCGTTGTACATGGTGGTCTTGCCGCTGTTGGGGTTTCCGGCAAATGCAATTCTCATTTTCTTATCCTCCTTCGCGGGCTCGCCCGCTGACAATTACAAAGTAATATTTAAGGCAGTGCCGGATCCCGGGGGACGGTCACCGCACCACGCCTGCCGCGCGGCGATTAGCACAGGCTAACTTCTGGGGCTAGAGAAACAGCGGACGCTCCGCTGTTTCTGAAAGGTCAAATCTGAATCGCCTGGGCCAGCTGGTCATCAATGCTGTATCGTCCATCCTTGACGGAAACGGTGCAGCTGCCTCTGCGCCGGGAGACCACCGTAATGGGCTCTCCGCTGTAGCAGCCCAGGGAGAACAGAAAGGCATTAAGCTCCTCGTCATCGGTCTGAATGTCCCGGATGATGTATTCCTTGCCTTCCGCAGCCTTGGTCAGATCCATATTGATCCCTCCCTGATTCAAAATACGTTAGTAATTAGAACTTGCTAATCACAATTAGCTCTTGCTAACTACGGATACATAATAGCCCCATTTTTTTCATTTGTCAACCCCTTTTTTGGGGTGTGAAAATATTTTTTCATTTTCTCATGGGGTGGATCGTATCCGCGCGCCAACGTGGCAAGTTTTTGAACAGAACCGAATTGGCCCGGTAATGTCACAATGTTGCAAATACACCATATTCCGACATAATACCGCCGAATTTCACCGTAAAATATTTGATACTGCATTGTCGGCGCATTTGCGCCGACGTTGTTTTCCCATGGGGAAAACAACCGGGAAGATACTATCTTCCCCTACGAACGCCCCGAAATCACTGGGGCAGAAATTTCGTAGCGTTCGTAGGGGTGCCGCATTGAAATGACCCCGGCGGGAATTTGCGGGGCTACTCCCCTTTTTCGATCCGTTCGGCAAGCTCGGTCAGGTACATCCACCGCTGAGTTTTCTCCTCCAGGGCAGTTTCCAGATCCTGCTGCTCCTGCATCAGGCCCTGGAGCTTTTCGTAGTCGGCACCGTCGCGCTGCTGCTGGGCCTGGTTTTCTGCCAGGCGGGCTTCCAAGGCGGCAATGTCCTCGTCAATGGTCTCATATTCCCGCTGTTCCTTGTAGGAAAATTTCAGCTTTTTGGTTTTTGGCCGGGGCTGCTCAGGCGCGGCCTTGACCTTGCGCTCCCTGGGGGTGTCCAGAGTCTGCAAATAGTCGGTGTAGCCGCCGGGGTACTGGCGCACCGTGCCGTCGGCTTCCACGGCGAAGATCCGCTTGCACAGCCGATCCAGGAAGTAACGGTCGTGGGACACGGCGATGATGGCCCCAGGGAAAGTCTCCAGGTAGTTTTCCAGCACCGTCATGGTGGCGATGTCCAGATCGTTGGTAGGCTCGTCCAAAAGCAGCACATTGGGCGCAGAGGACAGGATCCCCAGCAGGAACAGCCGCCGCTTTTCGCCGCCGGAGAGCTTGCCGATCTGCCGGTGCTGCAAAGGGCCGGAGAACAGGAAGGTGTCCAGCAGCTTGGAGGGGGTCATCATCCCTTGGGGCGTGGGGATCCCCTCTCCCTGCTCCTTAATATATTCCAGTGCCGTCAGCCGGGGATCCAGCTCGGCGGCGTGCTGGGAGAAGTACCCCAGGCGCACCGTGTCGCCCACCGTCACCGTACCGGTGTCCGGGGGGATGTACCCGGCAATGAGATTCAGCAGGGTGGATTTTCCCGCACCGTTGCTGCCGACAATGCCCACCCGGTCATCCCGCTGCAAAAGAAAATCAAAGTCCCGGAGAACGCATCTTCCTGCAAAGGACTTGCCGACCCCCTGCAGTTGTACGGTCTTTTTCCCCAAGCGGGAGGACATGGCTGAAATAGGGGCAAGGCTGCCCTCCACCTGGGGCGGCTGGGCGGCCTTTAACCGTTCGTATCGCTCCAGACGTTCCCGGCTTTTGGTTCCCCGGGCACAGGGGCCCTGGAGCACCCATTGCAGCTCCCGGCGCAGGGTGGACTGGCGCTTCCGCTCCGAGGCCGCATCCATCTCCTCCCGGCGGGCCTTGCCGTCCAGGTAGGCGGAGTAGCCGCCCTCATAGAGATAGATCTGGCCGAAGCTGACCTCCATGGTTCGCTGAGCCACCCGCTCCAGGAAGTACCGGTCATGGGTCACCAGCAGGATGCCGCCGCCAAAGCCCTGGAGGTAGGTTTCCAGCCAGCCGATCATTCCCGCATCCAGATGGTTTGTTGGCTCGTCCAGCAGCAGAAGATCCGCCGGGTGAACCAGGCAGGCCGCCAGAGCCACCCGCTTGCGCTGACCGCCGGAAAGGGTGCCCATTTTCTGGTCAAAGTCCGTAATTCCCAGGCGGGTCAGGATCTCCGCCGCCTCATACCGGGCGATCTCCCGGGCGGTGGGATCCAGCCCTGCCTCCACCTGCTCCATGACGGTGTTCTCCGGGTCGTACACCGGTTCCTGGGGCAGATATCCCAGCCGGACGTTGGGATCGTAGGACACCGTACCGCTGTCCGGGGTCTCCCGCCCGGCCGCCAGCCGGAGGAAGGTGGACTTGCCGCAGCCGTTGACTCCCACGATGCCCACCCGGTCGCCGTCCTTCATGTAGAAGCTCACATCCGCCAGCAGCGTCCGGTCGCCGTAGGTTTTGGTGATTCGTTCCATATTTAAAAGCATAAGTGCTGCTCCTTTTGTCATCTCAAAAAAATCAGAATATTCCTGTAAAAGATATCATACCACCTTTTCCGGGAAAAAGGAAGAGGGTTCCCGGCGGCTTCGGCCCTTCCGGGAACTTTCCACGGCCGCGCCATGTCAAGTAGAATTCCCGCCGGGCTTTTTGGGCAGAGTGTCGATTGACTTATGGGGCCGGACGTGGTAGACTTTGAAAGGCTTTTGGCCGTCCGAAAACCGGCCTTCCAGGCAATGGCTTCGAGATCCGATGAGAAAGGGAAATGTGTTATGGAAAAAATTTATGTCTATCTGGGCAGCGATCATGTGATCCAGCAGCCCTGTTTCGGAGTTCGCAAGACCACCCTCAGCCTGTCCACCAGCCGGGAAGCCGCCATCAGCCAGGCCTGCGCCCACGATGCCGCCGGTGTGCTGAACACCTACACCCTGGATCTGGATCAGCTCAGTGTCAAAGCCCCCGGTCAGGAGGTTCTGGGCGGCTTTGAAAGCTACGATGTGGTGCTGCCCCGGGATGCAGAGGGCTGCTTCATTTCCATCTGCTCCGAGACGGCTCTGCAGCGCCTGGAGTTTGCCGATGCCACCTTCGTAAATCAGTAATATCTTTACAATTGCATCTTCGGGCATCTACACAGTGCCGACTTACTTTATATGCCAAAAGGCAGCACCCGAAATTGGGGTGCTGCCTTTCAAACTGACACAAAGCCTCACAGCCAAGCTGCCCCGCCGGATGCCAATGCTGCCCTGAACGGATGGGGTCATAAAAATTCTTTGCATCCGGCTTGAAGTTTGAGATGCACTGGACTATAATCAAATAGGAACAATAGCTTATGTCCATTTTTTGGCGCTGGCAGCGAGTCGCTGTCGGAAAGCACTACCCCGCTCATTCGCCAGGCTCAGACGAACTGCTTGTGGTATTTAAGCACACTGCGTGTGCCTCGGAATACCCCTGCGCAGCTCGCCATACAGCATTGTATTGTTCCAAAGCAGAAGGGAGGAAGGTTTCATGATCATATACCGGGAGCTTTCCTCCCTTTCGCAAGATTTGGGATTCCGTCCCCAGACACTGTATGCTGTCAGCAACCATTTGGAAAAGCACTATCGCCGTGTACAACTGCCCAAAAATGGCGGCGGCTGCCGCAGTCTGTCTGTGCCGGATCCTATACTGAAAGCCATTCAACGGCAGATCACGGATATTCTACTGATCCATATGCCTGTTTCCCAGTTTGCCACCGCCTATCGCTGTGGAAGCTCGGTCATGCACAATGCGACACCACACATCGGAAAAGACATGGTTCTAAAGCTGGATATTCTGCATTTCTTTGACAGCATCCGCTATAGCGCAGTAAAAGATGCCGCATTTCCGCCCCAGATTTATGCGGAGCCTCTGCGGATCCTGTTGGCGATGCTGTGCTATTACAGGGATAGCCTGCCCCAGGGAGCCCCCAGTTCCCCTGCCATCAGCAATATTCTTCTGTATTCCTTTGACCAGCAGATCGGTCAGTGGTGTGCTGAGCGTGGCATCGCCTATACCCGCTATTGCGATGACATGACCTTTTCCGGAAGCTGTGATCCGAAGCAGGTCATCAGCCTTGCGGTCTCAGAGCTGGGGAAACTTGGCTTCCTCCTGAACCCCCAGAAAACCCGGATCCTGCGTCCAGGGCAGCAGCAATCCGTTACAGGACTCATCGTCAATGAAAAGCTGAGCATCCCGTCAAATTATCGGCGCAAACTGCGTCAGGAGTTATACTACTGTCAGAAATACGGCATTTCAAGCCATCTTCAGCACCTTGGGCTGAAGATCCCGGAAGCCCAATACCGCCAGAGGCTGCTGGGCCAGGTAAACTATGTGCTACAAGTCATGCCACAGAATCCGCAGATGCAAGCAGCCAGACAGTTTTTGCTGGCCTCCCGGAAGCAGTGACCCCCTATGATCCCTCCGGGCAAAACCGTGGAGACCCGAAACCGCCTCAGAGAATCTTTATTTTTCAAGGCAACGCCTCACAATTGCATCTGCGGTCTCGGACTTTGACTCCGTTTGCGTGGTTTGAATGCCTCATTCTCTGTCAAAGGCCAGGCATCCAGGCGGCTGTCCGGCGTTTTTATCCACAACATCTGTGCTTCTCTTTGCATAAAAAATCCAGCCGTTCCCGGCTGGATTTTTTGACTGTTACCGTTCCTCCCGGAAGTAGTTGACACCCAGAGAGGCGGGCAGGCCGCTGCCCTGGCGGTTGCGGATGGAGGAAGCCACCAGCACCACGGCGGTGATCACGAAGGGCAGGGACTGATAGACCTGGGTGGGGATCGCTGCCAGCCAGCCCAGAGCCCCGGGGAAGGCCGCTGCCAGAGAGTTTCCGGACACCCGCAGGGTGTTGAAGAAGCCAAAGACAAAGGTTCCCAGAATGGCCATATTGGGGTTCCAGTTGGCAAAGATCACCAGTGCCACAGCGATCCAGCCGTAGCCGTTGATCCAGCAGCTGGAGTTGAAAGAGCCGGACATATTCAGACCCATGTAATAGCCGCCGATGCCCATGATGCCGCAGCCCAGGCAGATGTGCAGATACTTCATCCGCTTGACGTTGATGCCCACGGAGTCCGCCGCACCGGGGTTTTCGCCCACGGCACGGAGCTTCAGGCCGGGGGTGGTGCGATTGAGGTACCACCACATGGCCACCGCCAGGATCACACCCAGGTACACCAGCACATTATGGTTGAAGAAGCCGTGGCCGATCACCGGGATCCGGGACAGCCCAGGCAGGGCGATATCGGAAAAGCCCTTCTGGATATTGCTGAAATTGCTCATCACAGGCCAGCCCTTGGCCTTCAGGCCGTTGCCCACGAAGAAGTACACACCCAGGCCGAAGGTGGTCAGGGTCAGACCGGTGATGTTCTGGTTGGCCTGGAGGGAGACGGTCAGCAAAGCGAACAGCAGGCCGCACAGGGCGGCGGTGAGAAATGCCACCAGGATGCCCACTGCCAGGGAGTTGGCAAAGCAGCCGACGATATAGCCAAAGATGGCACCCACAGCCATAATGCCCTCCACGCCCAGGTTCAGGCTGCCGGACTTTTCCACCATGATCTCTCCCACGGTGCCGTAGAGCAGAGGGATGTTGTAGACCACGATGTTGTGGATGAAGGAGGTGACCACACCCAGTTTATCCATTTCCATAGATCATTTGCCTCCTTTCCGAGCAGAGACGATCCGAAAGCGGGTGGCGAAATCCGCCGCCAGCACCAAAAACAAAATCACGCCCTGGAGCATATTGGCAAAGCTGGAGTCCACCTGAGAGAAGGTAGCCGCCGCCACGGTGGAGCCGTAGTGCAGCATACAAATCAGGGCAGAGACCAGGAAAATGGCCAGGGTGTTCAGCTTGGACAGCCATGCCACAATGACACCGGTCCAGCCCACATCTGCCGTAATGGAGGTGGACAGGATCCCGGCGGTGCCCACCTTGAAGGCTGCCGCCAGGCCGATGAGGCTGGCAGACAGGAACACGGTGCGCAGCACGATCCGGTTGACCTTCATACCGGCATACCGGGCGGTTCCGGCGCTGTCGCCCACCACGGCGATCTCATAGCCGTGCTTGGTGTACTTCAGGTACACCGCCACCAGGATGCCGATCACCACCGTGAACACCACGCACACGTTCAGGGAGAACCGGCCCACCAGAGGGATGCCGGGGAAGGAGGCCAGCTTGGAGAAGCTGGCAAACACCGGACGGACGGATTTCTCGTCCAGGAAGAAGTTCCAATCTGCCTTGGTTTCTCCCAGGAAGATCAGAAAATACAGGGCTACATAGTTGAGCATCAGGGTCAGCAATGTTTCACTGGTGCCGAACTTCACCTTCAGCACCGCCACAAACAGGCCGTACAGGCCGGCAGCTGCCATGGCTGCCAGACACATCAGAAGCAGCGTCAGGCTCTGGGGCAGCACGGGCCCGGCCTGAAAGGCCACACAGGCTGCGGCAATGGCACCCAGAATGAACTGTCCCTCACCGCCGATGTTCCAGAACCGCATTTTGAAGGCCAGAGAAAGGGCAATGGAGGTCAGGGCCAGCGGCACCAGCTCCTTGAGGTAGTTGATCCAGACCTTGTAGGCAATCTTGTTGCCGATGGTGCCCATGGTGAACATCCGGGTGTAATAGGCCACCGGATCCACACCCAGGCAGATCAGCAGCACGCCGCCCAGCACCAGGGCGATGACCACCGCCGCCAGATAGAAGCAGCACCGCTTCCACAGGGGACAGCTGTCCCGCTTTACAATATGAAATCCCATGCTCATGCCTCCTCGCTTTGTTCTCCAAACCGGGTATCCCGGGCAAAACCGGCGGGTTTGTCTTCGTATTTGTAGGTCAGATCCAGAGCACCGGTCATCATCAGGCCCAGCTCCTCCTTGGTGGTCTTGTGAGCATGGACAACGCCCATGATCCGGCCGTGGCACAGCACCATGATCTTATCGCACAGAGCCATCATCACGTCCAGGTCCTCACCCACAAACAGGATACCCACCCCATCCTTCTTCTGCTGGTTGAGGATGTTGTAAATGGCGTAGGAGGAATGGATGTCCAGACCCCGGACGGGGTAAGCGGTAATCAGCACATTGGGCCCGGCCTTGATCTCCCGGCCCAGCAGCACCTTCTGAACATTGCCGCCGGACAGCCGCCGCACAGGGGTATCGGCAGAGGGGGTGACCACCTCCAGCTCCCGGATCACCTGCTCGGCATCGGCCCGGCCGGTGCGGCGATCCACAAAGGGGCCCTTGGCATCGGCGTAGTTTTTCAGCAGCATATTGTCCGTAATGGACAGAGAGGGCGCCAGGCCCATACCCAGCCGATCCTCAGGGATAAAGGACATGGAAATGCCCTTTTCCAGAATGGTCTTAGGCGGCAGGCCCACAATATTCTCGCCCTTGTGGATCATCTGACCCTTTACAATGGGCCGCAGACCGGCAATGGCCTCGCACAGCTCCTTCTGACCGCATCCGGCGATTCCGGCAACGCCCAGAATCTCGCCGCCGCGGATGTAGAAGTTCACGCCGTCAATGGCGGTGGCACCCTCATCGCTGCGGATGGTCAGATCCCGCACCTCCAGCAGAGGCCGGGTCTTTTCCATGGCAGGACGGTCGATGTTCAGATCCACCTTGTGACCCACCATCCACTCGGTCAGCGCCTGCTCGTTGGTTTCGGCGGTGTTCACAGTGGTGATGTACTCACCCTTGCGCAAAATGGCCACCCGGTCGGAGATGTCCATGACCTCGTTGAGCTTGTGGGTGATAATAATGATGGAGTGACCCTCAGCCTTCATCCGGCGCAGAACGCCGAACAGCTTGTCGATCTCCTGCACCGTCAGCACGGCGGTGGGCTCGTCCAGAATGATGACCTTGGCGCCGTAGTAGAGCACCTTGATGATCTCCAGGGTCTGCTTTTCGGACACGGCCATGTTGTAGACCTTTTTCTTGGGGTCGATCTCAAAACCGAACTTCTGGGCCATGTCGGCAATCTGGGCGTACCGATCCCGTTTCAGCCGGAAGCCGGGCTTTTCCTTGCCCATCCAGATGTTGTCGGCGGCAGAAAACACATCCACCAGCTTGAAATGCTGGTGAACCATGCCGATGCCCAACCGCTTGGCATCCTCCGGGGAGTCGATGGATACTTCCTTTCCGTCCACAAAAATCTGACCGCTGTCAGGCTTGTAAATGCCGGAGAGCATATTCATCAGGGTGGTCTTGCCGGAGCCGTTTTCGCCCAGCAGTGCCAGAATCTCCCCCTGACGGACATTCAGGCTGACATCATGGTTTGCCACCACGCTGCCGAAGGTTTTGGTGATCCCCTTCAGCTCAATGGCATAAGGTTGCTGCATGGAGGGTTCCTCCTTTTTCTTTTTTGTTCAAAGACATGAGACAAACAGAAGACGGCTTCTTTCTGTCTCACAGCCTTGAGTGGGGAATTGGGGTGATGCTACAGTGAAAACCGGGCCGGCCGGATCCGGCCGGCCCGGGTAAGGGGTGCGGTGGTTATAGGACTTTATTAGGCTTCCTGAACGCCTGCAACGTAGTAGTTCATGGAGCCGGTGATGACACTGTCTTCCACGGAAGCGCCGCCGGCGGCAACGATCTCGTTACCGGCATTGTCCATCAGAGGCGCATCGACCTTGGTCACAACGCCGTCCTTCAGCTCCAGCTTCACGCCGGAGAACACGTCCCAATCGCCGGAGACGATCAGCTCACGGACAGCCTCGATGGCCTCAGCAGTGCCCTGGGCGCAGTTGTCGGACAGAGAGGACACATCCACGAAGCCCTCGGCCAGGCCGCCGTAGTACACGGGGCCGCCCATGGCGGTGACAAACTGGGAAGCATCGCCGCAGGTCATAGCGGTCTCAATGGCCTTGTGGTAGTAGACGTTCCAGTTCCAGATGGCAGCGGTCAGGTGTGCCTTGGGAGCATCGGGGGTCATGTCGGAGTTGTAGCCGCAGCCAAAGACGCCGGCCTTCTCGGCAGCAATCTGGGGCTGAGCGGAGTCGCAGTGCTGGGCGATGATGCCGCAGCCGTAGGAGTCGATCAGCTCGGTAGCGAAGGCAGACTCGTTGACCTCGTCAGCCCATGCGCCCAGCTTCTTGACGATGACCTTGGCATCGGGGTTCACAGCCTGGACACCCAGGGTGAAGCCGTTGATGCCGGAGCAGGTCTCAGCGTACTCGGTGCCGTAGGCAGCCACATAGCCCACATTGTTGTTGCCGGTCTCCAGGCTCTTCAGACCTGCGGCAATGCCGGCCAGGTAACGGGCCTGGTAAATGCGGCCGAAGTAGTTGTTGAAGTTGGTCTCGTTGGACTTGTAGCCGGTGGCATGGGAGAAGATCACGTCGGGATACTCCTCAGCAGCAGCCTCCATGGCATCAATGTAGCCAAAGGAGATGCCGAAGATGATCTTGGCGCCTTCGCCCACCAGGGTGTCCACAGCAGCCAGAACCTGCTCCTTGTCCTCGGGAACTTCGTCCACGATGACCAGCTGCTTCTCCACGTCCAGGCCCAGCTCCCGCATAGCGGCAGTGATGCCGTTGTGGTGCGCAAAGGTGTAGCCTGCGGTGTCGTTCTTGCTGTTGATGTAGATGGCACCGACCTTGAAGTCAGCGTTTGCCTCAGCTGCGGGAGCAGCGGTCTCGGCAGCGCCCTGGGTCTCAGCAGAGCCCTGGGTAGCGGCGGTCTCAGCGGGCTTCTCGGAAGCGCCGCAGGCAGCCAGGGACAGAACCAGAGCTGCAGCCATCAGCAGTGCAATGATCTTTTTCATTTTTTCATTCCTCCTGAAATTTTGCTTTCATGGGACGGAAGAAACTTCCCTCCCATTTTGCATAAAAAAAACATATCACATCTGATATTTGATGTCAAGAGCATAGGAATTCTTTTGGAAAAAAGTCCAGAATCCCGTCGGTTTTGGTACCGCCATCCGTAAAAAAGGACAAGAGAAAATGGAAATAGATTCCAGGTCTTTTTTCCCCTCTCAGAAAGCTCCCGCCCCAAACTGTCCCCCAGGCATGGAACGCCGCCGTGAAGCCTCTGCACCAAAAAGGAGGACAGCTCTTCGCTGTCCTCCAAAGTTGGTTTTCTTTTTCTTAGCCCTGCTCCCGGAAGCGGATGGTACCGGTCTCGGCATCCATGCCGTCCACAATGGCCAAAGACTCCAGGCGGTAGCCCAGATTCCGGATCACCTTGCCGCCGATCTGGAAGCCCTTTTCCACGGCAATGCCCAGGCCCTCCACCGTAGCACCGGCAGACTCGGCAATGGAAATCAGGCCCTGCAAGGCGCAGCCGTTGGCCAGGAAGTCGTCAATGATCAGCACATGATCCTCCGGGCTGAGGAATTTCTTGGATACGATGACCTGATTTTTGTTCTTGTGGGTAAAGGACTCCACCTCTGCCACATACATATCCCCATCCAAATTGATGGACTGGCTCTTCTTGGCAAATACCATGGGCACGCCGAACTCCCGGGCCACGGGATAGGCAATGGCAATGCCGGAAGCCTCAATGGTCAGCACCTTGGTCACCGGTGCATCGGCAAACCGGCGCTTAAACTCCCGGCCCATTTCGTCCAGCAGGGCAATGTCCATCTGGTGGTTCAAAAACGAATCCACCTTCAATACGTTGCCGGGCTTCACAATGCCGTCCCGGGCAATTCTCTCTTCCAAAAAATTCATGTGGGAACCTCCATATCCGCTCTCCCGCCGCCATGGGGAGATTTTTCAGATACTATAGCACATCTTGGGGAAAATGTCATCCTTTTGGGGAAATTTTTCTTTCCCCAGGGATCTTTTGGTGCTATAATACAGGAAAAATTCTTCGAGGTGGGAAGAATATGGATATTGATCAGATTATTTTGTACGCCATGGCCTTTGGTGCGGCTCTGGGCGGCCTGGATCAGATTCTGGGAAACCGGCTGGGCTTGGGCCGGGCCTTTGAAAACGGCTTTCAGCTGCTGGGGCCGGTGGCCCTGTCCATGGCGGGGATCATCTGTCTGGCTCCTCTGCTGTCTGCCGGATTGGGAACCGTTGTGGATCCTGTGTGCCGGGTGCTGAATATGGACCCAGGTGTGTTCGGCGGCATTCTGGCCATTGATATGGGCGGCTATCCCCTGTCCCTGGAGCTGGCCCAGGAGGAAGCCATGGGACGGTTTTCCGGGATCCTGGTAGCTGCGGTGTTCGGCTGCACCGTGGTCTTTACCATCCCCGTGGGGCTGAGCACCATGGGGCCGGAGGATCGGGGGGATTTCACCCAGGGGATTCTGCTGGGCTTTCTGGCCATCCCCGCCGCCCTGGTTGCCGGGGGCCTGACCATGGGCCTGGGACTGGGCCGGATCCTGTGGAACAGCCTGCCCATTTTGCTGATCTGCCTGGTGCTGGCAGTGGGAATCCTGGGGTTCCCGGAGAAAATGTCCCGGGGCTTTCAGCGCTTTGCTTCTTTTATCCAGACCCTCTCCACCCTGGGACTGACCCTGGGGGCGGTGAACTACCTGACGGGAAAAACCTGGATCCCCGGGATGCCGCCGCTGATGGAGGCCATGGAGACGGTTTGCGGCATCTGCATCGTCATGCTGGGCAGTATGCCTCTGGCAGAGCTGATCCAGCAGCTTCTGAAAAAGCCCCTGGCCAGGATCCAGGCCAAAACCGGTCTCAACGGAGCAGCCACCACCGGCCTGATGCTGGGGCTGATCAGCGCCACTCCGGCGCTGGCCATGATCCCCCAGATGGATCGCCGGGGGAAGGTGTTCTGCTCTGCCGCCTTTGTCTGCGCCATTGGTGTATTCGGGGCCCACCTGGCCTTTACCATGAACGCCCAGCCGGGCATGGTAAACGCCCTGCTGGCCGCCAAGCTCACCGGCGGCATTCTGGGGGGCGGGATCGCCCTGTTTGCCACCCGGAAGATGGGGAAAGGAATTGACAAAGATATGTTATCGTGATAATATGGAAGCAATATACGGGGCAGTCCTCCCCTATCGGGTACTATGGGAACTGCCCCCAGGATAAAGGAGCTTTCGTTATGGCAAGATATGATAAAGCACAGACCCTGGCCTATCTGGATGAACACAAGATTCCATACGAGAAAATGGAGCACGCCCCGGTGTACACCATGGAGGAAATGGATGCCGCCGGCATCAGCGCCAAGGGCGGCGTGGTAAAGAATCTGTTCCTCCGGGATGCCAAGGGCAAGCATCACTTCCTGGTGGTGGTTCCCGAGGAAAAGCGGGTGGATCTGGGCAGCCTGTCCGACCAGATTGGTGCCTCCAAGCTGAGCTTTGCCTCCGCCGAGCGGCTGGAAAAGTATCTGGGGGTTGTCCAGGGTGCCGTGTCTCCCCTGGGTGTCCTCAATGATGAAAATCACGCCGTGGAGGTGGTCTTCGACCGGGATCTGACCCACGCTGCCAAGCTGGGCATCCACCCCAATGATAACACCGCCACGGTATGGCTGAGCTTTCGGGATCTGAAGAAGCTCATTGAAGATTTGGGAAATGCGGTTTCCTTTATTAAGGTATAGTGTATTAAGGTATAATGACTGCCAATGTTATTTCGGAGCGCCCCAGGGCGCTCCGATTTTTTGTGGGGAATTCCCCAGCACCCTGTATGGTGCTGCAATCTTTCGCCGGGCCGACTATGACTCCGCAGCCAGCTTGGGGCAGTTGAAAAGCGCCTGCGGGGAGGCCGCAGGCGCTTTTCGGGGGAGTTTTAAGGAGAGAAGGGAATTATGGTTCCGTGCAGAAACCGTTTTCTTTTATTGCAGCACACCAAAGACGTTCAGCAGAACGATCAGCATGAACAGGGGGATAACAACGGTGATCAGAACCTTCTGGAACTTGCTGATGGGCTTGGCGTTGGTGGGGTTGTTCTTATAAAGTTCCTTCGCAAAGGCATTCCAGCCCCAGACCTTGGAAACGAACAGGCAGGTCAGCAGGCAGCCCAAAGGCAGCAGCACATAGCCGGAGAAGCAGTCGAACCAGTCGTGGAAGTTGTAGTAAGCAATGCCGGTGAAGGAAGGCCAAGGCAGCTTGACATTGGACAGGGGGCCCCAGCCCAGGGAAACCAGGATGTTGCCGGCGAAGATCAGGCCGCCGACGAACAGGATCGCCTTCTTACGGCCCATGCCCAGCTTGTCTTCAGCAGTCTTGATGTTGACTTCAAAGAAGGAGAACAGGGAGGAGACCACGGCGAAGATGACAGCGATGAAGAAGAAGGAACCGATGAGCCGACCGCCGGGCAGATTGCCGTAAATGCCCGCCATGACCTTGAACAGCAGAGAGGGACCGGCCTGCAGCTCGATGCCTGCACCGTAAGCGGTGGGGATGACAACGAAGCCGGCCAGGATGGCGGCCATGGTATCCATGATGGAAACCATCAGAGCATCGCCCTTCAAATCAGCGGTGTCGGACATATTGGCACCCAGGGTGGTAAACAGGCCCCAGCCGATACCAACAGAGAACAGAACCTGAGTAGCAGCGTCTGCAAAGACCTTAAAGCTGAAGTTTTCGGGAGCGGGCAGCAGATAGTACTTCAGGCCCTCCGCAGCACCGGGGGTAACCACGCAGGCATAGATGCCGCAGAAAATCAGCAGCACGAACAGGGCGGGCATGATGACCTTGGAGACCTTTTCTGCGATCTCGGTGATGCCGAACAGCAGCATGAACATAACACCGACCAGCAGGACAAAGGCCCAGATGATGGGGGCAACAGGAGCGGAAATAACATTGTTGAAGTATACAGCAGTATCGCCGAATTCACCGCTGAATATGAAGTGCATTGCGTACTTCAGGACCCAGCCGCCGACCACGACGTAGTACATATTGATCAGCAGGGTACACAGGTTGGCGATCCAACCGATAAAGGACCACTTGGGGTTGATCTTCTCGAAAACGGTAACGGTATCGGACTTGCCGTGACGGCCGATGGCGGTTTCCATTTCCAGCATGGGGTGGGCCATCAAAATGATAATCACAATGTAGGTCAGCAGGAAAATGCCGCCGCCGCCCCGATAGGCCAGATAGGGGAACTTCCAAATGTTGCCCAGGCCGATTGCCGCACCGGCAGCAATCATGATGTAGCCAAAGCGAGAGCCAAATTCGCCTTTTTTCTTGGTTTTGTTACTCATGTTCTTTTCTCCCTTCAGTTTTGAATGTGTGGGGGGGGATGGAATATGATCACAGCATTTCACGGTCAGAGAAAAGATACTCAAATAGCGATTGCGTTTTTTTGACTTCCGCCTGAAAACAGCACAAAAATTGTACTTTTTGTCTCTTGACAACCGGTGCCTTTTTGCATATCACTGAGGAAGCTTTTGAAATGCGGGGGCGCGTTTCGGAAAGCCTCGGTCGCCGTGAAGCTGCAACTTTACGGCGGCCATCTTTTCTTTGTCCATTTGATGGACTGCTGTTGGATCTGTTGTTTTGCGGGGTGGGGCTGCCACCCCGCATTGCGATACCAGGAAATTAGTCCTTCTCAAAAACCGTCTGCTCGGTGACGGGCGTCTGCAAAGCCTTCAGAGCTCTGCGGCAGAGGTTCTCACGGATCTTGTAGGAATCCTCCTCGCTCTGGGTCACATCGCCCAGAGGATAGGGGATACCAACGGCGGGGACAATTCGGTTTGCACCGATCGTCAGAGAGATGGGAACCACCGTGGCAATGTGAACAACAGGAATACCGTACTTCTCGATACCCTTGACCATCGTTGCACCGCAACGCGTGCAGGTGCCTCATGTACTGGTCAGGATAACTGCCTGAACATTCTCCTCCAGCAGACGCTTGCCGATGGCGTCACCGAACTTGGCTGCGGAACCGGTAGCGGTACCGGTTCCGGTGGTGGCTGCGAAGTAGTTTACCAGTTCCCCGAACTCACCGGCCTTCTCCAGGTTGCGCAGGGCATCCACAGGAACGGCCAGGTTGGGATTTTCCAGAACGAACTGACGGTCATAGCCGCCGTGAACGGTGAAGAAGTCCTTCTTGTCCAGCCGGTCCATACCCTCGATGGAGTAGTAGCCGAACCGGGTGGCGTTGGAGGACTCGATGTGGTCGGGGTTGCCCTGGGGAACCACACCACTGGAGGTGACGATGGCGATCTTGGCGTGCTTGATGTCCTTGACAGGCTCCGCAATGGGAACTCTGTCGAACTTGGGCATGGGCAGATCGGTCTTGAAGGGCTCGCCGGCCATCTTCTTGAGAAGCATCTTCATGCCGCGGGTTGCGCCCCGCTCTTCTGCGAAGTAGTTGACGCGGATGCCTCTTTCGTGGTAGCCTTCAATGTCCGGTCCCAGGATCTCCTGGCCTGTGGCCATCTTCTGGATCAGGTTGACGAAAGCGGGAACGGCCTTGCGCATGGTAGCGGCGGAGTTGCCGGTCTTGACCAGGATGACATCCTTCTTGAACATATCTGTGCCGGGGTTTTCTTCATACATACCGGACAGAACCGGGATGCCCAGGCGCTCCTCAACGGCCTTACAGATGGTGCCGCAGGCAACGCCGTAGCGGCCTGCATTGAAAGCGGGGCCTGCCACAAACACGTCGGGGTTGTACTGCTTGACCATGTCGCAGATGATATCGGTGGCCTTTTCCAGGTTCTCACCGAAGTAGTTATCGCCGCAGATGACGGTGGCTACGATCTCATAGTCATCACCCAGAGCCTTGGCCAGTGCCGTGCCGGGTCCGATGACTGCTTCCTGAACGGTGGGTTCGTAATGACCCATTTCCTCGCCGCCGATGCCGCCGAAGAACTGGTTCAGATAATGTACGATTCTATATTTAGCCATGTTTGCTTCCTCCCTCCGAATTAATAGCCTCTTGCAGCCAGCTTGTTGAAGCCGTTGGCAATGGTGGATGCAATGATGATCTGGATCTCAGCCTCGAAGGAGCCGTCCTCATTGATACAGCCGGCCCAGCCGCCGATCTGAGATTCAATGTAGTCCTGCATACCGATGACCTTGTCCATGGCGGGGAAATGCAGGGTCATGTTGCCCTGTCCGCAGGATGCCAGTGCGGTGGCTTCCTCGCAGGTATCCGCCAGAGACTGGGACTTGCCGTCCTTGCCGGGGAACTCGTCGGTGATCAGGACCACCTTGGTGCCGGCCCGCTCGACCTTGCGGCAGTTCATCATCAGGTCGGTATCAGGGTTGCCGTAGCCTTCCTCGGTAATCAGCACGCCGTCCAGACCCAGCCAGTTGGTGAACTTGGCCACCATATCGGAGTGGCGCTCCTTGTCTGCCAGGAAGACGTTTTCGTTGGTCAGGATGACACCCATGAAGTTGATGGTCTTGCCATGCTGCTTGTAGCACTCGTCAATGACGGGGTTGTGCAGGTGGTGGTAAGTGGTGACCTTATCGCAGGGAGCCACGCAGTTACCGGAAACAATGGCGCCGTCCATGATCTCGGTGGGGTACATAAAGGTGGGAACGATTTGCTTTGCGTCCACGCCGTAGTAGTAGGTATCGTGGAGCAGACCCTGGGACTGCAGCATGTGGATATAGCCGACCTTGGGCAGATCGGGATACTGGGCAGCCTGCTCGAAAACGGGCTTGGTCTCGTACACCTCGATGGTGTCCGGCTCCAGCTCCCGGGCCAGCTCGCCCAGGTAGGTGGCTACCTTCAGACCTGCCATACGGCCGGCCTTTTCATAAACGTGGGTCTCCAGGCCCTCTCTGGGCTCGATGACCACACACAGGTTCACGGTCTTGGAGAAGGGGCAGTAGTCCGCTGCCACACCGCTCATGTCGATGACGCCTTCCTGGAAGCCCACGATCCGGCCAACGGTGACAACAGTCATGCCGTCCAGGGCATGGGTGCGGCCGCTGCCCACCTGGGGAGATACCTTGCCGATCATACCGGGGAAGATCTCGCCGCCGCTGACCTTGACCCGGGGCTCCAGTACATCCTTGACGGGAGTGATACGGGTGCGCTCACCGGGGCGGGCGATATCCAGATGGCACTCCAGCAGCTTATCATCTTCCAGAACCAGTGCTTCCACTTCTGCCTTGTTGACATACAGCACATGATCCTCGATGTAAGATCTCTGAGCGAACTGAACATCCCGAATTTCAAATTTGCCAAGCTCTAATTTCATGTTATGCTCCCTCCTGTTGAATTCTTACCGCGATAACATAATTCTAAAAAGAAATGCGATGCCTTGCAGCCGGGGACGTTTTTTATAATGACCGCGATAACATAAGTGTCGAAAGAAAGGGCGAAGGTTTCTTCGCGCCGTCCATTTTCATTATCGCGATAACTTCCTGGTTCCAATATAACACGATGCTTTTTCATCGTGTCCCGGGGCATTTCTTTATCGCGATTACATTATAACACTTATCGCGATCACCTGCAAGTCTTATTTGTAATCTCGATAACTTTTGTAAAAATCAAACAGTTTTTTTGCGATCTAACCGATAAAGAAATACCGGCACTTGTGAAAGGATGACAAAGGAAGGCCTTTATTTATCAGGATTTCAAATATATCTATCTGCCGTTTTAATCTATCAGACCATCTTCACCCCCTCTGAAGCAGCACCTTCTTCCGTAAAATCGCTGTTCAAAATTGGATCTCGAAACCGAATTTTTATGCATCATTGACATTTATCGCGATACTCGTTATAATCAACTAAGAAATTTTAGCCGGTTTCCCCATTTCGGTTGACAATTCCCTGTCCTTGCCGTATGATGGGCTGTGGTCGGCTGCGAACAGGAGCGTGTTTATCATGTGGAACAGAGAAGATACCATTCTGGTCACCAACAACGATTTTGTGTACAACAAGTACAAGGACATCTGTCAGGTCGTTCTGGCAGACAGCTACGAGGATGTGCTGATCCGGGTGCGGGATCTGGTGTATGACCGCCACATTCTGCTGACCCACCCCCAGGCCTCCAGCCTGAAGCCCAACCAGACCCTCTATCGCTCCATTGCGGTATACCCCAAGGGCAAGGAGGACAACACCAAGGACATTCTGCTGATCGAGAAATGCCTGGAGGTTTACTACCAGTGGCAGCAGATCGCCCCCTCCCCCAAGTCCTACGCCCCCAATGTGGACAAGGACTTTAAAACCATTGATCTATCCGTGGTGGATGAATTCATGCCCCGGATCGGATAATATACGACAGAGTAATAACGAGGTAAAAAATGAACGAAGAAAACAATACCGGTTCCTATTTCAAGGGACTGAGCAAGCGGGATTACATTCTCAAGACCCAGGAGATCATCCGCAATGAGGGCCGGGACGCCGCCTCCATCCGCCGGATCGCCAAGGAAATGAACTGCTCCTCTGCCAGCCTGTACCGGTATTTTGGAAGCCAGATGGAGCTGATCTACTATGCCGAGCTGGGGCAGCTCACCGGCTACATCCACCGCCTGAATGAAGCCCAGAAGAACTGGAAAAATGTCTGGGACCGCTATGTGGGCATCTGGGACTGCTACAGCCGGGAAGCCTTCCGGAAGCCCGATGTGTACGACCTGCTGTTCCTGCGCTCCGAGGTAGAGCACCTGAAGACCTCTATGGAGGAATACTATGAGATGTTCCCCGAGGCCATGCAGGAGACCAACGAGGTCTTCACCGCCATGCTGAAACAGAAGCGCTTCTTTGCCCGTGACATGGAGATCTGCAAGCAGTGCGTCCAGGACGGTGCGCTGGATGAATCCGACCGGGAGCGGCTGAACCGGATCTCCTGCACCCTGTACGAGGGCTACTTCAAAACCATTCTGGATAATCCCCTGACGGAGGAAGAAGTAGATGCCAAGGTAGAGCAGTACATCGCCGATCTGGACTGGATCGTCATGCACATCGCCAAGGATCTGAAGGGCTACCGCGGCTACGGAAAATAGGAATCACTGCCCCCCAGTTTTGGGGGGCAATCTGTCGTGTCGGAAAACCCCATTCTGATATGCTCCCTCTATGAGAGACAGTGAAATAAAACACTGTCATCATGGAGGGAGCATTTGTATGTCCAGGAAACAGAAAAAGAGTGCGGAAGAAAAAGTAAAGATCATCAGGCAATATC
>Ga0129314_1000706_pt1 | contig 31533 bp, 29 predicted proteins | sample O1111metagenome_FD_94431 | JGI IMG/M metagenome (GOLD analysis project Ga0129314, IMG submission 94431) | Orangutan individual fecal microbial communities from fecal samples from Wisconsin, USA - O1111 metagenome | ecosystem: Host-associated > Mammals > Digestive system > Large intestine > Fecal... | reverse complement strand
GGGCGCCGTCCGGCGCGCAACACGGGGTATATTAACGCGAGTGTCCTTTTCTGTCTACGATTTCATTTAGATTCTCTCATCACGAATAAGAATCTATTTGTTTCCTTTTACTGATATTTATTTGATGATCAGGACTCATCTCGCCTATATATGCTTATTTATTCCACTATCTCTTATAAAATGTCACTAAAATGATTATTTGACAGAATTTTGCGGCTTTATAAGGGCGGGGAATCTCCGATGAAAGGGGCGCTGTTCAAAAAAGCGCTTTTTTCTCTCTATTCTGCTGCTTATTAGAAGAAGAAAATCTCTCCGCTTCGAAGATTCTCCGCCTGATCTGGCGCGGATTGATGTCGCTATGGTTTAAAGGAGCGCACGGGAAACGTTCCGATCGGAGCCGCCGATGCCGTCAGAGATGGCGGCGTCTTGCCGATTAGATCCGCGGCAGTCCTGTCCGTGCCGCCGGCCGGGACACAGCGCGACTTGCATCCGAAGCGGATGCCCGCAGTAAGATTACCCCGCACGTCATTGCCAGTGCGCCTCTTCATCAACAGTATTATTTTAGGAAAGCGTTTTGCAGCGTCTTGACCGTTCAAAAATGCCGCTTCGACGCAGAACATCCGTTCTGTCCGAAAAAATTCTCTGCGCAGGTGTCCTCTCTTTATTGTTTTACGGCCATGCAGTCGCGCTCAAAGTTTTTTCGCGCCAACCGAGAATCGCAGGTCCAAAATCACACAACAGGGCGTCTTTTTGTCCGTTTCATACTGGACAGGAACAAACCCGTCATTTATGATGAAACAAGTTTTTTGAAAAAGCGTCAGCTCATTAAATTTTTATAAAAAGGGGAGTCCGTTATGAACGACGTGATCAAGGCTGCGGCCGAACAGTTTGCCCGAGAGAACCTCAAAGAGGCTCAGGAGCTGCTGCGCGCGCTGGGTAAGATCCCGGCGCCGTCGCACGATGAAGGCCGGCGCGCGGCCTTTGTCAGCGAGTGGTTCAAATCGCAGGGGTTCAAGGACGTGCAGATTGACGCCGCCCAAAACGTGATCTGTAAGTTGGGCCCGCAGGACGGCAATCTGATCGTCTTCGCAGCGCACACCGACATTGTCTTTCCCGACACGTCGCCGCTGCCCATGCGCGAGGAAGACGGCCGGCTCTACGCGCCCGGCATCGGCGACGACACAGCCAATCTCGTCAACCTGATGATCGCCGCCCGGCATCTGGCGCGGCGCGAAGACGAACTGACGCAGGGTGTGCTGATCGTCGCCAACGCCTGCGAAGAAGGACTGGGCAACCTTGACGGCACAAAGGCGCTGTTCGCCGCCTGCGGGCCGCGCGTCGCAGCCTTTTACTCGCTCGACGGCACGCTCGGCCACTGCTGCAGCGGCGCCGTTGGTTCTTATCGCTACCGCGTCGCGTGCCGGACCGAAGGAGGGCATTCTTACGCCAATTTCGGCAACGCCAACGCCATCGAGTGTCTGGCGCACTTGATCGAGGATCTTTACGCCGTCAAGCTGCCCGAAAGTGCGCGTACAACCTTCAACGTCGGGCACATCGAGGGGGGCTCCACCGTCAACTCCATCGCCCAGCACGCCGCGATGCTGTACGAATTCCGCTCTCCCTCTCAAGAATGCCTGGATTACATGAAGACTCAATTCGACGCGATCCTCAACGCCAACCGCGGCCGCGGCGGCGAATTCGAAGTCGAGCTGTTAGGGGTCCGTCCCGGCGACGGCATGCTGAACCGCGAAGCGCTGCAAGCGTTTACCGACCGCACGCTGGACGTGATCCGCAGCTATTACGGCGGCGAACTGACCCTCACTCCCTCGTCCACCGACAGCAACGTTCCCTTGTCTCTGGGCATCATGGCCAATACGCTCGGCACCATCGACGGCATGGGGGCGCATACCCGCGAAGAGTGGGTGGACCTGAGCAGCATGGAAACGGGACTGAAAATCGCTCTCAGTCTGATGCTCGCCGCGCAGGAAGTCTAGGATAAAATCTGCTGCAAAAAACGTAGAACGGAGAAAGAACAGAAAAACGCCCAATAAAAGCGCTTCGAAGCGCTTTTATTGGGCGTTTTTCTGTTCCGCGCAGAGCCTTTCCTGTCTGTCATGGAGTTGCAATCATATATTGTATATAATTAATATTACTGCCGCCGTTCCATTGCGGCGACAGCCGTTTAAAAACATGATAAACTGGATGCAAGGAGGTGAGCGCGTTGAAAAGCCAAAACGCCAGCAATGTGCGCGAGATCCTCGGAGTGCCGGCGCTGATCGTGCGGCGCCCGCAAAAGAGCATGTACCTGAGCGTGCGTTCTGACGGCACGCTGCGCGTCTCCTGTCCGGCGGGCACGTCCGACGCGGAGATCGAACGCTTCGTGACTTCGCAGTCGCAATGGCTGCATAAGCGCCGCACCGCCGTTTTGCAGATGCTGAACGAGCGGACGAAATACAACACCGGCGATACGGTGCCGCTGTGGGGGTGCGCCCTGCCGCTGGAGATCGCGCACGAGCGGCCGTACGGAGCCGGTTTGCGCAGCGAAGGCATTCTCCTGAGCGTGCCGGAAAACAGCACCGCCGACGAACGGCGCAAACTGCTCCGCAGTTTTCTGCGCGTCCGGCTCGGACAAGCCATCCCGCCGCTGCTGGCTTGCTGGCAGCCCGTGCTGGGCGTGCGCGCGTCAAGCTGGCACGTGCGCGAAATGACGACGCGCTGGGGCAGCTGCAACGCGCGCACAGGATGGCTGTGCTTCAATTTCCGCCTCATCGCCAAGGATCCACTCTGCCTCGAATACGTTGTCGTGCACGAACTCTGCCACCTGATCGTCGCCAGTCATTCGAGCGCCTTCTGGAACTGCGTGGCCCGCTGTCTGCCCGACTGGCGGCAGCGCCGTACGCTGACCAACCAAGGCGTCCAGAACCCTTATTAGAAGACGCTACACGAAAACCCGCAGCGAGAGCTCCATCCAGAACAGCATCGTCACCATGCACAGCAGCGTCGACGACGCCACCAGCATGGCCGCGTAGTCGGCATCCATGCCGAAGCCGCGGGCCAGAACGTAACAGTTGAACGCCGGCGCCACAGCGGAAGCGACCACCGCCACCTGCATGACGACGGGATTTTCCACGGGGAAAAGCATGAACGCAGCCATAACGATCGCCGGATGAAGGAACAGCTTCATGAGCATGTCGGGCCAGGCTGATTTGACGTCGCTCCACAGGCGCTCCGGCGCCAGCGCCGCGCCGATAGCCAGCAGCGCCATGCCGTTGCCGCAGTCCCCCAAGACCTTGAGGACGCGCGCAAACCATTGCGGGATATAAAGCGTCCAGCCCAAAGCGCCGATCAAGATGCCGCAGACGCCTGCCAGCAGAATCGGATTCTTAACCGTTCGCACCAGCGCATTCGCCAGCGACCGGCCATCGCTCCGGCCGCTCATGGCGATCTGCGACATCAACAGCGGTACAAGGTTGAAATACGGCGTTCCAACCGCCACGAAAAGCAGCTGCGCTTCCGTGCCCGCCTGCCCAAGCCAAAGCGTCATCACCGGCAGGCCGATAAAGATCGCGTTGGGACGCACCGACGTGAGCATGGATACGGCGCGCCGTTCGGGCGCGATTTTGCGCAGCCCCGACACCGCCCAGAGCGCGGCCGTTGCCGCCGCATAACTGCCAATGAGCACGGCGGCAAAGCGCCAGCCATGAATCATAGACGCGTTGAAGCCAAGTCCGGCTTTGAAAAAACTGACAGGCATCAGCAGCGAGAAAAGCAGCCCGTTCAGTTCTTTCAACCCGGTTTCAGTCAGCCGCCCTTGTCTTCTCAGAATCCAGCCGCACCCCATGACGATGAAAATCACCAGATTCGTTAAGATTCCCTGCATCGTCCCAAACCTCCGTCTATATCTGATCAAAATCGGCGGTTTCTCGTCAGGAAATGTTCCACGTGGAACATTTCCTGACGCCGCCTTATATACTCCTCATAAAAAAACGAAAAGCCGGACACAAGAGCGCGGCGCAGGAGAGCCGCAGAGCGAACCGCACAGCGGACGCGAAAACCCAAGCGGCTGAGCGTTCTCGAGGAGTTGAACACTTTCGTTCCGTTACGAATTAAGTCGTCGATTCCCGATAAGTTTATCACGCCCTCCGGAAAGCCGCCACAACAACCAGAACGGGCGTCGCCAGTCATCATTTCGCCTCCAGCCTCAGAATGCCGCCAGCCCGTCGGAAGATTTCCGACGGGCTGGCGGCATTCTTCATGTCTCGCTCTTATTTTTTGGCTGGCATGGGCACAGGAACGTCGTCAGATATGGGGCAGCGGTAAGGTTCGCCGCGGGTGGCTTCGAGAAAATCCGCCTTAGCGGCGGCGACGAGCTGCGGATCGGAGGCGGCTTTAGCGGCTGCCAGAGCCAAGGCGCGGGCGCCGTAAAGCATGCCCTTCATGCCGATGGACGAGCCGGAGCAGGATGTAACCTGCCAGCTGTGACCGGGAGCAGCGCAGTTCCACGAAGCGGTGTTCGCTTCAGCGCAGGGAACGATGTGCTGCACGTCGCCCACGTCAGTGGAGCCAAAACCGTTTTCCTCACAGATACTGACTCTGACGCCAAGCGGGCCGTCGTAATCGGAGCGCTGCTTGATCTGATCGTAGTTCGGGTTCTGCACGTTGATGGCCTCGGCAAACTCGAGCTCCTCTTTCGTCCAGACGGGCTTCTCCACTTCCTGCAGGCTTTGATAGAGTACGTCGCTGAGAACACGGTTCTCCAGCGTCGGATAACAGCCGCCGAGAAACTCAATCTCGACTTTCGTCTCAGTCATATGCGCCGCGCCCTCGGCGACCAGCACGAGACGGCGATATGTGTCTTCCACGGCTTCACGGGTCAGGGCGCGCACAAAGTACCAGACGCAGGCTTTGTCGGGAACGATGTTGGGAACCATGCCGCCTTCGGTAATGACATAGTGGATGCGGTTGTCCATGGTGACGTGCTCACGCAGGTAGTTGGCGCCGACGTTCATGAGCTCGACGGCGTCGAGGGCGGAGCGTCCGTCCTCCGGCGCGCCGCCGGCATGAGAGGTGCGCCCCGTAAAGTGGAACTTGACGCTGTTCAATCCCGTCATAACGCCGCGCATGACGCAGTTTTCCGAGGATCCATGCCAGGAAAAAGCAAGATCCAGCTCGCGGAACGCGCCGCCGCGGGCCATGAAAACCTTGCCGGTGAGGGCCTCTTCGGCTGGACAGCCGTAATAGACTACGGTGCCGGAACGACCGGAAGCCCGCAGCTCTTCTTTCAAACCGTACGCCGCCGCCAGCGGCGCCACGCAGAGCAGGTTGTGCCCGCAGCCCTCTCCCGGAGCTCCCTCCTGCACTGGCTCCTGGCGGGTGCTGATTTTCTGGCTCAGCCCGGGCAGGGCGTCGAACTCGCCCAGGAAGCCGATCACCGGAGCGCCGCTGCCCCAGCTGGCACGCAGGGCGGTGGGCATGCCGTACAGCCCCGTCTCCACGGAAAACCCCAGCTCGCACAGCAGTTCGGCCGTGACCGCGCACGTGTTCACTTCGTTGTAAGCTGTCTCGGGATGCTCCCAGATTTTTTTGGCATGAGCGACAAACTGTTCCTCTCGTGATTGAATTGCTCTTAACGCTGCTTCTCCAACCATAAAAAACACTCCCTCCGGATTTTTTGAATTTAAACTCGGCAAAAACGGGGACTGATACGGGAATCATGGGAAAGGTCCGAACGCATATCACATAATATCAGCGTTCGTCTGCTCCGACAAACAATATTCTACGTGGAACATCCTGTCCGAAAAGAAGCGCAGCGCTTTTTCCGGATCAGCGCGTCTTTTTGCCTCCGGAACTAACAGCGAGGAGCGGGCAGGCCCGGCACGCGCCCGGCCAGCTCGGCAAGTGAAACGCGCCGATGTCCCTGAAAACCCGTCACAGATTCGGCTGCCAGCATGGAGGTGAGGATCGCCTCGTGAACCGACTCGATCACGGCGCGGAAGAACAGGTTGGCATGCACGTCGCTGACGGAACGCAGCGCCAGTTCGCCCGTCCCGTCGATGGGAATCCGCTGCGCGGTGGAGAAGGCCACGGCGATTTCACCGCTGCCGCTGCCGATGATCGATCCGGTACGAGTGATGCCGGCACTGGCGCGTTTGCAGAGACGCTTCAGCTGGCGCGCGGTCATGGGGGCGTCGGTGGCGAGCAGTACGATGCAGGATCCCTGCTCGCGCAGCTGTTCCGCATCAAGAATTTTCTTCGCTTCGGCGCCCGTCGGCTGACCGTCCAGCGTGAAGTCCTCCATCTCGCCAAAGTTGCTCAGCACCAGCGCTCCGAGCGTATAGGTCCGTGCGCCGGCAGTCACCAACCGCGAAGCCGAGCCGATGCCGCCCTTGAACTGGTAGCAGGTCATGCCCCGTCCCGCGCCCACGGCTCCGAGAGCAAAATCGGGCGCGGCAGCCGCCAGCGCCTGAAACGCCAGCTCCGGCGTCACCGCTTGGGCGCGGATGTCGTTGAGAAAACCGTCGTTGCATTCACACACCAGCGGATTGACCGTTCCCGCCGCGCCGCCGATCGACGGTTCGCTCTCGATCATCGTCTGGGACAAAGCGCGCCAGACGTCGCCGACGCTGAGAGTGTTCGTCAGCAGAATCGGCGTTTCCAGCGTGCCCAGTTCGTCGATCTGCACCAGCCCGGCAGTCTTGCCAAAGCCGTTGATCACGTGCGAGGCGGCGATCAGTTTATTCTGGAACAGGCTGCCCGGCGCGGGGATCACCGCCGTTACACCCGTTTGCGTTTTTCCCTCCGCCAGCGTGGCGTGCCCCACCGTCACTCCCGGCACGTCAGCGATAGTGTTGCACGTTCCCTTGGGCAGCCGCCCGACGCTCAGCCCGAAACGCCCGAGCCAATCGTTGTTTTTCACGTTTCACACATCCCTTTCGCAGCGCAACATGAAAGAATTCCATTCATATTGTAACTGCCGGATCATAAAAATCAAGCCGCCCCGTCTCCTCCTTTCGGAAAGAACGAAGCGGCTCGACTGCGGCGATCGGAAAAAATCAGCTCAACAGGGCCAGCAGCAGCCCGCCGGCGACGACCGAACCGATCTGTCCGGCCACGTTGGCCGCGGAAGCCTGCATGAGCACGAACGTGCCGGGCTTTTCCCTGGCCGCCATCTGCTGAATTGTGCGCGACGACATCGGAAAGGCGGAAATGCCCGCCGCGCCGATCATCGGATTAATCTTTTCTTTCATGAACAAGTTCAACAGCTTGGCGCTGAGCACACCGCCGGCCGTGTCGAAAACGAAGGCCACCAATCCCATGCCGAGGATCATCAGCGTGTCGGCGCGCAGGAAACGGTCGCCTGTCATCGTGCAGGAAATGCCCAACCCCAGCATGATCGTAACGATGTTGGCCAGCTCATTCTGGGCGCTGTTGGAAAGGCGTGCGACCACGCCGCTCTCGCGCAGCAGGTTGCCAAACATCAGGAAACCGATCAGTGTTGAAGACGAGGGAGCGAAGATTCCCACCACAATGGTGACGGCAATCGGGAAAAAGATCTTGGCCTTTTTGCTCACCTTGCGTCCGGCGCGCAGCGTCATGTTCATCCGCCGCTCTTCTTTGGTCGTCAGCGCACGGATCACCGGCGGCTGAATCACCGGCACCATCGACATGTAGGAATAGGCCGCCACGGAAATGGGCCCCAGCAGCTGCGGCGCAAAACGGCTGGATACGAAGATCGACGTAGGGCCGTCGGCGGCGCCGATAATGCCGATCGAAGCCGCTTCCTTGACGCTGAATCCGAAAACGTAATAGGCCAGCCCCATGGTGAGGAAAATGCCCGCCTGTGCCGTCAGACCGAAGAGCGCGTAAACCGGGCGCTCCATCACGGGCGAAAAGTCCATCATCGCGCCGATGCCGATAAATATCAGCAGCGGGAACATCTCATTGGCGATGCCGGCATTGAACAGCACGCTGATCGCCCCCGGGACCACCGTGCCGTCTATGGCCTGCGTCAGCGCGGCTGTCATGGGAATATTCACCAGTATGGTTCCAAAGCCCATCGGCAGCAGCAGCGAAGGTTCATACTCCTTGGCCACCGCCAGCCAGATCAGCGTCAGGCCGATGCCGATCATCACCGCCTGCTGCCAGGTCAGACTCAAAAAACCCTGAAACAACGCTTCCAAAAAAATTCTCCTCTCAAGATTCCAGTGAGGCCGCAACAGAAGCGGCTCAATCTTCTTCGGGCGGCAGCGGCTCGTCGAGCAAAGCGAGGTTGACGTGGCAGTAGCCGCACGGCTTCTTTTTCAGATAATCCTGGTGATATTCTTCGGCCGCATAGAAGTTAACCAGAGGCTCCACCGTCGTGACGATGGGTTCGCTCCAGTTTTTCTGCTCTTCAGTAAGGAGCTCCTCAGCCAAACGGCGCTCCTCGTCGTCGTTGTAGTAGATGGACGTACGGTACTGCGCGCCGATATCCGGCCCCTGCCGATTCAGCGTCGTCGGGTCGATAATGCGAAGATAGTGGCGCAGCAGCGTGCGCAGGCTGATGGCCTGCGGGTCGTACTCAACCTTACAGGCCTCGGCGTATCCCGTGCCGCCGGCTTTGACCTGTTCATACGTCGGATGCGGCATGCGCCCGTTGGCGTATCCCACTTCCGTGTCCGATACGCCGGACAGTTCCCTCATGTAGGCTTCAAGGCCCCAGAAACAGCCTCCGGCCAGAACGATCCTCTTTGACTTTGACATCGTTCTTCCTCCTTAACTTATTCCCGCGGCTCGGCGGAAACAGACATGCGCTGGGGGGCCGCCTCCGCGTCCAGCCCCTGATCTTCAAGGAAAGCGCCCCAGTTCCGCATGGATTCGAGCGACGGGCGCGCGCCAGGAAAGAGATCCCGCGGGCACTGCGGGCTTGCGTCAAAACAGCGGGCGTCGGTTCCGAGCGTTCCATATCGAAATTATATTCTGCGCTGTAACGAAAAGCAAACGCAGTACGGCTTTGCGTCCTTGGACAACGCGGCGCCGCCCGTCACGCGGATTCAAAGCCTTGGTATTGTTTTTAACGAATAAACAGCATTGCCCGTCGGGCGCGCACGGCAGCAAACGCGTTCGCGGCGGCGAAATACGCCAATCCGAATTTCCGGATAAGATACTATAAAATATGAGCCGTCAGACATCGTTCCCGACGTCTGACGGCTCTTCCGCTCAATCCTTGTTCTTTGATCCGCGCTGCGTCCAGACGCGGAAAACCACGGCAACCAGCGAGAGCGCGGTCAGGCCCGCCATCGCCATCAGCAGCCCGCGGGAAAATTCTTTCTCCGGGGAGTGCACCGCGTTGAACATGGCAACAATATAAAAGAGGCTGTAGCCAAAAGACAGCCATTTGACCAGAGAACCGCGCTTCTTGCCATAGAAAAACGCCAGGTTGCTGACGAACGGCAGCACAAAACCCACAAGACAGAGAAAAATCGTTCCCACCATCGAAACAGCAGCGCTGCCAGCTTTTTTTATCTCGCTCACCGCTGCTTTGGAGCGGTCGGGTATATAGCCGCAGGACGAACACTCGCCCTTGAACATGCGCGCGCCGCAGCGGGGGCACTTCTGACCTTCGTCGTCTGCCCGCACGCCGCACTGCGGGCAGACCGCGCCGTCGTACTCGGCGCCGCAGTTTTTGCAGATATGATCCGCCGCGCGCCCGCCGCAATAAGGACATTCGTGCAGAGATCCGTCGAATTCGGAACCGCAGTATGCACATTTCTTCATCGATGATTCCTCCGTTCGTCGGGATAAAAACCCGAAATCAAGTTTTTATTTTTGAATAATATCACAGCGGCCTTCCAAAAAGAAGCCCCAACTCGTTTCGCCTGCGCACTGCCCCACTCGAAACGAGTTGGAGCTGCGATCAGACAGAAAGCTTACACGTTAAAATTCGAGATTAAAGAGATTGATCAATGCTGATTATAATTTTCCCCGTTTCACTCTGCCGCACAAAACAATCCCGCGGACGAAAAGCGTCCGCGGGATTGTTTCGCTCGTCATTCCGTCTTCTTCCAAGTGGCGTCCGTAAACACCGTGCCAAAGCGCACGTTAGCGCCGAACTCCGAAGTTGTCATCAGACCATCGCCGCGGCGCTCCGCCAGACCGGCGGCAGTCGCCGCAACCTGGTCGGGAAACTCGGTCACCGGCGTTTCGCTGTCCATGTACGCTTTAGGCATGACTTCGCCGACAAAGCCGTAGCGGCGTAAACACGCTTTGGCATGCTCAGACAGCAGCTTTACCTTGCTTTCAGCTTCAAAATAAGCGCGCGCATACGCCCAAACACTGCCGTCGGCCGGTTCGATCCGCACAGCGTAGGATACGGCCTGCGTCAGCGCCGGATAAGGCAGCTTTTCGTTTTTCTCCAGAGAAGCATAACCGACCAGCACCGCGCCGGCATTCATCAAGTTACGGCGCAGTTCTTCCCTTAACACTCCCATCGGAAAAATCCTCCTTGATCAGCGTTCTATAAAACGCCGTTTTTCTTAATTATACCATCTCACGACCTCTCATCGGTTTTGAAAATGTCAAAAGGCTCATTGCCTGCATATATTAAAATATCAAATTTGATATTTTTTATTAAACCCCGCTAAATCATCATTTATTCATACACACGCATAACAGGAGAAAATTGGCGCCTGCAGGCGTTGGTTTCTGGAAAAACGTTAAGGAAGCTGATTTCCAAGTGTGATGTACATTTTGGTTTTATTCCGTCTTGCAGTTCATGCGCTGACGATCATGATGATCGGCTCTCTGTTTGGTTGTATTCTGACTGAAAAAACTGCTGTGACGGAGCTCTCGCTGTAAAACCGCGGAACTCACCCCACGGCGCTCAATCTTTTCCAGCCGTCCGCCAAAACAAGTTTGACGGAAGCCTTTTAGGCAGGCTCATTCGATTTTTGATACGGCTCCTTTTTTACAACAGCGCAAGGCTTTAGAAACTCCTTACCGGATTAATCAAAAGTTATGGCACGAACCGCGGCTCCCCATCATCTCTCCGCTCTCGGGACCGAGCAAAACACCTTAACGCCGCCCGCACAAATCTATTTTCCGCCAAAAATTTGCATCACGCGGCAATGTACTTCAAAGACAGAAAGACAATTTTCTTCCATGCTCTATTCAATGCTCTGCGAATGTGATCCAATAATAGTCAATATTAATCAATATCTTATATCTCTTTTATTTCAAGAAAAGAACCGATCCCAGCAGCGCAGCATTCACTGGACGTTCTTCCAAGCACACGATGTTCCACATGGAACATCGTGTTTGAGGCAAACAAGGCCGTTCGGATCCAGACAATCTAATTTCTCGATTAAAAAGCTGACTCCGATAGCATGCACGGCGAGGAATATCCGCAAAGCGAGCTGCGCAAAACGTACAGCGGGGAGCTCCTTCTGGGGCGCAGAACTCTCCCGCATCATATTCAAAACTGTATGAATACTTACTATTAACAATTAACATAATATATTTCACGCGCTTTTTCTTTCCAAGCAGATTTTCAAGAAAAAAGGTTCCCGCTGTTCCACGTGGAACATTTTTGCGGTATGATTGAATCGAAAATGAAGCATGGAGGTGAAGCCCATGGAGATTCAACCGTTGCTGCCGCTCCCCGAACTGTCCTCGGAAACGTTGGCGCGGCTGCGCCGCTATGCCTCGCTGCTGTCTGCCGCCAACGAGCGCGTACGGCTGACAGGCCCTTACGACGAGGAAACGCTGTGGCGCAAGCACATCGAAGACTGTCTGCACGTACTGCCGCTGCTGCCGGCTTCCGGTACTGTCGTCGACGTTGGTACCGGCGGCGGTCTGCCGGGCGCCGTTTTGGCTGTCTGCCGCCCTGATTTGAACTTCACGCTGCTGGACAGCCTTTCACGCAAGACCAAAGCCCTTGCAGAAATTATCGCTGTGCTGGACCTTCCCAACACGGAAGTGGTCTGTGCGCGCTCTGAGGATTTCGCCGCAGCGCACCGCGAGCAATACGACGCCGCCGTGGTGCGGGCCGTCAGCGAAGCCGGCGTCATCGCCGAGTATCTAACGCCGTTGGTGCGCGAAGGCGGCGTGTTGGTTGCCATGAAGGGCAGCTCCGTCGGCGGAGAGCTCGAGCCGCTGAAAGGGCGCTGGAACGCGCTTGGGCTCGGCGATCCTAAACTTTACGAGTATGACATCAATAATCACAAGAGCTATATGCTCCTCTGGAAGAAAAGCGCGCCCTGCCCCGCGGTCTACCCGCGCAAGCCCGGACGGGCCGAAAAAAAACTGTGGTGGAGGTGAGACGATGAAGACTATTGCCGTCATCAACCAGAAAGGCGGCGTCGGAAAGACGACGACCTGCGTCAACCTCGCTTCCGAGCTCGGCGCCATGCGCAAAAAAGTGCTCGTCGTCGATGCAGACCCTCAAGGCAACGCATCCAGCGGGCTCGGCTTCCAGTTCGACGACTCCGTGTCGCTTTACGATCTCATCGTCGGCAGCGAAGACCCTAAGTGGGCGCTGCATTCGACCAGCGCCAAAAACGTCTCGCTGATCGCTTCGAACATCAACCTGGTCGGCGCCGATCTGGAAATGGCCAGCCTTAAAGGAAGGGAATTCCGTCTGCGCGAGGCGCTGCAGAAGGTTGAGGACAACTTTGATATCGCCCTCGTCGACTGCCCTCCGTCTCTGGGACTGCTTACCGTCAACGCGCTGGCCGCCGCCGACCGTCTGTTGGTGCCCGTGCAGTGCGAGTATTACTCAATGCAGGGACTCAGCCTGCTCGCGCGCACCGTGCAGATGGTCCGCGAACAGGGCATCAATCAAGGGGCGCAGATCGACGCGATTCTGCTCACCTTATACAGCCCCAATCTGCGCCTGACGCGCGAGATCGAGACTCAAATCCGCGACGTCTTCGGCGAGCACGTGCTGAAAACCGTGATTCCCCGCAACGTCGACCTGGCAGCTGCCCCCGCGCAGGGACTGGCCATTCGCGATTACGTCCGTTCCAGCCGCGGCGGCCAAGCCTATCACGATCTGGCATTGGAGGTCAAAAGACTATGGCTGTAAATCGCAAAAACACCGCTGCGGCCCAGGGCGCGAAGAAATCCGCCGCTTCCGCAAAGTCCATCATCCAGTGCGGCCGCGGCCTCGGCGCACTGCTGGCCCAACAAAACGTAAGCGGCGTCTCACAAAACAGCGAAATGGCTTCCCTGGCTGATATCGAACCCAATCCCGACCAGCCCCGCAAACTCTTCGACCTCGCGGCGCTGCACGAACTTGCCGCGTCTATCAAGGTTCACGGACTGCTCCAGCCGCTGATCGTCGCACCCGCTCCTGCCAAAAGCGCAAAGAAATACCGCATCGTCGCCGGCGAACGCCGCTTTCACGCCTGCGAACTGGCCGAGCTCTCGGAAGTGCCCGTGCGCATCGTCCGCGGCGACGAACGGATTCTCAACGAGATCGCTCTCGTAGAGAACCTTCAGCGCGAAGATTTGACCGTCCTCGAAATCGCCAACGCTTTAAAAGTCTTAATGGAAAAGCATCATCTCACCCAGAACCAGCTGGCCGAGCGCATCGGTTGGAGCCGCAGCGTCGTGGCCAATAAACTCCGCATCCTCTCGCTGCCCCAGTGTGCGCTGGATCAGATCGCCGCCGGCAGCCTCAGCGAAGGACACGCCAAAGCCCTGCTGTCTCTGAAGGAACCGCAGAAATTTCTTGAAGAGCTTGTGGCAGGATGCATCGCGCACCATTGGTCCGTTCACAACCTGCAAAAGCGCATCAACTCCCTCAACAACCGCCCTGCTGCCGTCCTTTGCAAGGCTCCTCAGCTTGACCCCTGGCGTCCCAAAGGAGTGCTGAAAGTGGCACGCCGGCTTGGACTGTCCTTCAGCGTTCTCGGCAACGAGAGAGAAAACCGCGTCGTCATCAACGGCATGCGCCGCGAGCAAGTAGAACGTCTTTTCGCCCTGCTGGACCGCGAGGCAGATTTTATGAGCGGAAAGCCGGACAGCAAATAAATGAAAACTCCCAATATCAGAGACGTCATCGTCTTCAGCCGTATCGTCGGAGCGGCACTGCTCGTCTGCGGTTATCTCCTGGCAGGGCTGTTCATCGGCCGTTATTTTCTGGACCGCGGTTACCCGCAATGGACGCTCCCTCTATGCCTGCTCGCCGGCCTTATCGGCGCGCTGCTCTCGGGAGTCCGCGAGTTGAAAAGCATTCTCGCGATGATCCGCTGCGGCCGCCGGAACCAGTGAAGCTGCGTCATAGTGTGTGAAATCTCTAAAGTTATCCACATTTTACCCACTTCTCCACATTTAAAAAAGCATACTTTCCGATACTTGACAAAAATATCCGAGAGAAAGGAAGCTTTTCAAAAAAGTCTTCTGAACAGAATTATATTAAGAAACACTCAATGCAGAGGACTTTTGAAAACCCCGCCACGAAAAACAACCGCAAAAAAAACTCTTTCAACAGAAATCACGATACCAAAAAGTCCACATGGGAAGAGTTTTTTGACCATTAAATTTTTCCTCTGACGTTTTGATTCACAGTTTCCACAGAATGGTTCCACCATTTTCAGATTCCGCAAAAACGAGCTTCATCATCATTTTTCGTACAAACCGACCGAAAGCTTTTACGAACTCCCGATCCCAAACACAAGTTATCCACCAAAGTTATACACAGCAGTGAATAACTTCCACTTTTTTGCTCATAGAAGAGAGGATGAACATGGAAACACTCATGGCCCCATGGAGGTACACATACCTCAAATCCGCTAAAAGCGACGGCAAGAGCTGCATCTTCTGCGATTTTCCCGCCGACGGCAGCGACGATAAAAAGCACTATATTGTCTTTCGCGGCAAATACTGTTTTGTGATTCTCAACGCTTATCCTTACAGTTCGGGACATCTCATGGTCATCCCCTACCGCCACACAACCGACCTGAGCTCCTTCACTTCAGAAGAATCCCTTGAATTCCACGATCTGATCGCCCGTTCCATTGAATCTCTTAAATGCGCGTTCCATCCCGACGGCTTCAACGTCGGCATCAACATCGGCTCGGCGGCCGGCGCCGGCATCGACACCCATATTCACTGTCACGTCGTGCCGCGCTGGAACGGCGACAGCAACTTCATGGGCGCAATCGGCGACGTCAAAGTCGTCCCCATTTCCCTTGAAGAGACGTGGGAACGCTGCCGCTCGTGCTGGCGCTAGATCAGGTCTGCCGCCGTCCTGCGGTCCCAGCCGTTTACAGCTTCAAGGAAAAACGCAGCGAATTCATCGCCGCTCTTTTTCCCGCCGCTGCGAGCGATGAAGCCCGCGCCGTACTGGAATCCGTGCGCAAGGAACATCACGGCGCCACGCACAACTGCCCGGCCTGGCGCGTCGGCTATCCCGAGGTGGAAGAGTTCTGCTCCGATGACGGCGAGCCGGGCGGCACCGCTGGACGCCCCCTCCTCGACGCTTTGCAGAAAGCCGGCTTGTTCAACGCAGTCCTCGTCGTTACCCGTTACTTCGGCGGCGTCAAGCTCGGCGTGCGCGGCCTCATCGACGCCTACGGCGCCGCCGCGGCCGGCGTCGTTGAGCGCGCCTCCATCGAAACAGCTCTGCCTTTTAAAGAGCTGGAACTGCACTGCGGTTATGAGCAGCTCGCCGCCCTCAGCCACGCTGTCAAAATCGCCGGCGTCGCCGAAAAATACCTGCGCCCTGCCTACGGAGCGGACATTACTCTCTCTCTGCTCGTCGCACCCGCGTTCGAAGAACGCCTGCGCGCCCTGCTCGACAGCTACGAAGGACGCCGACTGCTGGCCGCGCCGCCGCGCTGGAGCGAAAATTACGTGCTCGAGGCGGAGAAACAAAACGGCGGATCATGAAAAAATTTAACAGAGACGAACGATTGGGCAGATAGGCGGCAACCGCTTATCCTGCCCAATCGTTCGTCTCGGGAACACCTAACATAAAAAATCCGGGCTTCCACACGAAAGCCCGGACAACGAAAAAACTTCTTTTGAATTTACAGCCCAAAGACGGAAGCCGTTTTATTCTTTACCGACATCATCCAGCGTAAGGACGCGCATCTGATAGCCGCAGACGCGCCGATGCACGGCGGCGAGAGCGTAGACGACCGCTCCAAGAACGAAGAAAAGCCCCAACGAGACGTATCCGCCGCGATCCAGTTCCATGCACGCGCCGATGATCAGCCAGACAGAAATGAGCATTCCGACGCCGAAGACAAAATTCCCGCCCGGTGCCTTGAACGGACGCTTCCATTCGGGGTGCAGCTTCCTGAGACGCACGACGTCAAGGCAGGAAATGAAGTAGACGATGCCCGCGGCAATGCTGGAGATCGCATAGATGTACTGCACCCAATTGTCGCCACTGAAGCAGCAGAAGAACAGCGAAAACAAATACACGACGACGTTGCCCCAAAAAGGCTGCCCATAACGGTTCACCTTCATGAACACCTTCGGCAGCTGATTCAGCTGGGAAGCTCCGTACAGCACGCGCGCGCTGGAAGTCCAAAATCCCATCAGCGTCGTAAAGGCGTGCATCAACCCGGACACGATGGCCAGAACGGCAAGGATGCGGGGCATGCCGAAACGGGCGATCAGCTCCGGCTCGGGCATGTTCATGGCCGCGATTTCCTTCCAGGGCGCCATGCCGCCCATGGCGAGGACGACAAAGCTGTACAGCAGCGCGGGAATGAAAAGGGCGGACAAAATAACCTTCCACAGTTTGGAAGCGGGAAAGTTGGCCTCCTCGACCAGCGTCGGCGTCATCTCAAAACCGATGAACTTCAGCGAAAACACGGCCATGGCGATGAAAATCCCGTATCCTCCTTTGGGAAAGAATCCCTGGTGCAGGCGGATATTGTCGAAGCTCCAGTGTCCGCTCAGGAAAAACGAGGTCGAGACGCAGAGCGAGATAAAGATCATTGCAAAGAAAAAGATGTTGGAAAGCCGTCCGGTCAGGCTGATATTGAAGTTGGAAAGCACGAACCACAGCGTGACGGCCAGCATGGCGATGATCATCATCTGCCCGCTCGTCAACGGGTAGAAGTGATTGATCGCCGTGCCGAAAATGAACGCCATCATCGGCGGCTCGACAACCTGGATCAGGAACATCATCCACTGCGTGGCAAAGCCCGCTTTGTTATTATAAGCGTTGCACGTCCACACGTCGGTGCTGGCCGCGAAAGGCAGCATCGCCGACAGCTCGCCGAACGCCAGACCTACGGGAACGAGCAGCAGCGCCAGCAACGGGAACAGAAACGCCGCGCCGGCTCCCGTCGTCTGGAACCAATACGGCGCTTCCGCCAGCCAGCCGCCGATCACGGCTCCGGAGGAAATCGCGATGACCTGAATAAAGCTCAAATCTCTCTTCAATCCGTTGTCTTTCATTTTTATTCCTCCCCCTTCGACAGAATTTAAAGAGCGCCGATAAGCTCTTCCGTAGTGACGACGTGGCAGTAAATGTTGTTCAGCACGGCAAGCTCGTGTTCCTGGATCTCCCTGGTCGATGCGGCGCAGGCGTCTTCGATCAGCCATACCTTGAAGCTCTCGTCGGCGAGGCTGCGCACCGTTCCGGAAACGCACTGATCCGTCAAAACGCCGGTGACGACCACCGTATCGATGCCGCAGTTGTGAAGCATCAGGCGCAGAGAAGTCCCCGTCAGGGCGCTGTCGGTCGTCTTCATGACGACCAGCTCGTTTTTGGCGGGTTTCAGAGGCTCAACGATTTCGGCGGAAGGCATGCCGGGAAGCAGAAGCAGTTCGTTGTACCCTGTCGCCTTCTGATCAAGAGAACGCTCGCGCCCGCTCTCGAGCTGGCCGGTGATGCGCGCGTGGGAAACGAACATGTTCCTTTCCCTGAAAGCGGCCAGCAGTTTTTGATTGTTCGGGATGACTTCTTTCTCGACCCGGTCGTAAAAGTAGCCCCACTTGGCATAATAGGCTTTTTCACGCTCGGACGCGTTCTCGTTCAACTTCGGACGGGTGAGGAAATGATACTGCATATCGACGATGAGCAGCGCCGTCCTGTCCCGGTCGATCTCAATGCCGCAGTAGTCGTCGTCCAGCTCATAGTAGAAAGAACAGTACCGGTCGTTCACCTTCACGAGAATCCCTCCAACGATAAAGATATGTTAAGACAGCACCATTATCAGCAAATATTGCGCTTCTGACAATTTATGAACATGAAAGCGGCTTTTCATCGTCAAAATCCGACGGACAGGCTGCCGAAAAAAGCTAAAAACTGATCAGCCGCAAAAAACTCACACGGCGGCAAAATTCATACCGGCATGAGCCACTCTTTTAAAGGCTGAGCATGTTCTCCGGCGCGGGCTGAACAAAAACAAGGGATGCGGCGAGTGAATTGCAGCAAGTAAACTGCATTCGCCGCATCCCTCATTTTTGCCATCAAAAAATCAGGAAAGCTGTTTTAAAAAAACGCTGCTGAGGCAAAGAATCGATATTGACGCTTATTCGCTCCAGACGCCGTAACGTACTTTGCTTTCGTCCACGCCGCTGTAGGGCTCCTTCTGTTCGGCGGCATAGCCCATCACGGTGATGCCGAGAACTTCTACCCCTTCAGGCAGCTGCAAAAACTCGCGGACCGCCGGCTCCTTGGCGGCGCGGCGGTAAACGCCGTACCAGAGTGAGCCGAGCCCCAACGATCTGCAGGCGATCTGCATATTCTCCATAGCGGCGGCTCCGTCTTCAATCCAGGCCAAGCCGCTGTCGTAGCCGCGCAGATCGGCGAGAACGGCAATGGCCCACTGCCCTTCGCGGAAAGGATCTTTCTGCTGAACTTTTTCGGCCAGAGAGTCCATCTGTTTTTTATCCAGCACAATAAAACGCACCGGCCGTTCCCCTTTGGCGCTGGGAGCGGCACAGGCGGCCGCGAGGACAAGTTTCATCGTCGATTCGCAGACCGATTCGTCGGTGTATCTGCGGACGCTGCGGCGAGCCATAATGTTCGTCAAAGTCTCATTCATGATGACAACCTCCAATACCATAGCAATTACGTATTGTTTATACGTAAGCGTATTATAGCACAGTGATGAGGAGAATACAGCAAAAATGGAGTATACACTGCGTAAGGATTTCGACAAAAAACAGATCGAAGCTGCTTTGATACCGACAGCACACGTCTGCCGGCGATGTTCCACGTGGAACATTTCTTACAAAAAATCCCCGCAGACGGTGTCTGCAGGGATCGGCACGATCAATTTTCAGATACGTTCATTGCGCCGTCAGCTTAGGGGCACGCAGGGCCGCCAGAGAATCGGCCAAGATTTGCAGCGCTTCGTCAACCTGAGCGGAGGTGTTGAAATAGCCCAAACTGAGGCGCAGCGCCCCCTGCGGGAAACAGCCCAGCGTCTGATGTCCCCAAGGGCTGCACTGCAGGCCGGGACGCGTTTCCAGACCGCGGCCGCTGAGCTCAGCGGCGAGAATGCCATTGTCCACGCCTTCAAAGTTGACGGCAAAGACGGACAAACGTTTTTTGTCGGTCATTTCCGGCAGGCCGTAAAGAATCAGGCCGTCCAGCTTTTTCAACCCGGCGAGGAATCGGGCTCCCAGCTCGTTCTCATGGGTTCGGACGGCGTCGACGCCGCGTTCTTCGATCCATTTCAGCGCCGCGTTCAGACCGGCGATGCCCGGCAGATTTCCTGTGCCGCTTTCAAAACGGTCGGGCATGGCTTCCGGCTGCGTTTCCACATGCGAGAAGCTGCCGGTGCCGCCTTCGATAAGCGGCTCGCAGAGGCGCGCAAACTCGGGCTGCCAGATGATGCCGCCCATGCCCTGAGGCCCCATCAGCCCCTTGTGCCCCGTAAAGCACAGCGCCGCCAGGCCGAGCTCCGCGGCGTTCAGCGGTATCAGTCCGGCCGTCTGCGCCGTATCGACGACAAGGCGCACGCCCCGATTTCGGCAGACAGCGGCGAAAGCTTCAAGGTCCTGAACGGAACCGCAGACGTTGCTGCAATGGCTGAGCACAACCAGATCGGCTTTATTCGCGTCAAGCGCGGCCGCCAGCTTTTCAGGATCGAGATATCCCTGCCGGTCGCAGGGCAGTATCTCAAGTTCGACGCCGTTCTTTTCCAGACGGCGCAACGGGCGCGTCACGGCATTGTGCTCCATTGAAGTGGTAACGGCACGCATGCCGGGCTTGAGAAATCCCTTCAGCACTATATTGAGCGACTCGGTAATATTGCCCGTGAAGGTCACGTAAACTGGAGAAGCGTTTTCGTAGCCGCCCAACAGCCGCGCCGCGCGCTCACGGCACTCAAGAACCATCCCCATGGTTCCGAGATCGCGGGCCGAAGCGGTTCCCCGACCCAGGTTGGCGCCGCCGGAACAGAGAAAGTCACTCATAACCTGGGCGACGCATTCCGGTTTTGGCCACGTAGTAGCCGCGTTGTTGAAATAAATCGACATGACCAATATTACCTCCAACAAATAATTAATAAACGGAAGCGAACACAAAACAGCCGGACGGCGCAGTTTTTCGCTTCTTAAACAGGCTCGAATTAAAGCCAAACCAAAAAGTTTTATTTATCATAATAAAAAGTTCTGACGGGAACAATCCGATTATACACTAGATTTTTCTTTTTATCTCCATAAAAAGCCTCAAACATGGACTTCATGTGAATAACTCTTGCAACTCTCGTTCAATTGTGGATAATAATACTGGATTATTTTGAGTTCATGACCGATAAAACAAAAAAGTAGGAGCTCGTAACAATGAAAAACGCAGAAGAAATATGGGAACAAATTCTAGAAGAGGCCGCCCCGCTCCTGCCGGACCAGACTATCGACATCTGGCTAAAATCCTGCTCCGCCCTTCGAATGGAACATGACCGGCTGGTACTGGACGCGGGCAACTCCTTTGTCGCTAAAAAAATCAAGGACAGTTTCCTGGCAACGCTGGAGAGCGTCATACAGCGTCAAGGAAAAGGCAGCGGCATCACTCTGGTTTACAACAGCAAGACTGCCGGTACGGAAGAGACGCCTCCGCACTCCGAACCGCGCCTTCCGATCAGTCCCAACGGCCTTAACCGGCAGTATGATTTTACCTCTTTCGTCGTGGGCAAGTCGAACCGTCTCGCCCATGCCGCCAGTCTGGCCGTCGCAGAAAGTCCGGGAGAAGCTTACAACCCCTTGTTCATATGGGGCGGCGTCGGATTGGGCAAAACCCACCTGATGCACGCCATCGGCAACTACGCGCAGGGGAAAAACGCTAATTTAAAAGTCACCTATCTTTCCTCAGAAAAATTTACCAACGAACTGATCACGGCAATTAAAAACGCCCGCACCGCGGAGTTTCGCGCCAAATACCGTCATGTGGACATCCTCTTGATCGACGACATTCAGTTCCTGGCCGGCAAGGAAAGCACGCAGGACGAGTTCTTTCACACGTTCAACGACCTCCATACAGAACATAAGCAGATCGTGCTCAGCTCCGACCGTCCTCCCAAGGAGCTCGGCGACATCGAGGATCGTATTATCAGCCGCTTTGAATGGGGCTTAGTGACCGACATCCAGCAGCCTGATTACGAGACGCGCATCGCCATTCTCAAGAAAAAGGCCGAACAGCGCCGGATTCCCGTCAACGACGACGTCATCAGTTTCCTTGCCGAGAACATTCCCAGCAACATCCGCGAACTGGAGGGAGCTTTGAACCGCGTCATTGCCTGCGCTAATTTCTCGCAGGAACCGATTACCATTGAAAATACGCAGGAGTGGCTCAAAGACACGATCGGCAGCGGCCGCCGCGGTCCGCTCACCTTTCAAAACATCATGGACGTTGTTTCCAACGAATTCGGCTTCTCTCCCGAAGACATCTGCGGCAAGCGCCGCACGGCAGAAGTGGCGCTTGCCCGTCAAACAGCCATGTACATCTGCAGAACTCACACGGAATCCAGCTTGCAGCAGATCGCCAAAGATTTTGGCAAAAAGGACCACACAACAGTGCTGCACGCTCTGAAAAAAATTGAGATGCTCATAAAAGAAGACGTTCGTGTGAAAAAAATTGTGGAGAACATCGATAAAAAGCTGCGAATAAATTGAGGATTCTTCGTAATTCCAACAGTGGATAACTATTTAGATTCTCCATAATCACAAAAAAATGTGTTTATTGTGGATAAACTTTCACAGCTTATCCGAACAAAATTCCACAGCACAACTTCAGTTTTTATCTATTAGATTCTCATTTATCCACAACATTCACTGTACCTACTACAGCTTCTGCGATTTTATAAACTGTAAAACGAAGAACAAGTCAAACAAAAGAAAGGATCTTCCACAGATGAAACTCGAAATTGTTCAAAGCGAATTCATGAAATATTGGTCCATGGCCGAAAAAGTTACCGGAACGAGAAGTACGATGGCAACACTGGCCAGCGTTCTTTGCGTCGCCGACGAAACAGGGGTGATGCTGAACTCGACAGACCTTAAGACGACGATCCGCGTCAAAGCTGAGGGCGTAACCGTTATTGAACCCGGCAAAGCGATTCTGCCTTTGAAAGTCGTCGGCGAACTTTTCAAGAAGATCATCGTCAGTCCTTTTACCGTCGAGGTTGACAAGGAAAAGGGAACCATCAGCGCTGGACGAAGCCATTATTCCTTTACGACCTACAACGTCGGCGATTTTCCCGATCTGCCGTCGCCTCGCGCCGCAGAGGAGTTTACCCGTGTTTCCGCCGGAGAACTCTCGCGCGTGCTGGCGGAAGGGGGCATTGCCGGAGCGCCGAACGAGGATTTCCCAAAGTACCTTTCCGGCGGCCTGATGCAGATTTCCGGCGGCGAACTGCGTGTCGTCGCTACCGATGGGCGCCGCCTTTCGCTGTCGAAAACTGTGATCGAAAACGCCGATTCGGCATCTTCCGCTCGGGAAATGTTGCTGCCGCTGAAATCGCTTGAAGAATATCAGCGTATCCTGACCAGTTTTGCGCCCGATCAAGAGGTTGAAGTGCTTCAGGACGGCTCCGTAACCTACTTCAACATGCCGGGCGTGCAGTATTCCGTGCGCTGCATCGACTCCAAATTCCCCAACTACGAGCGTATCCTCAGCGACGCCAGCACTACGCAGATGCAGGCCGACCGAGCTGCTTTCATGCAGGCTCTGGACCGCATCAACATTGTCGTCGGCGACAACAGCCGCGTCGTTATTCTGACGCTGTCGCCCGGGGCAGCCATGGGGCTGAGTGGGCGCGCTCCCGAGATTGGCGAAGCCAACGAAAGCGTTGACGCTTCCATCAGCGGCGAGCCGCTTAAGGTTGCGTTCAACGTCGGATATTTAATGGCCGGCATCAAGGCGTTCCGCGGCAGCGACGTGACTCTGTCTTTCAACGGCTCCGAAGGACAGATGATGATTACTCGGCCGGGCGGCACAGACTTCATTTACATGCTCATGCCCATCAAGCTTAAGTCCATGGACGTCTCAGAGACTGCCGGGGAGTCTTAAAGCGGCATGCGGATCGCACAGACGCGCTTCCGCAATTTTCGCAATCTGGAAAACTCGCTCATCGCCTGGGGAGCGGGGCTGAATCTGCTTACCGGAGTCAACGGCGCAGGCAAAACCAACGTTCTTGAGGCTCTCCACATTTTCACTGGCTGGGGAGCCTTCGGCGGTTCGAAATGTGCCGACACTGTGAAATGGGATTCGGAAGGCGGCGCTTCTCTGGCGGCGCAGGCGACGGGCGAACGGGAAGTCATTATCGAAGCTGCGATCACGACCCGGGCTTCTCTGCGTCTCGACGGCAAATCCTGCCGCTGGGGCGATCTGAGGAGCTGCGTGCCGTCGCTGACGTTTCTGCCGTCGGACATGGCGCTGATCGAGGGAGCGCCGTCCGTGCGCCGGCGCTTTTTGGATCTGCTTTGCGCTCTTTATTTTCCGCTGTACGCCTACAAGCTTTCAGAGTATCGCAAAATCATGCAGCACCGGCGTTATCTGCTTAGTCTCGGCCATTCGACGCGCGTCACGGAGGAAACGATGGCCAATTTATCCGTGTGGCTCTGGGAATGTCGTCTCGAAGTGATTGCGGCGCTGCGGATCCATTTGGAAAAATGGCGCGACCTCCTGCCCCGGGCTATTGACCTGAGCTTAAAAAGAGGCGGGGGGGGCAATGTCAATGACCTTTTGGAAGACTTTCACTGTTCCTGCGCGATTCTTGCGGAACGGGAACGGGCTTCCCGGCTCCCCTTGGTCGGTCCGCATCGCGACGATTTGCTCCTCGGCTGCGAGGGGCGTGCGGCGCCGGAAGTTCTCAGCCGCGGCCAGCGCCGCCGCGCTGCCTTGGCGCTGGTGATGGCCGCAGCCTCGGCAGTGGAACGGCGCAATCGCACGTCGCCGGTGCTGCTGTTTGACGAGGTTGCTTCCGAGCTCGACGATGATGGACGCACCGTGCTGGTAGAATGTTTGCAGCGCAGCGGCTGGCAGGTTTTCGCTGCCACGGCGGAAACGACTCTGCCGCAGCCGCAGGGCGAGCGCTGGCTGGTGTCGGCCGGAAAAATCCAACGATTAGATTGAGAGGGTTTAAAGGTATTGATGAACCCTGATGAATAAAAACGGACCACGCTGAAAATTTCGTTTCTGCTGTTTTTCTTTTCTTCTATGTTAAGGAGGAACTTGATATGAAGAAAATTCTTTTAGCGCTTGTGTTTGCCGCGGCTGTGGCCGTAGGGGCCGGCGCTGCTGAAATCGACGACACGATCGACGGCGTTTGGGGCATGAAGTTTGGCACGCCGGTCGCGGAAGCTGACCGCATCATGACCGAACAGAACAATGCTGTTCTGCTGTGCGAATACAGCTATGTTCCTAACTATCACGAGGCTTTTTACAAGGTCAGCTTCTTCGGCCGTGAGGGACATCTGCTGCTGCGTTTTTCAAAACGGGGACTCTTTTTAGCTCGCTTTGCCTTTATTCGCGCGGAGCAGCGCCCTGCCGCCGCGCCTTGGAAATCTTCCGCGGAAAATAGGACGAATGGAAAAAAATATCTTGCCTTCAGCCGTAATTTTATGGAGCTCAATGCCATGCTGACTCGTAAATACGGCGCTGCCAAAACGGAGTACACGGATGACGGCGCGGTTTCGGGCTATCAGTGGAACACCGGCACATTCGGCCGTCAGTCCATCGTTCTTTTTGAGAATCGCTCGCTGTCCCGCAGCGATACGGTGCTCAGTTACGAGGACGCCGGCCGCAAGTAAGGATTTTGGTGTCTCCGTGCAGATTTTTCCTGAAAGCAAGTTTGATGTTATTGTTGTCGGCGGCGGCCATGCCGGTTGTGAAGCAGCCCTCGCTGCAGCGCGCATGGGCGCGCAGACGCTGATGATCGTGCAGGATGTCGATAACGTCGCCTATATGCCCTGCAATCCGTCTATCGGTGGTCCGGCCAAAGGCCATCTGGTGCGCGAGATTTCGGCGTTGGGCGGCGTTCAGGCCCGAGCCGCCGACGCTGCCGCGATGATGATGCGCTGGCTCAACACCTCAAAGGGGCCGGCTGTGCGCGCTTTGCGCGCGCAGTGCGACCTGCACGATTACCACAATTATTATCTGCGGGAACTGGTGAATTGCCAGAATTTGCGTGTCTTCCAGGACCAGGTTGACGCTCTGTGGGTTGAAAACGACCGGCTTAGAGGTGTGAGGACGCGCTTTCAGCTGATTTTTGAAGCGCCGCGCGTGATCCTGACAACCGGCACGCATCTGGGCGGCCGCGTCCATGTCGGCCTGGTGAATTTTGCTTCGGGACCGATGGGGCAGCAGCCTGCCGTCGGACTTTCCCAGTCCATGATGGAGTTGGGGATTTCCATGCAGCGCCTCAAAACGGGCACGACGCCGCGCCTGCACCGCGACAGCATCGACTGGAGCCATATCGAGCTTCAGGAAGGCGAGTCGTATCCCGTCGGATTCGATTTTTGGGGCGAAAAAATAGTCCGCCGCGAGATCAGTTGCGGCATGATCCGCACCAACTCCCGCACGCACCGCATTATCAAGGACAATCTTGACCGTTCGCCGATTGTTCACGGTGAGATTACTGGAGTGGGGCCGCGTTACTGCCCTTCGATCGAGTCGAAAGTGATGGCTTTCCCCGAGAAGGACAGTCATCCCATTTTTCTTGAGCCAGTGGCACGCGGCAGCGTTGAGATTTACGTGCAGAACTTCTCCACCAGTCTGCCTTTTGACGTGCAGATCGCCATGACCCGTACGCTGCCGGGCTGCGAACGTGCCGCGATCCTGCGCCCCGGTTACGCGATTGAGTACGATGCCATCGATCCGCAGCAGCTTTCGCTGTCGCTCGAGATGAAGCGTCTTCCCGGCCTGTTCTGTGCCGGGCAGATCAACGGCACTTCCGGTTACGAAGAGGCGGCTTCGCAGGGTCTGTTGGCGGGGGTCAACGCGGTGCTGTCGCTGCGCGGGGAAGAACCGCTGGTGCTGCAGCGACATCAGGCTTATATTGGCGTACTTGTGGACGACCTTATCACCAAAGGAACCCACGAACCATACCGCATGCTCACAAGTCGATGCGAACACCGTCTGCTGCTGCGCCATGACAATGCCGACCGCCGTCTTGCCCCGATTGGGTGCCGTCTTGGCCTTTTGAGCGGTGAAAAGTGGCGTCTGCTTTGCGAGCGCTGGGAGCGCGAGGATCGCGAGATTAAAACGCTGGAACGCGTTCGCATTGGTCCAGCGCAGGCCAATGCAGTGCTGGCTGAAGAAAAGCTGCGGCCGTTGGAGCGCGGCATGAGCGCCGCTGAACTGATGCGCCATCCCGAAGTAAATTACGAACTGCTCTGCCGTATCGTTCCCGATGGGCGTCTTAAAGGCGAAGAAGCCGCCAACGTCGAAACCGCGGTCAAATACCAGGGTTATATCGCTCGCCAGCAGGCGGCGGTAGATAAGATGATTCATCTTGAAAACATGAAGATCCCTGTTGGTTTTAACTACGATGAACTTCGGGGGCTCCTGGCTGAAAGCCGGGAGAAACTCGAACGCATCCGTCCGATGACGCTGGGACAGGCCAGCCGCATTTCCGGCGTCACTCCCACCGATCTTCAGCATTTGGCCCTCTATTTGAGCGAGCGCTCTCGCCGCCGTGAAGCGGCGCGCCGCAAATGACGGCTGAAAAATTCGCAATGCTCCATGGAGCCAAAATGTTCCACGTGGAACATTTTTCAAAAACACTTGTGGAAAAAGTTTTGTAAAGTGTTCCGTTTTTCTCCATTTATTGTGAAAGGAAGTGAGGCTATGGCGAAGGACCGGACGTTCGCCCCAAGGGCGGTCGGTTCCGTGATCGCGCATAACCTGCCGTCGGCTTTCCAGATAGCTTTTAAGCTGGCCGACATGGAACGTCAGTGGCTCACAATCGTTGGACCTCAGCTTTCCACTTTGACCCGTCCGGATCGCCTTGAACGCGGCGAATTGATCGTCGCCTGCGAGTCGCCGGCCGCGGCGCAGATGATCAAATTGAGCGTCGGCACGCTGCTGCGCCGCGTAAAAAAAATGACGGGACTCGAACTGCCGGGCATCCGCGCTGTCGTGTCGCGCCTTGAACGTCTTCGCAAAACTCCGTCCGTGCCGCCGCGCCGGCTTCAGGTTCCGCCGGAAATGGTCGAAGAGGCCTTAAAACGGGTGAAAGAGACAGTCAAGGATCCTGATACAGCATTGTCTCTGGCACGTTTGGAAGCCGCGGCTCGGGCGCGCTGGGGCGAAGGGCGCAGGAACAAAGATTGAATTCTGGTACTTTTGGCTTCATGCTCTCTCGGAGTGTCGTAAGATTCGACGTTCTATGAATGGTATAAGGCGGCTCATTCGTTGAAAATTTTCCACTTATCCACAAACTGAGGTGTATAATTTGTGAATAAATTGTCCGCGGAGATGCGCCTCTCAAAGCGTATGGCTGAGCTTGGCTTTTGTTCCCGGCGCGAAGCTGACGAATATATTTCGCGCGGGCTCGTCGCCGTTAACGGAGTTCCCGCCGTGCTTGGGCAAAAGGTGACAGAGCGCGACCGTATCGAAATGAACCGCGTTGCTGAACGGGATCAAAGCCGCCGCGTCACGATCCTGCTGAACAAGCCGTTAGGATATGTTTCCGGCCAGGCCGAAGACGGCTATCGTCCCGCCCGTGTGCTGATCCGCTCGGAAAATCGCTGGAGCCGTGATTTGTCGCCGCTGCGTTTTGATCCGCGCCAGATGCAGAACCTCGTTCCGGCCGGCCGGCTCGACGTCAATTCCACCGGACTGCTTGTGCTCACTCAGGACGGGCGCGTGGCACGGCGCCTTATCGGCGAAAACAGTGCTGTAGAAAAGGAGTATCTTGTGCGCGTGTCCGGAAGCCTCAGTGAACGCGGTTTGAAGCTGCTCAACCACGGTCTAAGCCTCGACGGCGAAGAGCTTTTGCCGGCGCAGGTTCGGTGGCAGAACGACAATCAGCTGCGTTTTGTCCTTCATCAGGGAAAGAAGCGTCAGATCCGCCGCATGTGCGCTCTCGTCGGCCTTGAAGTGCTGGCACTCAAACGAGTGCGCGTCGGTTCGGTGCGCTTGGGAGCTTTGCCGTCAGGGCAATGGCGCTATCTGCTTCCCGAAGAGGTCTTTTAAGACAGCGGCAAACTGTTAGTCTTGACAAATTTTATCGGAATAACTTATATTGAGCAAAATTCCGAGAGAGCAGACAGAAATATTCTCGGAAAATCCACATGCTGAATCCGAGGGGGAGTTTTTATCATGGAAAACATTAAGGGCACTCAGACCGAGAAGAATCTTCAGACTGCTTTTGCCGGCGAATCGCAGGCGCGCAATAAGTATACCTACTATGCCAGCAAAGCCAAAAAAGAAGGCTACGAGCAGATCGCCAAAATTTTCGAAGAGACTGCGAACAATGAGAAAGAGCACGCCAAGATCTGGTTCAAGCTGCTTCACGAGGGCGACGTCCCCACTACGACGGTAAATCTTGAAGACGCCGCAGCCGGCGAAAATTACGAATGGACCGACATGTACGCGGGTTTTGCCAAGACTGCCCATGAAGAGGGTTTTGCCGGCATTGCCAAGCTTTTTGAGATGGTTGGAGCGATTGAGAAGGAGCACGAAGAGCGTTACCGCAAGCTTCTTGCCAACGTCGAGAACGGTCTGGTATTCTCCCGCGACGGCGACATGGTCTGGCAGTGCGCTAACTGCGGTCACATTGTCGTCGGCAGGAAAGCGCCGCAGGTTTGCCCCGTCTGCGCTCATCCGCAGGCGTATTTCCAGATAAGGGCGGAGAATTATTAAATTCCGCGGAACTCAAAAAAGAGTTATCGTTATCCGCAAGAAAGCGGCCCATTCCTATCTATAAAGAGGAATGGGCCGCTTTCTTGCGCGCTTCATCGGCGCTTTACGAGAACGAATACAGCGGTATAATGAAATTCCCGTGTCATATTCAGTGAAGAAAAGGAGCGGGTTTTTATGACAGGTCTGACGGTTGCCGGAATCGTTCTGGTTCTGGCACTGATCATCGGCGTGGGGCTGTATTCAGGAAAAAAGGTGAAGAACTCCAAAGATTTTCTCACCGGAGGCGGCAAGGCCGGCCCGGGATTGGTCTGCGGGGCGCTGATGGGCAGCTTGGTCAGCAGCCAGTCGACGCTGGGTTCTGTGCAGCTGGCCTTCCATTACGGTCTGGCGGCATGGTGGTTTACGCTCGGTTCCGGCCTCGGCTGCCTGCTGATGGCTTTGGGATACACGAAGGCGCTGCGGAGCAGCGGCTGCGTCACTGAGGTGCAGATTATCTCGAGCGAATACGGCGGCACAGTGGAAAGCGTCGGTTCCGTGCTGAGCGCGACAGGGATCTTCATCACCGTGCTGTCGCAGGTGATGGGCTGTGTCGGTCTGTTCACGCTGATGTTTCCGTCCATGTCGACAATGGCGGCGGCGGCGCTGGCGGTGCTGGTCATGTGCTGTTACGTAATTTTTGGCGGCGCTTGGGGAGCCGGTATGGGCGGAGTGGCAAAGGTAACGCTGCTCTATCTCTCGATGATGGGAGGAATGGTGCTGATCCTTCATTCTGAAGGCGGCCTCAGCGGCTTGACGGCGTCGCTGGAGCGGCTTTTGGGAGGAACGCCGCTGGGTTTGGTGCAGCAGACGGCGAATAATGTGCCGAATTTGACGGAAGCGGCCGACATTCCCCGCCGTTTCATAAATTTGACGGCGCGCGGTACGATGAAGGACCTCGGTTCCTGTGTGTCGCTGCTGCTCGGAGTGCTCTCCACTCAGACGTACGCTCAGGCGGTATGGAGTGGGCGTACCGACTCAGACGCCCGCAAGGGAGTGCTGCTGAGCGCTTTTTTGATCCCGCCGCTGGGCATTGCCGGCGTGCTGATGGGGTTATCCATGCGCGCTCATTATCTGACGGCAGCTGAAGCGGCGGCGCTGGCCGCCGCTGGGCAGACGGTTCCAGACTTGCCGGTGCTGTCCAGCACGTTGCACGTGATGCCGGCCTTTGCAATGGATTATCTGCCGCCAATTTTGTCCGGCATGGTGCTCGGAACGCTGCTGATCACCGTCATTGGCGGCGGCGCCGGGTTGTCGCTGGGGATAGCGACGATTCTTGTTAAGGACATTTACAAACGTTTTTTGCCGCATCTCTGCACAGCCGCGAGGGAGCTGCTGGCCACGCGGCTGACGATCGCCGTTGTGCTGATCGCAGCGGCGGTATTTTCAATTGTCATTCCCAACAAGACGCTGAACGACTTTGGTTTTCTCTCCATGGCGCTGCGCGGAGCGGTGGTATTTGCGCCGATGACCTGTGCGCTGGCGCTCAAGGGACGCATCCGTTCCGGGTTTATTCTCGCGGCGATTACTCTAGCTCCCATAACGGTGGCGGCGGCTCATTTTTTTAAATTGCCCGGCGATCCCCTGCTGGCGGGGATGGGCGTTTCAGTCGGCGGCTGTCTGCTGGGGCTCCTGTTCCCGCCGCGTAAGCGATAAAGAGCCGCCATTGACAGCAGCTTTGGCTCTTTTCACGAAAAGTGAGTATTTTTGAGACTGATTCCCGGGCATGAAAAAGAGCATTTGAGATCTTGGCATTGCTGGTCTCAGGTGCTCTTTTTCTATTGATCATTTCTTGAAAATCGATGTCGGGGATTCTTCCGTTTTCCGCTATATTCTTGATTTTGGCCGCGTGCCGGTTTGACCGTTTACGGTTATTTTTTTCGGATCGCCTCTTCGGGCGTCGGCCAGAACCACCAGTGACTTTTTGGTATCGCGCGGCCGAGCGTCTATTCGGCTTCCTTCCTGTATGCATCCCAAGAGAAATTTCCACCCCTCGTCATGAGAAAACGCTCGAAGAAGACTCCGCGTCTCCGGTATTCCTCCAAGTCCTTGACCGTAAGATCCAGATATCCGCGGAGTCTCGCTGGCAGTTCATTGCGGTTGAACAGAAATCCTGAGACCAGAACGGGCATATCCACGTCTTCGTCGATACGAAGATAATCGGGGCTGTCTTCGCTGGACAGTCAAAACATATCGTATGACAGCAGTTCGCATATCAACTCTTCCTGCGAGAG
>Ga0129314_1000705_pt1 | contig 31547 bp, 27 predicted proteins | sample O1111metagenome_FD_94431 | JGI IMG/M metagenome (GOLD analysis project Ga0129314, IMG submission 94431) | Orangutan individual fecal microbial communities from fecal samples from Wisconsin, USA - O1111 metagenome | ecosystem: Host-associated > Mammals > Digestive system > Large intestine > Fecal... | reverse complement strand
TCGCCCGTTTACCACAATAGAACCCTTTGCGCCAAGCTCCAGACCCGCATCCCTGGCCAGATGGGAATCCGGTTCCACACCCACGCCCAAAATGACCAGATCAGTTTCGATGGCTTCTCCGCTCTCCAGCAGAACCCGGACACTTTTCTGCGTGCCTTCGTAGCATCGAACGGGAGAAAATGTACGCAAATCGACACCCTTGGAACGCAGATAGGCGTGAACCTGACAGGCCATGTCAAAGTCCAGAGAAGGCATCACCTGCGCGCTTCGCTGCAGCAGTGTGACCGAAATTCCCGTATGGAGCAGGTTCTCTGCCATTTCCAGACCGATGAAACCTCCGCCCACCACAACAGCATGGCGAGGCTTTTTTTCTTCCAAATAGTTTTGTATCTGATAGGCGTCCTCCACTGTCCGCAGCGTCAGAATCCGGGGGTCATCAACGCCCGGAAGCGCCGGACGCACCGCCTTCGCTCCGGGAGACAGGATCAGTTTGTCATAGGTCTCTGTGTATTCGCTTCCATTCTCCAAGCGCCTGACCAAGACGGTTTTGGCCGCAGGGTCGATGGACAGAGCTTCCTGCCTTACCCGCACTTCAATGTTGAACCGGCTGTAAAAGCTTTGGGGAGTCTGCAGCGTCAGCTTGTTCTTGTCGCAGATCACTCCGCCAACATAGTAAGGCAAGCCGCAGTTTGCATAAGATACAAAGCCTGTGCGTTCAAGAACGATGATCTCTGCCTGCTCATTTAAACGCCGCAAACGGGCTGCGGCGGAAGCGCCGCCGGCAACGCCGCCGATAATCACTACCTTCAAATACACCTCTCCTTTCATCCCTCTACTTATATAAAACATCCTTTATGGACGGCAGCTCCGCATTGTACATGGTAACATCAAGATGCTCCACGACGCTGGAAAGAAGCGTCTCTCGATCCATTTCGCGTACTGCTTTTATAATTTTACCGTGCCGGACTGTGAGCAATGGGCTTCGGGATGTAATCTTCATTTTGGTTCCCGCCTGAAAGAATGCAATCCTGTTTTTTAGGACATCCCACACTTCGACCATCAAAGCATTTCCACACTTTTCGAAGAAAAAGTCATGGAATCGAACATCGTAATCGATGCTGGCCAAGATGTCGCCGCTTTTTATATTGATATCCGCCATTTCGCATTGCAGATTCAGATAGTCGGCATCGGCGGGCGTCAGATGCTCAAAAGCCAGACTGCAAGCCAATGGCTCCAGTACCTTCCGGACACATATAATGTCATTTGCATATTCCCGGGTCAATATAGTTACATACGTTCCACGATAGGGAAAGACCACTAAGAGGCCCTGATTGGCCAGCATCGCAAACGCCTGACGTACAGGAGTAATGCTGAATCCCAATTCTTTGGCGACTTTTGCTTCGACAAGCCGTGTTCCCGGCTCTAATTTTTGCGTGAGAATAGCTTTACGAAGCGTTTCATAGACACGGGAGCTGGTGCTTTTGCCCCGGGCAGAATCGTTGCGGGATTCAGCAGTATAATATTCCATGTAAATGATCCTTCCTTTCCCCTATGCAGAAAACCTAAAATAGAATATCGGCTGCCTCTTCAAATTTTATGAAGCTTGCGGGATAAACTGACGAACGGTCCACCGCCGCTGTTTGCTGATTGAAGTGTTCCGCCACTTTGTCAATACAGCAGATATGCTGCTCATAAAATCAGGAATTTGCAGTTTTGGCCTTACAGCGGCTCATTAAAAATTTTCGACATTGTTATGGCAATCAAATATCTCATGCTTAGGCATCAGGTCCCTTTCTCCTCATGGAAGAATGGACAGCCGCCGATCGACATCACCCTTAAGCGCGCAACGCTTGATTTGCTGTTTTCACTTTGGGATGCAAAATTTGTATGAATGTTCCATATTATTACTGTCCTTATTGTAACATCCCGAGCGGTTCTGTGCAAGAACGGGAAAGGCAGGATGCGGTTTATCTTCTGCAGCGGGGTAAGATAAGTGCTGCCGGACGCGGCAAATGGGACTCTTTTTTGAAATGGCCGCACCTCTTTCGCAGGTCCATTCCGGTCTTATTCCGTTCCGCCGATCCCGGAAAGTTCCCCCGCCATATAGAGTACGCATGCCCCGGAAAGCAGGACCTTCTCATTCTCGCACCTGCAATAAAGGATACCGCCACGGCCGGAAGCCTGATAAGCTTTCAATTCGTTCTTCCCAATCTTTCGGGACCAATACGGCGCTATATGGCAATGCGCGGAACCGCACGCCTCCTCTTCCGCCATACGATTATGGGGAACAAAAGTGCGTGAAACACAGTCATATCCGGTTCCCTTGGCCGTAACGGAAATCAGCTTTCCATCAAAATCCATCTTTTCGTTCCAGCTTGGCCTGATTTCCCGGATAGTTTGCTCATCTTCATAGACCAGCAAATAGTCCCGGCCGAGATACACGCTTTTCGGAACCGCCCCTACGGCTTCATACAACTCGTTGGAAAATTCGATCTGCTTCAGATCAAAGGCTTTGAGACAAAGCTCATAGATATCTCGGGGTTTGCAGGCAACCGTAATCTTACCGGCTAAAGAATGAAATACGATAGACTGGCAGTTATGATCCATAAAGTGATTTACAACATAGGCGGCGGCCAGAGTAGCATGACCGCAAAGCCGGATCTCCTTTTTATGGGTAAACCACCGAATCTCATAATCGGCGCCTTTTTTAACCAAAAAGGCAGATTCCGGAACCGCATTCTCTCTGGACAAGTTAACCAAATCGCTGTCTGAACACCACTCATCCAGCACAACCACGGCCGCAGGACTTCCTTGAAACAATTTGTTTGTAAACGTATCAATTAAGTATATTTTCATGACATATCACTTGACCGCAATTGCTTCAATTTCGCATAAAACATTTTTGGGCAGCGTTCTGACCGCCACGCAGCTTCTTGCCGGTTTCGATGTGAAATACTTTGCATACACTTCATTGAACGCGGAAAAGTCGGCCATATCGGCTAAAAAACAAGTTGTTTTGAAAACATGTTCGAAACTAAGGCCGGATGCTTCAAGGATAGCTCCGACATTCTTACAACTCTGTTCTGCCTGTGCAGAGATGCCTTCGGGGATCGATCCATCCACAGGATCGGCAGGAATCTGCCCGGAGGTAAAAATAAAATTATTGATCCGGTAGCCCTGAGAATACGGACCGATTGCCGCCGGAGCATTCTCTGTAAACAATGCTTGCATCTTCATAATCATTCCTTTCTGCCGTGCTGCTTGCGCCGTACCTAAGAAAGGATAATTAGGGGCGAATATACAACGCCCCTAATGATCCTACCTTAACGAGCCAAATTATGAGAGACCTTAAAGAATACCAGCTTCTTTGTAGTATTTCTCAGCGCCGGGATGGATGGGAATAACGGCGCCGGTGAGCGTATTATCCAGGTTAAAGTCTCCGCACTTGGGATGAACGTTCTTGAGTGTATCGTTGTTTTCCATAATGGTTTTAACAAAGTTATAGACAAATTCTTCGCTCAGATCCGAACGGCAGATCAGAGTGTTTAAAGTACCGATGGTCTGAACATCCTCGGAAATACCCTGATATGAACCGCCGGCAATAATCATGGGCGAGAAGAAGGGGTAGTTCTCATGAATATACTCCGCTTCCTTGTCAACGATGTTGAGAATTTTGATTCCCTTGGTGGCGGCAACGTCGGAAATCGCGGCAAGGGGATACGAGGTGATGTGCATTGCAGCATCCACGGTGCCGTCGCTCAGTGCATTCATCATGTCGGCAAGCTGCAGCTGAGTAACTTCCACATCATCGGTTGTCATGCCATAGGCCTCGAGGACGATGGGGAGATAGTACTGGCAGGTAGTCCCCTGGCTGGCAGCAATCTTGGAACCCTTGAGATCATAAATACTCTCAACGGAAGAATTTGCCGGAACCATAAAATGGATGATGGTCTGATATCCGCCGGCGACGTAAGCAAACTGTCCGGCTTCAAGATCAGTGTATTCACGGCCGGCTTCGTAGGCATACATGGCGCCATCGGACATTGCAACGCACATTTGAGCCTCATTCTCTGCCGTAGCACGGATATTCTGCGCAGTGCCGTTGGAAATTTCAGCAGAAATCGTGTACTCAGGGAATGTTTTCATCATCTGGTCGGCGAATGCCGCACAAATCAGAAAGTTATTGCCGCCGGAAGGACCTGCACTGATGCGTACCGTAATCGGTTCAACCTTGACCTCGGCACTGGAAGCGGATGAGGCGGGGCTGTCCGATGCGGGTGTGGAGGCGGACGCGGCGGATGAAGCCTGATTGCTGCCACAGGCGACAAGGGCCAGAACCATAATCACTGCTAGGACTGCGCTGAAAAACTTCTTCATGGTAACGCTCCTTTTCAATTTTTATCTTTTAGTTGACACCGGCCGCTTTTCGTCTGGAAAAAGCGGTATGTGCAACATAAAGAACGGCGATAATTGCAATACCGATCAAATCAGTGATCACCCCGGGATGAATCAGCAAAATAGAGGTTCCCAACAGAATCAATGTTTCCGGTATGCTCGCTTTCCATTTCACAAAGTATTTTTCAACTGTGCAGGACAGACAATACACACCAAGAAGCGCGCTGAGGAAAGCTCTGATAACCTCAAACATGCCACCCTGCATTAAAAGCACATTATTATACACAAACATGAACGGAAGGACAAATCCGGAAATTGCTAGACGGAAAGCCACAAATCCGGTCTTGTTCGGATTGCCTTTGGAAAGTCCCGCCGCGGCATATGCAGCAAGAGCGACAGGAGGGGTGATATTGGAAATCACGCCGAAGTAAAGGACGAACAGATGTGCCGCCAGCGGCTGAACGCCCAGATCAACCAGTGCAGGGACTACCAATACGACCAGCACCATGTAGGCCGCCGTTGTCGGCATCCCCATGCCCATGATCAGCGAAGCAACCATCGTCAGTACGAGCAAGACCCAAGTAATTCCCTGAGACAGCTCAAGCAGAATGCCTGAGAGCCGGAAGGCAATTCCGGTTGCCATCACAACACCGGTGATGATACCGACGGCGGCGCAGGCAACCGCAACGGGAAGCACACCGTTCACAGATCCGTCAATGATGCGCTTAAAGGATTGATAGTTGATTCTGGTGTCCGGACTGAGTTCCACCAGAATCAGCGTCATCGCAATGGTATAGAGTCCGGCGCGGGAAACGGTCATGCGGAAGTATCCCATCATGATCAGCAGAGCAATCAAAGGAAGGGCCAGATAAACTTTGCTCAGGACTGCTTTCTTATCAGGCATCTTCTCAGGAGGAATTCCCTTGAGGCCATTTTTCTTCGCGTTGAGGTGAACAGTGAGCAGGATGCCGACATAGTACAAAATCGCGGGGATCGCGGCAGCCTTGACGATTTCATAATAGGAAATATTCAAAATTTCCGCGATTAGGAATGCGGTCGCTCCCATAACGGGAGGCATGAACTGTCCGCCGGTGGAGGCTGCGGCTTCTACCGCTCCGGCATATTCGTTATCAAATCCTACCTCCTTCATCATGGGGATCGTGAAGGTGCCGGTGGAAATAACATTGGCAATTGCGGAACCGCTGATCGAACCGAAGAAGCCGGATGCGACTACCGCTACTTTTGCCGGGCCACCACAGTATTTTCCGAACCCGAGAGTTGCCAAATCGGTAAAGAATGCGCCAACACCGGTTTCCTGCATAACCGCACCCAGGATAATGAACAGAACAATAAAGGCCGAAGACGAATAGAGAGCGGTGCCAAAAATGCCGTCCGTTCCAAGATACATGACATTGATGAAGCGTTTCAGGCTCATGCCGCTATACTTCAGGAACGAAGGCAGATACTGTCCCACAAATGCATACAAAATAAATGCACTGATAACAATACAAAGGGAGTTGCCCACAATTCTTCTGGTGCAGTCAAGCAAAGTAACAATCAAAATAATCCCAAAAATAATATCACTGGTGTAAGTGATTCCCGCGCGCAGCGCGTAAGTGGCGTCAATTCTAATCAGATATGCAATACTTGCGATAACGCCGACGCAACACAGGATATCCCATAGGCGGGCCGGCATCTTGCGATCGATCTTCACAAATTCACGCAGATAGTAAATTACCATAACGATTCCAATGTGGAGCGCCTTCTGGCCAACACCGGAAACCACGCCAAATGCCGCGGTGTAAATATGAAAGAATACGTAAAAAAGAGAAATCGCAAAAATGATTTTCTGCCAGATAGAACCAGATACCTTTTTTGTTTTCTCCATGAGCGTCACCCCTTCTCATGCGTTTACGGCTTTCTGAATACGTTTTACAGCCTCCAGGACGGTTGCTTTCGGACATGCGACGTTGAAACGAGCAAACCCCTCCCCTTCATATCCGAATGTGCTCCCGTCATTCGGCAGAACTTTTACCGTTTCTTTGAAGAATCTCATAAGCTCTTCATGAGTCATGCCCCATTCCCTGCAGTCAACCCAAAGAAGATAGGTGCCCTCGGGATAGATAAGATGCATTCCCTTGATATTTTTGAGACCTTCGTGGAACGTTTTTACATTCTCTTCCACATACTCAACAAACTGGTCAGCATAATAGGCACACTCGTTATAAAGAACCTTCATGGCGAGCTGACCGAAGATAGGCCGACCGAACGCTTTGTTGTTCAGCCGTTCTTCCAGAATTACCGCTTTATTGTGCTGATTGGGGCAAATAAATGCGGCTGTCCTCAGGCCAGCGGTATTGAATGTCTTGCTTGGATTAATTGAAATGCAGCAGATATCACGGAATCCAGGGTCCACAGCGGCAAAAGGAATGTGTTTGTGCCCACTGTAAACAATATCGCTGTGAATCTCATCAGAAAGAACAAACACATGGTGCTTCAAGCACAGATCCCCGATCTTCTGAAGCTCATCACGCGTAAACACACGTCCGGTCGGATTTTGGGGATTACATAAAATCATCACTTTTGCACGAGGGTCAGACAGCTTTTTTTCAAGATCCTCAAAGTCGATTTCGTATCTGCCATCCTTAAGAACCAACGGATTGCGGGCTATTCTTCGCCCATTGTTCTCAATGAGCTGAAAAAGCGGATGGTATGCCGGTGTCTGAAGGACAACTTTATCACCGGGTGAAGAAAATGCTCTCATACCATAAACAAGGGGAAGAACTGCGCCGGGGGCAAATTCCACCATTTCGGGGGTGCAGTCCCAGTCAAACCGTTCAGTCTGCCATTTCGACACCGCATTACAAAATTCAATGTCATTAAAGGGGTAACCGTAATGACCCTGCTTCACTCGTTCAAGCAGTGCATCGACCAGCTCTCTTGGGCTGGCGAAATCAGAATCGGCGATCCACATGGGTACCACGTCGTTTGGGCACTCACTCGGTGCATATTTCCTTGCGTCAGTCCCTCTGCGTACAATCGGCTCATCAAAATCGTGTTGTTTCTTCATGCCTTGAACTCCCTACTTCCCTTTATCAATAGTCGATGCCCAACATTGCTCCGATCTTTTTATATGCCGGGAGAAGTTTATACTCGGCGGTAACATCATACTTGATGGGAAATCCGACCTGCGTTTTGGCTGTTGTGCAGAGCCCGTCCAGCAACGCTTCCGCTTTATCAGGAGTGAAGGTGAAAATCATTTCATTTTCCTGCGCCATACCATGTTTGCGATCTCCGATACAGGGAACGCTGATGTAAAAATCATGCTTGAGCATTGCGGGAACAACGGCATATACACAAGCAGAATGTCCGCTCAACTGGCTGTAGACGTCACTTCCGTCAATCCAGTTCACTGAGATCAGCAGATGCGTCAATTGGGCGGGATCGCAGTACATCATCACAACATCCGGCTCAAAATCGCAGGTTTCCCAAGGTGCCGCCAAAAGTCCTTTATAGATACCGGGTTCCAGCTTCGGCAGATTTCTGGCCCATTTTGCACCTGCTTCCAAGGAACTCGCGGACTCGGGATAGCGGTTGGCGCCGCTCAGGAAATATTCGGGAACCTCTGTATATCCGAAGCCAATTACAGGTTCCACACACCAGTTATCCTTATGGAGCATGACCATTTTTTGACCCTGTCTGCGGACCAGACTAAAGAGCTGGCACATGGATAGATGATGCCCCATGTCACGAAGGGGCTGCGTCGCATCCTGCGGGATTTCTTCATCCATCCGAAGCATGCGGACCGCGATCGGATATGATCTCAATCCAAGAAAATTTCTGAGGCTTGTGGTGATTTCTTCTTTTGTGCGCATAAATCGTGCTCCTCTCTATTGAACAACTATTCGCTGAGTAATAATGCATTATTATAATAATGCATTATTAAATTTACTTCAAGTAATTTTTTGAAAAACGTCATTTTGGACAACTTTTGTTTATCCAATAGGTACAATCAGCCAAAACAACTGTATAATAATATAATCAGCACACCTCCATGCCGCAAAGAGATCTCCTGTACTTCCTTATCGGCGCTAATTTTTGAAACACATCGCCTTACGAATACTTTTCCGCGTAGATAAATATCCCCCGGTTTCGCCGGGGGATATTTATTCATACAAAAAAGGCAGCCCCCAAAGGGGGCTGCCAGATGGACAAAACAACAGGATAATCGATCGTCAGACATCTTCAAAGGAGATGCAGAAAACAAACCTTTCTAAGAGCCGTCGAATCAAGGGGCCGATTTGATTCGCACCCCCCTTGGAAAAAATTTAGAAGTGATTGACCTGATGCTTGGGTGCCTGACCGTGCAACCCGCGTATTACTTCGGCGGCTGCACCAGTCAACAGAGTATACATCGCTTCTTCAGTGTACCAAGCAGCGTGCGGAGTCAAAATAACATTTTCCAAAGTCAGCAGGGGATCATCAAGGCTGATGGACTCCCGTGTCAGCACATCAAGGCCGGCACCGCCAAGTTGTCCATTCTTGATTGCGTCATAGAGCGCCGACTCATCGACAAGACCTCCGCGTGCGGTATTGATCAGAATTGCACCTTGCTTCATCTGAGACAAAAAGCCGGCATTGACCAGCTTTTGGGTATAGCGGTTTAACGGAGCGTGAATTGATACAAAATCACTCTGCGCAAGCATTTCATTCTGACTCACCAGAGTAATTCCCCGTCCCTTCAGTTGTTCCTGACGAAGTCCGGGATCACTGGCGATCACCTTCATGCCAAAAGCCTGCGCTTTTTTTGCAACACAACAGGCGATGTTGCCCGCGCCGAGAAGTCCCAATGTCCGTCCTCGAATTGCATGAACCGGCTTTGTAACCGAGTAGTCCCATTTGCCTTCCTTGACGGTGCGTTCCAGTATGTTCAGCCGTTTAGCGCAGGCAAGCAGCAGAAGGATTGCGTGATTTGATACTTCCTCAATACAGTAGTCAGGGACATTTGCCACCGGAATCCTGGCGCGGCTGGCGAAAAAAGCATGCGTCGTGCTGTTGAAAACGGCATGACCTGCACGCAGGCATTCCAAAAATTTGGCGTTCTGTAAGGCGTTTTTGCACCGTGTGTTGGGCTGTCGTAAAACAGCGCGAAAAATGCCCCCGGCATTGCCGGGGGCATTTTATGAGAAGCGAAGTCGGCCGGCCGGTTTCAGCAAATCCGCCAGCCCCTCTGTGACGCGAATAACCAAACATGATTCGTCTGTTCAAGATAGTATGCCGCAGATTCTTCAGCGCGCTTTTTGTATGTCATATCACTTTCTGCTTATGATTTCAAAGAATTTCGCAGCATTTGGAATAAGGCCCATATTGCAATTCCAATATCGCACGCCATACTTTTCAGCAAAAACTGGTGAAAGAGTCCCGGTGTTGTTCGCGAACTCCAACAGTCTCTGCTTGTGTGATCAGAGAAAGGCGGACACACTTTTTGTGAGTGTCTACTTTTAGATTACCAGGTGCAACACACTTTTTTGCCCATACCTTTTATGTTGAGATAAAATTTAGGGGAACACCCTTCCGCGGGCGCTCCCCTTTTGTGCTTGCCTCAGAGATCGTTGCGGACCAAATCCTCCATACTCTCGCGCCGGATAATTTCACGTGCTTGTCCATCCCTCACCATAACGGCAGCGGGACGGGGCACCCGGTTATAGTTGGAAGCCATCGAGTAGTTGTAGGCTCCGGTCGCCAGAACAGCGATAATATCATTAACCTTGGGAGACTGAATCGGCATCCCCTCCCCGACCAGATCGCCGCTCTCGCAGCAGCGGCCCGCAAGGGTGATGACGCTGTCCTTCGGATCGGCGGCCCGGTTGGCCAGCACCGCTTCGTACTGGGACTGATAAAGAATATAGCGGGGATTATCGGTCATACCGCCATCCACCGAAACATAAGTGCGGATGTTCGGGATCACCTTGACTCCGCCGACGGTGTAAAGGGTAATGCCAGCTGATCCGACAACCGAACGACCGGGTTCGATGGCGATGAAGGGCGTCTCAAGACCGTACTTGCGGCAGGTCGTATGGACCATTCCGGAAACCTTCTCCATGTAATCCTGATAGGGCACCGGATCATTTTCCGGAACATACTTGATGCCGAAACCGCCGCCAAGGTTCAGTTCGGTGAGAATAAGGCCCGTTTCATCCCTGACAGCCGCCATAAAGCCGATCATCACCTCAGCCGCGCACTCAAAGGGATCAATCTCGAAAATCTGCGAACCGATATGGCAGTGAATTCCCTTGAGGGCGACTCCCGGATGGGTCAGAGCGTAGCGGACCGCGTCAAGCGCCTCGCCGGTTTCCAGCGCGAAGCCGAACTTCGAATCAATCTGCCCGGTGCGGACAAAATTGTGGGTATGGGCATCGATTCCCGGTTTGATTCGCAGCAGAATCGGAACCACCTTGTTTTGAGAGATCGCAATGGCCGAAATACGCTCCAGCTCGGTCAGATTATCAACGACGATTCGCCCGACATTGTGCTCAATCGCATAGGTCAGCTCCTCGACCGTCTTGTTGTTGCCATGATAGAAGATTTTCTCGACCGGGAATCCAACCGAAAGCGCAGTATAAAGCTCCCCCCGGGAGACGACGTCGATGCCGCAGCCCTCGCTTTCCACGATGCGGTAAATCTCTTTGCAGGCAAACGCCTTGCTCGCATAGGCCACCAGCCCTTTGCCGCCGTAATAGCGGTCGATCGAGCCCTTATACTGCCGCAAAGTGTCGCGGATGGTCCCCTCGTCAAAGACGTAAAGCGGGGTTCCATAGGTACGCGCCAGTTCCACCGTATCGGCCGAGCCGATTGTCAGGTGCCCCGCCTCATTGACAGAAAGGCAGTCAGATACAAACATTGTCATTCCTCCCGGTTGATCGATTTATTTCCACCGCGTCATCATCTTTGCGCGGTCGGCTGCAATCAGTGAAAGCTCTGTTCTCCGCCGCTCTCCGGCTCGTCGTCGGGCTGGGATAGGTCCTCAATGATCTCCCTCACCGCATCGACCCCCTCCCCTGTTTCCGAGGAGCAGGGAATCATCGTAATCTCCTCCCCGCAGGAAAACTCCTGGGCAAAGGCCGCCAGACGCGCGGTTCTCTGGGTTTTGTTGAGCTTGTCCGCCTTAGTCAGCAGAACCACAAAGGGCGTCTCCGTATCAATCAGATAATCGGCCATCGTCAGATCGTCCGAGGAGGGCGGGTGGCGCATGTCAACAAGCAGAAAAACGATGCGGATATCCCGGCTCTGTCCGAAATAGCCGCCAATCAGCTCATCCCAGCGCCGCCGCTCCCCCTTTGCCACCTTGGCAAATCCGTAACCGGGGAGGTCAACAAAGCGAACCTCCCCAGCGCGGTAAAAGTTGATGGTCGCCGTCTTGCCGGGCATCGAGCTGACCCGCGCCAATGAGCGGCGGTTGAAAATTTTATTGAGCAGCGAAGATTTTCCGACATTGGAGCGCCCGGTAAAGACAAACTCGGGACAATCGGAATCGGAAAGCTGCTGGGAAAGGCCGAATGCCTTCTCAAAGACGACCAGATGATAGTTCAAAGCGTTTCTCCTTTTTCAGCAGGTCACCGGCCGGCGGGGTGTTTCAGCCGCCAGCATCGGAAGCATCGGCGCCGCGGCCTTCTGTTCCGGTGCGGGGAGATCCGCGAGGGCAAGCTGAAGCACCTCGTCAATTCCCCTGACCGGCACGAAATGGATCGCCTCCCGGACCGCCGGATCGATCTCCGCAATATCCGGCTCGTTGGCCGCGGGGATGACGACCGTCTGAATCCGGTTGCGGAAGGCCGCCATCGACTTTTCCCGCAGGCCGCCGATCGGCAGGACCCTCCCGCGCAGGGTGATCTCGCCGGTCATAGCGACATCGCTCCGCACCGGCGTGCCGGAGAGGGCGGAAACAAGAGCCGTGCAGATCGTCACACCGGCCGAGGGACCGTCCTTCGGCACCGCACCCTCCGGGACATGGACATGGATATCCTTATCCTTGTAAAAAGTGGGGCTGATGTGATAGCGCTCAGCATGGGCACGCAGAAAGCTGACCGCGGCATGGGCGGATTCCTTCATCACGTCCCCGAGCGATCCGGTCAACTCAACCTTACCGCTGCCGTCAAGCACCGCGACTTCCACCTGCAGCATTTCGCCGCCCACCGAGGTCCACGCAAGGCCGTTGACCACGCCCACCTCATCGGCTTTACCGAGGTCGTCCGGCAGAAATTTACGCGGTCCAAGCAGCATTTCAACCAGTTCCGGCGTGACGGTGATTCTCTTCGCTTCCCCCGCCACAATTTTTTTGGCGCATTTGCGGAAAAGCGAAGCAATGGTACGCTCAAGCGTCCGGACGCCGGCTTCGCGGGTATATCCGTCGATCACGGCGTAGAGTGCCTCATCCGTAATCCTCGCCTGCCGTCCATCCAGACCGTTCTTGGTTCTTTGCTTGGGGATCAGATGTTCCTTGGCGATATGCAGCTTCTCCTCGCGGGTATAGCTCGGCAGCTCGATGACCTCCATCCGGTCGTAGAGCGGCGCCGGGATCTGCTCAGCATTGTTGGCCGTCGCCAAGAAGAGGACCTCCGACAGGTCGAAGGGCAGCTCAAGAAAATGATCGCGGAAGGCGTGGTTCTGCTCGGAATCAAGCACCTCAAGCAGCGCCGAGGAGGGATCTCCCTTATAATCTCCGCCGAGCTTATCGACCTCATCGAGAAGCATCAGCGGGTTGTTGCTCTTGGCACGGCGCATCGCATCAATAATCCGGCCCGGCATCGACCCTATGTAGGTCTTGCGGTGGCCGCGGATGTCCGACTCGTCCTTGACGCCGCCGAGCGAGATGCGCACATAGTCCCGTCCCGTCGCGCGGGCGATCGAACGTGCGACCGAGGTTTTCCCCACGCCGGGCGGGCCGACGAGGCAAAGAATCTGCCCCTTCTGATCGGGAGCCAGAGCCTGCACCGCGATGGATTCCAGCACCCGTTCCTTAACCTTTTTCATTCCATAGTGATCGTGGTCGAGGATTCGGGAGGCTTCCTTAATATCGGACTTAACGGTGCGGTGGATATTCCAGGGAAGCTCAAGACAAACATCGAGGTAGCCTCGGATCACCGCGGCCTCCTGCGAGTTGGAAGGCATTTTTGCAAGGCGGTTAACCTCCTTGACCAGCTTTTCCGCCGCCTCTTCCCCAAGACCCAGCTTTTCGATTTTGTCGAGATATTCCTCTACCTCGGCCTCGGGAGAATCATCGTCTCCAAGCTCCTCCGAAATGACCTTCATCTGCTCACGAAGGTAGTATTCCTTTTGGTTGCGGTCAATCTGGCTCTTGACCTTTTCGTAAATTCCCGCTTCCAGCCGGAGAATCTCATTCTCGTTTTCAAAGATCTCCGCAAGAATCTCCAGGCGGCGCAGGACGTTCGATTCCTCGAGCACCTCCTGCTTCTCCTCAACCGGAAGCGGCACATTGCCCGCCACATACTCCGAGAGGAGCAGAGGGTCCTCAGCGACCATCACTCCGAGCACCAGCTCTTTGGGCATCTTCGGCGAGAGGGAGACGTATTCTTCAAAAAGGTTCTTGACCGTCCGCATCAGTGCGCTGACCAGATCCTGAGAACCGGAGGGAATCCGGCGGGTCGGGTAGGGGCGCACCTCGGCGATAAAGTAGGGGTCCTCCTGGGTCACCGACAGGATCTTGGCCCGGGTCAGGCCCTCGGCCATGACCCGCAGCCCCGTCCCCTGCACCCGGATCACCTGTTTGATTTCGGCGATCACGCCGACACGGTACAGGCCCTCGTCGTGGGGATCATCCTCCTGAATATCGCTCTGGGCGGTCAGAAAGATTTTCCGTCCCTCTTCCAGCGCCTGATTCAGGGCCGCGATCGACTTTTCACGGCCAATATCGAAATGAAGCACCATCTTCGGGAAAAGCACCAGCCCGCGCAGTGCAATGACCGGAAGGGTCTGATTCTGTATCAAGGTTCTTTTCTCTCTCAAAGTGGTTACCTCCAATCATTCTAAATTCATTGGCAGACGGGCAAAATGCATTGGCCCTATGCCTTGGATTCATTATACTAGATAAAAGATGAAGATTTCAAGTGTACATGATTACCAAGATAAAAAGGGATTCTTCCCCGGGATCGACGCCGGCGTCAAATCCGGCATGGAGCCCGGAGAACAATCCCTCCTTGCAGCGAAGTTGGCATCAGGACGCGGGGGTGCTGGTACGGGAACGGGGCTTGCGCGCCTCCGCAATGGCGCGGGGGCTTTCAGCGGGAAGCCGTTCCGGATCGCGGAGAATCAGCGGTTCTCCCGTGCGGTCCACGCAACCCTTGGTGATCACAATCCGCTCAATCGTATAATCGCTCGGAGCGTCAAACATCAGCTTGGCCAGCGTCTCCTCGAGGATGCCGCGCAGTCCGCGCGCACCGGTCTTGCGCTCAATGGCAAGACGGGCGATTTCCTCCAGAGACTCCTGCTCGAATTCGAGCGTGATCCGGTCCAGTTCAAAGAGACGCTGGTACTGCTTGATCATCGAATTCTTCGGCTCGAGCAGAATGCGGATCAGCGCCTGCTCATCGAGAGCCGAAAGCGAGGTAATGACCGGCAGGCGCCCGACCAGCTCGGGAATCAGCCCAAAGCGAACAAGATCCTGCGGAATCAGCTCTTTCATCAGCTCGTCGGTCTGCTCACGGCTGCGCACCGGCGCGCCGAAGCCCATCGATGAGGTGGCAACCCGCTTTTCCACCGTCTTTTCGATTCCATCGAAAGCGCCGCCGCAGATAAAGAGGATATTTGAGGTATCAATCTGAATAAATTCCTGCTGCGGATGCTTTCTGCCCCCCTGAGGCGGGACGTTGGCAACGGTGCCCTCCAAAATTTTCAGCAGGGCCTGCTGCACCCCTTCGCCCGAAACGTCCCGAGTGATGGAAGGATTTTCGCTTTTACGGGCAATCTTATCAATTTCGTCGATATAGATAATGCCGCGCTGTGCTTTCTGCACATCAAAATCGGCCGCTTGAATCAAGCGCAGCAAAATATTCTCAACGTCCTCGCCGACGTAGCCGGCCTCGGTCAGCGTGGTGGCGTCGGCAATGGCAAACGGAACTCCCAGCATCTTGGCGAGAGTCTGCGCCAGCAGTGTCTTGCCGGTGCCGGTGGGACCCAGCAGAAGGACATTGCTCTTCTGCAGCTCCACGCCTCCATCTCCGCCCGCGCAGAAAATCCGTTTATAATGGTTATAGACGGCGACTGAAAGGGCGATTTTCGCCTCTTGCTGGCCGATCACATACTCGTCAAGCCCGGCTTTGATTTCGGCAGGCTTCAGAAACACAGGCTGCGCCTCGGTCTTCGACGTCTTTTTGCGGCGGACGATCCCGTTTTCCTCCTCGAGGATGCTCACACAGAGATCGACGCACTCGTTGCAGATGCAGACGCCGGGACCCGCGATCATACGGCTGACCTGCTCCTGCTGCTTGCCGCAGAAAGAACAGCGCAGCGGCTTGTTATCTTCTCTTGCCATATCCTTCTCCTTCGAAACTGCTGGATGGTAGGAACCTTACCGGTGAGCGATCACCTTATCGATCAGTCCGTATTTCATGGCTTCGTCGGCGGACATAAAGTTGTCGCGCTCGGTGTCATGTTCGATCACCGAAAGCGGCTGTCCGGTCTGTTCGCTCATCAGGCGGTTGAGGCGGTCTTTAATCTTGAGAATCCACTCCGCATGGATCTTGATATCGGTCGCCTGCCCCTTCGCGCCGCCAAGCGGCTGGTGAATCATGATCTCGGCGTTGGGCAGGGCGATCCGCTTGCCCTTGGCCCCCGATGAGAGCAGGAACGCCCCCATCGAAGCAGCCATACCGATGCAGGTGGTCGAAACGTCGCACTTGACATAGTTCATCGTGTCGTAAATTGCCATGCCCGCGGTCACCGAACCGCCGGGCGAATTGATATAAAGCTGGATATCCTTATCGGGGTCCTGCCCCTCAAGAAAAAGGAGCTGCGCCACAACAAGACTCGCCGTCGTGTCGTTGACCTCGTCGCAGAGCATGATAATGCGGTCGTTGAGCAGGCGGGAAAAGATATCGTAGGCGCGCTCTCCCCGGTTGGTCTGCTCAATGACGGTTGGTACTAAAGCCATGATTCATACACCTCCTGTGATATGTAGGTGCGGGGCTGAGAAAAGTTATTCGGCAGCGGCTTCGGCTTCCTTCTCAGCCTTGGTCTTTCTGGTGCGCTTGGGCTTGGGAGCCTCCTCCTCAGCGGAGTCCTCCTTCTTCTCCTCGGGGAGAGCGGAGGCGCTTTCGCGGACGATCTCAAGCGCCTTGCGGCAGGCCACATCCTCAGAGATCTCGGCCGCGCTGATGATGCCGCGAAGCTTCTCAAGCTCGGTGTGGTACTGCTCGGAGAGCTTCTTGTACTCCTCTTCAATCTCTTCCTCGGTGGGGACGATCTTTTCAGCTTCGGCAATCGCTTCCATCGCAAGGCGGGTCTTGACCTGGCTCTCGGCCTGCGGGCGGAAGGTTTCCTTGAACTGCTCCTCGGTCTGACCGCTGTACTGCAGGAAGTCCTTCAGCGAGAGGCCCTGCTGGCTCATCCGCATGGCGAAGTCCTGCATCAGCTCACGGACCCGGCTTTCAATCATGCAGTCGGGCACATCGACCTTCATATTGGCAACGACCTGCTCAAGCAGCTTGTTCTCAAAATCGGCCGCGGCCTTCTCCTCGGCGGAGGCGATCATCTTGGCCTTCATATCCTTTTTGAATTCCTCGAGGGTGTCAAACTCGCTGACATCCTTGGCGAACTCGTCGTCAACCTCGGGGAGCTGGCGCTCCTTGATGCCGTTGATCTTAACCTTAAAGACAGACGCCTTTCCGGCCAGGGACTTCTCGCCATATTCCTCCGGGAAGGTAACGTTGACATCGAACTCCTCGCCGACCGAATGGCCGACAACCTGATCCTCAAATCCGGGGATGAAGCTGCCAGACCCAAGTGTCAGAGGATGATTCTCGCCCTTGCCGCCTTCAAAAGCAACACCGTCGACAAAGCCCTCGAAATTGATGTCGGCAATATCACCGAGCTTCGCGGCACGGTCGGTCACCTCGATGACGCGGGCATACTGGTCGCGCAGATGGGCAAACTGATGCTCGATCTGCTCGTCGGTCACTTCAACGGCGGCCTTGACCGCGGAAAGGCCCTTATACTCGCCGAGCTCGGGAACCGGCTTGGTGGTGACAGTCGCCTTAAAGGTAAAGCCTTCGTCATTGACTTCCAGCACCTCGACATCAGCGGAATCAACCGGCTTGATGCCCGCGGCGTCAACGGCCTCGGAATAAGCCTCGGGATAAAGGGCGTTCATCGCGTCCTCATAGAACATCCCCTTGCCGTACATTTTTTCCACCATTGCACGGGGCGCCTTTCCTTTGCGGAAGCCGGGGATGGTAATCTTCTTCATGTTCTTGGCGACAGCGGCGTCAACCGCCTTCTGAAACTTCTCACCCTTGACCTCAACGGTGAGTTCGGTGCGGTTGGTCTCCACCTGATTCGACGATACCAAAGACATTTTTATTTCCTCCTGTTTGCAACATTACATCGTGGTATTATAACACAGTTTCTTCATGAATGCCACTCAAATTTTATGAATTTACAGCTCTTTCAAACGAAATTTGAGATGGTCGGCGGAAATCAACGAAAATTCGATTCCGAGGTATTCCCCTTCGAAGGCCTGCGGGCAGGCCGCACCATGCAGATGACCATAAAAGCAGCGCTTTACACCGTATTCGCGCAGCAGGTCAATCATGCCGCCCGAAACCGAGTCGGCAAAAAGCGGAGGATAATGCAGGAAGACAACCGGCGCAAGCTCCAGCTTCCTCGCAGCCTCCAGCGAGGCGCGAAGACGCCCTTCCTCCCGGGCCGCGACAGTCCGGTCATGGAGGCATCCTTCCTCCAGCATCCACCCGCGTGTCCCGCAGAGGGCAACGCCCTCAGCCGCAACACAACTATTATGGAGAATGGTCAGGCTGGTTAAACCATTCTGATCAAAAAACTCCTCCATCTTTTTGCGGCTGTTCCACCAGTAATCATGGTTTCCCTTCATCAGAATCTTCCGGCCGGGCAGCGAGTGGAGCAGCTCAAAATCACTTTTGGCTTCCTTAAAATTCATTCCCCAGGAGATGTCCCCCGCGATCACAACGGTATCCTGCACATCAACCCGCGACCTCCAGTCGGAGGTGATGCGGCCGACGTAATCCTGCCATCCGGAAAAAATATCCATCGGCTTGTTGCAGCCGGTGGAAAGATGCAGGTCCCCAATTGCAAAAATCGCCATGGGATTCTCCTTTCAAGGATTTGGACCGACTCAAAAAATTTTACCGCGTATTCTCCCCCGTCAAATGCAAATGCTTCATCTGTGAGAGGAGGTGAACGAGATGGAAGAAGCAAGAAACTGCATTTGCTGCAACGTTCAGAACTGTGCCTATAATGACGACTGCCGCTGCACTGCCAAAAAGGTCGATGTCGGCCCGCAATACTGCGCCTGCACCGCCGGATGCAGCGACGAAACAGTTTGCGCCACCTTTCGTCCCAAGGCATAAGAAAGCTTTTTGAATAGAAGCACAGCCCGGTCCAAAACAAAAGGGTACGCCACAGAGAGAGTCTGCCGAGCCTGTGCCGGAGGTACCCGAAATGCTCTGCCTCGTGCCCTGCAATACTCCGGCCAACAGGCCTCAAAAACGCGGCAAGGCATGCTACAGGCTGCGCAGCCGGAGTGCCGAGGCACAGCAAACGCGCCGCGGGCCGGGTGACCGGAGTGCCGAAGCACGGTAAACACGCCGCGGGCCGGGTGAGAAGAGTGCCAAAGCACAGCAAACACGCCGCGTGGCCGCATGGCCGGGTGCGGCAGAGTGGGGAGATTCATTCGGACCGGTGCGAGGATACGCAGCGGCAAAGGTCGCTGCCGGGGCAGGCGCGAGCGTTGCAAAATGCATTTTTGCAACGCTCGCTTTCTTTGTTAACGGAAACCACCAACCCTGCCGATGAAAGTACCCGGTAAAAAGCTTCCGCCGCAGGTATCGGGCGAAGCGAGCTGCCGGCAGCAGGCTTGGAGATATGAAAAGCTGCCGTTAGAAGGTGAACTCACCCGTTTACGGGCTGTGGGGCATATGACCTCCGCCCGCAATTCGAAAATTTATTTCTGAGAAGCGAAGAGCTCGATCTCCCGGGGCATTTCCTCCGGAAGGAGCACTTTAGTGAAGCGAATCTTCGCCTTCTCCAAAGCGGCGATGTTTTCGGGGATCGGCGCGCCGGTTCCCTGAGAAAGCGCCTTGACCGCGGCGAATTCATCGGCGGGGCGCTCTGCTCCCAGGGCGCCGAGCACACTGCCCGCAAATTTGAAGGGTGAGGCGGTCGAAAGAATCACCGCCGGAGTCTGATCCCCCGTTTCCGCTTTATACTGATCATAAACGCCGAAGGCCACCGAGGTATGCGGATCGATCAGATAGCCGATTTCGTCAAGAGTTTTCTTAATGATGCCGCGGCAGACCTCGTCGCCGACCGTGCCGCCCCAGAAATCGGCATCGAGCCGCGCCTTCATTTCCGGGGGAATCGAGTAACGGCGGTTTTCCTTGAGTTCCTCCATCATGGCGGCAACCTGACGGTCATCCTTACCGCAAAGCTCATAGAGCAGACGCTCAAGGTTTGAGGAAATCAGGATGTCCATCGACGGGGACATCGTGGTATAAAAATTGCGGTTGGCATCGTAAACGCCGCTCTTCATAAAGTCGGCCAAAACGTCATTCTGATTCGAAGCGCAGATCAGTTTACCCACCGGCAGGCCCATCCTCTTGGCATAATAGCCCGCCAGGATGTTGCCGAAGTTTCCGGTCGGAACGACAAAGTTGACCGGGTCGCCGAGCTTGATGCATTCGCAGCCGACAAGGTCGGCATAGGCCGAAAAATAGTAGACAATCTGCGGAACCAGACGGCCCCAGTTGATCGAGTTGGCTGACGAAAGAACCGTCCCGCGCTCGGCCAGACGGGCGATCACGCCGGGATCGGTGAAGATTTTCTTCACTTCGGTCTGCGCGTTGTCAAAATTCCCCTCAATGGCGTAGACCGCAACGTTCTCCCCGCGCTGGGTCACCATCTGGAGCTGCTGCATCGGGCTGACCCCGTCGTTGGGATAAAAGACAGCAATCTTCACCCCTTCAACGCCGCAGAAGCCCTCCAGCGCGGCCTTGCCGGTATCCCCGGAGGTAGCGACCAGAATCAGGATCTGCTTGCCGTCGAGGGCACGACGGGCCGCCGAGACCATCAGATGGGGCAGCAGCTGCAGCGCCATATCCTTGAAGGCGCAGGTCGGGCCATGCCAGAGTTCAAGAACAAAGCGTCCATCCGAAAGGTCGGAAAGGGGGGCGGCCCAGTCCTCCTCAAAGACCCCGTCGGTGTAGGCGGCCGCCGCTGCCTCGGCAAGCTCGCCGGAGGTGAAATCGGTCAGGAAAAGGGAGAGCACCTGTTCGGCGCGGGCAGGATACTCCTTGTCGCAGAGTTCCTTCAGCCACGCCCGGTCGATCTGCGGAATCTCCTTCGGGACGAAAAGCCCGCCCTCCGCCGAAATGCCATGCGCGATGGCAAAGGAAGAGGAAACCGAAAGGGAGCTGTCTCTCGTGCTGGTGTACTGCATTGATGAATTCATCCTTTCGCTGGCAATCGATTAATCAGGCCGTTGGCCGGACCGATCCGGCACAGCGCCTTTTTTATCACATTATGACCTTCATGGTCCGGTCAAAGGCGCCCTCCAGGTGTTCCGCGCCCCTCACCCGGAATTCCCGGGCTTTCTCGATGACAACCTCAACCACATCGAAGCGCGGCTGAAGGGCGGTTGGAAAGCGTTGAAGATAACCCTCGGCGGCCAGAATGATCCGGCCTTGCTTCCGCCGCGAAACGGCTGCCGCCGGACGGGAAAGGGAGTCCGCCGCGCGGGTCTTTACCTCGACAAAGGCGAGAATCTCCCCTTTTTGTGCAATCAGGTCGATTTCTCCGTAGCGGGTGCGGAAATTGCGTGAGAGGATGCGATAGCCCTCCCGCTCGAGCAGCCGGGCCGCATACTCCTCGCCCAGCCTTCCCCTCTCGCTTCGGTCATTTGACATAGCCGGCATGTGTTTCCCCCTCGCCGAGCAGCGGCTCATACATCATCATCGCGTGGTTGGCGGCAAGGAACTCTTCGCCGAGCGGCTCCCCTTCGTGGGTATACACCAAACGGTAAAGCTCGTTGTGCCGGCTGTATCCGCCCCACCATTCTCCCTGCATCCGATGGCCGCGTTCGACGACCTCATAGCGAAAACGGGGCTGTGAGGAACAGCGCCACTCGCCGTGGAGGAAACGCTCTCCGACCCGGAGCCTGAGCTGAAAGATATCCTGGGTATCGTTGCGGAGCATCAGGTCACCGTGCGGATAAAAGCAGGTTGCGCCGCTGCCGAACGGCTGGGTGCGGCCCGCGTCGGGAAACACATCATAGCCGTGGCGGTGGCGCTCGGTAACGGTCAGCGGAGTGTGCAGGGTCATCCAGTAGATCAGGTTGGAGAGTTGGCAAAGCCCCCCTCCGCAGCCGGCGGTCACCTCGCCCGAGCGGAGAATCACCCCGTCAAGGTATCCCTTGGCATAGGTGGGTCTGCCGATCTGCTTCCAGTAGCTGAGCGTCTCCCCAGGGTGCAGCAGGATTCCGTCGAGCCGCCCGCAGGCGACCCGCAGGTTCTGCACCTTATTATATTGGTAAATCATCTCCACGTCGCGCAGGCGCCGGAGCAAAGGCGTCTGATGCCGGGCGTAAAGAAATGGCAGGGATTCCGTCTGGCGGAAAGCCGCGAAGCGCATTCCCGGGGAAAGCCAAAAGAGATACCTTCGAAACGAGTAATAGGCCTGTCCGCAGCAGCGGCGCAGCCGGGAACGAGAAACCGTCCTCAGGCCGTTTGGGTCGTGCATTCGTCCGCCCCCTTATCTCCTGAAAAAGCATTTTTTTCAGTGTACCACATCGGAGCGGCCGCTTCAACGCAGCAGGGCCGGCGACAGAAATTTTTATGCCCGCAGGCTTGCGGGAAGCTTTTTCAGGAAGCTGCGCCGGTGTTCCGGCGTGAGGCCGAGCCGCAGGATTGCCTCGTAATGGGCGGCAGTGCCATAGCCCTTGTGCTTTGCAAAGCCGTAGCCGGGGTACCGCGCGTCAAGCTCGCGGAGCAGGCGGTCCCGGGTGACCTTGGCAATGATCGAGGCCGCACTGATGCAGGCGGCCTTGGAATCACCCTTCACCAGCGTCGTGGTCGGCAGGCCGATCAGCGGATCGCGGTTGCCGTCCACCAGCAGGTAGTCGGGAATTTTGGAAAGTCCTTCAACTGCCCGGCGCATCGCCAGGAATGTAGCCTGCAGAATATTGATCTCGTCGATTTCCTGTGCGGAGGCAAACCCCACCGACCAGCAGACGGCCTCTCCAGTGATGATCTCATAGAGCGTCTCCCGCTTCTTTTCCGAGAGCTTTTTGGAGTCATTCAGCCCTTCGATGACCAGGCCCTCTGGCAGGATTACCGCTCCCGCGGCCACCGGTCCCACCAAAGGACCCCGGCCCGCCTCGTCCACCCCGCAGATCAGAGCCAATCCTTTGCGATGCAGCGCGCTCTCGATCTCGTAAAGCTCCGGCCCCGGCGCGCTCATCGTCTGATCTCCTCGGGAGTCTCGAGCGAAATCCGCCCGATCTTCCCGCCGCGAAACTCGTCAAGCAACGCGATGGCGGCGCGCAGGGTATCGGCGTCCCCTCCGGGAAGCAGCATCCCCCGCCTTTTTGCCACAAGGCAAAGCAGCGCGTAGCCGTCAGTGCCCTCCAGCTCGGCGGATTCAAGGCGATAACGGGATGAGAGCGCGGCCGGATACCGCGCGGCAAGCAGCAGAAGCAGCGAGCAGGCAAGGTCCTCCTGATCGAGAATCTCATCCCGGATCGCGCCGGTATATGCGAGGTGGCGCCCCACCTTCTGGTCCTCAAACTTCGGCCAGAGGACGCCGGGCATATCGAGCAGCTCCATGCCGCCCTCCAGCTTGACCCACTGACGGCCCCGGGTCACGCCGGGACGGTCCTCGACCTTGGTGCGCCGCTGTCCCGCCAGGCGGTTGATCAGCGACGATTTTCCCACGTTGGGAATCCCCACGATCATCAGGCGCAGAGGCCTGCCGGTCATCCCGCGGGCGGCATTGCGTTCGAGCCGTTCGGCGCAGAGCTCCCGCAGCTTCGGCTCGAGCTGCCGCAGCCCCTTTCCGCTGCGGCAGTCCGCTTCGAGGGCGGGCAGCCCCTTTCCGGTGAAGAAGTCCCGCCAGCGGGCGGTCACCTGCGGGTCGGCGACGTCCGATTTGTTGAGCAGAATCAGCCGGGGCTTCGAGCGGGTCAGCCCCTCGATCTCCGGATTGCGGCTCGAGCGGACGATCCGCGCGTCCCGCAGCTCGACCACCGCGTCGATCAGCGGAAGGCTTTCCCGCATCAGCCTGCGGGTTTTCGCCATATGCCCGGGGAACCATTGGATTTGTTTTCCTTGTTCAGCCAAGATGTTTCTCCTGTTCCGCGGCGGCCGTCCGGCATACCGGCCGGATGCAGCGCCGTTTTAGTGTACTGTGCCGAGAGCGTCGAATGGGAACACCCGCAGATAGGCCTTGCCGAGGACATAGCGGGTATCGACAAAGCCGATCTCGCTTGCGCGGCTGTCGTAGGAGCCGTTGCGGTTATCCCCCATGACAAAGACATGCCCCTCCGGAACGGTGAGCGGAAACTCCATGTCGTAGTGCCGGTTGGTCGGAGTGTGGGTGTAAGGCTCGTCGAGCGCCTCGCCGTTGACATAGACGGTTCCTTCCACAAAATCGATGTCCACCCGCTGCCCTTCGGTCGCAACAATCCGCTTAATAATCGGTTCGTTGTCCTCGTAGGGCTTGGTGACCACCACGATATCCCCCTGGTCGGCCGAAAAGCCCCATCGGGAAATGAAAAGCATATCTCCGTCGTGCAGGGTGTCGATCATCGAGCTCCCGCTGACCACAGAGGTCCTCGCGCCGAATGTGAACAGCAGTATCACTAAAACGACAGCCAGCACCGCGCTTTCAATCCATTCATACAGCTCGACAAAGGCGATATCCCTTTTTGGAGATTTCGGGGCCTGTGGGCCTTCCTCTCGGTTCTTTCCCTGATCCTCCAAGACAACCCCTCCTGACGTCAGTTTCTTTCTCTGTGAAAAATAGCAAAAAGGGACAATTGCTTGTCCCTTTCTCGCAGTGCCATCTGAAAATTATTTGCTGGCTTCCTTGACGCGGGCGGCCTTGCCGACGCGTTCTCTGAGGTAGTAGAGCTTGCTGCGGCGCACCTTGCCCGCGCGGATGACGGTAACCGACTCAACCACCGGCGAATGCAGCGGGAAAACTCTTTCGACGCCGACGCCGTGGGACATCCGGCGGACGGTAAAGGTCTCCTGAATGCCGCCGTGCTTCTTGGCAATCACGGTGCCCTCAAACGCCTGTACGCGGGACTTCTCACCCTCCTTGATGCGAACGCCGACACGGACCGTGTCGCCGATCGAGAAAGCAGGGGGATTCTCCTTCAGGCAGGGGGCTGCAAAATGTTTCAATGCGTCCATCGTAAATTTCCTCCTTCATTTGTTCAGACATTCATTCCCGCTTGCCAAAGAACAAACGGCAGAGGACTGTCAGCTTTTCATTCCGGCTCTTCGCCGACATGAAATCCCGCTGTAAAGGGAGCACAGCGATTTACATGCCTAAGTATGATACCACACCTTTTGTGAAACCGCAAGGGATTTTCAGAATTTTTTGCTGAAATTGCTGAATTTTTTCTCTGCGGATTCCAGCGGCAGAATCGTTTTTCCTTTATGAGCGGCGGAATATTTTAAGGGGGAGAGATACCATTCGAAGCTATTTCGGATATTTCGAATCAAAAGGCCATTATGCAACAATTTTCAAGCATATTGTTATTTTTCCGAAGGATTTTCTTTGAAAATCACAGCATTTTGATTGACATCATGTCAAATATGCGATAATCTATAATTTATAATATTATCGTTTAAAATACAGGAAAGATTCCCATTCAAGAGACTTTTTCTCAATCGGTAATCATGAAGATGACGCCGGCTCTCTCGCGACGGCCGGCCCTGTAACGGAGGAATTCATGGCAAAGATTAAATTTTTAACCGATTCCAACTGTGATATTCCTCTTCCGCTCGCGCAGGAATTGGGGATTGAAATCCTTCCTTTCACCATTACCATTGATGGCAGGGAATATCAGGAAGCCTACTCGTTTACCCCGCCGGAATATTACCGGCTGCTCGAAGCATCCTCTGATCTTCCCAAGACGGCGCAGCTTTCTCCCGCGCAATTTCTTGCCGCATTCGAACGCGCATACGCCGAAGGGTATACCGACACAATCTGCACCACCATGACCTCGGTCGGTTCCGGGACCTACCAGAACGCCCTGCTGGCCCGCAGCATGTTCGGGGAGCTGCATCCCGAGGAACGCGACCGCTTTGCCATCCATGTCATTGACTCGGCCAACTATTCCATTTCTTACGGATATGGGGTGATTCTCGGCGCAAGGGTTGCTCTCAGCGGCGGTGATCTTACCGCGGTCCTTTCCGAGATGAACGGCTGGTTCCGCAGACTCGAAACATATTTTACCGTCTTTAACCTCAAATACATCCGAAAGTCGGGGCGTATCGGCCCCGCCACCCATGTCATCGGCGAAATGATGGGAATCAAGCCGGTCCTCAGCAATCTGAACGGAACCTTTAAGACAGAAAAGATGGCCCGCGGAAAGGCGCTTGCCATTCAGGGCGTGGCCGATTTCTTTGCCCGCCGCAGAAGAGATGGGACGGACTACGTCATCCTGCGCGGGGTGAGCGATGCCGAAGCCAAGCGTCTTGCGGCTCTTGCCACTGAAATCTGCGGATATCCTCCGGTCGGCATCTTCTATGCCGGGCCGAGCATCTCAACCAATACCGGCATCGAGATCACCGGAATCGGCTTCTGCGCCAAGGGTATTTGAAATGCGGATCGTTGTGGCCGGCTGCGCCGCCTTTTTGCTGCTGTATCTCTTCGATTGCCTCAAGCTGGCGGGATATGCGCGATTTGCAGGACCCTTTTTCTTTTGCGGCTTCTCCGCTCTGCTCGGCTGTTCCCTGATGGCCGCCTTTCGCGGAGAGGCTGCTTTTGTCCTCCCGTTTCTGCTGAGGATCTTCTGTCTGGCGCTGACCCTGCTTTGTTTTCTTCTTCTGCTGTCCGCCCTCTTTTTTGTACTTCCCTTCGGGCGCGTCTATCTGAAGCCGGAACGAAACGCGGTGATCGACACCGGGCTGTATGCCCTTTGCCGGCATCCCGGCGTCCTCTTTTTCTTTCTGATGTACGGGTTTCTGTGGCTCTTTACGGGCCGGATGACCGTCCTGTGGGCCTGTCTGGCATGGACCGCGATGGACGTTCTGCATGTCTGGGTTCAGGACCGTTTTTTCTTTCCGCGCAGCATCGACGGATACCGTGAATACCAAAACGCCACTCCTTTTTTGATTCCCGATGCCCGGTCGGCCGGCCGCTGTCTTGCCGACCTGCGGCGTGAGCGGAGGAGCAGATAATATGCAGCCGATGAATCTGGATCAAAAACTTCATCAGAAAATGTATCGGGAAATCTGGCAGCAGTACTGCGGCTTTCTCGATCTTTCGCTGTCCGAATATATGGCGATGCAGGAGCGGCTGATGCTCGAGCAGATCACGCTTTATGCCAAATGCCCGCTCGGCAGAAAGATCATGGGCGGGGCAGCGCCGCGAACGCTGGATGAATTCCGCGCCGCCGTACCGCTCACCACTTACGGCGACTACGCCGATATCCTGCTGGAAAAGCGTGAGGAGCTTCTTCCCGCCAAGCCGGTGATCTGGATCGAAACCACATGGGAAGGCGGCCATCACCCGATCAAAACCGCACCTTATACCCAGAGCATGATCGACCATCACCGCGGATCGATTATTTCGACCATGCTGCTTGCAACCAGCGACCGCAAGGGGCGCTTTTCGCTGCGCAGCCGCGACAGCTTCCTCTTCGGGATGGCGCCTCTCCCCTACTTCACCGGCATCATCCCCTACGCCATCGAGGGCGAGCTCTCCCTCCGCTTTATGCCGGAGGTAAACACCGCGCAGAAGATGAGCTTCGGTGAACGAAACAAGACCGGTTTCAAGCTCGGCCTGCTCAACGACATTGACATCTTTTTCGGAATGAGCGGAGTCGTCGCACGGATGAGCGAAATGTTCCCCGACATGGTCGGCGGAAAGGAAAAAAAATCTTCCGCCCTGCAAATGCTGAAGAAAGCAAAGCCTCACATGCTTTACCGCCTGATAAGGGCGCGCGCAAAGGTCAATGCGGAGGGCGGAGAGATCTATCCCAAAGACCTCTGGCATCCCAAGGCCCTGATGTGCGGCGGGACTGATTCCACCTGCTTTAAGAAAAAAATTGAATATTACTGGGGTGTGCGCCCGCTCGAAATTTTCGGCGGTACCGAGCCGACCTGCATTGCAACCGAAACTTGGTCGAAGGACGGTATGGTATTCTTCCCGGACGTCTGCTTCTACGAGTTTATCCCCGAGCGTGAAATGCTCAAGAACCTCGAGAACCCTGACTTTAAGCCCCGCACCTTCCTGATGGATGAGCTGGTCGCAGGTGAAAAATATGAACTGGTGATCTCCAACTTCAAGGGCGGCGCCTTTATGCGCTACCGGGTGGGAGACGTGTTTCGCTGCAAGCGCATCATCAACGAAGCGGACGGCATCCGGTTCCCGCAGTTCGAGTACGTCGATCGGATTCCCACCGTCATCGATATCGCGGGCTTTACCCGGATTACCGAGAATACCATCCGCAAGGCCATCACAGTTTCAGGGGTGCAGATTCACGACTGGTTTGCCGCAAAGCGCTATGACAGCGATTCCCGACCGTATATGCAGCTCTATGTCGAGATGAGCGAAGCGGCAATCCTCACCGGGGTTGTCGCCGCGGACGTGATCCGTGACCATCTCAGCGCCTATTTCAAGTATATCGACGTCGATTACAGCGATCTGAAAAAGATGCTGGGAATCGATCCGCTCGTCGTTACCGTCATCGAAACCGGCACCATCGAACGCTACGAGGAAAGCCACCGGCGCAGAATCCGAAGAATGAATCCCCCTCACTACGACGTTGTCGAAATTGAAAAGCTTGCCCGGCTGCGGTAGCTGCTGCAACATCTGACGAAAGGAGGCGGACGTGACTTGCTCTACAATCTGATTTTCTGGGGCGTGCCGGCGGCCGCCCTTTCCGTCTATCTCCTGCTGATTCTTTTCTTCGCAATCAGCAAAAAGGACCGCTACACCGCAGCGTTCCAGCCCTTTCTCTACGACATGGCGCTTTGGACCGCCTCCTCCCTGCTGATGAAGCTCGGGGTTCCCCCCGGCGTGCTCTTTTGGAACCGCATGATGATGGTGGGAATCTGCTGCGCCCCTTTCTTCTTCTACCTTTTCTTTTCCATTTTTACAGGGCTGGTCAGGATCAGACGGCTTGCCCTCTGGGCGCTCGGTACCTTAGCGGCGGTTTTTCTCAACTTCATGGGGCAGGTCGTGACCAGCGCCAGCACAGTTACCAGCTGGTCCACCTGGCAGGGGAAACCGATTGCGCAGATCCACTTTGTTTATACTCTCGGTCCCGCCGCCGTCCCTACTTATGTTTTGATGTTCCTGATGGTGCTCAGCATCATTCTTGGAATTCAGCGCAGTGTCCACAGCCATAAAGTGAGCCGGAAAATGATCCGCCCAATTCTGATCGGCGTGGTGCTGTTGTTCTGCGGCTTACTTTCCAACCTTCATCCGGCGCTGGGGCAATACCCCATCGACATCCTGATGTGCTTCATCACCGGACTGCTTTTCCTCTATGCCATCTACCGCAACCGCATGTTCGAAATGAAGTTCATGCTGACGCGCGGCTTCGTGTTTTCCTGCATGACCGCGGTTCTTCTGGTGTTCTATGCTTCCACCGTGCTGGGACTCCTGAAAATTCTTCCGATCAGTGAGAAAACGCAGCAGCTGGTCACTGTGCTGATTGCGTTCGGCGTGGCGCTGCTGGCACAGCCGCTGCTGGCCCTCGCCCAGAGGCTGGCCGATCTCATCTGCTATAAATCGGAATACAATCAGCGCAATGCCCTGAAAAATTTTGCCATCAATATTTCAAACAACCTCTCGCTGACCGAAATTTCCAACGAATTTGTAGACGCTGTCAGCCAGGCAATGAATCCCCGGCATACCACCCTGATGCTTCTCGACCGCGAAAGCAACAGCTATATCACCTTCCAGTCGATGCAGAAGCTCAATCCCATGAAGTACGTCCTTCGCGCCGACAATCCCCTTGTGCGCTGGCTCGACCAGCAGAACCGCTGCCTGACCCGGGAGGAAATCTCCTCCCGAATCGAATTCCGGGCCATGTGGGACAGCGAGCTTTCCGAGTTCAATGCGATGAACGCGGAAGTGCTGGTTCCGATGAAGTGCCGCGACAGCCTGATCGGAATCATCATGCTGACCGCCCGGCGCAACGAAGCGGCTTATACCCTTGATGATCTCGAACTGCTCCGCTTCTTCGGTGCCTCCACCGCGGTTGCGATGAGCAATGCCCTGCTTTATGCAAAGGCACAGGAAAACGCCTGTACCGACGATATGACCGGTATCCGCAACCGCCGTTATTTCTATCAGTATCTCCGCGAGCAGTTTGAGATCTGCGCACAGAGCTCCCGCCCTCTTTCGCTGATGATTCTCGACCTCGACCGCTTCAAGCTCTATAATGAGCTCTACGGCTTTTCGGAAGGGGACCGCGCGATCTGCAAAACCGCGGAGCTGATCCGCCGCTGTGTTGACCGCCGCGGCATCGCCGCCCGTTACAGCGGCGAACAGTTTGCCGTTGTACTCCCCGGATATGATACTCCCGGTGCGCTTGAGATAGCGGAGACAATCCGCCGGAAGATCGAGCAGGAATTCTTTAATGAGGAGAGCGCCACCAAGCAATTTTTGACCATCAGCGCGGGGCTTTGCACCTACCCGATCTGCGCGGCCGATACCGATGAACTGGTTCAGCGCTGCAACCTTGCACTGAGCAGTGCGAAGCGAAAGGGAAAGAACGTCTCGGTGGCCTATACCACACTGCAGCAGGATTCTCCGGACAATCCCTCCCGCTACGATGACGACACCGAATCGCTGCAAACCACCGTCTATGCCCTGACTGCCGCGATCGACGCCAAGGATCATTACACCTTTACCCATTCGCTCAACGTGGCTAAGTATGCTTCGGCGCTGGCCAAGGAGCTGGGGCTTGACGCCATCCATCAGAAGATGGTGTATGAAGCGGGACTGCTGCACGACGTTGGAAAGATCGGCATCCCCGAGGACATCCTGACCAAGACTTCCCGCCTGACCAACGAGGAGTACAGCATCATCAAAAAACACGTTGACATCTCCATCAATATTATCAAGCATCTGCCCTCAATGACTCAGGTAATTCCGGCCATCGTCGGCCATCACGAACGGTGGGACGGCAGGGGTTATCCGCGTGGAATCGCCGGAGAAAGAATTCCCATCGAGGCAAGGTGCCTGAGCATCGCGGATACTTTTGACGCCATCACTTCGGCGCGCCCCTATAAACGCCCCTGTGACATCGAATTCGCCCTGACCGAATTGGAACGCTGTGCCGGTACGCAGCTTGACCCGGCTGCTGCCCCCCTCTTTGTCCAAATGATTCGGGAAGGACGTCTTCAGGTCACCCCAACGCTTCACCTTTGATGCGGCACTTAATTAAGAGATGCGGCCCCTCTCTTTGCCCAAATGGTTCATGAGGGACGTTTTCGGGTTACCCCGACGCTTCACCTTTGTACGGCGCTTAATTAAAGAGATGCGGCCCCTCTCTTTGCCCAAATGGTTCATGAGGGACGTTTTCGGGTTACCCCCGACGCTTCACCTTTGTACGGCGCTTAATTAAAGAGATACGGCCCCTCTTCTTAGCCAAATGGTTCATGAGGGACGTTTTCGGGTTACCCCGACGCTTCACCTTT
>Ga0129314_1000703_pt1 | contig 31562 bp, 31 predicted proteins | sample O1111metagenome_FD_94431 | JGI IMG/M metagenome (GOLD analysis project Ga0129314, IMG submission 94431) | Orangutan individual fecal microbial communities from fecal samples from Wisconsin, USA - O1111 metagenome | ecosystem: Host-associated > Mammals > Digestive system > Large intestine > Fecal... | reverse complement strand
CTATGATGAGGAGAGCGTCGACCAGGGCGTGCATCTGTCGGTCTGGGAGCCGGAGGGAAATGTGTCGCTCCGGATGGCGCCGGACCATGGGCCGGAGCTGACGGCCCAGGAGATCTACCGGCTGGTGAACCCTGCCGTGGTGACCATCCAGGTCCAGCTGGACAAGGGCTCCGCCATCGGCACCGGCGTCATCTTCACCTCCGACGGCTATCTCCTCACCAACTACCACGTGGTGGAGGGGAGCAATAGCTGCAAGGTGATCCTGGCGGACAACATGGTCTATGCCGGATCCTACGTGGCCGGAGACCGGGACAATGACCTGGCGGTGCTGAAGATCGACGGACAGGACCTGCCCGCAGCGGAGATCGGCAGCTCGGATGCCCTGATCGTGGGAGACAAGGTCTACGCCATCGGCAACCCCCTGGGCGTGGAGCTGCGGGGCACGTTCACGGACGGCATCGTCTCCGCCATCAGCCGCAGCGTCAGCGTGGACGGCCGGACCATGAATCTGGTGCAGACCAACGCCGCCCTGAATTCCGGCAACTCCGGCGGCCCGCTGATCAACTGTTACGGCCAGGTGGTGGGCATCAACACCATCAAGATGAGCTCCTCCTTCTCCAGTGTAGAGGGACTGGGCTTCGCCATTCCCTCCGCCTCCATGTGCGACATTGTCAACGATCTGCTGGCCTTCGGCGAGGCGAGACGGGAGCCCCAGATCGGTGTCAGCGTCAGCCAGCTGGGCGACATCCTGCCTGACGGCACGGTGGGCATTGAGGTGGTCAGTGTGATGGAGGGCACCGCGGCGGACCGGGCCGGCGTCCAGGTGGGGGACTATATCGTCTCCGCCAACGGCGAGTCCGTCAAGACCAGCCAGGACCTGCTGCGGATCCGCCGGGGGCTGAACATCGGCGACCAGCTGGAGCTGACCATCTGGCGGGAGGACGCATATCTCACCGTGGTTCTGGATCTGCTGGAGACCATATCGTAATAGCAAAACTGACCTGTCCCACGGACAGGTCAGTTTTCTCGCTTCGGCCACAGCAGCAGCACACCGGACAGCAGCAGATACACACCGAAGGGCTTCCGCAGCACATCCACATCCAGACTGGTGGCGGCCCAGGCACCCAGCAGGGCGGCGATGACCGCCGCCGGGACAGCGGCTTTTAGCGTGGGCTTGTGAAGATAGCCATTTTTCCAGTGGCACAGCAGTGCGGAGGCGGCGGTGGGCAGAAAAAACAGCAGGTTGATGCCCTGAGCCGTCCGCTGGTCCACGTTCAGAAACAGGGTCATCACCAGCAGAAGCAGCGTTCCGCCGCCCACGCCCCAGGCGGAGATGGTGCCCGCCGCCAGTCCGCAGAGAAAGGATAGCAGCCAGCTCACAGCAGATACTTCACCCCCGCGTAAAAGAGGAAGCCGGCAAAGACCCACTTCAGCACTTTGGTGGAGACCTTTCCGTACAGTTTTCCCCCCAGCCATCCCCCGGCCAGTCCGCCCAGAAGATAGGGCAGGGCCTCTGTCAGCGACAGCTTCGCCCGCAGGAAATAGACGGCGGCGGAGACTGCGCACACCGGAAAGATGACGCCCACGCAGGTGGCAAACAGCTGGCGGCGGTCCAGTGCCTTCTCACGGCTCATCAGCGGCAGAAAGACCATGCCGCCCCCGCCACCGAACAGGCCGTTGGCCAGCCCCGCCGCCGCACCGGCGATCCGTGCCCGCCAGGGTGATGTCATAAAAGGCCCCCTCTCTGGAATATGTAAATCGGGCGCCCCGACAGCCGGAAGAGCAGACGGAGGGGCGGCTCCCTCGCCGAGAGGGCAGCCGCCGCAGGCGGCGGAAAGCAACGGAGCCACGCCCCTCCTGTGCAGCCGTTACTTCAGCTTAAAGCTCTCGCAGTCGGTGCACTGGACCTGCGTGGGATTGGTCTCGTGGGTGCCCACGGTGATGCTGTTCAGGCCGCAGTAATCGGTGTCCTGGCAGTGGTTGGCGCAGCTGGTGACGGTGCATTTGATGCTCTGGTTGGGGGTGCAGGTGCAGCCGCCATTGGTCTTATCGATGGCCATGATTCAATTCCTCCTGACGATGAAATGTTGGCTTTCGCCGCACTCTATTGTGCGCTGCCGTCTGAAAAATATGTACCCGCCCTTTTCAACGAAAAATTTCCAAAACCGACAGAAGGACAGCTCCGGTCCCGCGCAAAAAAAAGACACCCCGCTCCCAAGGAGCGGGGTGTCTTCACAACAGCGGAGACTGGCAAAACTCTGCCGTTTGACACAGAGGAGACTGCTTACTTCGCAGCAGCCTTCTTGCGCTGATTGCCGATGGTAGCAATGCCCTCAATGGCCAGAATGACAGCCAGGACCACCAGCAGAACGCCCAGGATGACCTGCGCATAAGCGCCCCAGTCAGCACCGCCGGCAGTGATCTTACCGGCCTGCTGGATGGTGTTGATGATCAGAGAGGCGATGGTGACGCACAGCATGAAGGCCATGGGGATGAGGAACATCTTGTTGTTCTTGCCGATGTTGCCCAGCCAGGTAGCCACAGCCAGCAGGCCCAGAGCAGCCAGCAGCTGGTTGGCGGAGCCGAACAGCGCCCAGATCTTGGCATAGCCGTGCATGCCGAGGGCGATACCCAGGACCACGGTGATGAGAGTGGCAACCAGGGGATTGGTCAGGACCTTCTTGTAGCCGGTGACGTTCTCGGGAGTCTCACCCTTGGAGCCGTCCAGCCAGAACTCCTGGAACATGAAACGGGCCAGACGGGTGGCGGTATCCAGAGAGGTCAGGCAGAAAGCGGAGTAGGTCAGGACCAGCAGAGTGTACAGAATGTCATAGGTGGCGCCGCGGCTGGGATCGATCATGCCGGCGATGCCGCCGCCGAAGATGGCGGTAGCGCCCTTCAGAGCGGAATCGGGGTTGGCAGCGTTCCAGCTGTAAGCATAAGCAACAGCGCACAGGGTCAGGATGGCCAGGACGCACTCCAGCAGCATGCCGCCGTAAGCGATGGGACGGGCATCCTTTTCCTTATCCAGCTGCTTGGCAGTGGTGCCGGAGGACACCAGAGAGTGGAAGCCGGAGCAGGCGCCGCAGGCGATGGTGGTGAACAGCACGGGGAACACGGGGGAAGTGGACTCAGCGGACTGGATCACGGGCAGGCTGTCCATGGAGGGATGGGCCATAAACACGGCCACCACAGCCAGAGCCAGCATGGCGTACAGCAGGAAGGAGGACAGATAGTCACGGGGCTGCAGCAGGATCCACACGGGAGTGACGGAAGCGATGACGATGTACAGACCAACGATGTACATCCAGGTGCTGGAGGACAGATAGATGGGATGGAAGTTCATGCCGATGGCGATGATGGCCACGATGGCGACGACACCCACCACGGAGGCGACGCTCATGGGAGCGTTGCGGCGATAGACGCAGAAGCCGAAGACGATGGCAATCAGAATGAACAGGATGGACACCATGGCAACGCGGGCCTGGCTGGTGGAAGCGGCAACATCCAGAGCGCCGTCCACATAGGTGGCACCGAAGGTGCCGGCCACGATGGAGGCGAAGGCGGCCACGACCAGGATCAGGGTCAGGTAAGCGAAGATGATGAACAGACGCTTGGCGCGCTTGCTCATGTTGGCGGAGATGATCTCGCCGATGGAGCGGCCGCCGTGACGGACGGAGGCGAACAGGGCGCCGAAGTCATGGACGCCGCCGACGAAGATGCCGCCGATGACGATCCACAGCATGCAGGCCAGCCAGCCGAAGCCCAGACCAGCAGCGCTGATGGGGCCGGTGATGGGGCCGGCGCCGGCGATGGAGGAGAAGTGGTGGCCCATCAGGACGGGGGCCGGAGCGGGAACATAGTCGATACCATCTTCCATGGTATGAGCGGGGGTAGCTTCGTTGGTTTCACCGACGCCCCACTGCTTGCACAGCCAGCGGCCATAGAAAATGTAACCGCAGGCCAGCAGCGCAACGCCAATGATGAGCAGTACTAAGCCATTCATTAGATATACTCTCCCTTCTTATTTTTCCCCGGAGGGGAAGTTCCTCTCCAGGAGCTTGCGCGCTTCCTTGCCGGCTGGATTGGAAAGGAAGCTGTTTGTCGAGATTTCCATTGCTGCTATGTGATACTCCATCCAGCCATGGAGTGCCAGCCGAAAGTATTTGCGGAAGCGGGTCTTTTTGATGAGGGCCTTTGCCTCCGGATCGATGGTGTCCGCCAGGATCACCAGTGTGACAAAGGAGGACATGTGCTCCTTATGGGGCTTGACGTTGCTCATGCCCGCCTTCATGGACAGATAGATCTGCTTCTGCGCTTCCTGCGCGTCCAGATGCTCTGTCAGATAGAAATAGACGTATTCGTGATTCTCCACGGCGCTGAGCACATGCTTCTTGCTGAGAAGATAGTTCTCATCCCGGAGAAAGAAGAAAGCCGTGGCGGGAAAAGAACCGCCGTCCACCGTTACTTCCCGTGCGATGTCGTAATGATGGGAATATGCGTTCAGCAGCTTGTCCAGCCGCTCCTGCATGGTCATATCCATAAATCAGTTCCCTGCCTGCCCTTCCTTCGGAGACATCTGCTTTTTATAAAAACACCACAAAAATCTGGGCGTTCACATTTCGTTATTATACACGCTTTCGACGAATTTGTTAAGGGGGTCTTTCCAAATTTGTGTACAATTTGTGAATAAGCCAAAAATAATTGTTTATTTCAGCAACGAAATCGTATAACTCAAACAAATGATTCCGTTGAAATGCTAAAAAAATTTTTAAGTTTTTTGTGTTTTCTAACCAAAGACATCACTGGTGAATAGCAGACAACGCGTGACGATGTCCGACAGGATATGACGAGGCCCCCGCGCGGATGGGTCCGGCGGGGGCTGAAAAGGGCGCATTTCCGCTTTGAATGCGATTTTTGGATGTAAAAGGGGAGACGGACGCCGGAAGGCTCAATCCAGAGTCTGGATGAGATGCTTCATATGGATGCTCATGGCGTAGCTGGCGCCGTCGCTGTCCCGGGCCAGCAGGAACTCCAGGATCAGCCGGTTATCCTGCAGGGCGATGTCCTGCATCATCTTCCGGCTCTGGGAGATCTGCATGATCTCGTTGACGGCGCTGTTGATGATGGGATACAGCCGCCGCATGTACTCATTGTGGGACGCCTTGATGAGCGCCAGGTGGAACTCCTGGTCCGCCAAAGCCCAGTCTCCTCCCTGAGCTGCGGTGGTCTCCACCCGCAGGGCCTTCTTCCGGATGATCTCCAGCTCCTCGTCGCTGGCCCGGCGGCAGGCCAGCGCCACGGTGGCCGGCTCAAAAATCAGCCGCATCTCAAACAGGTCCTTGGCCCGGACCCGGGAGTGCATGGTCTGCAGCACCGACAGATCCACCGCCTCCTCCGGCAGGTCCGGGGAGACAAAGGTGCCCTTGCCCCGGCGGATCTCCAGAACGCCCTGGGCCACCAAAAAGGAGATGGCCTCCCGCAGGGTGGTGCGGCTAACATTCAGCGCCAGGGACAGCTCATTCTCATTGGGCAGCTTGCTGCCGGGAGGATAGATCTTCTCCTCCGCGATCATCTCATACAGGCGGTCTGCCGTCCGCTCCGACAGCTTGATTTTCTTCGTTTCGCTCATTGTGATATCCCTCCGTATTCCGCGCGTCGCACGCAATTCCCTTCGTCATTTTAAATATAAACGATTTTGTCAAAAAGTACAAGATGTCAATTGACATATTACTTCGATTACTATACAATGACATCATACAACATATAAATTAGTAATACAATATAATTTTCCGAAAACGGACAGAAAGGGGGACAACGGGTATGAGGCTCCGCGGAGCGCAGATCACACTCCACCGTCTGCTGATCATCACCGGACACTACGGCACAGGAAAGACGGAATTTTCCGTAAATCTGGCGCTTGATCTGGCGGAAGCCGGGGAGAAGGTCCGCCTGGCGGACCTAGACATCGTGAACCCCTATTTCCGGTCCCGTGAACGGAAGCGGGAACTGACAGCCGCCGGCGTACAGGTCATTACCTCCTCCCAGGCGTGTTCCGACGCGGACGTCCCCGCCCTTCCGGCGGAGCTGCTGACGGTCTTTCAGGACCAGACCTGCCGGGGCGTGCTGGACATCGGCGGCGACCCGGACGGCGCCCGGGTGCTGGCCCGGTTCCAGCCCCAGATCCTCCGGGAGGACTATCAGATGATCTTCGTCTCCAACGCCAACCGGCCGGAGGTCCGGACGCCGGAGCGGGCCCTTGCCTGCCTCCGGGACATCGAGGCTGTCACGGGCCTGCGGTGCGGCGGCATCGTCAACAACACCCACCTATGCGGGGAGACCACGCCGGAGGAGGTCCGCAAGGGAGCCCGTCTGGCGGAGGAGCTGTCCCGGGAGACGAGGCTGCCCGTCCTGTGCCATGTGGCGGAGGAGGGCGTGGCCGCCCAGCTGGACGGCTGGGACGCGCCGGTGTATCCCATTACCATCCGAATGAAAAAGCCGTGGGAAGTGCTCCCCACCGGCAAAAGGGAAGGAGGACCTCAGGTATGACTGCAAAAATTACCTTTGATTCCGACCGCTGTAAGGGGTGCGAACTCTGCACTGCCGTCTGTCCGAAGCACATCGTGGCCATCGACCAGGACGCCATCAACCACAAGGGCTATCACCCCGCCCACGTCACCGATATCACCCAGTGCGTCGCCTGCGCCAGCTGCGCGAAGATCTGTCCCGACTCCGTCATCACCGTGGAGAGATTCTGAAAGGAGGATGTGTATCCGTGGAGAAAGAACTTTGGAAAGGAAATGAAGCCATCGCGGAGGCCGCCATCCGGGCGGGCTGCGACGCCTATTTCGGCTATCCCATTACCCCCCAGAGCGAGGTGCCGGAGTACATGTCCCTGCACATGGCGGAACATGGCAGGATCTTCGTCCAGTCCGAGTCGGAGTTGGCCGCCATCAACATGGTGTACGGCGCCGCGGGCTCCGGTATGCGGGCCATGACCTCCTCGTCTTCCCCAGGCATCAGCCTGAAGCAGGAAGGCATCACCTACCTGGCCGGCGCGGAGCTGCCAGCGGTCATCGTCAACTGCATGCGGGGCGGACCGGGCCTGGGTACCATCCAGCCCGGCCAGGGCGACTACTATCAGGCCACCCGGGGCGGCGGCAACGGCGACTACCGCACGGTGGTGCTGGCGCCCTCCAACGTCCAGGAGGCGGTGGACTTCGTTCAGGAGGCCTTCGACATCGCCGACCAGTACCGCAACCCGGTGGTGGTCCTGGCGGACGGCCTCATCGGCCAGATGATGGAGCCCATCGTCTGGCATGAGGTGCCCAAGCGGGACCTGCCGCCCAAGGACTGGGCCGCCTCCGGCCGCCATGGCCGGGACCACACCAATATCATCAACTCCCTGTACATCGACCCGGATGAATGCGACCATCACAACGTGCATCTGGAGGAGAAGTATCAGGCAATGAAGAAAAACGAGGTCCGCTGGGAGGAGCGGGACTGCGAGGACGCCGAACTGGTCATCACCGCCTACGGCACCCCCGCCCGCATCGCCCTCACCGCGCTGGAGCTGCTGCGGGAGGAGGGGATCAAAGCTGGACTGTTCCGTCCCATCACCCTGTGGCCCTTCCCGGAGAAGGCACTGCATGATCTGGCGGGAGAGGACCACGTGAAGGTCATCCTGGATGTGGAGCTCAGCTCCTCCGGTCAGATGCTGGACGACGTCCGTCTGGCCGTGGAGGGACAGAAGCCCATCCGCTTCATCGGCCGCGCCGGCGGCGCCATCCCCAGCGTGGAGGAGATCGTGGAAGCCGCCAAGGCGGCGCTGAAGGAGGCGTGAACCTATGGCCATCGTATATCAGAAGTCCAAGGGACTGACGGATAAGGAGCTGCACTACTGCCCCGGCTGCAATCACGGCATCATTCACAAGCTGGTGGCAGAGGTCATGGAGGAGCTGGGCATCATCGACGAGACCATCGGCGTCTGCCCCGTGGGCTGCTCCGTGTTCGCCTACAACTACTTCGCCTGCGATATGCTGGAGGCCGCCCACGGCCGTGCTCCGGCGGTGGCCACCGGCATCAAGCGGACCCATCCCAACACGCCGGTGTTCACCTATCAGGGCGACGGCGACCTGGCTTCCATCGGCGCCGGCGAGATTGTCCACGCCGCCATGCGGGGTGAGAAGTTTACCACCATTTTTGTCAACAACGCCATCTACGGCATGACCGGCGGCCAGATGGCTCCCACCACCCTGATCGGTCAGCGGACCACCACGTCCCCCCTGGGCCGTACCCGGGAGCAGGCGGGCATGCCCATCCGGGTGGCGGAGATGCTGTCCACTCTGGACGGCTGCGTCTACGCCGAACGGGTCTGCGTCACCGACATCCCCCATCTGAACAAGGCAAAGGCCGCCATCAAGAAGGCGTTTCAGAAGCAGCTGGCGGGAGAGGGCTTCACCTTTGTGGAGGTGCTGTCTACCTGTCCCACCAACTGGGGCATGACCCCGCTGAAGGCCCGCCAGTGGCTGCTGGACAACATGGTGCCCTACTATCCGCTGGGCGTCATCAAGGACGTCGGTGCGGAGGAAGCTGCGGAGGTGAAATAAGATGAAAAAGGAGATCATCATTTCCGGCTTCGGCGGACAGGGCGTCATGGCCATCGGCAAGAATCTGGTGGAGGCGGGCATGGCCGAGGGCCTGGAGGTCACCTGGGCGCCGTCCTACGGCCCCGAGATGCGGGGCGGCACCGCCAACTGCCACGTGGTGCTGTCCACAAAGCCCGTGGGCTCTCCGCTGTTCACCTATCCCACGGAGCTCATCGCCATGAACGCACCCTCCCTGGAGAAGTTCGTCCCTATGGTGAAGTCCGGCGGACTGGTGTTCGTCAACAGCTCCGTGGTGAAGGACCGGGTGGAGCGGCCTGACCTGAAGGTGGAATACGTCCCCTGCGCGGAGATCGCCTATGAGATCGGCAACCCCAAGGTGGGCAACATGGTGATGCTGGGCGCCTATATCGGCGCCACCGGCGCGCTGAAGCCGGAGACCGTCCGGGCCATGATCGAGCACATGTTCACCGGACCCAAGGCAAAACTGGTGCCCCTGAACATGAAGGCGCTGGAAGCGGGTATCGCCTGCGCCCAATAGACACGGATGAAAAGACCGCGCCGGGCCGGACTGGAAGAGCTTCCGGCCCGGCGGCGTCTGCGCGTTTGGAACGGCGATTTTCGGGCAAAAATCCCCAAATTTTCGCCGCACCGCAAAAAAACAGTTGACTTTGCCGGCTTGCGGGCGTATAAAAGGGGTATATCGTTGATGCAATGAACGGGACATGTCCCGGAAGGGTCCGCCCTCTCAGAGAGCTGCCGTCACGGTGCGAGGCAGCAGAGCGGCTTCTGTGGGATCTCACCCGTGAGCAGTCCGCCCAACGGGAACCATGTTCCCCAGTAGACCGGATCGGGCGCCTCCCGATACAGAGGCATTCGAGCGGCCGCGCCGGCGCGGCAACGAGAGTGGTACCACGGAAGTTCAGCTTTCGCCTCTCCTGGAGAACAGGATATGGCGGGAGCTTTTTTTGTGGGACGAAGAGAGAAATTCATCATTATATTTTAAAGGAGAGCGTATTCACATGTTGGACATCAAAATCACCAAGACCACCGCGCCGAAGACGAAGCCCGCCGACGAGAGCAAGCTGGGATTCGGCAAGATCTTCAGCGATCATATGTTCCTGATGGACTATGACAAGGGACAGGGCTGGCACGACGCCCGCATCGTCCCCTATGCCCCCTTTGCTCTGGATCCCGCCTGCGTGGTGTTCCACTATGCGCAGGAGATCTTTGAGGGCATGAAGGCCTACCGCACCGCGGACAACAAGATCCAGCTGTTCCGTCCGGAGTGCAATGCCCAGCGTATGCAGGACTCCTCTGACCGTCTGTGTATCCCCCAGATCCCCGTGGAGGACTACATTCAGGCCGTGAAGGCCCTGGTGGAAGTGGAGAAGGACTGGGTGCCCCACTCTGACGGCGCCTCCCTGTACATCCGTCCCTTCGTGTTCGCCACCGACGTGGGTCTGGGCGTCCACGCCAGCAAGAAGTACACCTTCTGCATCATCTGCGCTCCCTCCGGCGCCTACTATGCCGAGGGCATCAACCCCGTGAAGATCTATGTCGAGGATGAGTACATCCGCGCCGCTCCTGGCCTGACTGGCTTCACCAAGTGCGGCGGCAACTACGCTGCCTCCATCAAGGCTGGCGAGATGGCCGAGGAGCAGGGCTTCGCCCAGGTTCTGTGGCTGGACGGCGTGGAGAAGAAGTACGTCGAGGAAGTCGGCAGCATGAACATCATGTTCAAGATCGACGGCAAGATCTACACCGCCGCCTGCAACGGCACCGTGCTGCCCGGCGTCACTCGCCGCAGCTGCATTGAGCTGCTGCGTGACTGGGGCTATGAGGTCATCGAGGGCAAGCTGGCCATCGAGGACGTCATGAAGGCCGGCCACGAGGGCAAGCTGGAAGAGGTCTTCGGCACCGGCACCGCCGCTGTTGTCTCTCCCGTCAAGGAGCTGGACTGGAAGGGCGACAAGGTCTTCATCTCCGAGGGCAAGATCGGCCCCGTCACCCAGAAGCTGTACGATACCATGACCGGCATGCAGTGGGGCAAGCTGCCCGACACCAAGGGCTGGATCGTTCCCGTCTGCGAGGGCTGAGCGTAAAACCGGATACCGAATACAGAGGACCCGCCGCGTTTCGCGGCGGGTCTTTTTTATATCGCGTCTCGGTTTTGCCTGTTCTCCCGCTCCCGCCGCAGCAGGGCGATGATGCGGGCCACGCTGCTCACTAGGGAGCAGCCCACGGCGATGGCTCCGGCGGAAGCCGCCGTCTCCATGCCCCGCTGGACGAACAAGGGCATATCCCCGTTGATGAGAGCCTCCAGGGTGTAGTAGATGCCGCCGCCGGGCACCATGGGGATGATGCCGATGATCAGGAAGATGGTGGCGGGGGTTTTCAGGATGCGGGCGAAGATCTCCGACAGCACCGCCACCACCACGGTGGCGGTCAGGAAGCGGGCCACGCTGCCCCAATTGTCCGGAAGAAGATACACCAGCCAGCCCATCGCCCCGGTGAAGCTGGCGGCCAGGATGAACCGCCACCGCCGCAGCTCGAACACAAAGCAGAAGGTCAGACAGGCCAGAAATGCCCAGAGACAGGGCAGAAAGGTTTTCAGCACAGCGCGTTCCCTCCCTTCATGCCAGGCCGGCGGCCGCCGGAAGGGCGAACCGCACAGCGGTAATCGCCAGCGCCACGCCCACGGCGATGCCAAAGCCTACGATCAGCACTTCCGCCAGACGGGTGACTGCCGTCAGGAAGTCGCCCGCCAGAACGTCCCGGATGACGTTGGTGATGGCGATCCCCGGCACCAGCAGCATCATGGCGCCGATGATGCACTTGTCCGCATCGATCCCAACACCCCAGCGGAGAAGCAGCAGCGGCGGCAAAGCCATGAGCATACCGGCCAGCAGATTGGTGAAAAAGACATTGGCCCGGACCCGCCCCATGGAGGACAGCGTCCATTTGATGATGAGTCCGCAGGGAAAGGCCGCCAGCGCGTCAGTGAACCGCCCGCCCCAGAATAAGGTGAAGAAGAACGCCGTCAGCCCATAGGCCAGATAGCTGACTGCCAGGGGATACCGGGGCTCCGCCATGACCTCCGCCAGCCGCCGCTGGTTTTCCTCCATGGGAGGCGTGTCCCGGCAGATGTCCCAGCACAGGGCGTTGAGCTTGTCCAGCTTGCGGAGGTTGTTGGCGGCGGTCTTGATGCGGACGGACTTGGTGTAGTTCCGCTCCCCCTCCTGAATGTTGACGATGATGCAGGAGGGGATGGCGAACACCTCTGTATCCGCGCATCCGTAGGCGTTCAGAATATGCTGGATGGACTCCTCCACCCGGAAGATCTCCGCGCCGTTCTGCATCAGATCCCGGCCGATGGTACAGCAGAAATTCAGCAGCTTCTCCGTCTCCAAAGCTTGCGCTCCTCTCTGATCAGACGATCAAATTTCCGGTGCGGACGCACCGTCCGCCTGACGGGCCGCGGCGATGTCCGCGCTGATCCGGCGGCGGCTGTCGTCGAACAGCAGCTCCTTGTTGTGGCGGAAATAGGCGTCGCAGCCGAAATTCTCCACGAACCAGGAGGTGTCCGGCCCGGCGGTCAGCTCCGTGACGAACAGCACCAGTTCCTGACTGTCCCCGAAGGTCTCCTCCAGGAACCGGAAGGCGCTGTCGAACATGGAACCGGTCTCATCGCCCAGGGCCGCCCGGGCGTCCACCTGTCTGCCGAACCAGTCCCGCAGGGTGTCCATGGCCTCGCTGTCGGGGACGACCTCCCGGACCAGCCGCTGCTGATAGTCCTCCAGCGCCCGGATGACCCGCAGACGGGCGTCCCGGCGGTCCTTGTCCAGCTGCCCAGCGTCGGCGGCACGGCGAAGGGCGTCCCGCTCCCCAGATGCCAGCGACTCCAGCACCGCCTGGGCGGCGGTTCCATCGGCCCGGTCCCGGACCTCCAGCAGCGCCCCGTGGAGGGATTCCGTCAGGGCGTCCTGCCGCCGGGCCTTTCCGGCGGCCTCCGTCAGCCGGGACAGCAGCAGGCCCAGCACCGCCAGCCGCTCGTCAAAGGGGGCGGCCCGCAGCTCCAGAACCGTGGAGCCGGGCCACTTGCCCCGGAGGATGTCCTCCACGTGGTACGTCCGCTGATATTTGTAGTACAGCTCCAGGTAGTTAGCAAAATCCCGGGCGATGCGGGGCAGCTGGATATACTCACCCACCACCTGGGCATTGACAGGAATGCCCAGCTTCTCATAGGCGTACAGCAGCTCGCTGAGATCCTCCCAGCCCCGGGCAGTGGCGAACTGCATGCCGTCTACGGTGGTCTCCATGTGGTAGAAGTTCTCCTTCTTGATGTCCAGATAGGAGATGACGGCGCCATGGAGTCCGCGCTTCCGGGCGTACTCCTTCCAGACAGAGAAGTCCGCCTCTACGTCCATGCGCTTCACCCGGTCCAGCGTCACCACGTCGAAGTCCCGGACGGACCGGTTGTACTCCGGCGGATTGCCCGCGGCGGCGATGAGCCACCCCTCCGGCAGACGCTGGTTGCCGAAGGTCTTGCACTGCAGGAATTGCAGCATCATGGGGGACAGCGTCTCGGAGACGCAGTTGATCTCGTCCAGAAACAGGATGCCCTCCCGCAGGCCGGTGCGCTCCATCAGATCATACACCGACGCCAGGATCTCGCTCATGGTGTACTCCGTGACGGAGAACTCCTGTCCGCCGTAGACCCGCTTCTCAATGAAGGGCAGGCCCACGGCGCTCTGGCGGGTGTGGTGGGTGATGGTGTACGCCACCAGCCCCACGCCCATCTCCCTGGCGATCTGCTCCATGATCTGGGTCTTTCCCACGCCGGGAGGGCCCATCAGCAGCACGGGCCGCTGGCGGACGGAGGGGATGAGATAGTTCCCCAGCTCGTCCTTGGCCAGATACGCCCGCAGGGTGTTCTGAATTTCCTCTTTTGCCTGTTTGATATTCATGCCCGTATCCTCAAATCTTTCTCAGAAAACATTGGTCACAGCTCCGGCAGCTCCGCCAGATCGCTCTCGTCCGGCTCCCAGCCGGATTGGTTGGCGGCATCCTCCAGCTCCGGCTCCGTCAGATCCAGACGGATGGCCCAGGGGGGCACCTCCACCGCCATGGCCGGTTCTCCCGGCATGACGAAGGCCACTTCATAGGGCGGCCGCTTTTTGGGATAGATGCCCATGCCGTCGGTGAAGTAGAGCAGGCCCCGCAGATGGGTGAAGGCGCCTCGCTCCATCAGCCCCGCCACGTGATGGAACACGGGCCGGAAGTCGGTGGCGCTGCCGCCGGACAGCTCAAACCGCTTCATATACTCCTTCAGCTCCGACAGGTCGCGGATCACCTGGTCAGACCGCACCTGATCGTCGCACTGGATAATGCGGATGTTCACCTTCCGGGTGAAGGTCTCGGTGCTGCGGAGGATGGAATAGGTGATCTCCAGAAACCGCCGCACCAGCGCCCCGGAGGTGGACATGGAGGTGTCGATGGCGATGACGAAGTCCTCGATGCGCTTTTCCTCCTTGGTCTCCGGCGGCTCCACCAGGGGCATGTTGCCGTACAGCCGCAGGCCGTAGGAGTAGAAGCCGTAGTCAAAGGCGTCGCCGTCCACCGCCAGGACCTCCCGGGGTACGGCGAACCGCCGCAGGAAGGCCCGGTAGTCCACCGAAGGCCGGTTGGCCACCCGGATCTGCTGGCAGATGGCCTCTCCGCCCACGGCCTGTCCCGCCAGAACGGTCTCCAGACCCGTCTGGGTCCGCTCCGACGCGCCCTGCCACTTCCGGTCCTGCCGGTCGCTGCGCTCCTGATCCTCCCGGCTCTGGGGACACCACAGGCCGTGGTCGTCGGCGAAGAACTCCCGCTGGAGCCGGGCGCACTCATATTCATCCACATCCCGCCGCAGCAGGGCGCGGTAGATGCCCTCCGCCGTCAGTACCGGCATGTCCTCCCGTAGGATGCCGTACCACTTGCCCCGGAGCTGGGGGGCATTGCCGGTGCCGAGACAGGGATAGTCCAGCCCGTCCAGCACGCTCTCCACGGCGATGTCACAGGCCAGATCCCACAGCTCCGGGATCTTTCCCTGCTTTTTCGCCAGATGCCGCAGCATACAGTGGAGGATGACGTGGAGATAGATGCGGTTCATCCCGGTTCGGGACCGGAGATACCGGTCGGAGAGATAGCCGCCGTCGTAGTACAGCGACTCCCCGTCGGCGGCCAGCGTCACCGTGACGCCGTCTCCGGGCCGGAACGCCAGCCCGCACAGCGCCGTGTCCAGATAGGGGAGGTTCAGATAGAGTTCGTTCCGGGCGGCATTGAGAATGTCCAGACCGATCTCGGTGAGGGTTTTCTGTTTGTCCATAGACCGTCCTTTTCAATTAGGAATGAGGAATTAGGAATTAGGAATGACGGTGTCCGGCTTCGCCGGACGAATTTCAGAATATTCCGGGGCGGGAACCCTTCAATTCCTCATTCCTAATCTCTAATTCCTATTTTTTCAAAGTGCGAACCGTTTGCTCCGGCCTGCCGGAAAGCGGCGGTGGAGCTGTTCCAGCAGCAGCGCCTGGGCCTCCGGGCTTCGCCGCTGACGGGCCTGCTCGCAGGCCGCTTCCAGAACCGGCTTTTCCGGCAGCGCGGCGGACAGGAACCAGGCAAAGCCCTCCATGTCCCGGCGGGACAGCAGCCAGTCCAGCGTGTCCCCGGCGCGGCTCCGGAGGTAACCGAGATACCGTGCCGCCGCTTCATCACCCAGACCCCTGGGCAGTCGGAGCCGCCACCAGGCCAGACGCAGGGCGCAGTCCCCGTCATGCTCTGTTTTCAGAAAGTCCGGCCACAGGGCGTCAAAGTCGGCGGGAGAGAACGCCCGGTCCCGGAAACAGTGGTGATAGGGATACCCGGCGCCGAAGATGTTGTAGTCGAAGTGGTGGGCCGGACAGTTCTCCTCATAGGATTCCAGAAATTCCGGAAAGATCAGCCGGATTTGCGAACCGTCGGGATAGGTCATGGAGACGTCCAGCTCCCGGGTCAGCTCTCCGGCGAAGTAGCTCAGCAGCCGGGCCTTTTCATCCGTCAGATGAAGCACGAAGGTATCCAGCAGGCGGCAGTTCATGAAGACGCTGCCGCCCCACCGAACTGCGGTGTCATGGAGTTCCAGTGTCTTCAGCCCGGCGCAGTTGTACAGGGCGTAATCCCCCACGGACTCCACCGTCCAGGGCAGGACCAGCTCTGTCATGCGGGCGTTGTCCGGCTCGCCGCTGACGGGGCCGCAGGTGATCCGCAGCTGTTCCCCCGCCGGAGCGGCCCGGCCCGGCGTGAAGGCATGGTGGCCGATGGCCGTCACCGGCCGTCCGGCGACGGTCTCCGGGATCACCGCCCGGCTGTCCCAGGTTTCCGCCCGGAGAAGGGTGACGCCGGTCCCGTTTGGCTGCCAGGTCAGCAGCAGATTGCAGTTTCCCTGGATGATCTCCACCGGCGCTCCCTCCTCTCAAAAGTCCATAAATGCCGGAATCAAAGGCGCGGAAAAGTCATTTGGCACGGTTATTCTATCATACGGGCTGTTTTTTTCAATGGGATACGACGGGAAAAATCTGTCTGATTTTTGAAACCGGGGAAATTTTCTGAAAAAACTTTCCGTACCCTCTTGACAAACTGTTTATACTGTATATACTGTACATGTACAGTACGAACGGAGGACCCATCCATGGAAATCATCATCCGAAATACATCCGATCAACCCATCTACGACCAGATCTGCACCCAGCTGAAGGCCCAGATCGTGGCCGGTGAACTGGAGGCGGGGGCGCTGTTGCCCTCCATCCGGGCGCTGGCCAAGGATCTGAAGGTCTCCGTCATCACCACCAAGCGGGCCTATGACGAGATGGAGGCTGAGGGCTACGTGTACACCGTGGCCGGAAAGGGCTGCTTTGTGGCGGAAAAGGATCTGGACCTGATTCGGGAACAGAAACTGAAGGAACTGGAGGGACATCTGTCGGCGGCGGTCCAGTTGGCCCGGACCTGCGGACTGTCCCGGGAGGAGCTGCTTGAAACGCTCCGCATCCTGTCAGAGGAGGACGAAACGCAATGAATGCCATTGAGCTGTCTCATGTGAACAAGAGCTTCGGCGACTTCGCCATTCAGGACTTGAGCCTGACGGTGCCAGGGGGCACCATCTACGGCCTGGTGGGCGAAAACGGCGCCGGAAAATCCACCACCATCCGTCTCATCATGAACGCCCTGCGGCCGGACAGCGGCACCGTCCGGGTGCTGGGTACGGACGCCTCGTCGCCGGAGTTCCTGGCGGTGAAGGACGACATCGGCGTGGTGCTGGACGAGGCCTACTTCCCGGAGGTCCTGAACGTGGACCAGGTGGGGAGGATCATGGCCAAAACCTACCGCCGGTGGGACCCGGCGAAATACGGCACCTATCTGGACCGGTTCCAACTGCCGGAAAAGCGGCAGTTCAAGGACTTCTCCCGGGGCATGAAGATGAAACTGGCCATCGCCGTGGCACTGAGCCATGACCCGAAGCTGCTGATCCTGGACGAGGCCACCGCCGGTCTGGACCCCATCGTCCGGGATGAGATCCTGAATATCTTCTTCTCCGAGTTTGCCCGGGACGAGGAACACTCCATCCTCATCTCCTCCCACATCCTCAGCGATCTGGAGAAGCTGTGCGACTACATCGCCTTTCTCCACCAGGGGCGTCTGCTGTTCTGCGACGAAAAGGACCGGCTGCTGGAGGCGTACGGCATCTTCACCGGCACGGTGGAGCAGGCGGACAGCCTGCGGCCGGAGGCAGTGGTGTACCGGGAGGACGGTAGCTACGGCGGTGTCCGGGCGCTGGTGCGCCGGGTGGAGGTGCCCGCCGGGTTCCTGCTGGAGCGGGCCACTATCGAGGATATCATCCTGTTTACCGTGAAAGGAGCGAAATGATGAAAGCACTGCTCTTAAAGGACACCTGCGTGATCTGGAAGCAGATGAAGTACTTCCTGTTTCTCATCGTGATCTTCTCCGCCATTCCCTCTGCCTTCAACAACATCTTCGCCATCGTCTATGCCGCCATGCTGCCTTACACCGCCATGGCTTACGATGAGCGCAGCAAATGGGATCAGCTGGCGGCCATGATGCCCTACTCCGCCCGGGATCTGGTGCTGAGCAAGTACGTGTTTGGCTGGCTGTGCATCGCCGGAGCCACGGTGATCTCTGTGCCCATCCAGTGCGCCGTCTCCCTGCTGGGCGTCAACGGCGGATTCTCCCTGACGACGGTGCTGCTGTCCGTATGCTGCGGCCTGGGCATCATGTCCATCTCCCTGCCGCTGCTGTTCCGCTTCGGCGTGGAGAAGGGGCGGCTGACCATGTTCCTCATCATCTTTCTGGTGTGCGGCGGCGCCGGAGCCATCAGCACCATCGCGGTATCCGCGCCGGAGGGATATTCCTCTATGGCGTTCCGGCAGGTGGTGCTGCCCGCGGCAGTTGCCGCCGCGGCGGTGCTGACGGCGGTGTCCGTGCCGCTGTCCGTGAAATTTTACAGCCGTCGGGAGAGCTGATGTCCGGCGGAAAAGACCGGCGGCCGCGTGGATCCACGCAGCCGCCGGTGTCCTGTTATGCAGATTCTGCCGTTCTGTCCCCGCGGTACAGGCGGAAGGCCAGCGCGCAGGCCGGGACTGAGAATGCCGCCATCAGCCCCTCCGAGAGCCAGATGGACAGCACGCCCCGCTGGTACAGGGCGGCGAACACATCCATCCCCGCATGGAGGAGGATGGCGGCGGGGTACAGCCATCGCTTTCCCGGCCGCTTCGCCGCCTGAAACACCGGAACGCTGAGGGCGATGTGAAAGCAGATGACCAGCGCCCGCTCCACACCGATCACCAGATAGTCCGCCGCCGGAGCGGCCAGCGCGGTGGGGACCGACGCCAGCGCGTCACCGGTGAGGGTCCCGGCGTTGTACCCCAGGGCCGACGCCAGGTTCCACACCGCTGGAATGCCGCCCAGCAGCAGGGATTCCAGTCCGCCGTGGCCGATGCCGTACATGACGGCGGACTCCCGGCGGTCCTGACGCCGCAGCAGACGGAAGCCCGTCAGCCGCCCCGTCTCCTCAAAGACGCCGGCGGCCAACGTGCCGTAGAGGACGTACGCCCAGGTATGGGACAGAATGAACCCGCCGGGCCGCAGGGCCAGCAGATGGAGCAGCTGCTCCAGCACCAGGGCGAACAGGAAAAACATGGCCGCGCCCACGGCGGCGCTCCGGAGGTGTGCCCCGGTCTTCTTCCGCCAGAGGACCAGCAGCCCCACCGGCAGTCCCAGGGATACGGCGGCGCTGAAGGCCATGGCCGCCAGCTGTGCAACAGAAAACATAGAAGATCCTCCCTTGCTTTTGAACTGCCTCCAGCATAAGCCGTCCAGCGGCTGAAAGGTCAAGGGGGAAAATGAAAAAATCAGGGACGCCGCAAAGGCGTCCCTGACGGTTTTCAGGAAGATACCCGGCTCCATCCGGTGGAAGGTCGCCGCCTTGAAGGTGACGGCTCAGCCCCACAGGGCGGAGAGGGCGGGGATGACCTGCTTTTTCCGGGACATGACGTGGGGCAGGAACACGGAGTGGTCCACAGGCTTGCAGTTGAAGGCCTGCTGGATGGCCTGGTCGTCGCCCAGATACATCAGCCGGGTGCCCTCCTGGAGCACGTCTGTCAACATCAGCAGGATCATGTCATAGTGCCGCATGGTCTTCAGCTCCTGCATGGCGTCCATGAACTCCTCCTGACGGGTCATCAGGTGCTGGGAGTCCACGCAGGTGATCTGGGACACGGCCAGATCGTGTCCGGCGATGTGGAACTCCTTGAAGTCCGTCTTCATCAGCTCCTCGGCGGAGCGGTTCTCATTGGCGGAGGCGGAGAATACCAGATGGCCCAGGTCTTCCAGGGAGACGTTGGCGATACGGGCCATGCGCTGGGCCAGATCCCGGTCCAGCTGGGTGCAGGTGGGAGACTTGAACATGACGGTGTCCGACACGATGGCCGCCGCCATCAGACCCGCCATCTTCTCCGAGGGCATCAGGCCGTGGTCCTGATACATCTCCGCCACGATGGTGGTGGTGCTGCCCACCGGCTCGTTGCGGACGTACACCGGGTTACCGGTCTGGATGTCCGCCAGGCGGTGGTGGTCGATGATGCCCATGATGTCCGCCTGATCCAGGCCCCGGACGGACTGGGCCTTCTCGTTGTGGTCCACCAGCACCACCCGCTTCCGGCGGGGACGCAGCAGGTGGAAGCGGGACAGGGTGCCCACCACTTTTTCGTTTTCGTCCAGAATGGGGTAGCAGCGGAACCGGCTCTGCAGCACCGCCTCACGGACGTCGTCGATGTAGTCGTCCAGATGGAAGGTCACCAGACCCGCCGTTTTGCAGATGCGGGACACCGGCAGGGAGTGGCAGATGAGATGCACCGTCTGGTAGGCGTCGGTGGGGGTGGAGATGAGGCAGGTCTCCGTGGGGATGGAGCGCAGCTCGTCGCTGATCTCCGCCTGGCAGACGATGACGCACCGGACGCCCAGTTCCATGGCGTACTTCACCATGTCCGGCTGGTCGCCGCAGATGACGATGCTGTCCTTGCTGGAGAACAGCAGGTTCTTCCGGGAGGTGGGCAGGGCGATGGTGACCTCGCCGGAGAGGGAGTCCACCGTCTGACCGGCCTCGTTCATCAGCTTGCCCTCAATGACGGACAGCAGGTTGTACAGAGGTACCTCGTTGACGTGGGGATTCCGGACGGAGGACATGTCATAGGAGGCGATGTCTCCGGCGGACAGCATGCCGTACAGGGTCCCGTCCTCGTTGGCCACGGGGATGGCGGAGATCTTGTTGTTCTGCATCAGCCCCCAGGCGCGGCTGATGGTGACGCCGGTGTTCAATGTGGGCGGCGTATCGTAATCCAGATCCCGGACCTGGGTGAAGACATTGTCCAGCAGCTGAGGCGCCTGGAACCGGAAGCGGTTCAGAATGGCCTGGGTCTCATCGTTGACCCGGCCCAGACAGGCGGCGGTGTACTCCCGGTCGCCCAGGGAGTTCATCAGGGCCGCGTAGGCCATGGCGGAGACAATGGAATCCGTGTCGGGATTCCGGTGGCCGGTGACATAGATGGTGTCCATGCTGTATCTCTCCTTTGATAACCGATATCCGCGCGGGACTGCCGCGCGGGATCTGCGCCCCGGGCCGGGGCGGTCATTGTTCTGTGTCATCATAACAGGGCGCAAGGGCCGGTGTCAAATGGCATTTTCCCAAATTTGCGCACTTTTTACCGCTGTTTTTGAGAAAATGCGCCGGAGGCGGATGCCTTTTGATCCGTCTACGGCACTGTTAATCGTTTACAAAATTAAAAGCTCTTTGGGGGCATTGGTGATGTCCACGCAGCCGCCCTCCTTCAGCACCAGCACGTCCTCAATGCGGACGCCCAGCTTTCCCGGCAGATAGATGCCCGGTTCTGCGGAGATCACCGCACCGGCGGGCAGGGGCTTGTCGTTGAGGGGGGAGGCGTTGGGGCTCTCGTGGATCTCCACCCCCACGCCGTGACCGAAGCTGTGGCCGAAATAGGGGCCGTAGCCCGCACTGACGATGATGGACCGGGCGGCGCCGTCCACCGCCTGCCCTGTGGCACCGGCTCTGGCGGCGGCGATGCCCGCGGTCTGGGCGGACAGCACCGTCTGATAGACCCGCCGCATCTCCTCAGTGGCGTAACCCACCGCCACGGTGCGGGTCATGTCGGAGCAGTAGCCGTGATAGACGCAGCCGAAGTCCATAGTGACGAATTCCCCATTCCGGATGGCCTTCTCGGAGGGGACGCCGTGGGGCAGGCTGCCGTTGGGGCCGGAGACCACGATGGGGTCGAAGGACATGTCCTCCGCTCCGTAGTGGAGCATCAGATACTGGAGCCGGGCGGCGATCTCCTTCTCCGTGACGCCGGGACGGATCTCGTTCAGGATATTCTCCAGGGCTTTCTCCGCAATGCGCTGGGCGGCGATGAGGGTCTCGATCTCCTGGCTGTCCTTTACCCGGCGCAGCTCCAGCAGCAGCTCCGTGGCGGGTACCAGCTCGCAGGGCAAAGCCTTTCGGTAGGCCTCATAGTCCCGGACGGTCATATAGGCGTCCTCGAAGCCCACCCGGCGGAGGCCCTGCGATTCCATGATCTCCCGCAGCAGGACGGTGTAGCCCCGGCCGGCCCGGACCTCCTGGATCTCGGCGTTCTGGACATAGCGGGCAGCGGCCTCCGTATAGCGGGAGTCGGTGAGATAGTAGGCTTTCCGGCGTGTTACCAGAGCGGCGCCGTCGGTGCCGGTGGAGTGGAAGCCGGTGGCGTAGAAGCGGTTGGCATCACAGGTCAGCAGCATGGCGTCCAGTCCGAAGTGATCCAGTTTTTCCGCAATCTGACGAAAGTGATTCATGTGTTCTCCTTTATTAACAAAACGGCAAAGCGGCGGATGGCGGTTTATTTGGACGCAGCCATCTCCACGGCGGCCTTCACGAAGCCGTAGAACTCGGGATGCGGACGGTCCGGACGGGATACTCCCTGGCGGGAGTATCCGGGGAAATCGCCCTCCGCCTCGCCGCTGACGCGGCAACCGGCGGAGATGGCGGAGAGCCGTCCGGCCCTGTTGACGGTTTATTTGGACTCAGCCATCTCCACGGCGGCCTTCACGAAGCCATAAAATTCAGGGTGCGGACGGTCCGGACGGCTCTTGAACTCCGGATGGAACTGCACGCCCACGAACCAGGGGTGGTCCGGCAACTCCACGATCTCCACCAGACGGCCGTCCGGGGACTGGCCCGCCAGCACCATGCCCCTGTCCTGGAACATCTGGCGATAGTCGTTGTTGAACTCATAGCGGTGGCGGTGACGCTCGGAGATCTCCTCCGCGTCATAGAGGGCCCGGCTGCGGGTGCCCTCCTTCAGGATGCAGGGGTACTTGCCCAGACGCATGGTGCCGCCCTTCTCCGTGACGTTCACCTGATCCGGCATCAGGGCGATGACGGGATTCTGGGTCGTCTCGGAGAACTCGGCGGAGTTGGCGTCGGCCAGACCCGCCACGTGGCGGGCAAACTCCACCACGGCCATCTGCATCCCCAGGCAGATGCCGAAATAGGGCACCCGGTTCTCCCGGGCATAGCGGACGGCGGTGATCATGCCCTCAATGCCCCGGTCGCCGAAGCCGCCGGGCACCAGAACGCCGGTGACATCGCTCAGGACCTCCGCCACGTTCTTCTCCGTCAGGCCCTCGGAATCCACCCACTTGATCTCCACCACCGCGTCGTTGGCGGTGCCGGCGTGGTTCAGGGACTCCACAACGGACAGATAGGCGTCGTGGAGCTGGGTGTACTTGCCCACCAGGGCGATGCGCACCTTCTTGTGGGCGCCCTTCTCCCGCTTCACCATGGCTGTCCACTCCCGCAGATCCGGCTGGTGGGTGATGAGACCCAGCTTGCGGCAGACCACCTCGTCCAGGCCCTCCTTGGCCATCAGCAGGGGCACCTCGTAGAGGGTCTCGGCGGTGGCGTTCTGGATGACGCAGTCCGGCTCCACATTGCAGAACAGGGCGATCTTCCGGCGGATGTCCTCGGTGATGGGAGTGTCGCAGCGGCACACCAGGATGTCGGGCTGGATGCCCAGGCTCAGCAGCTCCTTCACGGAGTGCTGGGTGGGCTTGGACTTCAACTCACCGCTTCCGGGGATCTGGACGATGAGGGGCACGTGAATGAACAGCACGTCTCCATGGGGACGCTCGGACGCTACCTGGCGGATGGCCTCCAGGAAGGGCTGGCTCTCAATGTCGCCCACGGTGCCGCCGATCTCCGTGATGACCACGTCCACGTCCTCGGAGGCCATGGCGTAGATGCGGTCCTTGATCTCGTTGGTGATGTGGGGAATGATCTGCACCGTGGCGCCCAGGTAGTCACCCCGGCGCTCCCGGTTCAGGACGGACCAGTAGATCTTGCCGGAGGACACGGAGCTGTTGCCGCTGAGGTCCTCGTCCACGAACCGCTCATAGTGGCCCAGGTCCAGGTCGGTCTCGGCACCGTCGTCGGTGACGAAGACTTCGCCGTGCTGATAGGGGCTCATGGTGCCGGGGTCCACGTTGATATAGGGGTCGAACTTCTGGTTCCGCACCCGCAGGCCCCGCTGCTTCAGCAGACGGCCCAGGGACGCCGCGCAGATGCCCTTGCCCAGTCCGGAGACAACGCCGCCGGTGACGAATACGAATTTGGTAGACATTCCTCTCACCTTACCTTTTATACACAAGTTTCTCTGAATTTTCAGAATCCATGCACCGGGATCAAAACAAAAACACCCCGGATTTAGCGGCTAAAAGTCCCTCCATATTTCGGGACTCTCAGCTGCGATCCGCGGTGTCGCTTTCACTCGTTCAGTTTTGGACCCAACCTGCGGCTCGCGCCGCAAACCGCTGCATGAAGCGTCAAAAAATACTTTCCCAATATACCACCGCCTGTTTCAAAAGTCAATGAAAAACTGAGGCGCGGAAAATGGTTTTTTGACTGCCATATATTTACAGTTTTTGGGACGTCGTGACGTTCTGAATTTCCAGTCGCCCTGACGCTGCGGACCGTGCGGATGGCTGGGCAGAGGGACATTTTTCCGGACGCCGCGGCGCAGATTTTTCGGAAAAGGGGCTATCACCGAAAAACTCTGGGGATTTCTGTGTAAAATGACCATTGACTTCATTGGTTTAAAGCTATATAGTTCAAAGTAATCTCACATTATAAAGGAGGAGCAGCCATGATGATCCGGATCAACGAAGCCGCCCGCTACTCTTTTATGCAGGTCCGCTTTGCGGGCCGTTTTTACCGTGGGCTGACGAAAAAAGACCGTCCGGACAGCATGGGTGAGATTCGCTGAGAAGTATGGAAAGCGGCTCTGTCCATCCGGACAGAGCCGCTTTTTATAAAGTCCAAATGGCTATGTCACGAAAAGGAGATTAAACACATGAAAAAGAAGATCCTCGCGCTGGTCATGGCTTCCGCCATGGCCCTGAGTCTGGCCGCCTGCGGCAGCAGCGGCGGCTCCTCCACCCCCGCCGCCTCCAGCGCAGCCGGTTCCGCGGCCGCCTCCGCTCCCGCCACCGAGACCTACACCATCGGAATCTGCCAGCTGGTGCAGCATCCCGCACTGGACGCCGCTACCCAGGGTTTCCGGGACGCCGTGGACGAGGCTCTGCCCGGCCGGGTGACCTGGGATGAGCAGAACGCCGCCGGCGAGTCTGCCAACTGCACCACCATTGTCAACAACTTCGCCTCCACCGGCGTGGACCTGATCCTGGCCAACGCCACCGCCGCCCTCCAGGCCGCCGCCAATGCCACCGACACCATCCCCGTGCTGGGCACCTCCATCACGGAGTACGGCGTGGCCCTGGACCTGGACAACTTTAACGGCACCGTGGGCACCAACGTGTCCGGCACCTCCGACCTGGCTCCTCTGGACCAGCAGGCTGACATGGTGAAGGAGCTGTTCCCCGACGCCCAGAACGTGGGTATCCTGTACTGCTCCGGCGAGCCCAACTCCGTCTACCAGGCTGACACCGTGAAGGCATGCCTGGAGGATCTGGGCTACAGCGTGAAGGTCTACACCTTCGCCGACTCCAACGACGTGGCCGCCGTCACCCAGACTGCCTGCGATGAGAACGACGTGCTGTACGTACCCACCGACAACACCGCCGCCAACGCCGCCGAGACCATCAACAACGTGGCGCAGCCCGCCGGCGTGCCCATCATCACCGGCGAGGAGGGCATCTGCAAGGGCTGCGGCGTGGCCACCCTGTCCATCAGCTACTATGAGCTGGGCCGCACCACCGGTGAGATGGCTGTGAAGATCCTGACCGGCGAGGCCGATGTCTCCGCCATGCCCATCGAGTACTATCCCAACCCCGTGAAGGAGTACAACCCCGATATTGCCAGCGCCCTGGGCGTCACCATTCCCGAGGGCTACACTGCCATCGAGGGCTGATATTGGTTCCCCGGGGGCACCGGACATCCGGCGTCCTCCGGGGAATTTCCCGCGGAAGGACGCAGTCCGGGGGTGGATGAATGAACGCCGGATATCCGCGGCGGCCATTCATCTGTGCCTGTGACGGATCACAGAAGAAAAAGAGAGGAGTCATCCTATGAACATTGCGGCGTATTTCGCCTCCCTGAGCCTCACGAATCTGCTGTCCCGCATGCCGGCGGCAGTGGCTCAGGGCATCATCTGGGGACTGATGGCGCTGGGCGTCTACATCACCTTCCGGCTGCTGGACGTGGCCGATCTGACGGTAGACGGCTCCTTTACCACCGGCGGCGCCGTGACGGCGGTCCTGATCCTGGCCGGATGGCCCGCCTGGGCCGCCCTGCTGGTGGCCCTGGTGGCCGGCATCCTGGCGGGACTGTGTACCGGCCTCATCCACACCCGTCTGGGCATCCCCGCCATCCTGTCGGGCATTCTGACCCAGTTCGCCCTGTACTCCATCAACCTGCGGATCATGGGCAAGAACCCCAACCTCAGCGCCAGCGTCTCCAAATTCGGCATGATCTGGGAGACTGAGGGAGGCAAGGGCTTTCTGCTGTCCTCCCGGTTCGTGCCCCAGGCCATTCTGGTGGGATTGTTCCTGGCCGCTCTGATCATCGGCGTGTGCTACTGGTACTTCGGTACGGAGCAGGGCAGCGCCCTGCGGGCCACCGGCTCCAACCCCGCCATGAGCCGCGCCCAGGGCATCAACATTGACACCATGAAAGTGCTGGGTCTGGCCCTGTCCAACGGCCTGGTGGCGCTGGGCGGCGGTCTGATGACCCAGTTCCAGGGCTACGCCGACATCAACATGGGCCGCGGCGCCATCGTCATCGGCCTGGCGGCGGTGATCATCGGCGAGGTGCTGTGCGACGCCCTGTTCCACAAAGGCTGCAACTTCGCCGTGCGGCTGGCCTTCGTGGTGGGCGGCGGCATCGCGTATTACATCGTCATGACCATCATCCTGTGGCTGAAGCTGGACTCCAACGACCTGAAGCTGTTCACCGCCGTCATCGTGGCCATCTTCCTGGCGGTGCCCTATCTGCAGTCCCAGGCCCGCAGTTCCTTCAAGCACGCGGGCAAGATGGCCCAGAAGGCCGGAAAGGAGGTGGAGCCCCATGCTTAAACTCTCTCATGTCTCCAAGACGTTCAACACGGGCACCATCAACGAGAAGAAGGCCCTCATCGACCTGAACCTCCATCTGGAGCCCGGCGACTTCGTCACCGTCATCGGCGGCAACGGCGCCGGCAAGTCCACCATGCTCAACGCCGTGGCCGGCGTGTGGCCGGTGGACCAGGGCTCCATCGTCATCGACGGCGTGGACGTCACCGGCCTGCCGGAATTCAGGCGGGCCCAGTACATCGGCCGCGTCTTCCAGGACCCCATGATGGGCACCGCGCCCAACATGCAGATCGTGGAGAATCTGGCGCTGGCGTACCGCCGGGGCCAGAAGCGGGGCCTGGGCTGGGGCGTCACCAAGGCGGAGAAGACCCTCTACCGGGAGAAGCTGGCCACCCTGGGCCTGGGCCTGGAGGACCGGATGACCTCCAAGGTGGGCCTGCTGTCCGGCGGCCAGCGTCAGGCGCTGACGCTGCTGATGGCCGCCCTGCAGAAGCCCAAGCTGCTGCTGCTGGACGAGCACACCGCCGCACTGGACCCCGCCACCGCCGCCAAGGTGCTGGAGCTGTCCGACAAGATCGTGCAGGAGAACAGCCTGACGGCCATGATGATCACCCACAACATGAAGGACGCCATCGTCCACGGCAACCGGCTCATCATGATGAACGAGGGCCGCATCATCCTGGACATCCGGGGCGAGGACAAGAAGAAGCTCACCAAGGCCGATCTGCTGCAAAAGTTCGCCGAGGTGGCCGGCGTCCAGGAGGAGACGGACTCCGTTCTGCTGTCCTGACGGACGGCCTGATCAAAACCAACTGTGGGGGATGGACAGAATTGTCCATCCCCCACGGACGTTCTTCCGGATAGGAAAGAAAAATCTGGGGATGGGGGTTGACAAACGGCCTGGCGGCGCATATAATGCAAAGCAATCAAACAGCAAAACCGTTGAGCAAGAGGAGTACCCGGAGGGGCAACCTTTCAGAGAGCCGTGGGTGGTGGGATCACGGCAGAGGACTTTCCGGTGAATGGACTTGCGAGGGCGGGGCGAACGCTAGCTTTTGGTCAGTAGCTTCCGACGGGGGCCGCACCCGTTACCAGCCGCGGCGGAGATGATCGTCTCCGATACGAGCGGGCGCGTCAGCGTCAACTTGGGTGGTACCGCAGGATTCAGTCTTGTCCCAAATGAGATTTGGGATGAGGCTTTTTTTGTTGCCTGATGGCAGTTTTACATGGCTTTGGAAGGATGATCGGAATGAAAAAACTGAATTTTTCAAGACGATGGCGATGGCGGAGCGTATGATCGAAAAGCACGACCCGATACCGTCAACGACCTGAATTTTGAATGAATAAAGGAGAATATCACCATGAAAAACCATCTGTTCAAAAAGCTGTCCGCCGCCGTTCTGGCGCTGTCCCTCGCCGCCGCTCTCACCGCCTGCGGTTCCAGCGGCGCCACCTCCACCGCTTCCTCCGCCTCCGGTTCCGCCGCCGCGTCCTCCGGGGCCGCGTCCGCTCCCCAGGACCTGCCCATTATCGGTATCGCCCAGTACGGTGAGCATGGCTCCCTGGACAACTGCCGCACCGGCTTCCTGCAGGGCCTGGAGAACGCGGGCCTGAAGGAGGGCATGGACTTCGAGCTGGATTACCAGAACGCCGGTTTTGACGACTCCATCGACTCCCAGATCGCCCAGCGGTTCTCTGACGAGAACGCCGCCATGATGGTGGGCATCGCCACTCCCTCCGCCGTGGCCTGCTACAACGCTGCGGAGGAGAAGGACATTCCCGTGATCTTCACCGCCGTCACCGATCCCGTGGGCGCCAAGCTGGACTCCGGCAACGTCACCGGCACCTCCGACATGCTGCCGGTGGAGGGCCAGCTGAAGCTGATCCGCCAGCTCCAGCCCGACGCCGACACCATCGGCATCATCTACACCACCAGCGAGTCCAACTCCCTGTACTCCATCGAGGTCTACAACCAGATGGCCGGGGACTACGGCTTCACCATCGACGCCGTGGCCGTCACCTCCCAGGCGGAGGTCACCCAGGCCGTGGATAAGCTGCTGGCCGACAAGGTGGACTGCCTGTCCAACCTGACGGACAACAACGTGGTGGGCGTCCTCCCCGCCATCCTGGAGAAGACCGATGAGGCCGGCGTGCCGGTGTACGGTTCTGAGGTGGAGCAGGTGAAACTGGGCTGCGTGGCCGGCGCCGGTCTGGACTACGTGAAGCTGGGCATCCAGACGGGTGAGATGGCCGCCAAGGTCTTCAAGGGCGAGACCACCTGCGCCGACCTGCCCTACGAGGTCATCCAGAACTACGACCTGTACGTGAACTCCACCGCTCTGGCCGCGCTGAACATTGAGCTGCCCGTGGAGCTGGCCTCCACCGCCGTTGAGGTGAGCTGAGACGCCCGCCCTGACATTCTGATACCCTGACATCCCGCATCCTGCCGCTCTCCGGGCGGCAGGATGCTTCGGCACAATCTCTGCTTTTTGATACTAAACTGATTAAAACGGTTCAAACCGTTTTATAGCGCGAAGCGCGTTCAGTTTTTATGATCAGTGAGACTCCAAATCTCTGATTTGGCCCGTCGAACTGATGCACAGCAGACGCCGAATTGTGCCTGTGCACAATTCGAGCGTGCGCAGCACGCGGGATTCTTGATGAAACTTTTTCATCAAGAATCAGTATAAGTAGGAGGGAACCCCTATGAATCTGGACCTGATCGTCAGTACCATCACCCAAGGTCTCATCTACGCGCTGGTGGCCTTTGGCGTGTACATCACCTACACCATCCTGGACTTCCCGGACCTGAGCGTGGACGGCAGCTTTCCTCTGGGCGCCGCCGTCACCGCCGTGCTGCTGGTGCAGGGCGTGAATCCCTGGGCCGCCCTGGCGGCCGCCATTGCCGCGGGCATTCTGGCGGGCCTTGCCACCGGCGTCATCCATGTGGTGTTTCACGTCCGGAACCTGCTGGCGGGCATCATCACCCAGACGGCCCTGTTCTCCATCAACCTGATGGTGGCGGGGGCCTCCAACGTGCCCATCGGCCGTGGAACGGACACCATTTTCACCTCCGGCCCGGCGGCCCTGCTGGGGGATGCCAGCCTCTCCACCCGGCGGCTGGTGGTGTCGCTGGTGCTGGTGGTGGTTGTGAAGCTGGTGCTGGACGCCTATTTCCGGACGAAATCCGGTCTGCTGCTGCGGGCCGTGGGCGACAACAGTACTCTGGTCACTGCCCTGGGCAAAAACATGGGCAATGTGAAGATCCTGGGCCTGGCCCTGTCCAACGGACTGGTGGCCCTGGCGGGCGGCGTGGTTTGTCAGGCCGACAAGTCCTTCACCGCCACCATGGGCACCGGACAGGTGGTGTTCGGCCTGGCCTCCGTCATCATCGGCATTTCACTGTTCCGGAAGCTGTCCTTTGTGAAGGGCACCACCGCCGTGCTGGTGGGCAGCATCCTCTACAAGGCCTGCATCCAGGCGGCCATGCAGCTGGGCTTCGACCCCTTCATGCTGAAATTCATCACCGCCGCGCTGTTCCTGCTGGTGCTCATCGTGTCCGGACGGAAGGGAGAGGAGATCATCCATGCTTGAGGTACGTGATATCACCAAGACCTACAACGCCGGTACCGTCACGGAGACCCGGCTGTTTGAACACTTCTCCCTGTCCGTGGAGGAGGGACAGTTCGTGTCCATCGTGGGCAGCAACGGCTCCGGCAAGACCTCGCTGCTGAACATTATCTGCGGCTCCATTCCCGTGGACGGCGGCGACGTGCTGGTGGCCGGGGAGAGCATCTCCAGACTGAAGGATTACCAGCGCTACGCCACCATGGGCCGGGTGTATCAGAACCCCGCCCTTGGCACCTGCCCCAATCTGACCATGCTGGAAAACCTGTCCCTGGCGGACAACAAGGGCAAGTCCTTCGGCCTGGGCCGGGGCGTCAACAAAAAGCGCATCGACTTCTACCGCTCCGAGCTGGCGGGCCTGGGCCTGGGGCTGGAGGATAAGCTGCACATTAAAATGGGCAGCCTGTCCGGCGGACAGCGGCAGGCGGTGGCGCTGCTGATGGCCACCATGACGCCGCTGAAGTTCCTGATCCTGGACGAACACACGGCGGCGCTGGACCCCAAGACGGCGGACATCATCATGGAACTGACGGACAGGGTGGTCCGGGAGAAGCAGCTCACCGCCATGATGGTGACCCACAATCTGCGCTACGCCGTGGAGTACGGAGACCGCATCCTGATGATGAGCCAGGGCCATGTGGTGATGGACAAGGCCGGGGAGGAGAAGCGGAACACCTCCATGGACGACATCCTGGCACTGTTCAACCAGATCTCCCTCCAGTGAAAAAGACAGACAAAGGCCCCGGCGCTTGCGGCGCCGGGGCGTGTTTTTTACAAGAGAGCAACCCATAACTTTCATTTTCGTGATAACGGGGATAAAATGGACCTGCAATACTGGTAAATACGGAGAAACGCGAATTATACGGGAAACTTGCTTGACACTGTAATCGATTAACAGTATAATAAGTGCCGGATAAACCAAGAAAGCATTGATTTCTTTTCAAAAATCAGCAGGAAAGGAAGAACACACCATGATTTACTCCGCAGAAGTTGAGAATATGTGCCCGGTCGCCAAGGGCGCATACCATGGTCCCGCTCCCATCCCCGAGGAGGGAAAATGGGTCCAGGCCAAGGAGATCAAGGACATCTCCGGCCTCACCCACGGTATCGGCTGGTGCGCTCCCCAGCAGGGCGCCTGCAAGCTGACCCTGAACGTGAAGGACG
>Ga0129314_1000702_pt1 | contig 31586 bp, 32 predicted proteins | sample O1111metagenome_FD_94431 | JGI IMG/M metagenome (GOLD analysis project Ga0129314, IMG submission 94431) | Orangutan individual fecal microbial communities from fecal samples from Wisconsin, USA - O1111 metagenome | ecosystem: Host-associated > Mammals > Digestive system > Large intestine > Fecal... | reverse complement strand
TGGCGTCCATGTTTTCATGACTCCTTTCATCTTCGGCAAAGGCATGACGACTTGTGCCCTTGCACGGAATCTAAATTTTTTTGTTTTGAAAAAGGTCGAGATTGTCTGACCTTCCAGAGAAATAATTGCCTGTTCCTTCGTCTTTTTGTCGTAGAAGGCAATCTGAGGATGGGGGGCATTCTTATCTTCTACAATTAAATACGCATCGCGGCTGCCTCGGCGAATCAACGAAGCGATCCGTTCGTTGTACTCTGACATGCTTATATGAAACTCCCGTTTGCCATGTTTCATATAATGGACAAATGACACTGGATGCAATAGCCCGTCTCCACCGTATTGTCTCTCCCAGACGACTTTATGGCTGCCCCAATGGCATTTCATAGCGTAATTGAGGAGCCCCGGCAGTTCCTTGGCGGGCACTTCGCCGTCGATGGCCCACTGCGAGACTTTTTCAGTGTACTCGACGGGCGGGAAGTACGCGACCGTCGTCGTTCGGCAGCGGAAGTGATAGGGCGGCAGCCCGATCCCCGCGTCGATCAGCGCCGACGTCTTCGTCGCTGCGGGGACCTACGCCAGCGCGTCGAGCGTCCGCTCCGACTTGAACACACTAAGATTATACAGCCTGCTGACGATTCCTTTACATTTAGCGTTCACTTCGTGAAAATAATTTCTCATCTCAAATGCAAATTGCCTGTGATCCACAACGACAAGCAAATTTATTCAATTGTCGCGGAAAAAGCCATCGGCTGCGGGCGGGATTGTCTGACGACCTGAGCGGGAGCAAACGCGTGCTGCGGTCGGTGCGGTGGGCGCAGATGCGGCTGGACGCGGATGTGGAATATCTGGCGGCGCTGCGGGGCTGGGCGGAGGGGGGGCGGCGTGGAGCACTGCCGGCAGCCTATTCGGCGGTAAAGTGCTCGAAAAGAAGATCGTCGTCCATTTCAACAACACGATCAATCTTGCGCACGGCGATCAAAAAGAAGCCGCGATCGCTGCCATCGAAAGGGCTGTCCAGGAACTCAAACGCCAAAGCCTGCGCCGCAGCGCAGTGGCTGTGGAACGCCGCCATGAACGCCAACCCCATCGGCCAAGTCGTCACCGGCATAGCCGGCCTCGTCACGGCCGGCTATTACCTGTACAAGTACTGGGATGACATCAAAGAACGGTGGGTCGGCCTGTGGGTGAAGATCAAGAAAAAAGCCGCCGGCGTCATCGACTGGTTCAAAGCCCTTCCCGACAAGATCCCCGGCTGGATCGCCGACATAGGCAAGGCGATCGGCGATTTCGGCGCCACGCTGAAGGAAAAGTTCTTTGGCTGGATCGGCAAAATTCCCGACGATTTCGTCGATATGGTCAAGGGGCTGCCGCAGGCATTGAAGGAGTCCATGGCGAAATTCGGCGCCTGGGTCAAAGAGCAGCTGAAGGACATGTTTACGTTCACCTTCGATCTGAATTTCTTCGGCAAGCAGACGGCTGCCGGAGCGGATCCCAACCGGCCTCTTGTCAGTGCCCCAAAAGGATACTCGGGGGCCGGGTTAAGACGGAACGCCAGAGGCGGAGTGTATTCAAGCCCAACGCTTTCCCTGATTGGCGAGGGCGACAGCCCCGAGTACGTCATTCCCGTGCAGGGACAGCACAAACGGCGGGGGCTCGCCCTCTGGCAGGCCGCGGGGCGGGATCTCGGCGTGTCGATGTTGCCAGAAGGGCACGGACTGAATCGCGACAGGGAAAAAGTCCGTCGCGGCGACAAGATCAATTTCATGAGTGGATGGCGCAACCCACTTTTAGACATAGCCCTCGACAGGTGGATGAACGCCGTCCGCTACGGCGCCCCGATGTCTGTTATCGGCGGTAACGCCGCGAAGATGGCAGGGTACCCCGAAATAATGGGAAAAGTTACCGGCGGGGCCATAGGCGGGGTGTACGGATTGACGCACGAAACCGCGCCGATACAAATACAGTTCTCGCCGCAAATCATCCTCGCCGATTCAAGCCAAAAGGACGACGTGATCGAGGCCATGAAGGAGTCGATCAAAATTCTGGAAGAGAAGCTGAAAGAACTTGCCAAAGACGCGTCCAAGGTTATACCTCGCCTTGATCCTCGACTAAGCTTTTGATCCATGCTATAATTTTTTTCGAGAGGAGGTGGCGGAATGAGTCTGGAAAATCTGGGAGTCTTGCGCGACTGCTTGGGATTGTTGCTGCTCTGTACGGGCAGCGTTGCAGCGTTTGCAGTGCTGGGAGTTTCCGAATATAGTCACGGATTTTTAAAATTCGGCGGATTCTGTCTCGTCCTTTCCGCCGTCCTGATAGTGGTCATCAGAGATTTAACGGCAAAGATAAAAAGACAGGAAAAACGGTAAAGTACCGCCAACACAGAGCCGCCCCCATTCGGGAGCGGCTTTTTTCATGGACTCCGAAAGGGTGAGAGCATGGACACAACGATAAAGACGATTGCCGGCGACACGTGGGATCGCCTTGCCAAACGGGCTTACGGCGACGAAAAGATGATGGACGTGCTGATCCAGGCCAATCCGTCACAGCGGATGACGGCCATTTTCCCCGCCGGCGCGACGATCTCCGTGCCCGAGGCCGAACAGGCGGCGCGCTCGGCGCCGCCGCCGTGGAGACGCTCATGAAAGCCCGGCGCGCTTCGGTGCGGCTGCTTTACGATACGGTCAACATCAGCAAAGACATCGCGCCATTCCTCAAGTCGCTGACATTCTCCGACAATTTCGAGCAGGCCGACGATCTGCAGGTCACGCTGGCCGATCCGTCCGGACTCTGGCGCACCGACTGGTATCCGACGAAAGGCGCCGCGCTGAAAGCGACGATCCTGCAGTCCGACTGGGACGAGCCCGGCGATACGGCCGAACTATACTGCGGCCAGTTCTTCATCGACGAAATCACCGCCCAGGGCCCCGACGAAACGGTGACCATCAAGTCACGCTCCGTCCCCGTCGGCACCAAAGAAGAGGCTGCCGGCGGCGAGATCATGCGCCGCGACAAAAACCGCACGTGGGAGAACACCACGCTCAAGACCATCGCCGCCCAGATCGCGAGCGAGGCAAAACTGGAACTGCATTTCAAGTTGGCCGAAGACATCCCGTACAAAAGCCGGAAGCAGGAGAAAATGTCCGATCTGGCCTTTCTTCAGCGCCTCGGTTACGAGGACGGCGGGGATTTTCGCGTCAAGGTCAGCGACAAGAAGCTGGTCATCGCCAGCGCGGCCGAGCTCGAAAAGGATCCGCCCGTCGCCGCCGCCGAGCGCGCCGCGAAAGAAGACGCCGCCCGCGTCGTTGGCTCCACCGTCAAGGGTCAGATCTCTTCGTGGTCGTTCACGTCGAGCGCCAACCGGCAATACCGCGCCTGCACCGTCAGCTACTACGACGCCGAGGCAAAGCAGACGTACCGAGCGACCGTTCAGGCCGACGACCAGGAGACGGGGCAGACGCTGATCCTCTGTCAGCGCGCCGAGTCTCAGGCCGACGCCGAGCGTATCGCCCGCGCCAGACTGCGCCAGGCGGCCATGGGCGTGGTCAAGGGCGATCTTGCCATGATCGGCGACATCCGCATGGTGGCCGGCGTCAACATCGACGTCAAAGGCTTCGGCGTGTTCGACGGCAAATACTTCATCGACTCGGCCACGCACACCGTGGACGGCAGCGGCGGGTACAAAACCTCGCTGCGGATCCATCGCGGGCAGGAGGCAAAAGAATGAATCAAAAAGCGTCATCGATCTGCGTTGGGGAGATCTCCGCGATTTATCCGGAACGCGGCACGGCCCGCGTGCTGCTGCCGGACTTGGGGCTGGTCACGAAGGAATGTCAAATCGTTTTCCCCGCCAGCGTCAAAAGCCACGATTACCGCATGCCCGAAGTGGGCGAGACGGTGCTCGTGGCTTTTCTCGATAACGGGCACGAGACAGGATTCATCATCGGATACGTGTACAACAGAAAGGATCCCGTCCCCATCGCCAGCGCGGACGTTCGCCATTGGAGCATGGAGGGCGCCGGGGCGATCGAGCTTGACCGCGCCAACGGCAGCATGACCTTCGTCGACGCCTCCGGAAGCGTCATCAAAATGGCCGGCGGCGACATCGTTTTGCAGGCGGCCGCCAACATGCACCTCAACCCCGGCGGGGCGGAGATCCCCGCGCATTTATCGACGATTTTCGATTGAGCGGGCGGCGGACGGACCGTTCTATTTGTCGTCGTAATGGCTGCGGCACTGGTAGATCACCAGCGCCCCGTCGGCGATTTCGTAGACGAGACGATCCTTGCTATTGACGCGGCGGCTCCAGCAGCCGCTCAGGTCGCCGAGCAGCGGCTCGGGCTCACCTTCGCCGTCTGCCGGGTCGCCCGAACGGCGCATCTCCTTGATCATTTTGTTGATCTTCTTCAGGCCCTGGCGGTCTCGCTCGACGTAGAACTGATACTCTTCCCAGATGTCTTCGGCCCAAATCAGATCAATCATCGTCCACCTCGACGATGTCGCGGCGCACAATCCGGCCGTTTTTGACCTGGGCGACCGCTTTGCGGAGCCGGCGCTGATTGGCCTCCGACCAGAAGGGATCGGCTTTCACTTCGAAGGGCATGCCGTTGTGCAGGCGCACCTGAGCGAGGAACAAGCGGATTCCCGTGGCGGTGTCCATGCCCATGGAGCTGAAGATCGGGTCGGTGTCTTTCTTCAGGTCTTCGGGAACTCGCGCCTGAACGACTACGGTCGCGGACATTCTCAATCACCTCGCTTGTATTTAAATGTAGTTGTTTATGGTTATTTGTAGTCGTTTGTATTTTATCACGACGGGACAGCCTGTCAAGAAAGCCCAATAATACAACGCAAAGCAGCGCCGCCCCCGTTTGGGATCGGCTTTTTCCATCGAGCTCGGAAAGGAGCTGGGAGACGATGCCGGCAGTGACTCGCAAGGGCGACGTCTGCATGGGCACGGGTGATGGTCGTCCCGTCCCTCGGTCGAGGGATGCGGCACGGTGTTCGTCAACGGGATTCCGCTGCACTGCGCTGGGCACGGCTGGGCGCCGCACACGTGTCCGGACGTACTCGAGACGCACGCTTCGGTACTGGCGGACGGATGGCCGACGGTCTACGCCGAGGGGCGGCGCGTCGGGTACGTCGGCGCGCCGGTGGCCTGAGGCTCGACGGCGGCGGAGGGGTCACCGAACGTTTTCGTGGGAGGATAACATGGCATGATCGGCACTTTGGGAGACGTGATTTTCGAGGCGTTCAGCGAGCTGGTGCGGACGTTCGACGGGTTCGAACGCTCGGGCGGCGCGCAGTACGCCGAGCACGCGCGCATCGGGCTGAAGCCGCTGCTTCAGTACGTGGGACCGCAGCTGGAATCGGTCAGTTTCAGGATGGCGTTCGGCGCGGAGCTGGGCACGCGCCCGCTGGACGAGATCGAGCGGCTGCGCGCCATGCGCGATTCCGGCGAGGCGGCGGTTCTGATCCTGGATGGACGGCCGCTGGCGCGTTTCGTGATTGAGTCGCTGGCGGAGACGTGGAAGCGGATCGACAACAAGGGCGGCCTGATCGCGGCGGAGGTGCAGGTCAGTCTGAGGGAGTACGCGGAGGGCACGGCATGAGGAGGATCGTTTCGGCGTTTTGGGGCGCGGTGGACTTCGTGCCGGCAACGGTGTCTGAGGAGGTCGTGCAGAACGTGCGCACGATCCTGGCCACGGCCGCCGGCACGGTGCCGCTGGATCGGGATTTCGGCGTGGACGCGGACGCGCTCGATCTGCCGACGCCGTCCGCGCAGGCGAAGATCGCCGCCGACGTGGTGGCCAAGATCGCCAGGTACGAGCCGCGCGCCAGGGTGGTGCGCGTCGCCTGGCAGGGAGACGCCGACGGGCGGCTGATGCCGCGGGTGGAGGTGGAGATCGATGAGCAGTGACCTTGCCGCGCTGCCGCGCGTCCGTTTCGTGGACGGAGACGCGGCGGACGTGGAGAGAAACGTGATTGCGGGGTACGAAAGGCTGTCGGCCGGTCGCTCGCGAAGGGCGATCCGGTCCGATTGTTTTTGGAGAGCGTCGCGGCGGTAATCGTGCAGCAGCGCGAGCTGATCGACTGGGCGGCGAAGCAGAACCTTTTGGCCTACGCGAGCGGAAGCTACCTCGATCATCTCGGCGCGCTGCTGGGAGTGACGCGCCTGCCGGCCAGGGCGGCCGTGTGCACGGTGCGCTTCGCTCTGTCGGCGCCGCAGACGTTCGCCGTGCTGATTCCCAAGGGTACGCGCGTGTCTCCGGACGGCGCGCTGGCAGGCGGAGCAGCTGGATAATACAAAACGCATAAAATAAAAACATTGCATAAGGGCCTTCTCCTTGGCGGCGGAAGAAAGTACTTTGCTCATATATCCGGTTTAGGGGGGAGCGGGCCGGCTGCCACGCAGCGCGTCGAGGCAGTCCGCGTACCATTGCAACATCGCGCGACGCTTAGGCACGTAGTCATAATGGCGGCAGCTGTCGCGTGTTTGGTCGGGATCGATGTGAGAGAGCTGTGACTCAATCCACGTTCCGACGAAGTTGACGCGGTATAAAGTCGTTGACGCCGTAGCTCGAAGTCCGTGCGCGACAAGTCCGTCGGTACATGCCTGTATATGCGACTGCAGCGTTTGTACGGACAAAAATGTCGTTTCCCAGGGAATATGAGTCCTTTTCGGGATGGATAGTACTGGGCGGCTGCCTCAAGGAGCTCAAGGGGCTGACGTGATAGCGGCACTATATACTCGCGCCTTTTTTCATGTGCACTAATGGGACGACCCATATTTTTTTAGCTAAGTTGATCTCTGACTATTTTGCGCATAGGGCCTCGCTGGGGCGGACAAGTGTCAGCGTCTGGAAGCGGCCCAAGGTGTCCGCGCCGACCATGGGTTTATTTGAGATGTTGTGCCAAAACGTGGCGATGTTCTGTTCTTTAGTCAGCGTTGCGTAATGTTGTTTCTGCCGCGGCTCGGGCAGATTCTGCGCAATCATCAATTCCGGATTTGTCCGACTTTTCGCATAACGCTCCCGTAGGCATACTGCGCCCCCTCTATCTCCGGCCCGGCGGCAAAAGGCTCCGCAGGTATTTCAGCTGCGGAGCCTTTTGCCGCCGGGGAACGGACGAAATGCCTATTTTTTCTTGCCGTTTCTGTTTTTCATCTTGAGCTTGGCGGGGTCGGGACCGACGGGAATAGGGTAGCTGAGCGAGTAGCGCTGATAGTTCTTTTTCTGGCCTGGGTCCTCGGTCCAGTCGGTGGTCGCCACGTCGGCATAGCTGCCTTCGCCGCCGAATTTCATCAGGCCGATGTCGAACTCTCCGTAATTTTTGCCGGAAACTTCCAGCTCGAAGTCGCGGAACTGGGTGGCGATACTGCCGCCGATAAACTTCTGCAGGAAGCTGGAAGCGATGCTTTCTGCGGAAACGTCGCCCGTTGCGCCGGCCTGCATAACGGCGCCGAGACCGCCCAGCAGACCGTTGAGGACGCGCATGTTGATGCTGCCGCTGACGAGAAGATGGTACACGTCGCTGCCGCGCTGCAGAAGATCTTGGGGAATCATGGCCGGATCCAGCTTGGGCAGCGTGCGTGCCCGTTTCCACGCCGTGCCTGTGAAGGAGATGAAGTGGAAGAACTTGTCGTCGTTCCATGCTGTGATGGCACTGCCGGGCAGGACGAAAACTTCGCCGTCGTTGACGTTGAAGAAAACGTTGCCATGTTGAATCCTGAACGGATCTTTGCCGGTAACGGCCAGCTGGCCGGGGAATTTATCTACGACCACGTCTCGGACGCGGATCCGGCCGTCGCCCTGCATCAGCGCGGTCAATCCGGAGTGGACTTTGCCCCTGAAACTGACGTCGCTTTTTCCGGCGATCTGCGCGGGCGGTGCAAAAGGAGCAGCGAGGCGGTTTAAGTCGATGTCCTTGCCGTTCAGCTGCACAGAGTAGAGGGCTTTGTCTACATCGCCGGACGCTTTCACATGAAATGCGCCGCCGCCCAACTCGAACTGTCCGTCGAGGATATCCACTTTGTTTTGCCTGAAGGCGAAAGGAATCAGCACGTTGCTCACTGGCAGCTGTGCGGCGGTAATAAGCGGCGAAGCTGCCTGGCCTGTCACGCTGATATTGCTGCCGTTGATTTCGCTGTGGGCGGTGAGCGAAACACGGCCGTCCGCGACGCCGATCAGAGAAGGATCAATTGCGTCGAGGCGAACCGAGGGCGCCGCGACGTCGAACGTGCCTTTCAGCCCTTTTTTGAAATCCACCGTGCCGGTGATCGCGGGGCGTCTGTCGCCCACGGCGATCGAAGCCTTTATCTCGACGCGGTCCTCTTTCAGCTCGGCTGCGCCTTTGGGATTGACGACCTTGAATCCGCTGATCTGGATTTCTTCGCTTTCCAGTTCGGCGCTGATCTGCGGTTTTTCCAGAGACCCTTTGACAAGCAGAGAGCCCGTTACGCTGCCGGCGAGTTTCATCGTGTTGGGAATGATTTCCGTCAGATTCATCTTTTCCACGTTGAAACGAAGGTCGAGCGCTGAACGGCGCCTGCTGAACGGCAGAACGACGGTTCCGCCGCCCCCGAAGGGAGCGTCCCGCTTGGTATGCCCTTTTATCTCTACGTTCACCTTTTCGCGGCCGCCGCTGACGTTCAGGACGATTTCTTTAACGCCGAACTGCGCAGCGTCCAGTTTGTCGATGCGGGAGCTAAGCGCAATCTCGGGGCTGTTCATCGTGCCTTTCAGATGGAATGCGCCATGCGCAGTGCCGCTGACAGTTCCGCCGGGAACGGCCGAGCCGAGGTCGAGACGTTCCGCCAGACCGTTCAGATTGAGTACCGGCGCCTTGCCGGTTAGGCCGACAGTCCCCTGGAGCTGGACGCGTCCCTTGAACACGTCGGCGGACGCATTCTCTATCGTCAGCTCTTTGGGACTGACCTGCACTTGGGCGGCAAAATTGGAGACGGCGCATTGTTTTTGGACTGTCAGACGCGGCAGGCGCGCGAGCGCTCGGACTCGAGGGTGCGCCAATGTGCCCGTAATGCCGAGCTCGGCGTGGAGTGTGCCGTCAAGTCCGGCGCTGGCTGCCTCGGGAAACCATGAAGCGAGGAGCTTCAGCGCCAGCGAGGGAATTGTGGCTTTTATGTTCAGCGCCGCGTCTGAGGTGAGTCCCAGCGAACCAACGACCGAGAGCGGCGAACCGAGAAGATGGGCGGAGAGATTCGTCTGAACGTTGGCACCGTCCAGTTCGATAACGCCTTCTATGGAGTTGGCCCGATACTTTTGATAAGTGATGTCGCCGTTTTTCAGGGAGAGTCTGCCGGTTGGCCGGGCAGGCGTTCCCGCGATATGGGCCTGAATCCCCTCAAAAAATCCTGTCCCAAGTCCTGGGACCCATGTGCGCAGAGGTTTGAAGCTGACTTTTCGCAGCGACAGATCGACGGCGATGCGCGGCTCTCCCGGCGCCGTGTCGATGGACGCGCTGCCCGTAACGGAGCCTCCCAGCAGTGTGCCGTTGATTTTTTCCAGCGTGATCCTGCTGTCTTTCTGCGACGCCCGTATCTGCACGCTGCTTTGCAGCGCGCGAAGACGCAGGTCGAGCTGTTCGGGCAATCCTGTTTCCTTGACAGCGAACATACCGTCGAGACGGATGCGTTCTTTTAAATAACCGGCGTCGAGTTCCAGCGTATAGATTTGTTTGTCCGGTTCCGGCTGTTTGATGCTTAATCGTTCGACCTTCCAGCCCTGAGAACCGGACAGATCGCTGGCGACGAAACTCCGCGGTGTTACGATCGAGAGGATGGGCAGAGGTTCCTCGTCTTGGCGAGCGGCTTTCTGCGGGGAAAAAAACTCCTTTTGTGCCGCGGCGGCCACACGCTCCAGCCGATCATCAGTGATACGCAGCCCCTCCAGCTCGCCGCGTAGAATCACTTTGCGCTGCCGCCAGCTTTCTTCGGCATCGACGGCGATGAAGATTTTTCGCACGACGATGATGGAGGGATCTTTCTTATCGCCGATGGCCAGCCCGCGCAGCTCATAGCCGTCAAAAGGATTGCCGCTGAACTTTTCGAACGCGGCGCTGAAGTACTGCATCCGTGATAAATATTTCCCCGCGCCGAATGCGATCATGTCGGTGACCAGCGGTCCTCCCCAGATCGCGAAGGCGGTCAGCCCAAGCATGAACGCAATCAGCGCTAAGACTGCCTTGGGAACAAGAAACCAGCGAAATCGTTTTTTGCCGTTCCGTTTTTGTGGAAGCGGATTTTTGCTTTTTATCGTGTCGATGATCATCACCCCCCATTTCGGAAATGCCCTGGTAATTGTCCATGAGATTTTTGATCCTGTGATTTTCATTGTAATATCTTGAAGGAGCTCAGGCAAGGGGGATTGTAAGCATTCCCCATGTCTTGTCATGTAAGCCGTTCCGTTGTCTGTTCGGAGGCGCCCCATCGGATGAAATGGCGCTCACGGCAAAATCAGTACGGCGCTCGATTCTCTTCAGTGCCGCTGATACTGCCGAAGTGATGTATAATAAACAAAACGTTTTGCTGTGCGGAATAAGATGACGTTCGTGCATGGGAGTGAAGCTGAGTGGCCGGAACATTTAAAGAAAAAATAGCTGTTGCGTGGGAGTGGATTCGTCTCTTTTTCTGGGGCGCTTCGTTTGACAAGCGCATGGGTGTTGTGCGCAAGGAAGCTTACGATGTCAATGACGAGTTGATGCTGCTGCTTTTCGGAGATTATCTGGGCATCCCCAATCCGGTCTCCTACTATATGATGGAGCTGCTGCCTTACATTGTGACGGACATTCCCGGCTGGGAGCGCCGCATGATGAACCGGCAGATGCTCATCGCGGAAAAGGCTGGACAGTACGGATTTGACGGTTAAGGAGAAAATCATGGCTTATAAACGGTTCACTTTCTTCGGCGGCAAGGGCGGTACCGGCAAGACAACGTGTTCGTCGGCTTATGCGCTTCATCTGGCTCGCCAGGGCGTGCGTACGCTGGCGGTGTCCACTGATCCGGCTCATTCTCTGGCTGATGCGTTTGGCACGGAAATCGGCAGTTCAGTGGTCAAGCTCGAGGAGAATCTCTGGGGGTTGGAGATCGACGCGGCGCTCGAAGCGAAGAAATATATGGAAGGCATTCGCAAACAGATGCGTCAGATCGTCAGTCCCGCAATTGTGGAGGAGATCGACAAACAGCTTCGCATCGCTTATGTTTCTCCCGGTTCGGAAGAGTCGGCGATCTTCGATTGTTTTGTCGATCTGATGGAGCAGGCGGGCGAGAAGTACGACGCGATCGTTTTCGATACGGCTCCCACCGGGCACACGCTGCGCCTGTTGACGCTGCCCGAGGTGCTTGGCATGTGGATGGAGCATCTGCTGGAAAAACGCCGCAAGGCTATGGATATGATGCGCTTGGCCTCCCATTACGAACGCGACCTGCTCGAGAAGCTGAAAGAAGATCCCGTCTTCGATCTGCTGGCCCGCCGCCGCGACCGTTTCCAGCGCGCCCGAGATTTGTTGACCGATCACGAACTGACGACCTTCCACTTTGTACTCAACGCCGAGAAATTGGCAGTTCTCGAAACGGAGCGGGCCGTGGCCCTGATGAGCGAATTTGAAATCGCCGTAGGGCCGCTGATTGTCAACCGCGTCTTGCCGCCGGAAACAGGGAGTTTTTTCGAGAAAAGAAGGGCTCAGCAGGCTCAATATCTCGAACAGATCCAAAAGGAGTTCGGAAAGTACGGCATTGTGCAGCTGCCGATGCTCGACGGCGATGTCGAAGGCATGGGGGAGCTGGAAAAGCTCCTGCCCCTGCTGGCTGCGCTTGAGGCGGAGGAAGGCGCAGCTTCGTAAGGCGGCGGCACAAGAGCCTGTCTCAAACCAGCCACGTCGAAAACGAGAGCAAACATCCAGGGCATAGGCAGCCGAAGCAGCATTTAACAAGGAGCAAAAAACACATGTACGAACTCGTACAGATTGCAGAGCGCAGCTACTACATCCAGAGTCCGGCCAAAATCGGCCTCGTCGAACTCGGCGGCGGCAGCGTCTGCCTCATAGACAGCGGAAACGACAAGGACGCAGGCCGGAAGGTGCGTCAGATCCTGGACGCTCACGGCTGGCGCCTGACGGCGATTTACAACACTCACGCCAACGCGGACCACATCGGCGGCAACCGCTATTTGCAGGGACAGACGGGCTGCAAAATCTACGCGCCGGGAGCCGACTGCGGATTCACGCGCTATCCCATCCTTGAGCCGAGCTTTCTCTACGGCGGCTTTCCGCCGAAAGACCTGAGACACAAGTTCCTCATGGCTCAAGGGAGCGACGCCGAGGAGCTCACAGAGGCGGCGCTGCCTGCAGGACTTGAAGCCATCAGGCTGCCGGGGCACTTTTTCGACATGGTGGGCTTCAGAACGTCCGACGGCGCAGTCTACCTCGCCGACTGCCTCTCGAGCAGAGAAACTCTCGAGAAATACGGCGTCAGCTTCATTTATGACGTGGGCGCTTATCTGGACACCCTTGAGATGGTCAAGAGCCTGCCGGGCAAGGTCTTTGTGCCCGCTCATGCCGAGGCGGCGGAGAACATCGCCCCCCTTGCCCAGTACAATATCGAAAGAGTCGTGGAGCTCCTTGACAAAATTGCGGTCCTCTGCGCCGCGCCGACATGCTTTGAAGCGCTCCTGCAAAGGCTCTTCTATGAATATGGTCTGTCGATGAACTTTGAGCAGCACGTCCTAGTGGGCAGCACGGTCCGTTCCTGTTTGGCGTGGCTCAAGGACGAGGGGCGCGTGACGGCGCGCTTTGAGGACAACATGCTTCTGTGGCAGAGCGCCGGACAGTGACGAAAGAGTCTGTCTCAAGCCAGACACGCCGAAAACGAAGGCAAATATTCAGGGCATAGACAGTCGAAGCGGCATTTACCCAGAAAAAAATCAACAAAGTACAAAAATAGCACGGGAAGAATCATCCTTCCTGTGCTGTTTTGTTACATTGTGCCCAGGCGCAGGCAATTTCCGCTCTATTTTCACTTTTTCGATCCCGTGCGGCAAAAAGCGATGGAACGCCCGGCTTCCTTTGATCCGAACAAAGGCTTTGAGCAGTCTGGCGGGAAGAATCGGTCTTTTGAGTACAGGCGTAGGGCGGAACTTTCAGCATCATCTGCGGACGGCAGGCCGGACCGCCCGCTTCTTTATACCTGCTGTGCAGCTTGTTCAGATCCAGATTGTTGATGACTGAATTGACAGCTCTGATAATGTGTTCGTCAGGTACGAGATCTTCATATGATACCGGCAAAAGCTGCATTTGGTTCATTGTATGGGTTTTGAACTTTGGCATGTTTTTACTATAAGCTTTATTGCCTGTCTGTCGGCTTCATGCTTCTCTGAAAAATGAAAGAGGCTCTCTTTTCATCATCTTCTCGATGATTTTTGAGACGGTCTCTTCTCTTTTGTGAGCGCGCGCCTACAGCCAAGCAAGAATGGCACCGTAGGCTGCGCAAAGCCGTTCGAAGGATACAGCGCAGTTGGCGGGGCTGGGAGAGGGCAGAGTTGTTGCCTGACGTCCCGTAACCGGTTCAATCAATTTGCTGTAGAAAACAGCCGATTTTGTGCCGGTGCAGAAAATGGCCTGAATCGGAGCGCGCTGGAGAATGACCGATAGATCGTTGGGCACCGGGCGCTTGATCGAAGCGTCGCTGGCCCCGCTGATCTCGCACGAGCGCAGCACGTCCCACAAAGCGATGCGATGACGGAGGACGAACTCTCGCCGGGGCTCCCGTCCAAAAGGAATCTCGCTTTTGAAAAGCGCCGCCAGGACTTTCCAAAAACGGTTCTGCGGATGGGCGTAATAGAATCCTGCTTCCCGTGATTTCGGCGAAGGCATGGTGCCGAGGATCAAAACGCGGGATGATGCGTCAAAAACAGGTTCCAGAGGATGAACGACGAGCATGCGATTTTCCTCCTGCGCAAAGACGGGTGACCTTGAGTATAGGACCAGCTGGATTAACGCGGCGCGCATCGGATTGATTCGCGCTTTGCAAAAGAGTATAATTAAAGAACATATTGCCGCAGGGCGGCTCTTTTCTCTATCCAATAAATTTTAAGGGAGGTTATGAGGCGATGTTAGCAACACCGCAGGAAGCCTATGAATTGTTGAAAGAGTACAACAAAGGGGAGTTTCACCTCAAACATGGCCGTATTGTCGGCGATGTGATGCGCTGGTTTGCCGTCGACCAGGGGTTCGGCGATGAGGCCGACTTCTGGCAGACAGTAGGAATTCTTCATGATCTTGACTTTGAACAATACCCGGAACAGCACTGTGTCAAAGAAGAAGAGATTATGCGCGAGCGCGGCATAGACGAGCGCATAATCCATGCGGCGACCTGTCATGGCTTCGGCCTGACAGGGATTACGGTTCAGCCGGAACACCAGATGGAAAAAATCCTTTTCGCCGCTGACGAATTGACTGGTCTGATCGGAGCTGTGGCGGTAATGCGCCCTTCCAAGAGCGTCAGCGACCTTGAGGTGAAATCCGTGAAGAAAAAATTCAAAGACAAAAGCTTCGCCGCGGGCTGTTCACGCGACGTGATTCGTCAGGGCGCCGAAATGCTGGGCTGGGAGCTTGACGAACTGATCGGCAAAACAATAGAGGCGATGCGCGCCAGCGATAACGTGGACTGATGATCGGCAATCAAAAAGCAGCGCCTTTTTTTGATAAAAAGTATTTGCATGGTACGCCTGGAACGTCAGCCGCTAAGCAGGACTCGATTTGTGGATCCGCCTTACAGCGCCGCGGGGTCGAATTTCATAATTGAGACATAGTATGAATCAAAGATCCGCATCACGTCAAGTGCACCGTCGATGCCGATGAGACGTGACGATGGCGCCTGCGTTAATGGGCACTGGAGCTTCTGTGAAATGGTTCCCGTCATCGGTTTTTTTCGGTTGGAGCCGGGGGAATCCTTGGTGGAAAATTGCAGCGTGACGCGAGCATAAAACGATGATATACTTTAAAATTGGAGTGGTCCTGATAGTCGCTGCCGTGCAAACGGGAGAGGAAAGTCCGGGCTCCACAGGGCAAGACGCTGGATAACGTCCAGTTGGCGCGAGCCACAGGAAAGTGCAACAGAGAGCAGACCGCCCGGTTTCTGCACCGGGTCAGGGTGAAAGGGTGGGGTAAGAGCCCACCGGACGGCAGGTGACTGTCGTGCCTGGCAAACCCCGTCTGGAGCAAGATCGAATAGGGAGGGCTGAGGCTGCCCGCTGACCTCCGGGTACAGATCGCTTGAGACATGCAGCAATGCATGTTCTAGATAAATGACTATCCCAGACAGAACCCGGCTTACGGGCCACTCCGTTATACTCTTCAGGATAATTGGCAAGCAGAATTTCTGCGTTGACCGAGTGATATTGTTGAATTGTATATGCTATTTTCGTAATTAATAATTCTAATGTTTAGACAATTTTTGTGAATCTTCCCCTGCTTGGGGAAGATTCATTTTTTTTTGATTCCGTGTTGTTGTCTTTTTCTGTTGTTAGGCGGTTATTTGTCGATAAATATGCTAAAGGTTAATTTTACTACGATTGAGAGGATTTTCCGGCTTATTGACCCTCCTCCCAAAAAACGATATTCTGACCGTGGTGGAATAGAGTGGTAGAAAGTGGGGAAAAATGGATATGTTCATGGGAAGCTATGACCATCGCATAGACAGCAAGGGACGACTCGTCATGCCGGCGAAGTTTCGTTCTCAGATCGGGGACACCGTGGTCTGCACGGTAGGCCTCGACAACTGCCTTGCCGTCTACCCCATGGACGCGTGGAACGTATATCTGCAAAAGCTCCAGTCTCTGCCGTTTACCAAAGGGCAGGCCCGCCAGTTTATGCGCACGCTTCTCGGCGCGGCTGAGGAACTTCCCGTGGACGGACAGGGGCGCATCCTTCTTTCTGTCAAACTGCGCAAATACGCGCAGCTGAGCGACGCGGTCGTTGTCAATGGCGTCAACGATCATTTGGAAATTTGGAACAGTGAGAGATGGGCCGCCAGCAATGACGAAATGCTGGAGAATTTTACCGCCTTGGCCGAGGGGGTGTCGGACCTTGGAGTTTGAACATGTCCCCGTGCTTCTGACGGAAGTTGTTGAGTGTATGGACCTCAAGTCTGACGCGCTGATCGTTGACGGCACGTTGGGACTGGGCGGTTATTCGGAGGCGTTTTTGAGACACTTTCCCCGGTGTCGGGTTGTTGGCATCGATCGCGATGAGCAGGCGCGAAGCATTGCCTGTCAGCGGCTGGCCCCCTTTGGGGAGCGCTTTTTTGCTCTCGACGGAGATTTTCGAAATATGAAAGAGCTGTGCGTATCTGTCGGGATCTCTGCGGTTGACTGCGTAGTGCTTGATCTGGGCGTGTCGAATATGCAGCTTGTCGATGGGCGGCGCGGTTTTTCGTTTCGTGAGGACGGACCGCTGGATATGAGGATGGATCCCGCTGCGGGGACTCCATCGGCGGCGGAGCTGGTGAATAGGCTCTCACGGGAAGCTCTGGCGGACATTTTCAGGAAATACGGCGAAGAGCGCTTTGCCTGGAGCATCGCCGGCGAGATCCTCCAGGAACGGCTGAAAAGACCTATAACGACCACGGCGGGACTGGTGGAAGTGATCCGGCGGGGGATCCCCGCTCCAGTGATGCGAAAAATGAACGGGCATCCGGCGCGGAAGGTGTTCCAGGCATTGAGAATCGCTGTGAATGACGAATTGGGCGCGCTGGAGCAGGGGCTGAATGAGGCGTTTTCGCTCTTGTCTCAGGAAGGACGTCTGATCGTCGTGACGTATCACTCGCTGGAGGACCGCATTGTCAAGCGGCAGTTCAAAAAATGGAGCGAAGAAGGGAAAGGCGTTCCGGAGCCGCGAAAGGGGCAGGTTCCGGATGACGAGGAGATAGAACGTAATCCGAAGTCGCGCAGCGCACGGCTTCGCGGTTTTTTCAAGAAAGATATGCCGAACGAGGCAGAGGGGCGGATCGGACCATGGCGCAAGGTATGAGAGATTCGAGAAGAAAATCCGGAAAGTTTGGACAGGCGTTGGTGACGTTCTTTATCACTTCAATCATGTGTCTGGGGCTTTTGTCGATGCTGAGGAACGATTCTCAGCAGCTGGATGACGCCATCTCTGCAGTTCAGGAGCAGTTGGAGGCGTGCGAAAAAGAATGTCGCGATCTGGAGCGCGAAGCGGCGGCCATGATGTCGCCCCGTGCGATTCATGCCTACGCTGCACGTCAGCTCGGGATGAGCCAGGTCCATCTGGCGGGGGCTGTCCGTCTGGATGGTTTGGTTCGTTCTGGCGGCACGATGTCTGCTTCTTTGACCAATTCGGGAGTAAGATTGCCCAATTGATGATGGATCGTTTGTGACAAAAAACGGGTGATGCGGGAAATGCCGGAATGGGGAGCGAGTGAAACAAGGAACGATCCCAAACGCAGAAAAATCCAGTGGTATCTTGTCTTTCTCGTGATGGCCTGGTACCTGAGCGCGCTGGTGAAGGTTCATATTTATCCGGACAGGCGGGCGGCAGAACAGCTTGCCAGGCAGTATCAGCAGAACGAGCGCAAGGCGATGGACCGAGGCAGCATTTACGACGGCCGCGGTGAGCCGCTGGCTCTTTCCGTTACGACGTACAGCGTGTTCCTCGACCCGGGAGTGGAAGGTTTTGAACCTGGAAGCCTCAGCAATCTGACGCCTTATATCGGTAAGGCGAAAGTTCAGGCTTTGGGGGAAAAACTAGACCGCCGTTTTTATTGGATCAAACGTTATCTTGAGCGCAGCGAAGCGGAGGAGATCGTAAAGAACTGCGGCAAGGGATTTTACATCAGGGAAGAACGCAAACGAATTTACCCGAAGGGGAATATGCTTTCCCATCTGCTGGGATTTTGCGATCAGGACGGCTGGGGGCTTGCCGGCATCGAGCTGATGTGGAACGGTACGCTGGTGGTGCCCGAAAAAATGCACACGGGGTACCGCGGCGCTTCGGCAGCCGCGGGCATGAAGCGTGAGGCGGTAAGCCGCAGCAGTACTCAAGGCCTGTATTTGACTATCGACTCTGAAATTCAGTACGCGATAGAACGCTTTCTTGGCGCTCAAGCGTCCAAGATCAAGGCCTCCTGGGCAGCGGGGATTTGCCTGGAGACGAGGACCGGCGCCGTCAAGGCTATGGCCAGTTATCCCGTTTTCGATTCAAACAATCGCTCTACCTTCAAGAACCCGAAAGCTTTGAGCAACAATGCTGTCAACCGGGTGTACGAGCCGGGGTCCACCTTCAAGCCTATTATGGTTGCCATGGCGCTTGAGCAGGGAAGGGTGAAACAGAGCGATGCATTCCGTTGTCCTGCGCATCTGAAGGTGGCCGACGGCTATATCAGCGATTCTCATCCAAAAGACAATGGCGTGATGAAGATAGCGCAGATCATCGAAAAATCGTCGAACGTGGGCATGGCTCAGATTGGCATGAAAATGCCTCCCACCAGCACATATGAGGAAATGCGTTCCTGGGGAATCGGTTCTCGTACCGGCATCAAGCTGAACGGTGAGGAAATGGGCCTGCTGCCGACGGCCGATAAATGGTACGGGATCACTCCCGCAAACGTCGCTATCGGGCAGGGATTTGCGGTGACGCCGCTTCAGCTTGTTACGGCTTTTAACGCCATCGTCAACGACGGTATCCTTGTTCGTCCTTACTTGGTGCGTTCGGCTGTCGACGGCGAAGGGCATCAGGTGTATCACTCCGAGCCGATGGAGGTAAATCGGGTCGTCTCGCCGCGGAATTCCAAATGGCTTCGCGGCGTCCTGCGCCAGACAGTGGCCAGCGGCACGGGCAAGCCGGCCGACAGCGAACTGGTTCACGTGGCCGGAAAAACCGGCACGGCTCAGGTCGCGCGGAACGGAAAGTACGTCAAAGGACTTTACAATTCATCCATGATCGGTTTTTGGCCCGCGAATAATCCGGAGTATACCATGCTGATTGTTTTCGGGGACGTGACGGGCAGTCTGTATTACGGCGGCCCCGTTGCCGGATCGGTTTTCAAAAAAATCGTCGACGAAGTGGAGCGTCTGAAGGGCGTCGGCGTAAAGTAAGAGGAGTGCGTGACCATGGATTGGCGGTTAAAAAGAGGATTGGAAGATCTAAAAAATGCTGGGCTTCTGACAGATATCGGCGGTGATTGGAGCAAAATACCGGCGGACTGCACCCTGAAAAGTGACTCCCGGACCGTCGGCCCGGGAGATATTTTTGCCTGCGTCGTGGGGCTTCATGCCGACGGGCACCGTTTTATCGAACAGGCGTTGAAAGCAGGCGTGTCGTATCTTTTGATCCAGCGCCCCGTGCGGGGGCTGCCGATCCCTTGGATCCAGGTGACCGATGTCCGATCGGCGATGGGATATATTGCTGCGGCTTTGAACGATGAGCCGTCTGAAAAGATGAAAATGTTTGCCGTTACTGGCACGCAGGGCAAAAGCACTACCAGCTATATGATTCGCAGTATCCTGCAAAACTGCGGCATCAAATGCGGCCTGCTGGGGACGATTGTCTATGACGATGGTGCCAAGGTAGAACTGGCCGACCGAACCACGCCCGAGGGCAGCGAGATCCAGCAGTTTTTGAAAGACATGGTCGGCAACGGCTGTGAGGCATGTTCCATGGAATGCTCTTCGCACGGCATCGTGCAGGGGCGTCTGAGCGGCTGCGTCTATGACGGCGCTGTGTTTACCAATCTGACGCCCGAACATCTCGACTTTCACGGCACGATGGAGAACTATTACGAGGCCAAAGCGTCGCTGTTCCGTGAATACCTCAAACCAGGCGCGGCCGTGGCGCCGAACGCTGCCAGCGAGTACGGCCGCCGTCTTGCGGCCGAATTCCCGGAGGCCATGACTTGGGCGTTGGAGGCGCCGGCCCGCCTGTGGGGAGCAAACGTAAGGCTCGATGTCGACGGGAGCGAGTTCGACCTGTTCCTCGACGGACGAAAGATAGGCCCCGTTCACATCCCGCTGTCGGGGCGGTACAACGTGGAAAACGCGCTTGGCGCGGCGGCCGTCTGTTTAGCCGAGGGCTGCGATGAAAGAAAGGTTGCCGAAGGCTTGGCTCTCATGCCTCAGGTGCCCGGACGCATGGAACGTCTGAATCTCGACAACGGCATGCGAGTCATCATCGATTACGCGCACACGGCCGATTCACTGAAAGCGCTGCTGGAAACGCTGCGCCCGTTGACCGAAGGACGACTCGTCAGTCTCTTCGGACACGGCGGGGACCGTTTCGCCGGACTCCGGCCGCTGCTGGGGCAGGCGGCGGCGCGGAAGGCCGACCGGATCTTCATTACCATGGACAACCCGCGTACGGAAGATCCCGTAAAAATCGCCGAGCAGATCGTGGCGGGAGTCAAGGAAGTCCGCGCCGACGACTGCTGGTCCGTCGAGCTGCCTCGCGACGCGGCGATCCGCAAGGCTCTGGACTGGTGCCGCCGCGGCGATCTGCTGGTGCTCTCCGGCAAGGGGCCGGAGCCGTATCTGGAAATCAACGGCGTCAAATATCCTTACAGCGACCGGTCTGTTGTCGAGAGCTGGGCCGCGGAAAGGGGCGTGAAGATCCAGTGAGACTGAGCCGATTGGCGTCGCAGGCCGGCGTAACGGTGAAAGGCGCCGACCCCGAACTGCCTCTGATCATTCGGGTGGACAGCCGCGAAACGCAGGAAGGCGAAGGATTTGTGGCGCTTCACGGCGCTAAGGTCGACGGGCATCGTTTCATTCCCGACGTACTCGCAAAAGGAGCTTCGCTGATCGTCTGCGAGGCTGCTTCTTATCGGGATGAATGGGGCTCGCTGTATCCGCAGTGCTCTTTTATTCTGACGCCGGAACGCTGCGAATATGGTCTTGCCTCTTTGGCGTCGGCCTATCTGAGGTCGCTGGAGCACCTGCGCGAAACGATTGCCATTACCGGCAGCGTTGGCAAAACTTCCGCGAAGAACGATACGAAAGCTCTTTTGGAAGATTATTTTAAGCTTCACGCCGCCGGAGGCAACTATAATACGCTTATTGGCTGCGCCGTGACGGTGCTGGCCGCTCCGGCAGACACGGAAATCATGCTGCTGGAAATGGGCGCCAATCACCGCGGGGAAATCGCCGCGATGGTGAATTATCTGCCGCCGACGATCGCCGCGATTACCGAAGTGGCGCCGGCGCATCTGGAGAGTTTCGCTTCCCTTGAAGGCGTGCTTCAGGCCAAATCGGAAATTCTGGCGTCAAAAAATCTGCGCTGCGCTGTGATCAACGGCGACAACGAGATGCTCCGCAGACGCACCGAAGAGCTGGAACTGCCGGAAGTCATTCGATTTGGGCGTCGCGGCGAGGTCCTTTTTGCCAGAGAACGTTTAAGCTGGGAAAAAGAGCATTTTACGGTGAGAGCGATCTTAACGGGGCTGGACGGTTTGTCATTCAATCTATCTCTGCAGTTGGCCGGAGTGCACCAGCTCTATCCGCTCTGCTGCGCTGTCGCCATCGCGGGACGTGCGGGGCTTTCCAGCCGCGAGATTGCGGCGTGTCTGCCCAAATGCCGCAACAGCGCCGGGCGCGGCGAAGTGCGTCGGTCTGAAAGCGGCGCAGCGATTCTCGACGAATGCTACAACGCCAGCCCCGTCGCTGTAAAAGCCTCTCTGACTGCCATGGACACCGCCGATATTCCCGGGCGCCGTTTTTTGATTCTCGGCGAGATGCTGGAACTGGGAACGGCGTCGGTTCCAGAACATGACAGAATCTTTGAGCGGGCGCTTCACGTCAGCGATCTGCTGTATCTTTTCGGCAAAGAATGGGAAAACGTGGATGGAGCCGCAGATTATTATTACGACTCCATCGACGCGCTGATCGAAGCGGTTGATAGAATGCGCCCGGGCGAAGGAGACGTGATTCTCGTCAAGGGCTCGCGCAGCAATCATCTCGAACGCGTGGTCAAGTCGCTTGAATTGTGAGGGTGGCGATGATGCAGTCTCTTCTGGTATTTTTCGTGATTTTTTTCTGCGAGATTGCCGCCCAGCATTCGTGGATCGCGTGGATGCGGCAGTGCCATGTGTCTCAGGTGCAAAAAGCCTATGGAACGCACATTGACGAGGAGATCAAGACGAAAGTGCCGTCCATGGGAGGCGTGGTCTTTCTGCTGATCGGCTCGGGACTTCTGGTCAGTCAGATGATCCAGGGCAATCGTTCCGGCGTGGTTTTCTGGTCCTATCCAATCCTCGCCGCAATGGTTGGTCTGACCGACGACATGCTGAAATTCAAGAACAAATCCAGCGAGGGGCTGCGCAGCATGCAGAAGTTTACCCTGCAGGCGGCAGTCACGCTTCTGTGGTTCCTCTTGCTGGGGTTGAACGGCATAGTCCCCTTCCTTTGGGGCGGCTGGTCGATTGGCCATTGGATCTGGCCCGTCGCTCTGTTTTTTGCCGTTGGAATGCAGAATTCGGTGAACGTGACTGACGGCCTTGACGGCCTCGCTGCCGGGGCAAGCGCCATCACTTTCGCGGCGCTTCATCTTCTCTCGTCTGCTCCCGACTATTGCGGAGCCGCCGTCGGCGCTGCTGTTTCGCTGAGTTTTCTGTGGCATAACTGTCACCCCGCTCAAGTTTTCATGGGCGACGTGGGGGCGCATTTCCTGGCCGGACTGATGGCGTCCTGCGCTTTTATGGGGAGCGGCGTGCTGGCCCTTGTTCCCGCCGGCATAGGATTCGGCTTTGAAATGCTCTCGGTCGTGATTCAGCTGGTTGCCATTCACGGGTGGGGCAAGCGGGTGTTCAGAATGAGCCCGGTTCATCATCATTTTCAGCTTCTTGGCTGGCCCGAGGAACGGATTGTCGTTCGTTTTTGGATGGTCCACGCGCTCTGTTCTATGCTCGGCCTGGCCCTTGCGGACTGCCTGCCGCATTTCCTGTCTGTCTGAGCGGACGAGACAGCCGTCATTTGAGTCTGTCTGCGGCGTAGGGTGAAGAAAGGGATTTAGATGGTTCATAAAATTACTGTCGTTGGCGCCGGCATCAGCGGGCAGGCGTTGGCTCTTTGGGCTGTAAAGTGCGGCGCCAGCGTTTTTGTGACTGACTGCCGGGCGGAACTTCCCCGTCAAACGCAGGATCTCTTCAGCAAGGCAAGGATTCAGTGGGAAGTCGGCGGTCATACCCTCAGATGCTGCCAGTGCGATCTGATGGTAATAAGCTCGGGTGTCTCGGAAAAATCTGAGGCGGTACGGCTGGCTTGCGCTGCGAACGTTCCCGTACAGGGAGAACTTGATTTTCTTGCGCCGCATTTAAAAGGGAAAATAATTGCCGTAACGGGCACCAATGGCAAGACAACCTGCACAGCGCTGATTGCTCACTTGCTGCAGAGCTGCGGCCTGAATGCCGTCTCTGCGGGGAACATCGGCGATCCTTTGGCGGCCCATGCGGATCGGAGTTACGACGCCATCGTAATGGAACTGAGCAGTTTTCAGCTGCACTGGAACACACAGCTCAGACCGGATGTCGCTGTCCTGACAAACCTGGCTCCCGATCATCTTGACTGGCACGGCAGTTACGAGAACTACAAGAGCGACAAATGCAAGATCTTTCTGCCTCGCCACGGGGAGTGCTATGCGGTGACGCATGACATTGACGCGTTCCGTGTCCCGGCAGGGCGCACCGTTTGCGCGTTGGGACGCGGCGATTTAAGGATCGACATGGACGGCAGCGATGTGCTTCTGGTTGACCGCGAAAGACGCCGCCTGTTGTTTCACAAGAGCTCATTGAAGCTGTTCGGCGCCCATAATTTGGAAAATGCCGCTATGTCTTGCGCTGCTGCGGCGCTTGCGTTTCGCGACGTTGATCCCTCCGCGGGGCTTGCCGGTTTTGAAGCCCCCCGCCATCGCTGTGAACCGGTAGGCGAACGAAATGGCGTCCTCTATATCGACGACTCCAAAGGGACCAACGTGGGCGCTGTGATCACGGCTCTGCGCAGCATAAACGGCCGCAAGCTCGTCATTCTCGGCGGCCAAGGGAAGGGCGAACGCTATGACGAACTTGCCCGCGCGGTTTGCGAAGAGACGTTTGCCGCGGTTGTGATTGGTTCCGAAGCCGAAAAAATCTTTGCAGCTCTGCTGGCTGCCGGTTACAAACATGCCGTACGGGCGAAGGATATGAGCGATGCGGTGAAGAAAGCTTCGGAACTTGCCGTCCCCGGCGATAAAGTCCTTCTCTCTCCTGCCTGCACAAGCTGGGACATGTATCATAGTTATGAAGAACGGGGAGATCATTTTGCCCAACTCGTCAGAACGCTGCTCTAAGCAGATAAAGGTTTCGCGGTTATATAACCGCGAGTTCGACAGCGGGAGTGTTTTTGGACTTTGGATTGTGCCTTTGATCCTTTCCACGTTGGGCGTTGTTGTGGTTTCATCGATGACGGGCTGGGATCTTTCTTCGCCGGGACTGAAGCAGGCGCTGTGGCTCATGGTGGCTTTGACGGGATTTATCGTGGTGACGCAGGTGCCGCTGAGTTTCTGGTCGAGACACAGCGTTTTTTTGCTGGCCGTGGCCTTGGGGTTGCTGGCGATGACAGTTTTTTCCCCGCTGAGAGTTGTCGTTAAAGGCGCTTCTCGCTGGATCCGCCTTGGTCCAATCAACTTTCAGCCGCTGGAAGTCGTGAGCTTCGTGCTGATGATCCATCTTGCCAAAGTTTACATGCGCGTGGACAGCATGTGGAAAGCGCTCGTCCTTAGCGGCATCTTGTTTGCCCCCTTTGCCCTGATCATCATGAAACAGCCAGACTTTGGCGGTCTGCTGCTGCTCGTGGGCGTCATGGGCGCTCTTTTTATCGAGCGGTACGGCATTTTGCTGCCGCTGATCACGGGATTTGCCGTATCTCCGGTGCTATGGTGCATGGCGAATTACGGGTATCGCGCCGAACGGATCGAGACATGGCTCAATCCCTGGAGTGATCCACTGGGGGCCGGCTATCAGGTCATTCAGGGGCTGATCGCTTTTGCCAATGGACGGATATGGGGCATTGGCCTCGGGCGGGGGCAGCAGTTCCTTCCGGAAGTGCATAATGACTTTATTTTTCCCGCTCTCGGGGAACAGCTGGGACTTGTCGGCACACTGAGCGTTTTTCTTCTGTTCGTGTTTTGGACGCTGCGCGTCTATGCCGCATACGGAAAAGCGGCGCCGGAACGGCGTATTCTCATTTGGGGATGCTGTATTGCGGTACTGCTGCCATTTTTCATCAATCTGGGCGGCGTCATGAAACTGATCCCTCTGACAGGCATGCCTCTGCCGTTTATCAGTTACGGGGGGACCTCTCTGGTATTCATGTGGGTCAGGATCGGCCTGCTGATCAGGCTGATCAAAGAACCGGTAGAAGATGCGTAGAGGAGGACGGCAGCATGACATACAGAATCCTGTTGGCGGCTGGCGGCACCGGTGGCCATATCATCCCGTCCATTGCCTTCGGCTTGTGGCTGCAGAAGCGGGGAGAGTCGGTCATTTGGCTTTCGGGCAGCCGTCCGCTGGAAGATGAAATTTACAAGGCTCACTGCGTAGTTCCTCAGAAATTGTCGCTGGAGGGGTCGCCTTTGGGCGTGTCCGGCCTGCCTTCGCTGAAACGCTGGAAACACCTTTTCAGTTCTTTTTTAGAGGCGCGCGCAATTTTAAAAAGAGAACGGATTGACCGTTGTATCCTGTTCGGCGGTTATCTTTCGATGCCCGTTCTGCTGGCGGCGCGCTGCCTGCATATTCCCGTGCTTATGCATGAACAGAATACTGTGGCGGGGAAAGTCACTCGTTTGGCGGCTAAATTCGGTATTCCCGTCGCCTGTGCTTGGGGAGAGTGCCAGGGGCTGGACACGGCAAAAAAGATTGTGACGGGGATGCCGCTGCGCGAGATCCGTCTGATCGATAAAAAAGACGCTCAGAAACGGCTGTTGGGAACGATCCTGAGCGATGGCGAAAAATTGATTATAATTTTGGGCGGTTCTCTTGGAAGCGGCGGCATGGGGAAAGTGCTGCAAGATGCACAAAATATGATAGAATCAACAAGTTATAGAGTCCTGTGCATGGGAATCAGAGCCGAAGATCGTCCCTTCCCTGAAGCGCTGGCTCATGAAGCCTGCTGGGATATGACGGCGGTGTTTTCTGCAGCGGACATGATTGTCTGCAGGGCTGGAGCCTCGACGCTGGCAGAGCTTCGGGCTCTTGGAATTCCGGCGCTCGTTGTGCCGTGGTTAAAAGCCGTTGGACAGCATCAGTTGAGCAATGCCCAATATTTTTCCAAATTGACGGGAGCCCCCGTCTTCTTGGAAGGCTCTTCACAGGAGCAGTTTCGTGCGGCCTTGCAGTCTGTTGCAGAGCGGCGCGGAAGCTGTGAGGATCTGAGTGCGGGCGCAGTAAAACTTTATGAAGCTTTGCTCAGCCTCACAGTTTGAAAGGGGAATCCCAAGTGACTCGAGAAGGAATAGATCTGGGCAGTATCAAAAACATTCACCTTATGGGTGTTGGCGGAGCGGGGATGAGCGGTCTGGCGCTGCTTTTCCACGAGTTGGGATTCAACGTCAGCGGCTGCGATATGGGGCGCATGACTTACGTCGAGAAGCTGGAGAGAGCCGGCGTAAAAATCCTTTATGGACATGATGTGCGTCATCTGGACGAGTGCGGAGTCGATTTGCTGGCGTACAGCAGCGCTATCCCCGCGTCAAATCCCGAGCTCGTTGAAGCGCGCAGAAAAAAGATTCCCGTGATGCAGCGGGGCGAGCTGCTGAGCCTCCTTTTTGATTCCAAACGCGGCATTGGCGTGGCTGGAACTCATGGGAAAACGACGACGACTTCGTTGATCAGCTACATCCTTGAGCAGGCTGGCATGCAGCCCACCATTGCGGTTGGCGGGGAACTTTGTGACATCGGCTGCAATGCCAAGCTTGGCATGGGGGAGTATATGGTCGCCGAGCTTGACGAGAGCGACGAGTCTTTTGAGTTCTTTCATCCTCTTTACTCCGTCGTGACTAACGTTGATTGGGACCACGTGAATCAGTATCCCAGCCTTCAGGCCGTTATCGATGCTTTCGGCCGTTTCCTCTGCAATACCAAGGAGGGCGGCAAACTTTTCCTGTGCGGAGAGGATGCCGGGGTTAAAAAGGTGATCGAGGCGCTTCCGGACGACTTGAAGAGCCGCGTGTATCTTTTTGGACGTGACCCCTCGTTCGATTTTTACGCTGCAGACATCCAGTATCATTGCGGCGGCGGTCTGAACTATACTTTTTATGCGCAGGGCCGGAAGATGGGAATCATCGAACTGGTAATTTCCGGCGAGCATAACGTTCTCGATTCGCTTGCGGCGTGCGGTGTCGCTTATGAATTGGGAGTCCCTTTCGACATCGTTCAAAAGGCCATGAGGATGTTTCACGGGGCGAAACGGCGTCTCCAGCTGTGTGCCATGTGTCCGGACAATATTCTGGTATACGACGACTATGGACATCATCCCCGCGAGATCGAAGCAACGCTGAACGCGGTCAGGCTTATGTACCCCGACCGCCGAATCCTGCTGGTATTTCAGCCGCATCGCTACACGAGGACTCAGGCCCTTTTTGACCGCTTCGCAGAAGTGATGGCCAGCGTGCCTCAAGTCGTGCTGCTGCCGATTTATGCGGCGGACGAGCAGTCGATACCTGGAGTGTCGTCCGAACTGGTCGCCGCCGCAGTGACTAAACTTGGAGGAAACTGCGTCCTCGCTCAGAATAAAGTTGAAGCCGCTGAAAAAGTCTTGTCGCTGGTTCGTCCCGGGGACTTGGTTTTGACTGAAGGCGCGGGCGATGTCTGTGTAATTGGAGATCTGGTCGCTCAGGAGCTGAACAAGGAGGCTGCGTCGGCTCTTTGACGTCTTAATCTAATGGGAGCGGGCAATGGGGAAAAGATTGCGGTGGTGCGTATTCTCTTTTTTTACGGGAGCTTGCCTGTGCCTGAACGATCGTTTTCAACCCTTTCATCTGAAATCGTTGCAGGTGGAGAATTTTTCAGCTGAGTTTGAAACGAATCTGCGCGATTGGAGCGAATCTTTCCTGCGTTTTCATCCGGCTTGGCTTCTGGCAAAAAGCGAACTCAAAAACTATGAACGGCAATATCCCTTTACGATAGAAACGCAGTGGAAACCTTTTCGCGGCACTCTGAAACTGACGGCGGTCCCCTTCATTCCGGCTATGAAAGTCGTCTGGCAGCATGCCGAGTATCTTATTGCGCAGGATGGGGCGGCATGGCGCCGCGATCTGTGGGACAAGGTGCTGACTGTGGAAATCCCGCAGCTCTCTGAACTTCGGGTAGGGAATTCGTTTCCTTTGCTTGAGAATCTTGGGCTCAATGGAGTTACTCATTTGACGGTCCCGTACCAATGGCTTGATTCGCTGCAGCAGGCCCTGCTTTCCCAAAAGGACCTGAAAGTTTCCGATGTTGAACTTCTTCGCCGCGGCGGGGAAGATGTGGTTGCCTGCGTTTTTGAAAATATCCTTACGAAAAGCCAAGCTTCTTTCATCGGAAAGGTATCCTGCCTTGAAAAAAGCCTTATCGTCGTGAGAGAATTGACTGGCGCGAAGCCAGGACAGAAAACGTCGATTGACGCGACATACGAGGATAAAATAATTATTAGAAAGAACAGCGTCATTCCCGAATGATGTTTAAGGGCAAAGGAGAGAGAATTTATGGGCAGAGATCCTGACATCCTGGTGGGGCTTGATCTCGGCACGAAGAAAATAGCCGTGGCAGTTGCCGAGCGAACGCCGGAAAATCCCGATAAAGCTCAGATCATAGGCATAGGTCAGGCGCTTTCCCGAGGCCTGCGCAAAGGTATGATCGTCAATCTCGATCAGGCTGTCAGCTCGGTCTCCGACGCTATTGCCGATGCCGAATCTATGCTCAGCGGCATAAAAATCAGCCGCGTTGTGGTCGCTTTCAGCGGCATCGACGTCAAATGCCGCGTACTGAAAGGGAAAATCTCTCTGGGGCGTTCGCCGCGCCAGATCATGGCTGAAGACATCGAACGAGTCATCGAGACGGCCCTGAGCGAGCTGCAGCTGCCGCCGAGCAGTTGCTGCCTTCATTCGATTCCTATTAAATATGCTATCGACGGGAACAGCGGGATCGACAATCCTTTGGAAATGACAGGCGTCCGTCTGGAGGTTGAACTGACGGCACTCGTGATCCCTACTACCGTAGCGCAAAATGTGGTAAACTGTGTAGAAAAAGCGGGAGTCTCTGTCGCCGGTCTTGTTCTGAAACCTGTTGCCGAAGCTTTAGGAACGCTGAGTGTCGACGAGCAGGCGATGGGCGCCTCTCTTGTAGCGATCGGCGGCGGGACGACGAGCGTATCGATCTTTTCCGAAGGACGTATGCTCCACGCCGCGGAAATTCCTGTTGGCGGCGATCATATTACTAACGACATTTCCTGCGTCATGAAAATTCCCTTTGCAATTGCGGAAGAGCTGAAAAAAGAGATCGATGTGGATCCGAAAGCGGAAACAGATGGATCGCTGACAGTGGAACACCGCGGCCGGAAGCGTGAACTCGGCAGGGGGGAAATGGAAGAGATCATTGCAAGCCGTCTGGACGAACTCTTTGCTGACAGCGTTGTCCCCAGTCTCAAAGCTATCCAAAAAGCAGGGCTTCCCACTGACGTGATTCTGACGGGCGGCGTCGTGATGACCAGAGGTATTGTTCCGTTTGCCGATTCTTATTTGGGGACATCCGTGCGAGTCGGCGTACCTGTGCTTCAGGAAGAGATGCAGCGAGGGCGCAATGACTGCCGCTACAGTGCCGTATCAGGGATTATCGTGTATCTGATGGAAAAAAGAAAGAATCCCTTTGCATACGTGGAAGCGCCTATGTCGATTTTTAAAAACATTGCTCCCGGCAAATCTTCTGCGAGAATGAAAGGTGCGAGAAGGCCTTCCCAGTCGCCCTTTAAAGCCTTTGCCCGCAATGTGAAAGGACTTTTCAGAGAATTATTCTAAGGAGGACGGGTTCCATGGACGACAGCGAGATCTTCTCGATCACCAACGATGCACCCCTTGAGAATGACGACATCAGCGCGTTAGTTCCGCGAGAGATTATCAAAGTTATAGGCGTCGGCGGCGCCGGCGGCAACGCGCTGAATACGATCATTCGCAGCGGCATTGACGACGTAGATTTTATTGCCGGCAACACCGACGTTGCAGCGCTGCGGCTTTCGGAAGCCTCGTCGAAACTGATCCTGGGACGCACTCTGACCAAAGGGCGGGGTGCCGGCGCAAATCCCAGCGTAGGCCAGGAAGCGGCTCAGGAGTCCGAGGAAGAGATCACGAACCTTCTTGAGGGGGCCGACATGGTCTTCATTACTGCCGGTATGGGCGGCGGAACTGGTACGGGCGCTGCTCCTGTGATCGCAAGTGTCGCCAAGGAAAAAGTCGGCGCGCTGGTTGTTGCGATTGTAACGTATCCTTTCAGCTGGGAAGGACCGAAGCGTATTCGGCAGGCAACCGAGGGCATCAGCAAGCTGCGCGAGAAAGTCGACGCTTTGGTCATTGTGCACAACGACCGCATCATTGAGCTTTCTGATAAATCGACGACGTGGCAGGAAGCCTTCAAGATGAGCGATGAAGTCCTTCGTCAGGCTGTCGCCGGCGTAACGGGCGTTATTCGCAAAATCATGCAGGTCAACGTGGATTTTGCGGACGTATGCACGATCATGCGCGACGCCGGGACGGCGATCATGGGAGTCGGCGAAGCCAAGGGCGATGGCCGTGTGCTTGCGGCGGCCCGCGCGGCGATGAACGGGCCGCTGATGACAGCGCCGATGAACGGAGCTTCTTCTGTGCTGTACTGCATTGAGTCCGGCGAAGACCTGAGCATTCTGGAGATGAACGAAGCGGCGAAGTTGATTTCCGCTTCTGCGCGTGAGGACGCGAACATCATTTGGGGACAGGGAATCGATCCCTCGATGGGCGATGCCGTACGCTTTACCTTGATCGCTACGGGATTCAAGGACATTCTTACCGATAAGGACGACACCAAGGTGCAGACTGGGGCTGCTTCCGCCAGCGTGTTCGAAAAACAGAACCTGACGCCCAGCGACGTAGTTTCGGAAGAGCCGCACAGCATTTTTGAAGGGCTTGGCTCTGGACTTGATATCCCGACGACTTATAGACGCCGCAAAAAGTAACGGAGATTTTCGGACGGGGACAAGTCTGCTTGTCTCCGTTGTTGTTATGTCACGATTTTATGGAACTGAGGTGATTTTTATGGCAGCCAGATTAACGAGCCGTTTTAAGCAGAAGCCGGCTGTCCCGTTTGGCGACTTTATGCTGCCGATTCTTGGCGTTGTCGCATTGGGCATTGTCGTGGTGGGGATCCGTCTTCTTTGGGCGCCTAGTCCTCCGAAGCCGACTGTTGTCGCGCAGCCGCGCCCGATTGCCCAGCGCCAGAGCGTGGGGAGCACAGAGGAGAAGGACGCCGGCGTGGTAACGAAGAAAGAAAAAATTGACAACGTGATTATCGCCCAGCCCGTGCAGCGTAAAAGCGGCAGTCG
>Ga0129314_1000700_pt1 | contig 31713 bp, 26 predicted proteins | sample O1111metagenome_FD_94431 | JGI IMG/M metagenome (GOLD analysis project Ga0129314, IMG submission 94431) | Orangutan individual fecal microbial communities from fecal samples from Wisconsin, USA - O1111 metagenome | ecosystem: Host-associated > Mammals > Digestive system > Large intestine > Fecal... | reverse complement strand
GGAAAAAGATCAAAATTATAGAGGCGGAAGTATGCCCGGACCATATCCACATGCTCCTGGAGATACCGCCAAAGGTTGCGGTAGCAAGTTTCATGGGATATCTCAAAGGGAAAAGCAGCCTGAAGCTGGAAGAGGATCAGGCGGGAGAACAATTGACCATGGGGAACTTCTAAGCCCGTTTACGGGTAGCAAGTAACAGTCCTTCGCAGCTGACAGACCGTACCAACGCGACGTGACGCGTGCAGCTAGTAATAAAGGGCTTTGCCCGTCTATGAAATACCCCCGGCTTAGCCGGGGGATATTTATTGTGTTGTATTCCGAAAAGTGCCGCTTATGCCTGCCGGCAATGGGGATGCGTTCGCCGGAAGGGGTGAGTGCGGCGAAATGACAGCAAATTCGAAATTTACCTCCGGGTGATGGATGCGGGCGAAAAGCATTCGGCATCTCTTGACTGGGAATCGGTTCGCCCGCTCCTTTGGCGTTGCTCCCGCTCAGATGCGCCGCCCTGCGCTCGGGGTGGCGCATCATGCTCTTTTGCCCGGGAGAACCCCATAGCTTCGCCGCATGGTTTTGATTGGAGCGGCGTTCCCCCTACCGCAGCGGAATTGTCGGAGTCAGAATTTCTAGCGGTCCCTTAACCAAATTTCGCTCAAATATACAAGGCCATGTGCCCGGATTAATCGCTCTTTCCAAACTTTGGAGGGGCGATGTATTTTTTTGTAGGAATCTGAAGCGCTCACTCTAAAATGTGAACAGAAAATAACAAAACCCAAACGCCTCTGCGATGGGGGGAGGAAAAATCTCAATCAGAGACGGTCACGCCTTGGAACAAAGACAGCGGAAAATATGAAGGAGGGAATCCCATGCTGGAAATTCAACTGAACATGTATCACGCGGTTGCCGTTGCAGCCGTACTGTATGCCTTGGGAAATCTGCTGATCACGCGCATCCCGGTGCTGGGAAAATACTGTATTCCGGCCCCTCTGGTCGGCGGGCTCTGTTTTGCGATGGTGAATACGGCGTGTTATGCCGCGGGTATCGCTTATATCACCTTCGACGCCACCCTGCAGTCCGTCTTTATGACCATGTTTTTTACGACCGTAGGCTTTACGGTCAGCCTGCCTCTGCTGGCCAAGGGCGGAAAGGCGGTCGCTATCTGTCTGGCGCTGGCCTCGGCTCTGACACTCCTCCAGAATGTTTTGGGGGCAGGGGTGCTTGGCGCGCTTGGTGAGGACCCGCGCCTCGGTCTGGCGGTTGGATCGATCGCACTGATCGGCGGTCCCGGGACCGCGGCGGCCTTCGGACCTGACTTGGAGGCAGCCGGAGCAGTGGGCGGAAATGTCGTCGGACTCGCCGCCGCTACCTTCGGTCTGGTGATGGGATCGATTATGGGCGGACCGGTCGCCCGTCTTCGGATCGTAAAGCATAACCTGAAGTGCAGCGCCCATGTCGGCAGTGTTTCGGCTCCCGCGGGCAGCGGAGAAGCTGTTTCCGCAGAGGAAGGAAGCTTCCGAACCGACAGCGGAAGGTTTGTCAAGGGCTTTATGCTGATCATGTTCTGCCTCGGCGTGGGAAACTGGCTCAGCGCGCAGCTTAAGATACTCACCGGCATGACCTTCCCCGGATATATCGGCGCGATGCTGGTGGCAGTGGCGGTGCGCAATGTGATGGACGGCGCCAAGAGCGAATATCCGGAAAACGAAATTGAGACGGTCGGCAACATGTCCCTTTCGCTCTTCCTGGCAATGGCAATGATGGGACTCAAGCTCTGGGAGCTGGTTGATCTTGCGCTGCCGATGATGATCACACTGGCACTGCAAATTCTTCTGATGTTCCTCTTCTCGTATTTCATCGTGTTCAATTTTATGGGCAGGGATTACGACGCGGCTGTGATGGTCACCGGCTTTATCGGCTTTGCGATGGGCGCGACCTCCAATGCCATGGCGAATATGCAGGCGGTTACCCGCAAATACGGCCCTTCGCCCACCGCCTACTTTGCAATTCCGATGGTGGGAGGAATGTTTATAGACTTTGTCAATGCGGTGGTGATTACTTCTATGCTTTCGTGGCTGTCATAGCGGCAGCTCACATTGAAAAAGAGCGGCCTGAGAAGACTGGTAAGAGCTTGACAGAAAGCCGGCGCCGAAATGGCGCCGGCTTTCCGCTCCGCTTTAACAGGTATGTTAGGCATCCTGCCGCCCAACATACAAATAGCCACCCGCTATATGGGCGGAGTTGAAAACTTAAACGCGGTGCCGCCTTCCGCTCGGGCGCACCGGATTGCCGAACAGGCGGAGTGGGCAGCCACAGGAGATAGGACTTTAAATGGGCGGTCCCCATTTGGCCCCCTCGCCGGGCATCGGATAGGCGGAGCGGGCAGGCTGGGAGAGGGAAACGGGAGGAAACAAGGGGGAACGAGTACCCTGCGGGCCGCTCGCGTGTGTCGGATGCCGGGCAGGCGGAGCGAAAACCAGCGTCATTCAGACGCTGGTTTTGTTAATGTTCATGCCGCCGGGTTGGCCATGACTGATTTGGCAGATGCTGCGAAGCAGCGGAAAGACCGTCCGTCGTGCGGAGAATCAAAGATTTAACACAGAGCAAACCGTTTTCCTTGATACGGGGAATGTTCAAACTTTTTAAAAGCTCAAAGAGATGTGCCGCGCTGATTTGGCAGCATCAGGCATTCTGTCTCTGATACAAAATCAGACCGTTGAGCGGACGGAACTGAAAGCTGTCAGCAAGAGCAACGCTTTTTCGATAATGGTACAAGCGTTTCAACCATTATGGATTCAAAAAGTGCCGCTTGGCTTTGCCGGAGATCAGGGACGTGTCCCGATGGTTCACTCTTACAGAAACATTTCCCTTATTTTTGAAAGACGCGGGAATTTTTAATTTTTGCGGCTTTTTCGTTATACACCCCGGAGAAAAATCAACGCAGGAGGGCGATGCCAAAAAAGATGCCTGCCGCGCGTCGTGCTGATCAATGAAAGCTGTTGCGCGGTACAGCAAAGCATGTTACAATCATGGAAATAAATTATAAAACGTTTGCGCAATCAATTGGAATTTGCAAAGGAGAGAAATACGATGGAATACAGAGTGCGAGTAACGGTTTTGGATAAAAAGCTGTTTCCCGAATTACAGGCTCAATATTGCGCCGTGCCCGATAGCGGGAAATGCCCTTGTTACAATGTGGGGGATGAATTTATTTTTTACCGCAATGATGAGCGTGATGACTATTGGCACATGGGCGCGGGCACATTGACAAAGTGCGGCAAACCGGATGAGGGTGTTTTGCTTTCCCCGGGCACAATGCACTGCGGAACAGAAGGCGTACCGTTTTGTTCGGAGGCATGGGATGCCATTGGCCGGTATATTTACACCGCGCTGCAAGGCGGGGCAATCATGCATGGCTGGACAAATGATGATAAAGTTATGATTGCCTGCTGTAATGACGGCACCAGACCGGTCATCTTTAAAATTGAACGAATTGATATAGAGTAAGCGGCAGCTTGTGGATTGATCTCCATGACTAAATTTTGTACTGCCAGCATCAAATTATCCCAAAATTGTACAAATCAAAAGCGGAGGAATCATGACTTTGAAGTCACGATTCCTCCGCTTCTGCCTTTTGAGGCACATTGATGGAAGGCTCACAAACAGGATGTCCCTTTTTCTCCGCTATTCGATGGCGGCGACAAGCTGCACCTCAACGGGTGCATTGCCGGGCAGAGTTGCAAGGCCGATCGCGGCCCGCGCGCCGATGCCGGCATCTCCGAGCTGCTCATAGAGATATTCGGAGACAACATCTCCGATTTTGGCGTGGGTGGTGTAATCGGGTGTTGCGTTGACGTAAACGGTCAAAGAGAGAACCTGTGCAATCCGCTCATCCGCCGACAAAGTGTTCTGTGCGGCGATCAGCGCGTTGGAGGCCGCCTGAATGATTGCGGCGCGGTAGGTTTCCAGCGGCTCGTCAGGGCTGATTTTTCCGGCGAGCAGCAGGACGCCGTCCTTCCGCGGGGTCATGCCGGCGGTGTAGACGAAGTTGCCATAGCGGACGGCGGGCTTATACCGACCCTGCGGAATCGGATTTTTGTTCATTTGCGATACCACTCCATTACTTGAAATAGACGTTCCAGCGCCGCAACCGCCTTGTCGTGGTCCTGAGAGAAATTGATGCGGAAGCTGTGCAGGAACTGAGGTCCGAATTCGGTGCCCGGCGTTACCGTGACGTTGGCCTGCTCCCGCACGATCCGAATGAAGTCATGCAGGCTGACCTGCAGCTCGGGGATGGTGACAAACAGATAGCTGCCGCCGTCGGTGGGGCGCGCGGTTACGCCGTCAACTTTGCTGATGACGGCCATCAGATCATCGCGGATCTTTTGATGTTGGGCGACCCGATCCTTCAGCCACCCCTCGGGTTCGTCGAACCAGACGGAAAACACGGCCTGATTATACCCGCCGCAGCGCAGGGACATGATTGCCTGCAGCTTTTCCATGCGCTCGATGACAGCCGCGGTGCCGAACGCGGCGCCGAGACGATAACCGCTCAGGGACTCGGTCTTGGAAGGACCGATGATGGTGATGAGGTTTTCGGGAATGTCGCGCTGCGCACGCAGATGGGTATAGGCGACGCCGCTGTAGACCTGGCGGGAATAAAGCTCATCGACAATCAGCGTTGCATCGTAGCGCTTGGCAAGGGCGGCAATGCCGCAGATTTCATCATAGGAATAGACGCAGCCAACGGGGTTGTTCGGATTGGAGAAGAGGAAGAGCCTGACGCCGTTCTGGAAGGCCTGCTCGAGCGCCTCAAGGTCAATGCCGGAGCCGGTCTTTTTGTCTTCGTACCGCATGGCAATCGGCACCAGCTCGCCATGGAAAAACTCCACCATCTTTCGATTGGCGAAATAGTCCGGCTCCACAATGGCGACCTTGTCGCCGGGCATCATGCAGCTGCCCATTGCAAGGAAGAGGGCGCCCTGTGTTCCCGGTGTGAAAATCAGATTCTGCGCAGGGTCAACCGGAGCGCCGGTGAACTCGGCCAGACGGGAAGCGACGTGCTCCAAAATGGACTTCCGCCCGCGATAGGGGGTATAAGCCTGTGCGCCGCCCTCTTCGACGCCGGCGGCAAACAGCTCAAAGCTGCCGGGGGTGGGGGTATGCGCGTCCACGTCGCCATGGCTGAAATCCACCGCGGGACCTTCGAGCTTTGGGCCGCGCAGGTCAAGGACAACATTTTTCTGAAGGCTTTCCTGGCCGGGCGCATTGTCGACGCCCAAACGGTCAAATTTTTCGACGATGTTCATAGTAACACGGTCCTTTCTGTTGTAACAGACTCGGGGCATGAGTGCTGACACCTTTATTGTATCGGCCGCTTGCTCAAAAGTCCAATAACCGCTTTGCATATTGTTATGCCCTGGCAGGAATAATCCCCCGCGGTCAGGCGGGCAGGGGATATCCCTTCATAAAATTGAGGAAATCCTTTTGGACGGGGGTGAGGCTTCCCTCCCGGTTATGGAACACCCGGATGATGCGGCGCATATCGGGGTGGCCGATCTTATACAACAGCAGGCTGTCGGAATCGCCGGCATAATAGGGGATTCCGGCGCGGATAAAAGCGATTCCGCGTCCGGCCTGCGCCAGGTAGTAGGAGGTCATCAGCTGGTCAAGCTCTATGACAACCCGTGGTTCAAAGCCCGCGTCGTGGCAGACCCGAAGCCCCCGCCGGTGCATATCGTTTCCCTTCTTGAGGAACAGGAAGCTCTCCTTTGCGAACGCCTTCATCGGCACGCAGGGAGAATCCGGCATATTCAGGCGGCCGCTGAGAAGATCCTCGCGGCGAATCACAAAATCGCCCAGCTGCCCGTTGACCGAAAACGCCTTGGGCACAGCCAGAATGATCGTTTCATATTGCAGAATGAAGGAAGGAAAATCGGCAAGCAGATCCGATTCCACCGACAGACCGATGTCCAGCACATTGGCCTGAAGAAATTCCCGCAGGTCGTGGTCGTTCGTTTCGATCAAACGGACCGATACGCCGGGATGCAGTGCCTGAAAATCCGAAATCATGGCGGGAAGCACATAAGTGCAGAAAAACGAAGGCGCTCCGATACACAGATCGCTCTTTTTTTGCCGGTGAAGCGCCGCGCAATAGTCGGAAAGCTCCTGCTGGACTCCCTGAAGCCGCCGGAAGTATTCAATGACGCGGGCACCCTCCGGCGTGAGCTTCAGCGGAATCGAACCCCGGTCAAACAGGATGACGCCCAGCTTCTGTTCTGCTTTCCTCACTGTTTTGCTCAGGGCCGGCTGAGAAATGTAGTATTTTTCCGCCGCACGGGAAAAGCCCTGTTCCTCACTGACGGCGAGAATATATGCGATGTCACGAAATTCGACAGGGTCCATTTCCGCGCCTCCTTTTGCCTGTACTTTTGCTGCCCGAACCGCCCGGCGGACAGTCGCCCGGCGCCGCCGCTGTTTCCAGCTGAATTATATCATGTTTGCAAAGGAGGAACAAGCAGATGGTTCCGATCCCTCCGGCCTGACTTTTGAAAATGTTTTCGAGGAGAGTTTCCTGAAATATGGCCTCAGTAAATTTTATTTCTTTTTCTATCTGTGAGCGCCTGAACTCCCCGGCGGGTTGACCATGCCATTGCAACCAATTTCTCTGCATGATATAATACACGCAAATATAAGAAGTTATAGATGTTGCTTGACAGAGATACATGATAAATAAAAGCGTCGATGTATTGATGATTTTATTGGTTGTTCTGCTGATGGTGACTGGATGTTTATCCGGAAGCAAATGAAGCGGCTGAGAGCTCTCCGCTCGGCATTTCACTTTTCTTGATATACAAGATTGATTTATTTTATCCAAATACAGGAGGCTTGATCACGATGAGGCAAAGAACACTGATCCGAAACGCAACCATATATGACGGCACGGGAGGCAGACCCTTTTTCGGGGATGTTCTGATCGGCGGCGGTTTGATCCAGAAGATCGGGCGCTTCCTCCATGAGGAGGACTGCACAGTGGTTGATGGAAGCGGAAAGATTCTGACGCCCGGCTTTATCAACTGCCACAGCCATTCCGAGCTGCAGCCCTTTTATAATCCCCGGATGCTTCAGGTCATCGGGCAGGGAATCACGACCGAGCTGGTCGGGCAGGACGGTTTGTCGGTCGCTCCGATCGACGATGCGCACGCCGCCGAGCTGACCGAGAATATGATCTGTTTGTGCGGCAAAGCAAAACGGGATTTCTGGTGGCGCAGCCATCGGGAATACATGCAGCTGGCGGAAGAGGCAAATCCGTCCTGCCGCTTTGTCGGCCTGCTCGGCTCCGGCACCATCCGAATGAACGTCATGGGAAGCGAGAACCGGCCCGCGACCGGGGATGAGATCCGCAAAATGTGCGAGCTGATCGAAACGGGGATGGAAGAGGGCGCGCGCGGCATGTCGTTCGGCCTTATCTATCCGCCCAGCAGCTATGCCTCCACCGAGGAGATGATTGAGGTCTGCAAGGCGGTCGCCAAGTACGACGGAATCATCATGGTCCATACGAGAAACGAAATGGATCTGCTGCTGGAATCCTTCGAAGAGATGGTCCGCGTGATGAAGGAGAGCGGCGTGCGGATGGAGATTTCCCATCTGAAATCCCTCGGACCGGCAAACTGGGGCAAGGTGACCAAAATTCTCGAACGCATGGAGGAGCTGCAGCGGGAAGGCTACGACATCGGCTTCGACCAGTACCCGTGGAATGCGGGCAGCACGGGCCTCAAGGCAACCGTTCCCGGCTGGGCCTATTCCGGCGGCGTCGATGCGTTTGAAGCGCGTCTGGCCGATAAGGAATCCTATGAGAAGGTTTACAAAGAGACGGCGGAAATTCTGCACAAACGCGGCGGCGGTGCGCGCGTGCAGGTCGCTTCGGTACCCGAAAGCAGCGAAGATTTTTCCTGGATGCCGGGCCTGCGGATGAACGAGATCGCCGAACGGCTGGGAATGGACGAGGTTGCCGCTGTGCTGTATGTCCTTTCCAAAACGAGATCTTCCGCTCTGTGCATCTACCACTCCATCAGCGAAGAGGATATTCAGGCTGTGATGCGCAGCCCCTACCACGTGGTCTGCACCGACGGAATCGTTGGGTCGGTTCCGCATCCGAGGGCCTATTCCACCTATCCGCGTTTCCTGGGGCACTATGTGCGGGATCTCGGAATCATGCCGCTGGAAACCGCTGTCAATCACATCACCGGCGAACCGGCACGCAGGCTCCGCCTGTGGGACCGAGGGCTGATTCGCGAAGGGCTGTCGGCGGATCTGGTGCTGATTGATTACGGGCGGGTCATGGAAACCAACAGCTACATCGACCCCATCCGGCTGCCTGTGGGAATCTGCAAGGTGTGGGTCAAGGGCGCCCTCCGCTATGAAGAAGGGATGCAGCTCTGAGCCTTCGCTCAAAAGTACCCGCGTCGATTCAGAGAGTCCCGGGTAAACGACGAGTCCATTCCATCGGGAGCCGCCGCGGTATCAAAACAATACCGCGGCGGCTCCCGCCTTTGAGAGAAAACTACCGACAGAACCGGCAGTGGGGCTTCGCAAAAGGCCATTCATTTCAAACGCTGCGCAAGGCGGCGGAATGCCGGCAAGCCTTTTTGATGAGGAAAGGCCGCTGTTCAAGCGGCACGAACCGGCGATGCGGGCGCGGGATGAAGTTCACGATCCGCTTGCCCGGCGACAGACCCCGATAAGTCCTGCGCACGCCGCCCGCCCGGCCGGAGATTGCGAGCCTTCCGAATAGAAGAAACCACCGGCCGAAAAGCCGGTGGTTTCTTTCCGTCAGCAGGTCGCGCCGCCGACGAGATGCTTTTGTGAAGAAATATTATCTTGCTTGCGGGCAAGCAGTTCATTCGAAAGCAGCTGCTCCTGCACATTTTCAAAGCCGAGGCGCGCGACGGTGTCGGCGAACCGCTCTCCGGTGATTCCCTGCTCGCGGAAGAGCAGAATCGCCTTCTCAACGACGTCAAGCACCTCCGCCCGATCGGTAAAGACCCGGTCGAGACAGCGGCCCTGCGCGACTTTTTTGCCCCAGCGTCCGCCGATGTAGATGCGGTAGCCGTTGGTGCTCCGCTCAAAAACTTTGAAGGGGCATTTGCCCAGACAGCGCCCGCAGTGATTGCACGCGTCCGAATCAACGGCAATCTTTCCGTCCGCCATCTTTGCGACCTTGATCGGGCATGCCGCTTCAATCTGACAGACCTTGCAGCTGCGGCAAAGCTCGAGATTAGGCTCCGGCACCCGCTGTCCGATGATGCCGAGATCGTTGAGATCGGGCTTAACACAGTTGTTGGGGCATCCGCCCACCGCGATCTTGAACTTGTGAGGCAGTTTCACATGGGAGTAGCCATGGTAGAACCGTTCGTGGATTTCCTCCGAGAGGGAGAAGGTGTCGATCAGTCCGTACTGGCAGGTGGTGCCTTTGCAGGAAACAACCGGGCGGACCTTTGAGCCGGTGCCTCCGGTTTCGAGTCCGGCCTGCATCAGGAATTCCCGCATCGGTTCGATGCTGTCGAAGGGAACACCCTGAATCTCGACCGTCAAACGGGAGGTCATGGCAATTTCCCCGCTGCCGAACCGTTCGGCGGCCTCCGAGATGGCGCGGCTTTCCTCGGCGGTAATTTTCCCATTGCGTGTGATAACCCGCCCGTTGAAGCGGTCGGCGGTGTTTTTATCCCGCAGAAAGCCCAGTCCCTTGACGCGGGTAACTTCCTCGGGCGGGACGCTTGTTCCGGCGGCATGGGCCTTCACCTCGCAGAAGGAGGTTGATCCCTCGAGAACGACGGTGTCGGTATAGCCGAAAGCCGCGAGCTTGCGCTGGAGCAGATAGGCGCGCCGTCCCTTGGTGCAGACGAGCAGCAGCGGCTCATCCGTTCCGATGCCGTCGATGGGTCCCCGCACCTTGTCAAGCGCGACGTAGGTTGCACCGGGAACAGCAGGTGCGCGGGAAACGTCGATGATCCGGCGGCCCTGCGCTTTTCCGGCGGCATATTCGGCGGGGGTCATGCTGACCATCGCGCCGGACAGCTTGTTGAGCAGCACATAGACCGCCTGCACCAGCGGGTGGATTGCGGTTGAGAAGGGCGGCGCATAGGCAAGGTCAAGGCCGTCAAAATCATCGAGTATCATTCCCGCCGCGATACCGGTGGCGGCGATATCGATCATCTTGTCAACCGAGCCGGGACCGAACACCTGTGCGCCGAGCAGTCGATGGCTCTGCCGGTCGGCAATCAGCTTGGTGATAAAGGTGGCGGCCCCGGGATAATAGTGCGCTTTGTCGTCGGTGACCGCAAGGGCGGTCACCACATCATAGCCCTCCCCGGCGGCTTGTGCCTCAGAAAGCCCTGTGCGTCCGCAGTTGAGGCCGGGCAACCGGACGATTCCGGTCCCGAGCACGCCGGGATAGGCAGCCTCCTCTCCGGCGATCACCCGGGCGAGGGTCCTGCCCTCAAGGTTGGCGCTCGACCCCATGGGGGAGTACTGCGGCTTGCCGGTGATCCGGTTTGTGACAAGGGCGCAGTCCCCGGCCGCGTAGACATCGGGAAGATTGGTTCTCATCCACCGGTCCACCACGATCGCGCCTTTTTCCATCGCGATGCCGCTGCCTGCGAGAAAATCGGTATTCGGGCGGATTCCGATCGAAAGAACGGCCAGATCGGCGGGCAGGATTCCCGCGCCGGTTCGGACCGCGGTGATCCGTGAATCCCCGAGAAAGGCCTCCGCCTTGGCGCCTGTTATGACCCGAAAGCCGTTTTTGACCAGATGCCGCCGCAGATAATCCGCCATTTCAGGATCGAAAATGCCGGGAAGAAGCTGGGAAGAGGTCTCCAGCAGTGTCACCTGAATGCCGCGTGTTTTCAGATTTTCCGCGACCTCAAGTCCGATGAAGCCGCCGCCAACCACTACGGCGCGGCGGATATCCTCCCGTTCGGCCCAGCCGCGGATTGCCGAAGCGTCCGCAGGGGTGCGAAGGGTAAAGACGCCGGGAAGCTCCACACCCGCCGCGTCGGGACGCAGGGGAGAAGCGCCGACCGCAATCACAGCCCGGTCATAGCCGACCGCCTCCGCCGGACCGTCCGGGGAACGCCGGATCGAGATGGTTTTGGCGGTGGGATCAAGGGCGGCAGCCTCGCATCCCGTTTCCACCGCGACACCGGTCAGCGCCGCGAATTTTTCGGGAGTATTGACAATCAGCTCTGCCTCGTCTTCAACCGATCCGCCGATCAGATAGGGAAGCCCGCAGCCCGCGTAGGAAATCTCCTTCTCTCTGGTAAAAATGGTGATGTCGGCGCCCGACAACTCGCGTTTGAGCTTTGCCGCCGCCTTGGTTCCGGCGGCGACGCCGCCGATGATCAGAACTTTCATCCGATGCTCCCTTTTCGTCTATTCGTGATGGCAGCTTCCGCCGCATCCGCCGGTGTGGCAGTTATCATGGCTCTCCTCGTGTTCATGGTGGTACGAGCAGACAATATCGGCGTTGTAGACGAGGGTGCCGTTCAGCAGCGCCCGCGCCGCCTCGTCGGCGCTGCCCGACGCGCCGCAGTAGAGCCGGATGCCCGCTTCGGCAAGAGCCGCCTTGGCGCCGCCGCCGATTCCGCCGCAGATCAGGGTATCCACCCCCTGCGAGGTCAGAAATCCGGCTAAGGCTCCGTGGCCGCTTCCGTTGGTGGGTACGACCTGCGAGCCGGTCACCTGACCATTCGCGATATCGTAGATCTTAAAGGCCTCACTGTGCCCAAAGTGTTGAAAAATCATGCCTTCCTGATAGGTAATTGCCAGTTTCATTTCTAATCCTTCCTTTGCCTGATTGGTTGTGTTCAATGGATTCTGATGGCAGCAGTGAAGCGCGTCGCCGCATTCCGGCCGTTTGGCAGGGCAAACAAGGACATCCCCGCCCTCAATCAGCAGCGGACGCGCACTCACCAGAGCCTCTGCCATTTTTCGCCGAGCACTGTCATACATTCTGGTGACGGTAGGCCGGGAAACCCGCATTCTGGCAGCGCACTGTTCCTGGGAGAAACGCTCAAAATCCAGCAGGCGGACCGTTTCATATTCATCATAGCCCATGATGACCGGTTCCCCGCCGCGGATGTCCTTCGGCTCAAAGCATGCGGCTTTGGGCTTTGAGCAGATCATTCTGCATTTTTGCGGACGAGCCAAATAACCACCTCCTGCTGATTCTCAGTATAGTTTTGTTTTGAACATATGTCAATAATTTAAACGGGCTTTTTACAAATTTTGCGAAAAATCGCGGGAAAGGCAGGCTTCGGGGTAGCTCCCGCTTGCCCTCATATGGAACAAGCACCAGCTGTTCCGGCGGGCAATGAAAACGTTTTAACCAACAGGGTTAGGCAACACAACGTGACGGTGGAACGAAACAGGACAAAGGCCAAGCTGGATGGAGCCCCTCTGTGAACGGCAATGTAATCCATGCTCATCCTTCCACGCGTCCCGGATTTTCGGCATGGTACTTCCAGTGGGAGGCGGGACGAGGGCTGCGATCGTTCTGTCGCGCGTCTCGATTTTCGGCATGGTGCCTCCGGCGGGATGCGGGACAGGGGATCGCTCTCCCTCTGCGGTGCGCTCCGGCTCCGCGTGTGCGCTTCGGACGCCCTCCGATTGGACGTGCCGCCCGATGGATGGTAAAGAAGCGGGAGAGCGCGGGCGGCCTTGGGCCCGCGCTCTCCCGCTTCGTGATGGAAGATGCTGAATGGGAAAATGGGTTCCCTGTCTTCGAAAGGGCGGACCGGAAGCAATGCCCCTTCAGGCCGGAGCACATGTTCAACACGTGGCTCTGATCTCTAAAACGCCTTTCCGGCCAGAATTTCCTTGTAGTCCTCATAGTTTTTGGCGAGCAGCGCGGGAGTATCCAGCCCGTAGGGACATTTGCTTCTGCACTGGTTGCAGTGCAGGCAGTCCTCAATCTTTTTCATCTTCGCCTGTGCTTCGGGTGTGAGCTGCAGCGCCGATGGGGAGCGGCGGATCATCAGCGACATTCTGGCACAGTTGTTGATTTCAATTCCGGCCGGACAAGGCATGCAGTAGCCGCATCCCCGGCAAAAATCTCCGGAAAGCATCCGGCGGTCCCGTTCGATCAGTTCCCGAATGGTGTCGTCATAAGCGGGCGGGTTGTCGCGGTAGGAGAGAAATTCGTCAAGCTCAGACTCCCGCTGCACTCCCCAGATCGGCAGGATATGCCCGAACTGTGCCAGGTAGGCATACGCGGCCCGGGAATCGCCGATCAGGCCGCCCGAAAGGGCCTTCATTGCGATGAAGCCCATCCCCGCCGCCTTGCACGCCTCGGCCAGCGCGATGTCCTTTTCGGTGGCCAGATAGCAGAAGGGAAACTGAAGCGTTTCGTATAAGCCGGACGCGACCGCCTCATGGGCGACCGAAAGCCGGTGGTTGGTAATGCCGATATGCCGGATTTTTCCCTGCGCCTTCGCCTCAAGCATCGCCTCGTAGAGGCCGGTGCCGTCGCCGGGCTTTGGGCAGAAGGAAGGGTTATGGAATTGATGAACATCGATGTAATCGGTGCGCAGGTTGCGCAGAGAGGTTTCCAGGTCCTTTCGGAATTCCCCGCCGTTTTTGGCAGCGGTTTTGCTTGCGATAAAAACCTTGCCGCGGATTCCCTCCAGCGCCTCCCCCAGCTTAATCTCGCTGTCGGAATAGGCCCGGGCGGTGTCGAAATAAGTAATTCCGCCCTCATAGGCCCTGCGGATCAGGCGCACGGCCTCCTGCTGAGAAATGCGCTGAATCGGAAGCGCACCGAACCCGTTCTTGTCAACGGTAATTCCTGTTTTCCCCAATGTTACCTTGAGCATATTTTTTCCTCCTGTCTATCATACCGCCCCGCGGATTTTTCACGTATCATGGCGCGGAGGGCAGGCCGCCGCGCTTGAGAGCAGTCAGAATTTTACGAGCAGGAGCAGCGTCCCGCCGGTTAAAAGGGCCAGTCCCGCGGCGGCGCGGCGGCTGAGCCGCTCCTTCAGAACAACGCCCGAAAAGGCGACGGTGACGAGGATGCTCAGCTTGTCGATGGGGACAACCACGCTGGCCGGTCCCTCCTGCAGCGCCCGGTAATAGAACATCCAGGAAAGTCCCGTCGCAAGGCCGGAGAGGCCGAGAAAAAGCCAGCTTTTTGCGCCGATCTCCCGGATTTCCCGCTGAAGTCCGAGGAAAAAGACAATCCCCCAGGCCATCGCCAGCACCACGGCGGTTCGGATCGCTGTGCCAAGATTCGATTCCACCCCCGCGATGCCGATTTTGCTCAGAATCGCGGTCAGACTGGCGAATACCGCCGAAAGGACCGCCCAGAGCAGCCAGCGTCCTCCGGCCGTCGAAGAACCGCCGCCGGAGCCTGTCTTTGCGACCATCAGCAGGGTTCCGGTAAGGATCAGGCACATGCCGAGCAGCATATTGAGAGAGAGAGCCTCCCGCAGCAGCAGAAAGGCAAGCAGCATGGTCAGCACCGTGCTGGACTTGTCGATCGGGGCGACCTTATTCACATCGCCGGTCTGCAGCGCCCGGAAATAGCAGATCCAGCTCGCGCCGGTGGCAAAGCCGGAAAGAATCAGGAAGAGCCAGCTTCGGGAATCCACCGAGGAAATGCTGCTCTGGGAGCCGACGATAAAAACCATCATCCAGGCGAAGACGAGCACCACAACGGTGCGCAGCGCGGTCGCAAGGTGGGAATTGATCTTCTGGATTCCGATTTTGGCCAAAACAGCGGTCAGGCCTGCGAAGAGAGCCGAACAGAATGCATACAGAATCCACATGAGAGATTGCTCCCTTTCATTGCCCGCTCAGTGAGGCAGGGCGGCATAATCGGTGTCGATGGTGATCACGCAGTAGTGGTTGGGATACTGCCGGGCGACAGCGGCGCCGATCGCGGCCTTCAGCTCGGAATACCGCATCGGAAAATTATGCGGAACCACGCAGTCAAAGATGACGTTGGTGTGGGTGGCGCCGGGGACAATTCGCAGGTCGTGGATGCTCAGAGCCGGGTGAATGGTCCTGACCTGTTCGCTGAGCCAGCTGCGCAGGTCGTCAACCGCCTGGTTTTGGGTAACAATTGGGTCAAAATGAATGATCATGTGCAGGCCGTCCCGCAGAAAATCCCGTTCGATGTTGTCGATCACATCGTGGCTGACCAGCACATCCTGCTCGGCGGCCATTTCGACATGAACGCTGCCGAACTGCCGCCCCGGCCCGTAGTCGTGAATCATCAGATCATGAGTGCCCAGCACGCCGGGATATCCGAGGATTTTCCCGCGGATTTCCGCAACCAGCCGGGGCTCCGGCGCGCGGCCCAGCAGCGGATCAAGGGTATCCCTGACCAGTCCGAACCCGCTGTAAAGGATAAAGACGGCGACGGCGAGGCCCATCCACCCGTCAAGTTCCAGCGAGGTGAAATGGGAGAGAAGCGACGCGGCGAGAACCGCCGCCGTTGAGATCACGTCGTTGCGGCTGTCGGCGGCGGTGGCGATCAGCGTCTTGGAGTCGATCAGCCGTCCGACCTTCCGGTTGAAGGCGGCCATCCAGAATTTGACAAGAATGGAACCGGCCAGAACGGCGGCCGAAACCCATCGGAAGTCAACCGGCGAGGGGGTCAGAATCTTGCCGATGCTGCTGCGGAAAAGCTCGACGCCGATGACAAGAATCAGCAGCGCGACGGTCAGCCCGGAAAGATATTCATACCTTCCATGCCCATAGGGATGTTCATCGTCGGCGGGCTTGCTTGCCATCTTGAAGCCGAGCAGGCTGATGATGCTCGAGGAGGCGTCCGAGAGGTTGTTGACAGCGTCCGCGGTGATCGAGAGGGAGCCGGACAGTGTGCCGACGGTCAGCTTGCAGAGAAACAGCAGAAGGTTGCACAGAATTCCGACACAGCTCGAAACTTTTCCGTAAGCGGTGCGCACCGCGTTCTCCTGAACGTTTTCGTGATTTGCGACAAATTGACGGATGATCCAGTCGGTCATGATACAGGCCCCTTTGCTTGAAATAGCGTTTCGGCAGGGAAATCTTTTCCGATAATTTTTAATTATAGCACGAGGCGGGCCGGTAAGTCGACTGCAACCCGCCGCTTTCCGGAGAAAAGTCCTTTTGGCGTACTCACAAAAGGGCGAAAGAACCTCTGCGCTGACCGCGGCATCTCACAGGACTTGTTTTGGCCGCAATTGATTCTCAGACTTTGCCGCTTTTCTAAGAAACGTCCCATGAACATACTCGCAAAAGGGCGAAAGAGCCTCTGCGCTGACCGCGGCATCTCACAGGAGTTGTTTTGGCCGCAATTGATTCTCAGGCTTTGCCGCTTTTCGAAGAAACGTCCCATGGACATACTCACAAAAGGGCGAAAGAGCCTCTGCGCTGACCGCGGCATCTCACAGGACTTGTTTTGGCCGCAATTGATTCTCAGACTTTGCCGCTTTTCGAAGAAAAGAGCGTCAGACGGTCTCTTTTGGGCGCTTCTCCGGAGAAGCACCCGCGGAGTGGCTGATGCAGCGGCCCAGCCAGGCGCTCCGGCGGTAGTAAAAGATAAAAATGAGGCTGGTGACCGTCCAGCTCAGCGGATAGCTGAAAAGAACGGTGGACAGCGCGGGGCGCAGCGTAACGACGGTCAAAAGCCAGATGATGCGCAGCAGGCAGGTTCCGCCCGCGGTGATCAGCATCGGAGAAAGGGCATTGCCGCAGCCGCGGATCGCTCCGGCGAGGATTTCGACACACACATAGGTCAGGTAGTAGGGGACCATCCTCCATACAAGCTCCACCCCGATCCGCAGCACCGCGGCGTCATCGGTGAAGATACCGAGCAGGGGTGCGGCGAAGGCACAGTAGAGGATGCTCATCGCCACCGAGGTGCCCGCCGCGAGAATCAGCCCGACCCGCACGCTTTCGCGGACACGGTCGTAACGCCGGGCTCCGAAATTCTGCCCGGCGAAGGTGGTGACGGAGATGCCATAGGCGCCCATAATCATCCAGAAGAAGCCGTCGATTTTCCCATGGGCGGTCCATGCCGCGACGGTATCGGTCCCGAAGGAATTGATGCAGGTCTGGATAATAATATTGGAAAAGGCATACATGTTTGACTGGAGCCCGGCGGGAAGTCCGACCATCAGAATTCTGTTCAGGGGGCGGCGTACAAAGCGGAGACGGCCGGGGAGAAAACGGTAACAAGCCGGAGTGCGGTTGAGGGAAAGAAGGGTCAGCACCGCGCTGAGCGTCTGGGAGGCAATGGTGGCGCAGGCGGCTCCGAAAACTCCAAGACCCATTCCCGCCACCAGCGCGAAATCCAGAACGATGTTGGTCAGACAGGCAATGATCAGAAAGTAAACCGGCCTGCGGGTATCCCCCACCGCGCGCAGCACGCCGGAACCCATATTGTATAGGAAGGAGGGTACGACTCCGAGCAGAACGATCCGGATATAGGTCAGCGCATAGGGCATCACTTCCGCAGGGGTTCCCATCCACTGCAGGGCGAGAGGTGCAAACAGCAGCCCGAATACCGTCATGCCAAGTCCTCCCGCGAGAGCCAGCGCCATCGAGGTGTGCACCGCGCCCTCGACCTCCCCATGACGTCCGGCGCCGTAAATCTGCGCGACAACCACTGTCGTTCCGGCGGAAAGGCCGACAAACAGATTGACGATGACATTGATCAGCACGCCGGTTGCACCGCCGACCGCACCGAGCGCTTCCTTGCCGACGAATCTGCCGACGATCATTGCGTCCGCGGTGTTATAAAGCTGCTGAAAAAAGGTGCCAAATAGAATCGGAAAGAAAAATGCCAGCAGCTGGCGCCAGATGATTCCTTCCGTAATGTTGACGCCGGCGGAACCGGCACCCCGCATATGCATCCGTTTTGTCTCCCTTTCGCCGCGTTTCGGGCGGCTGCCTTTATTCGGGGACCAGTATAGCACAACAAAACCGGAAAGTCGATTCCCTTCGATCTTTTTTTGAGCAATTCGGCACTGCGCCGGGGAAGGGCGCCCCGAACGGCGGAATACGCCGGAAATTTTACCGCCTCAGTGCCGTTTTTTTCGGTGAATGCATAGTAATGTCTTGGAGGGATTGAATATGGATTATTGCAGAGACATACGCTCCGCTGTCGCACAGCTTTGCGGCAGCCCGGCACACCCAAAGCTGCACGGCACCGTTCGGTTTCAGCAGAAGGGCTCGGGGGTGCTTGTGACGGCCGAGGTATTTCATCTTCCGTGCGGCCATGCTTCAGAGCCGGAAATCTTTGCCCTTCACATCCATGAGGGGGGCAGCTGCGAAGGAAACGCCGAAGATCCGTTTGTGGGCGCCGGGGGGCACTACAATCCCGGGAACCTCCCGCATCCCCGTCACGCCGGCGACCTGCCGCCGCTGTTTGGAAATCACGGATACGCCTACCTGTCCGTTTTTACCAACCGCTTTCGGGTCAGCGAAATCATTGGGCGTGTCGTGGTCATCCACGGAAAGCCGGATGATTTCACCTCGCAGCCCACCGGAGCGGCGGGGGCTAAGATTGCGTGCGGAATCATCTGCTGTTGATTCCGCATCCCGGCACATGGCGGAAAGCCCTTCGGCGCGGTGCGGAACAGGGGCGCGGCAGGGGGCGGAACGCAAAAGGCGAGGCACCGCCTTCGACGCGTTTCGCTTGTTATCGATCGGGGATGGGAAAAATGCCCTGAACCTGGGTATGCTCAAGGACCGCGCCCGGCTGTGGGGAAGAGTGCGTGCGGAGAAACTATGGGTTCCTGCTGTACGTCGAGAGAGCGAAGCAAATGGAGAACCCGTCCGCGGATGACGCCAAATAAAAACAACCAGTCGAAAGACTGGTTGTTTTTATTTGTCTGCCGGGGATAAAAGAGATGCGTTTCTGTGTGTGGTTACAGGAGGGAGGGGGCGTGTGTGGGGGAACCGTAGGTTCCTACCGCACGTTGAGCGAGCGTAGCGAGCGGATACCCCGCCCGCAGGCGGTACCAAATAAAAACAGCCAGTCAAAAGACTGGCTGTTTTTATTTGGCGGAGATGGAGAGACTCGAACTCTCGCGCCGGTTTCCCGACCTACGCCCTTAGCAGGGGCGCCTCGTCACCAACTTGAGTACATCTCCAAACTGGTAATCGGCTAAAGCTTTTCAATTTTAGAAGACAAAAACCAAAAATAAACTGGCGGAGAGGGTGGGATTCGAACCCACGGCTCTCGCGAGTCACCGGTTTTCAAGACCGGCTCCTTAAACCACTCGGACACCTCTCCGTAAACCGTGACATTAATTGTATCATAACCTTCGGATTCCGTCAAGTACTTCAGAAGTTAAAATTGCGTTTCTGACGGTCGGGTAAAAAGGAGAACGGCGCTTCGACGAAACCGCGCCATATGGCGGGGAAGGACTTTTGGCCGCGCCGTAGCGGAATCACTATCACGGCATGGAGTTCGGGGATGTCCTTCGGCGGACTTTCCCGAGCTTACAGCAGCCTTAAAAGTGTATCTTACCGGTTTGCCTCCGAAGAGCTCCCGAACATTTTTCCATGCATGGCATGCGCCGCGGCTGTTAAAGCGGCAATGCTTTCTGATTGACCCTTCGGTTCCCTGATGATTTGTTATTTCGCCGCGCTCATTGCTTAAAGTAAAAACTTTTTCATTGCCGCCAGCTCTGCCGGTGATTGTCCTGGGCACAACGGAAGGGCTGCCTGAACGCAGGCAGCCCTTCCGCCGCTCCAGGTCATTTCAGACCCGGCAGGATGTGAATTGCAACATTGAAAAAAACGGTGAGAGACATGGCGTCGACGATGGTGGTGATCATCGGGCTGGCCATCAGTGCGGGGTCAAGCTTAAACTTGGTTGCCGCAATCGGCAGCGCACCGCCGACCAGGTTGGCGGCGACGACCGCGCAGAAAAGGGTAATACCGACGACCGACGCGAGGCCGACGTCGCGATACTGGATGACAATTCGGATGAAGTTGAGCACACCCATGCCGGTGCCGACCATCATACCGATGCGAAGCTCCTTCCAGAGCACCCGGAAAATATCGCGGCATTCGACCTCGCCGAGAACGAGGCTGCGAATGACCGAAACCGAAGTCTGGCTGCCCGCGTTTCCACTGGTATCCATCAGCATCGGCACAAAGGACGCAAGGATTACCTGCGCGGAGAGGACTGAGTTGTAATTTTGCATGATAATCCCGCTGAAGGTGGCCGAAATCATCAGGATCAGCAGCCAGGGAATTCGTTTGCGCGCGATGGCGAAAACCCCCGCGTCCGCATAGCCTTCTTCGGTCGGTTCCATCGCGGCCATTTTATAAATGTCTTCGGTGGTTTCTTCTTCCATGACGTCCACCACGTCGTCGATGGTGATGAGACCCACAAGACGGTTTTCGTTGTCGACAACCGGCATCGAGACGAGGTCGTACTTCTTGAAGAGATCCGCCACGTCCTCCTGATGGTCGTGGGTTTTGACCGATTTGACGTCGCTTTCCATCAGGTCGCCGATGATTTCGGAATCCTTTGCGGCGAGCAGGTCGCGCAGTGCGACCGTTCCTTCGAGGTGGCGGAATTCATCGGTCACAAAGAGCTGTGAGAGCGATTCCTTGTCCTCGCACTGGCGGCGGATTTCCCGAATCGCGCGCCCCACCTCCCAATCGCGGTCCACCTCCATGAACTCGGTGGTCATGAGGCTGCCGGCCGAGGAATCGGGATACATCAGAAGCTGATTGATCTGCCGGCGGGTATCCGGATCGGCGATTTTGATGACGCGCTTGACAATCGAGGCCGGCATCTCGTCGATAAAATCGACGGTATCGTCCATGAACAGGTCGTCGAGGATTCCGGCAAGCTCCTTGTCGGTCAGCCCTTCCACCACCCGCTGCTGCTGATCGTGCTCCAAATAAGAGAATACCTCGGCAGCCATTTCCTTGGGCAGCAGGCGGAACAGCAGAACGGTATCCTTTTCGTCCTCGATTTCGCTGATCAGCTCCGCAAGATCGACGGAGTTCATCTCCTGAATAATCCGGCGCACCTGAATGAATTTTCTGCTGTCAAGCAGGGCTAAAAGATTCTGCAACTCCCCAATGGTGTTTCCTCCCTTTTTGGTGTAGCTTTGCGCCGGAGCCGGCGCATACCCTGACTCTGCTGTTTTGCCCGCCCACGATTCAAACTAATCGGGCGCACAAAAAAATAACCGCCGTTTGAATCGGAGGTTATTGGCGTCAAGGGTTCAAGGGAAAGGACGACATTGACAAAAGGATGCGCCCCGTCTGGCTATTGCAGCGCAGGGGGACAGTGAATGCACCTTCGCAAGGGCGGCTTTCCGTTTTGACCCCTATGACCACCGCTTGACTCCATTCGTTGTCACCCCCAAAAAATTCATATCAGAGCTGTCGAAAAGGCTCTTATTTATTGTATTGCAACTGGCTTCGCTTTGTCAATCAAAATCGTGAGAAAAGAAAGGAAAATAAAAGAGCCATCCGATGGACGGCTCTTTTCCGATGCAATATCCGGCGGAGGATTACAGCGCCGAAACAATGTCGCGGGTATCGCGGGCGATGAGAAGCTCCTCGTTGGTCGGGATGACCCACACACTGACGCGGGAGCCTTCCTTGGTGATGCAGGCCTCCTCGCGGCAGCCCTTGTTCTTGGCGGCGTCGAAGTCGATGCCGAGGAATTCAAGGCCTTCGCAAACCCGCTCACGAACGTCGTCGTCGTTCTCGCCGATTCCGCCGGTAAAGACAACGGCGTCAAGTCCGCCGAGGGCGGTGGAGTAAAAGCCGATATACTTTTTGATCTGATAGCAGAGCATGTCAACTGCGAGCTTGGCGCGCTCGTTGCCCTCTTCCTCGGCCTTGTGCAGATCGCGCATATCGCTGCCGATGCCGGAAACGCCGAGCAGGCCGGACTGCTTGTTGAGAATGTCGATAATCTTATTGAGGTTATAGCCGGACTTCTCGCTCATGACGCTGACCAGCGAGGGATCAATCACGCCACAGCGGGTGCCCATCATCAGGCCGGCCAGAGGAGTCAGGCCCATCGAGGTGTCGATGCACTTGCCCGAGTCGATGGCGGTGATGGAAGAGCCGTTTCCGAGGTGGCAGGTGATGACCTTCATATCATCCCGCCCGGTCAGCTCGCCGAGACGGTGCGACACATAGCGGTGGCTGGTGCCATGGAAGCCGTAGCGGCGCAGGCGGTACTTCTCATAATATTCGTAGGGAATGGGATAGGTGTATGCCTTGGGGGGCATGGTCTGGTGGAAAGCGGTGTCAAAGACGACGACCATCGGGATCTTTTCGCCGAAGACCTTGCGGCAGGCGCGCATGGCGATGAGGCAGGGGGGGTTGTGCAGCGGGGCGAGGTCCGAGAGGTCGTCGATGGTCTTCATGACCTCGTCGTCAACCAGCACCGACTTGGAGAATTTTTCTCCGCCGTGGACGCCGCGGTGGCCGATGGCCGAAATTTCAGAGATGTCGTCAATAACCTTGTGCTCGCCGGTGGTCAACAGGTCCACAACCTCGGCAAAAGCCTCGGCATGGGTCGGGAAGTTGGTTTCGTATTCGATTTTGGTGCCGGTGGCGAGCTTGTGGCTGATAAAGCCGCCGGCTCCGATCCGTTCGCAGTTGCCCTTGGCAATGACCTTTTCATTCTCCATATCGATGAGCTGATACTTCATCGAGGAGCTGCCCGCGTTGATGACAAGAATCTTCATGGTAGTCTCGAACCTCCGTTAACTTTTTACACCGTCCGCGAAAAAAACGCCGCGAAGAGACGGTATTTCTTGACTGGAATATTTCTTTCCTCTATAATATTATATAATTTCCAAAAGTTCAAGTGGAAATGAAACATTCAGGGGAGGGGGAACCAGCCATGATGACGGTTGCGGCGATTGCGGCGGAGTATAATCCGTTCCACAATGGGCATGCCTATCAGATTGCACAGACCCGCGCCGCGGGCGCGACCCATATCGTCGCCGTCATGAGCGGAAATTTTACCCAGCGGGGAACCCCTGCCTTTGCGGAAAAGCGAGCTAGAAGCAGGTCGGCGCTCTCGGGCGGCGCCGATCTGATTGTGGAGCTGCCCCTGCCTTACGCCATGGCGACGGCGCAGCGCTTTGCGCTTGGCGCGGTCAGCATTGCGGAAGGGATGGGATGTGTTGACGTTCTGTCCTTCGGCAGCGAGTCCGGATATCTTTCCATTTTACAGGCCGCCGCGGAGGCGGTCGATTCCCCCGCCGTGCTTGCGAGGCAGAGCGAGCTGCTCGGTCAGGGAATCACCTTTGCCCGCGCCCGCCAGCAGGCGGTCAGCGAGCTGTGCGGCGACGAGATCGCCGACATGCTCGCTTCCCCCAATGACAATTTGGCCGTCGAATATATCCGGCAGATGCGCCGCATCGGCAGCCGGATTCCGCCCTTTGCGGTTCCAAGGACCGGGGCGCGGCATGATCGTCAGGAGGCGTCGGGAGAAATCGCGTCGGCCTCCTTTTTACGTGCGCTGATCCGTTCGGGCGGCGTGGAGGCCGCGGCGGGGCTGGTGCCGGAGAAATGTCTTGCGGCGATGCGGGAGGCATTCCGCGAAGGGGAGGCGCCCTTTGACGAGGCGGTGCTGGAGCCGGTCGTTTTCGGCGTCCTGCGCCGGATGACCCCCGCGGAGCTCTCCCGCCTGCCGGACCTTTCCGAGGGGCTGGAGAACCGCATCTATGCCGCGATCCGGCAGGCGTCCGGCCTCGGGGAGGTCCATACCCTGGCCAAATCCAAACGGTATACCGCCGCGCGGATTCGCCGCGTGGTGACGTCCGCCTTCCTTGGGATGGATGATTCCTACGGAGCGGGAGATGCCGGCGCGCCCTATCTCCGGATTCTCGGCTTCAATGAGCGGGGGCGGGAAATCCTCACCCGGATGAAGCAGACAGCGTGCCTGCCGGTATCCGATTCCCTTGCCTATCTGCGCAGGCTGGGGGGACGGGCCGCCGCCTTCGCCGAGCTGGAGGCCCGCTCCACCGACCTCTACCGCCTCGGGCTGCCAAAGATCGGCCCCTGCGGCTTCGACTTCACGGCGCAGAGCGTACGGCTTCTTTGAGCCGCCCTCAGGAGCGGCCTGCACGATCGGACAGACAAAATCATACGAGATGAATGAAAGGGAGAATTTATTATGGATCCTATTCTGATGCTTCTGGATAAAAACGCGAGAATGCCGGTGGACGAGATTGCCGCCGCGGTCGGGAAAACTCCCGCGGAGGTGGAAGAGACGATCGCCGGATATGAGAAGGCGGGCATCATCAAGGGCTATAAGCCGATTGTTGACTGGGAACGCACCGGCCGGCCCTATGTCACCGCTCAGATTGCGGTTAAGATTGTGCTCAACGGTAAGATGGGCTTTGACGACATTGCGAACCTTCTCGCCAGCTTTGAGGAAGTGGAGACGGTGACCCTGACCAGCGGCGCCTATGACATTTCGCTGACCGTTTCGGGCAAGACCTTCCAGGAGGTCGCGATGTTTGTCGCCTCCCGGCTCTCTCCGCTTGAGGGGGTGCAGTCAACCTCAACCTCCTTCCAGCTCAAAACCTATAAGGAGCGCGGCATCCTTTCGGAGGAGGAGCAGGATATTCGGGAGGTGCGTGTCTGATGGATTACAGCAGGATACTTTCCCGAACCATTCAGGAAGTGAAGCCTTCGGGCATCCGAAAGTTTTTCGACCTCGCCGCCGAGATGGAAAATGTGATCTCCCTCGGGGTCGGGGAACCGGATTTTAAGACCCCCTGGCCGGTGCGCCGCGCGGGAATCCGCTCGCTGGAAGAGGGAAGAACCTGGTACACTGCCAATGCCGGCCTTAAAGAGCTGAAAATTGAGATTTCGCGGTATCTCAAAAGACGCTTTGAGCTTGAATATTCGCCCGACGACGAGATGTTCGTCACCGTCGGCGGCAGCGAAGCGATCGATATGTGCATCCGCACGCTGGTCAATCCCGGCGACGAGGTGATGGTTGTCCAGCCCAGCTTCGTCTGCTATGGGCCGATCGCGCAGATGTCGCAGGCGAAGGTCGTGCCGATCGCCACCAAGGCGGAAAACGGCTTTTCCCTGACCGCACAGGAGCTGCGGGAGGCGATTACGCCGAAGTCGAAGCTCCTGATTCTGCCGTTTCCCTCCAATCCGACCGGCGGCGTGATGACCCGCGCACAGCTCGAGGAAATTGCGCAGGTGCTGCGCGGCACCGATATCATGGTGCTGTCGGATGAAATTTACGCCGAGCTGACCTATACCGGCGAGCCCCATGTCTCGCTTGCCTCTCTGCCGGGCATGTGGGAGCGGACCATTGTGGTCAACGGTTTTTCCAAGGCCTATGCCATGACCGGATGGCGGCTGGGGTATGCCTGCGGTCCGCAGCCGGTGATCTCCCAGATGCTGAAAATGCATCAGTTTGCAATTATGTGCGCTCCGACCGTCAGCCAGATGGCTGCGGTTGAGGCGATGCGCAGCTGCGATGGGGCGATTCAGGAGATGCGCGACGAATATAACATGCGCCGCCGCCTGATGGTTGACCGTCTCAACAAAATGGGACTGACCTGCTTCGAACCTCGCGGCGCGTTCTACGTTTTTCCGTCGATCCGCATCACCGGCATGACCAGCGCGGAATTCTGCGAGGCGCTGCTGCATTCCAAGCGGGTCGCGGTTGTTCCGGGCGACGCCTTCGGCGCCTGCGGCGAGGGCCATGTCCGTATCTCCTATTCCTACTCGATGGAGCATCTCACCGAGGCGCTCCATCGGATCGAAGCGTTTTTGAAGGAGCGCGGCATCCATGCCTGAGCCGGAATGGGCGGGCGGGAGAGTTTCCCTTCTTGCGCATGGAAAGATCAACCTGACGCTGGCCGTCACCGGGCGGCGGCAGGACGGGTACCATACCCTCTGCGGAGTAATGCAGAGCATCGGGCTTGGCAACAGGCTGACCCTGGCCGCGTCCCCCCGGAATTCGGGGAAGCCTGCCGTTTCGCTGCGCTGCGACGACCCGCGGCTTCCCACCGACCGGCGGAATACCGCCGCGAAGGCCGCTTTTGCCTTTTTGGAGGAGGCCGGACTGCAAGCACAGGCACATCTCTCTGTTTTTGTTGAAAAGCGGATTCCCTATCAGGCGGGGCTGGGTTCGGCCTCGGCGGATGCGGCCGGGGTGCTCGCCGGAGCAAACGCCCTGTTTGGAAAGCCGCTTTCGCGGGAGCGGCTGCTTTCTCTCGCCGCATCGGTGGGGGCCGACGTGCCGTTCTGTCTGACCGGCGGAACCCAGCGCACCGAGGGAATCGGGGAAATCCTTACCCCTCTTTCCGCTCTGCCCGCCTGTGCCCTGCTGATCGCCAAGCCGCCGGAGGGGGTTTCCACCCCCGAGGCCTACGCGCGTTTCGACGCGCTCTCCCATCCCGCCCGGCCGGACTGTGCGGCGCTTGAGGCTGCTCTCGCGGCCGGGAATCTTGCGGAGGCCGCATCCGCCTGCGGCAACGCCTTTGAACAGTGCTGCACGGTTCCTGCGGTGGGAATGCTCAATACCGCCATGCGGGAGGCGGGGGCGTTCGGCGGCGCGATGAGCGGTTCGGGAACGGCGGTTTTCGGTATTTTTCCAAACCGGCCGGCCGCCTGCGCCGCGAAAGAGCGGCTTGCCCCCCGGTTTGCGGGCTGCCGGTTCTTTGTGACCGAACCGAAACAAAGCGGGGTCACATTTGCATAAAACAGTAAAAACCTGCCAATTCTGAAGATACCAATCGACAGAAGAGGCAGGTTTTTTGAATGGATGGCAAACGACAGAAAGATTCCCGGTTTCGTTCCGACGCCATTTCTTTGGCGATGGCGGCCGTATTGATTCTTTTGCTTTCGCTGACCGCCGCCGCCCGTTTTTTTGACCGGTGCGAGCGGGTGCGCGGCGAAACGCTGCGTCTGCATATTGTGGCCAACTCCGATACGGAGGAGGACCAGCGGCATAAACTGCTGGTGCGCGACGCACTGCTTGAAGAATATTCCGGACTGCTCGGCAAGGCCGAGAGCGCGGGGGCGGCGGAGCGCTTTGCGCACTTCCTTCTCGAGGACATCCGCCGCACTGCGGAAAAGACGCTTCGTGAAGCGGATGACGAACACCCGGTGGAGGTGAGCCTTACCGAGATGTATTTCGATACCCGCACCTATGAGGACGGAATCACCCTGCCGGCCGGAGAATACGCCGCGCTGCGGGTAGTGATCGGAGAGGGCGGCGGTCACAACTGGTGGTGTGTCATGTATCCGCCGCTCTGCCTCCCGGCCGCCGCGGCCGGTCAGGGCGGGGAGGCCCGGCAGCGGATTGAGTCGCTTTCGGCCTCGCCGGGGTATGAGGCGCGGTTCGCGGTAGTCGAATGGGCCGAGCGGCTGCGGGAGCATTTTGCGGAGAAGAAGGCTGTCTCCGGCGGAGAGCAAAAGGAACATGCCGGGGAGGACATGACAAAAAACGTATAGCGGAACCACTTTTCCATTGGGAAGGAAAACTCTCTGCTCTGCCGGTGGAGATATGGCAGGAACGCGCAGCAAAATTATATTTTCGTTGGGAGAGGAAGCCGCCGGCTCCGCCGGGGAAGGAGCCCCATAAAATTTTTGCTTCAAGTTTCGGGCGAGGCGAACCGCTGCCAGCGGATTTCCAGCGACAGAAATCTGCCGCTGAAACAACAGCCGCCCGTTTAGGAGCTGCGCACCGAGTGATGCGGCGAAATGAATTCGGTGCGTCGCAAGACGCTTGCGGCAATAAGCCCTGACAGAGCTGACTCAAGCCGCCGGCTTGATCGGCGGCCGCGACTCTTTACAGGGCTTGACGAGAAATGATAAAATATAAAAATGGAAAGCGCCTTGGCGCCGGTTGAATCTTTTGAACCGCCGTCCAGAAAGGCAGGTGAGGCGGGAAGCGTCGGCGCTTCCCGCTTTTTCTTATCAAAAGACTTGCGTTATCGCCGCGCAACGGATAAACTGAAAGAAAGCAGGACAAACGAGAGGAGATTACCGATGGAACGAGTCGCGATTGCCGAGGGACTGAGCTTTTCCCGCTTTGTCGCAGGGATGCTCCATCTTCCGGATTTTGGAGACACCGACGCGGCCAGAGCGCGCCGGATTGAGGAATTGATTGAAATGGGGGTCACAACCTTCGACCACGCGGATTATTACGCCGATTACGAGGCGGAGAAGGCGTTCGGACGGTTCCTCGCCTCCCGGCCGGGAGTCCGCGGCCGAATCGAGCTGGTGACAAAATGTGGGAACATCAGCATCCAGAACGAGGCGGGGGAGACGGTGGCGCGCCGCTATGACACCAGCTATGAGCACATCCTCGCTTCGGTGGAAGGCTCGCTCAAACGGCTGCAAACCGACTGCATCGATCTGTTTCTTCTGCATCGGATTGACCATCTGGCCGATCCGCGCGGGATTGCACAGGCGTTCAGCGAACTGCGCCAGCAGGGAAAGGTGCGCTATTTCGGCGTTTCCAACTATCAGCCGGTGCACCTTGAGATGCTGCGCGCTTTCTGGCCGGAGCTCGTCGTCGATCAGCTTCGTTTCTCTCCTTATGATCTGGAAAACTTTGAGAATGGAAGCGCTTTTTACGCGATGCAGCATGGGATTCGGCTGATGGCTTACTCCCCGGTGTCGAAAGGAAAAATCTTTTGGGAGCAGAGCGAGAAGGCCCAGCGGCTGCGCGCCGCACTTGAACGGGTGCGAGCCGAGCTGGGAGCGCCCTCGCTCGATACGGTCTGCTACTCATTTTTGCTGCGCCATCCCGCGCGGCTGATGCCGATTGTCGGAACAACCAATCCGGAGCGTATGCGCTCGGCGCTTGCAGCGGCCTCCTACCCCATGAGCAACCCGCAGTGGTATTCGATTTACGAAAGCAGCCGGGGAATGCTGATGCCCTGAATATAATCCGGAGCCGCCATCGGCGGCTTTCGGCAATGGGAAGGAACGGTGAGGTGCCGTATGCCTGCCGCTCGAACATCACTGGGCGCTCGTTTTGCCGTGGCAATTTTTCACCGGAGCCAGTCTCGAATGGTGGGAAAGAACGGCGAAATGCCATATGGCCTGCCGTTTGAAAATCGCTGGGCGCTTGTTTTGCCGCATCCATTTTCGATCGGAACTTGCACAGGATGCTGTTCCCGCTTATATTTGAAAACGGGAGATCCCGAAAAAGTGAAATGAAATAGGGAGGAATTAAAATGGATTGGAAGGATTTATTAAAAAGACGGGAGAGCTGCCGCGTTTATCGGGATCAGCCGGTTCCGCGCACAGTGCTCGACGAGCTGGTGGAAGCGGCTCTCCAGTCGCCCAGCGGCTGCAACGCGCAGCCATGGCGCTTTCTTATAGTGGACGATCCGCAGGCGAAGAAAAGGCTGGTTGAGGCGCTTGACGACGACGGGCTGACCGGATGCCCCTGGGGAGACACAGTCCCGGCCTTTATCGTCATCAGTGAGCTGAAGGCCACTCTCAAGCCGAAGGTTGCGGAACGGTACGATTCGCAGAAGTTTGCCCAGATGGATATCGGCATGGCGGCCATGACCATCTGCTATGCGGCGGCCGATATGGGGCTTGGAAGTTGCATGATCGGAACATTCCATGAAAAGAAACTCCGCGAGGCGCTCGGAATCCCGGATGAGGCGAAGCCCCGCCTGATTATTACACTGGGCTATGACGGAGTGGGACATCCGCCGCGCGCAAAAATCCGCAGGACCTTTGCAGAGGCGTGCGGCCACAATCATTGGTAAGATATCGGAAGACAAACAGCGGCAGGGCGTGAAAGCTCTGCCGCTGTTTGTCTCAAGTAATGGAAATATTAAAATTTATGTTGCATAATAAGCAACTTTGTGATATAATACGCAACAAAGGACGGTGCTCTGAAGGAGGGAGGCAGATTTGATGTCCAGTCAGGAGAAGAAGAACTTTTTAATGCGCTACCGGGACTGCGAGAGGGAGATCGTCCGGCTCGAGGAGGAAATCGCGCGCTGGCAGTCCCGCGCAGAGCGTATCACCGCCGGTTACAGTCCGACGCCGGGCGCGCATGGAGAGACGCGCGATCGGGTTCAGGAGGCGGTTTGTGAAATGGCTGAGCTGCGAGGAGCGCTTTATGACCGGCTTCTTGATGCGGCGGCGGTGCGCCGCGAAATTGAACGGGCGATTGCTTCGCTGGGTGAGGAGCGGCTTCGTCTGCTGCTGGAATACCGCTATATCGATGGCCTGACGCTGGAGGCGGCCGCGGAGCGGATGCACTACAGCTGGCGGCAGGCTGCGAATCTGCACAGGCAGGCGTTGTCGGAACTTGAACTTGAACCGCTGCCGCGGCGGGCGTCCTGAATGGGACGATATCGAAAGCGGGCGGAGGTCCGGACACAGAAAGCCGCTTTCTTGAAAATAAACCCCCGCATCAGTTTTTCTTAATGAAATAATCTTTTTCGACTGCTAAGTCGATCGTCAATGCAGCCGCAATATATGCAGTCAAAATTACGCATTCCAGCACCAGCGCCGAATATGGACGGGGATAATAACTCATACAAACCATGATCAAAAGCCTAATCGGAAAGTAGGAACCTAACCATGCGGAGATTTTATAAAAATTTTTTCTGAAATGAATGACCCTTTCGGATGAATTTCCCACCCTTTTTTGAAAGGCATATTCAAATCCGCCGATTGCTGCCACAAAAGGAATAAAGCTCATTACACCGAAGAAAACATTTTGCAGGATAAACACGCACATGAACTGCATGATGAGCACCATGACTTCCAGCGTGACCAGATAAATGAGAATCTGTCTGCTGTGATCCTCCCGGACTTTTTTGACATTTGGAAGGTCGTTGTCGCTGCTATCATCATCGTTTAACAAATAGTCGGCAGTAACGCCGAACAGTTTGCTGATCTGCAAAATATTATTTGCATCAGGCTGCGCCGACCCCAATTCCCAGCGGGAGACCGTCTGCCTTGAAACATTTAGTTTTTCCGCCAGCTCTTCCTGTGACATTCCTCCCCGCTTTCGAAGCGTAAGAATTTTATCCGATAATTTCACGGTAAAACCTCCTTGCTTTTGTAATTCCATTGTAGAAAAAAACTCGGACGATACCACCGCGGGAACGTTACATTTGCGCAACAGGACGTTCCGTTCTGCACAAACGATGGGAATGTCTATATGATATCACAGCAAAGCCGCTTTTTCATTATAAAAACGGGCGGCCGGAAGGCCGCCCAGGCAATATGGCATTTCAAAGAGAAGCATATTCGATAGATCGGAAGGCGGATAAACTGCTGCTAAGATCCTTCGAGATTTCCAACGCTACCTTTTTGCGAAAACTTGGAAGACTGAACTTTATTAAAACGTGAGAACCGAACAAAGCGCGTGAAAACTCTCATGATGCGTAATATGCGGCCTGAATGCTGCCGAAATCAGCTCGGGCCGCATAGGATCAGCGCCGGGAGCAGTGTAAAACGCAGGCAGATCAGAGTGCCCAAGTTCACCGCCGGTTGAGGACAGCGTAAGAGCGCGGGCAGTTCGGATCGCACAAGATTGGCTTTGGGAACAGAGTTAAGAGCGCGGGTGGCTCGGGCAGAGCGAGACAATCTCCGGGAGCAGTGTAAAACGCAGGCAGATCAGAGTGCCCAAGTTCACCGCCGGTTGAGGACAGCGTAAGAGCGCGGGCAGTTCGGATCGCACAAGATTGGCTTTGGGAACAGGGT
>Ga0129314_1000698_pt1 | contig 31786 bp, 47 predicted proteins | sample O1111metagenome_FD_94431 | JGI IMG/M metagenome (GOLD analysis project Ga0129314, IMG submission 94431) | Orangutan individual fecal microbial communities from fecal samples from Wisconsin, USA - O1111 metagenome | ecosystem: Host-associated > Mammals > Digestive system > Large intestine > Fecal... | reverse complement strand
GCAGCGGCGACTTTGAGCGGCATATCAACCGCATTCGCCGCAAGCGGCGCAAAAAATGAAAAAGCGGCGGCAGAGATGGCTTTGCCGCCGCTTTCAAAAAGTTCGCAAATGTCAAGTTATTTTTGCGAAAAAGCTATAAAATATTTTAAGCGGCCTCCGAGAACGCCTCCGAGAACGCAAAAGAGGCACTCTTAAAGCCGAGGATTTCTCGAGGATAGTTGTTTATCCAGTCCTCGACCGCCTTAACCTCCGCCGCCGTGACGGTATCGAAATCCGTACCTTTTGGAAAGCGGCGGCGTATCATGCGGTTTATGTTCTCATTCGTGCCCCGCTCGCAAGACGTGTACGGGTGACAAAAATAAACGGTCGTCCGCTTTGCTTTCCTCCGGCAAGACTTCTCAATCCCGGAGCCGTCGCCGAACTCGGAGCCATTATCGACGGTGATCGTCTTAAAGATTTTATAGAACGCCTTTCCGTATATCCGCTCGAGGCGGTCTAAAGCCTTTTGCACGGTCTCGGCCCGCCCGTCCTTTATGCGTATGATGATCTCGCGGCGCGTGGCCCGCTCGGAGAGCACGAGGAGCCGGGCTTTCGTCTTTTTCTTTCCGACTACCGTGTCCATTTCCCAATGTCCGGGCTCGTCCCGCGTCTCGATCTCTTTCGGACGCTCCTCAATGCTCCGCCCGCGAGGAGGCTTTTTCTCTCGCACCTGTTTATACTCCCGCTTGCGCTCGCCGTGCTCCGGGAGGTCTTTATTTGTGACGTTCGGGAAAATATTACCGTCGTCGATATACTTGTAGATCGTGGCCCGGCAAAACGTAACGCCGTACTCCGAGAGATACTTGTCCTCCCGCAAAAGGGCGCAAATCGCCGCCGGGGAGTAGTGCTCCTCGATAATCATACGCTCGATGAACTCGGCGACCGCAAAATTACTCCCGATCTTGAGCGGGGCCCCTTTCGCGGTCATGTTGAGTTGGTGGACGGCCTCGGCCTTTTCCGCGCTATATCTCCACTCCCGCGTATAGTCGCTATTAAGGTGCTCATACTTGCCCCTGTCCCATTCCCTGTAAATGGTGGATAGGTGTACGCCCATTTGCTCCGCGATCGCTTTCTTGTCGAGCCCGGCTCGAAAGAGGGCCTCGAGCTTGATACGGTCGTCTCTTTCAAGTTGTTTATCGCCTTTCCGTGCCATGTTCGGCCCTCCCCATAAAAAGAGAGGAGGCGGTCTCCCGCCTCCTCCTCGTTACCGTGATAGAAAGTCCTCTATTGCCGCTTTGATAATCTGCGCTTGTGGTATGCCCTCGGCGGCGCATTTCGCCTTAAAAGCCGCCGCGAGCTCTTTCGGCACTCGGGCCGAGATAATATCGTAGACTTTCTCGTTATACCTCTGTTTGACCGCCGACGAGGTTTTAGTCTTTCTCTTTGTCTCTGCCATTCTTGCGCCTCCCTCTAATACTTATCACGATCGTGCATACCGATAGTATGATACTCACGCCGCATAAAACATAAATAATTACGTCCATTACCGTTTGACTTTGAGCTCCCCTTGTGTTATCCTTTAAGAGCAAGGGGGATTTCTCCCCCTCGCCCCTACTCCGTGAGCTTTTCTATGAGAAGTAGAATCGCAATCACGAGGTTTAGGATTGCGGTAACAAGGTTTAAGTAGCTGTCCGGCTCTGCCTTGTTGCCGCTTTTCTTTTTGCGCTTGCTCAAGTCTTTACCTCCTTTCTGCTATTATAATAGCATACTGCTTGCAGTATGTCAAGCTTTTTTTAAGATTTTTCAAAAAAAATAACCCGGCGGGTGAGCCCCCGCCGGGTTTACTCTATTCCCAAGAGCCAAAGGGCCGAAACGCCGAGGACGCGGGCAAATACCGGGATTTCATAATCTGGTATAAACCTCGTGCCGATCTCGACGCGGCTTATCGAGTCCCGCTCCATTATCACGCCCTCGATCTGTACCCGTGCCGCTAAATCCTCTTGCGTGAGCCGCTTCTTGAGCCGGGCCTCCCGTATTCGCTCGCCGCTGATATTCTTTCTCCCGTGGTAATCGTATATCTTCAACGGCCCCGCTCCTCCTCTCGATGTGTTAAAGCTCCGCTCTATTCTTGACTTTAACACGAGAATAAGCTATATTTGTGTTAAAGGTCAGAACGGGCCCGAGACTATTATATCGAGGAGGCTTACGATATGAAAAAGCTAAAGCCGTGGCAAATCGTTCTACTTGTCATTTTCTACCCGGTCGGTATCTGCGTCTTGATCTATCGGCTCGTTAAGGGAGCCGAGCTCAAACGCAAGGCGGAGGAGGCCCAACGAGCCGCCGCCGAGGAAAAGGCCCGCCGTGCCGCCGCCGATCGTGAGAGGGCGGAGGCGGATAGAGCCCGCCGCGCTACGCTCGACCGCCGTATCTATCGCGTCGTCGGCGTGACGTTCGATAATGACGACGGCCCCGCTCGTAACCGTCAAGAGATACTCCGGGAGATCGAGGCGGATAGCCCGCGGCCCTCGGCGATCTCGCTCGAGGTCTACGACTTCGAGGGGGAGCCCGCCGTCGGTGTGTTCTACCGTGGCGAGCAAGTCGGCAATATAGCAAAGACGGATTTACCCGCCGTGCTCCCGCTCATGGATAGATACGCGGGCCTCTCTGATTTCGCCGTCACGGGCGGCGGAGGCGAGGGGAGTAAATACGGGCTCGAGATCGCGGTCTATTTCAAAAAGGCCGGATAACCGCCGGAGGCAAAAAGAAAACGGGCGAGGGTGTCAAACCCCCGCCCGTTTGTTTTACTGTTTCGCGTCCGGGATAAGCTCGGCGACCCCCGCCGCCGTGAGCACCCGGTAGAGCACCGCGGCGACCTGTTCGCGGGTGATCGGCTCTTTCCAATCGTAGTTACCCGCTCCGTCTCCGACAAAGATACCCTTGCGCTTGCAATAGTCGGTAGCCTCCCGCGCCCATGCGGATGGATTGTCGCCCGTCCCGGCGGGCTTCTCCGGCTCCGGCGCGGGCTCCGGCTCTGCGGTATAGTCGATATATGGGAGCCGTCCCCACTTTGTCCACGTCCGGGTATTATACCCGGCCTTTTTCCCGATATTGCCGACGGCGGTAATCTGTACCTTGTTCTCCCATTTCGGGGAGCACTCGACGGCGAGGCCGTCGCCGATATATACGCCGATATGCCCCTCGAGCCATACCGCCGCGCCGGGTACAATGCCGGAGAAATCGCTCGTCACGCCGGAGCAAACCTTAATCATGGAGTCGGCTCCAATGTCCGGGACTCCATTTTCCGCATACCCCGCGCCGCCGTATGTACGGCTCGCGTCCCCGTTCCAACCCCACAAAACACCCTTGATAAGACAAACACAGTCAAAGCCGAAAGTATCGGCGGAGGCCGCGTTAATCATAGCGGTACGGGCGGCTTGCTTATTGTACGGGTGATTTTGTGTGTACCGCTTTTTGTTCGCCGCTGTCATGGGAGCACCAAAGCATCCCATAACGTAGAGGGTCTCGTAATTTCTCGCAATATCTACGAGCTTATCAACAAATTCTTTCGCTTTCATTTTCTTTACCTCCGTTCTCTATCGTGGGCTTTTCGCCCGTGTCCTCTACGGTTTTCTCGAGCTTCTCGATGATCTTAAGCAAAAAGGCCGGGAGCGGTACGCCGATCTCCGAAATGTTCTCGAGGATAGAAATACACTCATTGAGCACGAGCCAAATCGTCACGAGGAGGCCGAAAAAGTAAAAGCCTCCGAGGTCTACCCCGAGCTCCGCCGCCGCCGTCTGTACGACCCAATCGACGACGATCGCGACCGCCACCGCCAAGAGATAGGCGAGCTTCTTCACAATGCCGATAATCCCCACGCGGGAGGAGAGCTCTCTTTTGACCCATGCGCTCGCTATGCCGGAGAGATAGTCGATAATCATAACTCCGGCGAGGACGAATACCGGGACGGCGAGCTCCCGGAGATATGCCGAGGCCCCCGCCAAAGCGACGGCGACGAACGCCTTAAAACCGTTTTCTTTCATTTCTTTAACCTCCGTTTTCGATGTAGTCGAGTTTTACGGTCTCTTTGCCCGGCAAAAGGGCGCACCCGCGAACGTGGTAAATCTCTCCGTTCACGAGTACGCCCTCGCCCTCGGCCTCGTCGCATACGAGATAAACGCCCCGCTCCGCGAGGCGTACCCATATCAAAGACTCGAGCCGAGCTATGATTTTGCCGTCCTTTTCGACCGTGTAGATCGCGCCGCTCATTCCTTGAGAGCCCACCCCGCCGGGTAGGTCTCGGGCGACCATACGTTACCGTCGATCAAGCTCTCGTAGATCGAGCCCTTGTAGACGACTCGATCGCCCTTATTGTATGCGTCGTGCGCCCCGGTCGGCTGTCTCCACTCGTCGAGCCCTGTTACCGGGTCAACGGAGACCGGGCTCCAAAGGGAGACGGCGACGGGCGGGCTCCACTCCGCCGCGGACGTGTGAGCGTTCACGCACTCGTAGAGGCTCCCGCCGTGTTGCACCCGTGCCCCGGTCTCGTATGCCTTTCCGATCTCCCACGCCGGGAAAAGCTCGACGACCTCGACGGCCTCCTCCGGGGAGAGGTTGAGAGCGGCAACGCCCCGCTCAATCACGCCCCGGAGTTTCCGGGCCTTTTCTGCCGTAATCATTCCTCGTCACCCCCTCCCAAAAGAATATTGACGACCTCCTCGGCCTCGCCCAAGAGGAGCGGGCCGCTCGTCTCCTCGAGCGTCGCCTCCTGTTCCATGCCGAGGAGCTCCCGGCCCGGAAAGTGAAAAACAATGTCCTCGACGGTCTTTACCGTGTTCCCGTCCTCGTCCGTGTGCTCATAGGGGAGCTTGACGCATACGCCCGCGGCCTCCGCCGGGTCGCACGGTACATACGCGCCATTTCCGGCGACCTTGATATAGGTCGCCGTATCGGAGTACCCGGCAAAGGCCCCCTCGACTGTGACTTTATACATAACCTTAAACCCCCTTTACGATCGGCGGCTTGCCGAGCCGCTCCGTGTAAAATGCCGTGAGCCGCTCCGTCTGCATGGTACGGAGTAGGCTTTTCCAGTAGGTATTTTCCGCTCCGGGCCATTTCTCCGGGTCAAAGTCCACCGCGGCGGCTCCGGGGTTTCGTTCGTAGTGCTTGTAGAGGCGGTCGAGCATAGCTTGACGGTACTCGCCCTCGGGAGTGTTCGCCCGGAAATGACCCCACCCGTTTTCACTCGTTACGGCGCAAATCCGGCGACCGTCCGGCGCGAAAAGGTAGCCGCCCCGCTCCTCGCATACCGTACCGTATCGGAGGTTAAACTCCCCCTCGATACCCTCGCCTCTGAAACGCTTATAAACGACGTACTCCATAAAGTAGCCTCCTCATGCCGCGAAAAGCTCGCGGTATTGTTTCTCGACGGTCTGCACGAGGAAATACGAGTTAAATCGCTTCATGTGGCCCCGCCATGATGTGAGGGACGTTTTCACGTCCTCGTGGCTCATGCGCCCGGAGTCCACCCACCGCCGGAAAATCTTTAGCTTGTCCCTCATGTGCTTTACGCTCTTATAACTCACGCGGCGGATAACCTTACCGTGAGGGCCGTAGCGAAATCGCACCTTGAGGAAAGTAAAGCCTCGGGATAGCTTTATGATCTGCGTCTTTTTCTCGTTGAGCTTTATCCCGAGCTCCGCGCAAAGCCGCCGGATATGCTCGAGGCACTCCCGGAGCTTTGCTTTTGACCTATGGACGACGAGCCCGTCGTCCATGTACCGCTCGTATTTCTTCATGCCTAACACGTCTTTGATAAAATGGTCGATCTTGTTCGGTAGCGCGATCGCGGCGATCTGCGAGACTTGACTCCCGAGGCCGAGGCCCACGGGCCCGAAACACTCGATAAAATACTCCGAGAGCGAGATAAGGCGGTCGTCGAGGCCGCTTTTCTCGATCTCCCGAAATACGGGCTCGTGCTGTGCCGTATCGAAATACTTTGAGAAATCGAATACGAGCGCGTAGCCCTCCGCTCCGTGCTCCCGGTAGTGCTCGGCGAGAAAGCCCGTCACCCTCTTTACGGCGAAATCGTAGCCTTTTCCCCGGAGGCTCGCCCCGTTGTCGTAGATGAACGACCGGGAGAGCATAGGCACAAGGGAATAGTCACATAAGCACCGTTGGACTACGCGCTCGCTTATGTGGACGCTCCGAATATGCCGCGGCTTTCCTCGCTCGACGAGATCGAACTCGTAAAAGCCTTTCGATTTGAACTTTCCCGCGAGTAATTGATCGTGGGTCTTGTTGACGTTCGCGAGGGCACTCGCTTTATATCGCTGTGTGCTCGCTTTCCACCCTACGCCCTTAACGGACTCCCGATAAGAGCCGTAAAGGTGCTCGAAAGAGAGCGCGGTCTCGAAATCTCCGTACTCCCTCGCGAGCTCCTCTTTCCGGGCGAGCCTTGCGGCCCGCCGCCGTTGGTATCTTGCCTCGTGTCTTTCCACGCTGTTCATAATAAAAGCCTACCTTGTACAATTCTTTCTCGGCGCGTTGTCTAAACTGCATAACGGCGGAGTCATGTAACGGCGGTGAACGCGCACCCCGCCGCCATGCAAAAAGCGTCCGGCTCCCCGTATCAAGGTATAAGTTTGTCGTCACGCCCGGAGGCGATCGGAGAGGTCATATCCCCCCTTTTGCATACGCACGGCTTTAGCTCCTCACGGAGTTAATCGGTCTGGCTTATGCGAAATCCCGGCGCGAACGCGAGCGAATTGTTCGCGTTGTTGTTGTTGACCGTGCCGTCTGTGTTCACATTCACAAAATTGTTGGAGTTGCCCGCGCGAGGCGAACGGAGCCACCAATTAACGGCGAAACGGGATATAACCTAAATCACTCGGCGCGGCTCCGGCCTATCGGCCCTTGTCGCTCCGCTTGATCTTTGAGATTTGAGAAATCTCCTCCGTGATCTTTCCAACCCATTCTTTGAGTACGCCCGGCGGTAGTTTCTCGTGATTGACGTTCATATAGGCGAGGTCAAGTACGTCAAGCATAGAGTTATAATAGCCCTGTGCGTCCTCGTACATTTCCCGCCTACGTTGGACGTTTCGGCGGCGCACGTCCTCCGCGAGATCGCCGCCGATGTATATTAGATTTGCGGTCTTTATGAGCCTATACGCCCGTTGCGCCGCGTTGTAGAGCGGCAAGGAAAAGTAGAACGTATAGGTTTTCGGGAGGATTTTCACTCGGTTATAGGTGAAAACATAGATTTCTCGGGCGAGGTCGAGGTAATCGGCGGGACTCTCGCCCCGCCGGGATTTCGGTACGCTCATTTATTCGCCCCTTTCCCTTGATGTTGCCGGAGAAGTGCGCCCATTGAGGGCGCACTTCCCAAAATGCCGAATTATACGCAAAAGCCCGGCGCGAACGCGAGCGAAATGTACGCGGCGCCGTAGCTGCCGACCGCGCCGCCTGTGCCCACACGCACAAAACCGTCGGAGCCGCCCGCGCGAGGCGAACGGAGCCACCAATTAACGGCGGTCGTCGTCGCGGTGTCCCGGTACTTTACCTTGCTGTTTCCGGCCTTGTAGTAGTCGTATTGCGCTTGCTTGTTGGCCTCGTAGGTATTTCCTCTCGCAATCGTGCCGAAAACCTCGTACTCCGCGAGGAGGAAAATAGTATCTGTCGTCGCGGTGACGTTTGCCTCAACGGAGCCCGCGCCGCCCGCCTTGTTGTCCGTGTACTTTGTAACCGTCTTGAGCACGGCCCGGAGATCGGACGGGAGCGCGGTCGCAAATGCCGGGCATATCGTCCCGCGCATATACGAGCTACTCCACCCGCCGGAGTTGGTGTTGCTCGTGTTCATTCTGAACGCCGCCGAGGAGCCCGTCGAGTTATATGAGCTGTCCGTAAATCCCACGTCCGCGCCGCCTGTGAGGGCCGTCTTTGCAAGCTGGAAGTGAATACGGTTAGAGCCCTCATATCCCGAGTTGTGATTAAAGCCGAGGATAAAGGCGTAGCTCGTCTCATTCGAGAAAGAGCGCGAGCCTACCGTCCCGTTTATGGTGACGGCCTTACGGTCGCCGACGCTCCAATAGTTAGCCCCCTGTCCCTTGTCGGAGACGGCCTTAATTGTGGCCCACGAGTTATTATTGAGGGTGGAGCTTACGAAAGAGAGCGTCAAAGAGTACGACGTCGTGCTCGAGACGACGTTTACCGTACCGCTCGTGCTCTGCCCGTTGAGCGTAGCCTCGACGGTATATGTCCCGGTTTCGTAGACGGTAAATACCGCCGTCCCGGTACTCGTCTTTGTTTCGATCGTGGAGCCGCCCTTTTTGAGCGTCACGGTCGCGCCGGAGTCCACGGTTACGGTAATCCGCGCCGAGAAGAACGTCAACGCGACGGAGTAGCTATCGACGACGCTTACCGTTTTCGTGTCGGAGGTCTGCCCGGAGAGAGTCGCATTTACCGACCAAGTGCCCGCCTCCGGGAGCTTGAGTACGCACGTCCCGCCGGAGGCCACGCCGGAGACCGTCTTACTCCCTTTCGTCGCCGTGACCGCCGCGCCGGAGGAAACGGAGACGACGAGGGAGAGGCTTGTCCCCGCCGCGCTGATTGCGTTTGTTCTGCCGATCATGCTTTACACCGCCTTTTCACATTTGATAGAGGGAATAGTAATCGCGGCGGGCTTCTCCGCCGCGTAGATCGTGACCGTCCCGCTCCCGGTCGCGGCGATCGGGGCGAAATTGCCGCTCGTGGCCTCCGCCGCGTTAAATACCACGTCGGCGACGTGATTAGCTGTCACGCCGGAGCACGGGATAGACGCGGCCCACGGATAGCCGGAGACCGCCGAGCTACTTACCCAAAGGGAGACGGCGACCGCGACGTTTTGAAAAATCTTGATCTCCGCGTACCCGCTGTGCGAGTGAGAGGCCGGGGCGAAATCCGCCGCTTTCTTGCCGCTGTCTTTGATCGCCCCGGTCGTGCCGTCGAACGCGGCGAGATTACCGGAGACCGGGGAGGCGGGCTTTTGGACGTAGCCGCTATGCGTGTGAGAGGCGGCGGCGAAATCGGCGGGCTTTTTCCCGCTGTCCTTGATCGCCCCGGTCGTGCCGTCAAACGCGGCGAGATCGCCGGAGACTACGGCGGCGGAGGGCTTCTCGATCTTCTTATCGTTGAGCTCCTCGATGTTCTCTTGTATTACCCGCTGATCGTAGGCGGTGAAATATCGCCCGATCACGTCGCCCGCGGCCCATGCCCGCGGAGTCGTGCCGTCCTGTCCCCGCGTGATCGTGAGCGTGTTACCGCTTTTCGCGGTCATAAGTACCGTTTCCGCCGTTGTGGTGTCCGCGCCGATCGTCAAGAGGTTAGGCGCGTCCGGCAAAACGGAGGAGTCGAGGACGGTTACGCTCGTACCGTCCACCGCGAGCGCACCCCGGAGAGAGGTCTCCGGGGTGTTTGCTTGCGGCTTATACATGGTCTTAAGCTGTGCCATAGATAAACCTCCTTAATAGTCCCCGCCGCCGCGAGAATTGCAAAAAGTTTGAAGAAATACCGCGCCGACGATACGGCTCATTTTGTCCGGGAGTATCTCGATCGTGTGCCATGCGTTACGGCGGATTTTCCCGGAGCCGTCTTGCGCGAGGTATGCTACAATGTCGATATTCTGAAAGCTCGTCGGAGTCGGTATCGCTTTCCCGTCTACCTTGATCGTAGCGCGGGAGGCCCGCGTCCCCTCGAAAATGCCAAACTCGATTTTGTGCGTGTGGTCGCTGATTTTGTGGGTGTGGGCCTCTACCCGGTGAGTATGAGCCTCTACCCGGTGAGTATGGTCTCTTACTTCGTGGGTGTGGGCGGAAATCTTATGCGTGTGCTCCGGGTGGATATGGGCCCCGGAGGGCACCCAATCGACCCACCCGGTAATAACGTACTCCCCGTCTTTTATGTCCGCCGTTGCAAGGTGAGCCCCGCTCGGGAGGCCGTGATTATGTACCGCTTGCCCGCTCGTCTCGGAGGGTAGGATATTCGAGCTCCGTAACGCCGTCCCGCCGGAGGTCTGCCCGCCGCCGGAGGTCGTCGTCGAGCCGCCGCCCGCGCTCGTGGTGGAGCCGCCGCCGCTCGAGGTCGTCGAGCCGCCGCCGGAGGTCGTCGTCTGCCCACCACCGCCGCCGATCGCTTTCTCAAACGCCCGAAAAGGCTCAAACTCGATATTGAGAAACATTTGATTGATACGGACGACGGACTCGGAGATATAGAGCCGGAGGGTCGCCGGGTGAGATGTGTCGGCATTGTCGGAAAAGTTGTAAATCTGCTGATTTGTCGCGCCCTGTGCGTAGGTCTCGCCGATCAAGGCCCGGCTCTGCAAATCCGAGATACTCCCGGCTATGTCTTGCGTCTTGTTCGCGAGCGTCACCGTCACCGCGCCGGGGTCGCCCTGTGCGTCGTCTTTCGTGACGCTTACGATACGGGTACGGAGGTTTATTCCGTCCTCCATATCGACGACGCGGACGATCTCTCCGGGCCGGAACTTCGAGAAAGCGTCCCCCGTGAGACGGTGGAGGTCGATAGCTCCGATCTCATACGAGACGTAAGGCTCTTTGCTCGCCTCCAAAATCTGCAAGGCGTAGGCTTTGAGATTTTCCGCGAGCTCGTACCGGGAGTCTACGAGGATAGTCGAGCAAAGCCCATACGTCGAAATGCTCAAGGTGTCCTCAACGTATGGGAGGCCCCCGTTTACACTCTTTATCGTGAGTTGATTTACGCCCTCCCCGTAGCCGAGGGCATATATCCGATTTGCGAGCCCGGTAACGTCCTTTTGCTTTCGTATTGTCGTCATGTTTTTAGCGTACCGTATCTCGCTCTTGAGCTCGCCGGAGGGCTCTACAAGCGAGATCGTCCACGGGTACGCCGTTGTGTCCCATTTCCAAAGATAGGGACGGTCGAAACACTCCGGGACGGCAAAGAGGGCGGAGAGGAGGGTCGAGTTTTCCCAATTATATTCAAAGTACCGGGAGAAATCGCAAACCCCGAGCCTCCACCGCTCCGTAGTCTGTCTCGAGAGGACGTACTTAAGCACCGCGGCGGTACTCACGCCCGAGCCGCCGCATTGATGATACTGAAAAAGAATATCGTTGAGGAGCGTTGCGAGGACGTGCTCGCAATTATAAAACCGCGTCGCGCCGTCGCTCCTCTCTAAATCCTCTCCGATAATGCGGAAAAGGTCGATACGCTCGTCGCCGTCGAAAATCTCGACGAAATTAAGCGGGACGCAATACTCGTTTTTCTTGTCGTCCGCGGGCATGGTAAAGGTTGCCGTCCATAGCGAGTTAGTCTCGAGGGAGTAACTCACGCTCATAGCGTTATCGAGATAGGCGAGCCGCTTCATGTTTCGGTCGAAAATCTGCGGTACTGCCATTATAGCCACCTATCTTTCCAAAGGATTTTTACGTCCGCGGTCGTGCCGCCCTCTACGATAATATCGTTGTCGCCGGGCATGAGCTTAAAGAAAAAGCTCTCGTCGCTTACCCGGTCAACGATGTTTATACCGTTGAGCGTTACCGTCATGTGCTCGGTGTCGATTATGAGCTCGTCGCCGGGCTCCATGTTCACGCCCTCGATTACCATAGTAACGGAGCCGTAGGTCGATACCGCAAGCCCGCTCGCGGTCGATACCGCGTCCGCCCGCGCCGTCTGGAATATGGTACGGATATACTCGGCGAGGGCCTCGGCTACCGCGTCGGCCTCCGCCTCCGCAAAGAGCGCGATACGAATGATCTCGCCGGAGGCGGTCGTCTCCGCCACCGCCGCGCCGTCAAAGTATCGGATAATGAGCAACGCGCCGCCGCTCTCCGCCGTCGCATTTGCGACCGCGACCCACTCGAAAACGAACGACGCGGAGCGGTTATAGCTCGCCCGGTTGAACGGAGAACGGTTATACATTCAGCGCACCCCCTTTACGAGAGTGTGCAAACGATAGCCCCCGCCTTTACGGTGATCGCGTCGCCGTTGAGGACGTTACGGCTCCGGGAGAACGAGCCAAACCAAAGCGGATTACCGCCCGTAACGGAGTCGTAGATCGCCCAATATGCGATAGTGCCGAGGTCTGCCGTGATAATGCCGTAGTCCACGTCGGCGGAGTTTGTGACCTGTTGCCGCCCGGAGACAAGGGCCGGAGCGTTAAAACTGATGATCTTTCGGGCATAGCCGCCGCCGCTTGCCTCCGTGCCCGTCCCGCTCGCGGTCGGGTCTGTGAGGAAAAGGGCGAGGTAATACGTCCCGTTGCGGATGGACTCATTGAGGAGTGTCGCCGCGTGTACGTTAGAAAGAGCCGCCATTTTTTCATACCTCCAAAATCAATTTACTTTGAGTCTCGTTATCGTGAGGGTCGTAATCTTGCCCCTCGCGGTAATGTAGATAAGGCAATCCGTCTCTTGCGAGCCGTTCACGATCACGGGCTCGGTATGCGGTAGGGAGACGGAGCCCGCCGCCTGTTGATTGTAGTCGAGGGACTCCGCAAACGGGGCGCACGAAAAGACGACCTCGCACCGCCCCGTAATAGCGATCTGCTCGATCGAAATACCGCTTACCACTTTCGCGGAGTAGGCTTTTCCGGGCTCGTCGTCGAAAACGAGTAGCCCCTCGCCGGAGAGCCACCCGGCGACCGCCCGCGCCCGCGAGCGAACGCCGGGATAGTTGTACCCCTCTCCGATAAAAGAGACCTCGCAAACGATCTCCCGATTTTCGTAGCCGTCCTCTATGTCGTAAGTCCCGCTCTTGCCGGGAATAACGTAGCGAGTTACCCGCTTGATCGGTAAGAGCGTCCGATCGACGCTCTTAAACACGACTCCCATATCCCGGCTATGTACGTTGTTAAACGTAAAGCCTAAACTCACGTTACGACCCCCTTTCCGCGAGATTTATTCCTCTGCATTGTGTAGAGCTCCCTCGCGATCTTCTTTACGTCGGCCTCCTCCCGGACGACGAGCTCGCCGATTTCAAACTTGTTTTCGATCTTTGTCTCGCCGCCGCCGGGAGCCGTCGCGCTCCGCCTGTCCTCCATAGAGGGGACGGCGCGGGAGACTTGCTCGATCGTCGCTTTCGCCGAAAAGCCCGTTTCGATCTCTCCGATCGAGTCGGCGAGCGAGGTATTTACCTTGCTCATTTCGGACTCGACCTCGGCGATCATTTTCGCGCTCATATCGTCGATCGCGGTTACGGCTTTTCCGCCTTTCGTGTTGATTGCACCCGCGAGGCCCTCAACGAGCATATCGCCGACCCATGCCATTTCTTTAGACGGGGAGGCGATACCGAAAAAGTCGCAAATGCCGTCCCAAATCGAGGAAATCCACCCGGAGACCTGATCCCAAAGCCACCCGGCGAGGGATTGAATACCATTCCAAAGCCCCCGGACGAGGTTTCCGCCGATCTCGGCAAACCGCGATACGCCCTCGCCGAGAGCCCCTACCATGCCGGAGATAATCTCCGGCATAGCCCGGACGAGCTCGGCGATAATCTGCGGGAGGTCTGTAATGAGCGAGGTTAAAAGCTCGATACCCGTCTCGATTATGTCCGGGATATGATCGACGAGCGTACTCACGATCGACGTAATGATCTCGGGAATTGCCTTGACGATCGTTAAAATGATTTGCGGGAGGTTGGTAACGAGGGCCGTCAAAAGTTGGACTCCGGCCTCTACGATCTCCGGCAAATGGTCGAGGAGCGTCGTAATCGTGGACTCGATGATCTGCGGCAATACCTCGCAAATCGTCGTAATGATCGTCGGCAAGTTGTCCACTAACGCGGTGAGGAGCGTTACGCCCGTCTCGATGATCTGCGGGATAGCCTCGAGGAGCGTCGTAATGAGGCTCTCTATGAGCGTAGGCAACGCCTCGAGAAGTACCGGGATAGCGTCGATTATTCCTTGAGCGAGCCCCGTCACGAGTTGGAGGGCCGCGTCTACGATAAGCGGCAAGTTATCTATGAGGGCTTGTACTAACTGCGTGACGGTCTCCACCGCCGCCGGGATAAGCTCGGGGAGGGCCTCGGCGATACCCGTTACGAGCCCCGTCACGATCTGCGCCGCCGCCTCCGCGAGTTGAGGGAGGGCCTCGATAAGCCCTTGTACGAGCGTCGTAATCACGCCGACCGCGCCCTCTGTGAGTTGCGGCGCGGCGTTCGCGAGACCGCCGAGGAGGTTAAGGATAATCGTAACGCCAAAGTCGAGGAGCTCCGGGAGCTTCTCGGCGGCTTTCCCGATCATGCCGTCGAGCGCGTCGGCGAGAGCCTCGTCCGCTCCCTCCGTGCCCTCTACGAGACCGACGAAAGCGTCGATCACGTCGGCGATCGCCGGGGCGAACTCCGCGACGAGCTCGTTTTTCACGTCGGCGACCGTCCCGCCGAGGCGGGAGAGCGTGTCGTCGAGCCGGGCTTGTGCCTTATTCGCCTCGAGGAGCGTCGCGTTATTCTTTTTGAAAATGTCGCTCGCGTTCTCGTAGGCCCCGGAGAGCGTGTCGGTGATAAGAGCCGTCCGCTCCGTTTCGTCAGCACAAGCGGCGAGCTTCTCGTTAAACTCGTCCTCTGAAATGCCGACCCAATTCAAAGCGTCAGCGAGGGCCCCCGTCACTTGACCGACTTTCGCGGTTTCGTTGGAGGCTTCGATTAAGCTGTTGATCGGGAGAGCGTCGCCGAAAGTGCCCGTCACGCCCGCGGCAATATCCGCCCACTCTGCAACGTCCTTTTCGGAGGTCGCGAGCTGTGCGAGAAGTTGCGCGGACTCCGTAGCCGTGTCCGTGTCTCCCAAAATCGAAAATAGAGAAGTGTACGCCTCTTTTGCCGTGTCCGTGGAATATCCCGCGGCCTCAAACGCGGTATTAAGCCGCCCTTGAGCGATACGGTACTCCTCCGTAGACTCCTCCAAATCGAGGAGGAACTTAACCCCGGCGACGGCGGCGGCTCCCACCGCGGCGAGGGCGGTCGCGGCGGCTTTCGCCCCGGTTACGAGCCCGCCCTTGAGCTTGTCGCCGAAAGAGTCGGTTTCCTCCGCCGCGTCTTTGACTTCTTTCCCGTACTCGTCGATCGAGTCGGCGCACCCGTCCGTACTGCTACGAGCCTCGTCGAGATACTCGTTATTTTTCTCGATCTCGGAGCCGAGCTTATTTAACTCCGCTTGCGCCGTGTTTACTTGAGTCTGCCACGAGTTGACGGAGCGAGTCGCGGCCTCTTGATAGCCCTCGGCCTCCTCGAGCTCTTTTTTGTACCCCTCGAGCTCCGCCGTAAGCCGGGCCTGTTCCTCGCTCGTGTCGCCCTCTGCGTCCGCGAGGGAGGCGAGCGCGGCCTCGCACCGCTCAATATTCGACCGGGCCTCGTCCACCCGGCCCGCGTATGTCTGTTGCGCCCTCTGTGCGTTCTCGAGGGCCTCTTTGAGCTTCGAGACCTTGCCCTCTTGAGCGTCGTACATTTTCGAGAGAGCCTCGCCTTTCGCCTCCAAAGCGGCGAGGGTGTTCGCCTGTCCCGAAAACTCCGACTCGACAAGTTTAAGCTCGGATTTCAGCGTCCCGAGCTCCGAGTTTATATTTTTGAGGGACGCTTTATAAGCGGCCTCGCCCTCGACCGCTAATTTCGTCGATATTGTACGAGTCGCCATTATTCGCCCTCCTTGTTTTCGTATTTACCGTGTGCCCGGAGGTATAGCTCCCAAAGATCGAAAATCTCTCCGGGAGGCATAAAGAGAGCCTCCGTCACCGAAACGCCACAAAGCGCGGCTATGCGGTAATATTCCGCCCGCTTAATGGTGTTTTTTTTTGATTGAGCTCCGCGAGGCCCTCGTCGTATTCGTCGTCGCCCGCGGCTACGATCTCCCGCCCATACCCGAGCGAGATTGCGTTTGCGATCGCTCTTTTCACGCCCACGATCTCAAAGGGGCGAACGAGGAGAGCGAAATCCTCGCTTTCCGGGATAGGCCCCGGCTCATACCCCAAGCGGCGGCGGATAAGCTCGCCCCGCTCGGCAAGGATAGCGGCGGCTTTGCAAGTCGCCTCGAGCCCCTCTCGCGAGTCTTTCTCGATCTGCCCGAGGAGGAGCGTAGTACCGCCGAACTCGTCGCGGATTTGAAACATAGCCTCGCCGTCGAGGACGAGGTAATAGGTCGCCCCGGCGACGGTAATTTTCGTCGCTTTCATGCTGTCGCCTCCAATGGGTAAAGCGGGAGGCGGATTTTACCCCGCCTCCCGTGTTCCCGTCTTATTCACTACCGCCGCCGCTCGGAGCGGCGGTCTTGCCGAGCTTCTCGTCGCACCATGCGATACAATCGGCCTCGTCGGTAAACTCTTTCTGAACGCGCCACGCGCCGGAGTTGCACCGAAACACGTTGAAAGAGGTCGCACTCGTGCCGAACGTGATCGAGGAGCCTTTTGTCGCCGCGCTGTCGTTGCCGAGAATGGCATTGACGAGGGGGAGGAAAACTCCCTTGAAGTACCGAACGCCGTTACGGATAATCACCTTGTAGTAGGTGAGGCCGCCGCGAGGCGCAACGTCGGTATCTTTGTCCGTGACCTCGCTCGAGGTCGTGTCTTTCGTCGCGCCATGCAACGCGGCGTGAACTTCGTCGGTCTTGTCGTCCGTCTCGAGGGCGAGAGTGCCGGAGGCGAACATATCGACCTTTTCGGCGAGCGCGTCGTCGGCGTAGAGCTCGCCGGAGGCGTTCGTAACGGAGAGATCGGCCTTGACGAGCTTACCCACCGTGACCGCGCTCTCGAAATTGTAGGTCGGGAGAGCGTTCTCCGGCGTGGTCGCCACGGGCGCGAACTTCGGCCTCTTTGCTCCAAACTGTGCCATAAAATGACCCCCTTATAGATTTTTGGAAGTGAGAAATTGATCGTAGACTTTCGCCGCCGCTTCGACGGCCTCGTCTCCCTTTTTCTCGTTTGCTGTTTTGATGAACGGTCGCCCCGGCTGTCCCTCTTTGCCGAACTCGTTTACAAAGGCGACCTCCGCGACGCGACGCTTGCTCCCGTCGCTCCGCGTCCCTTGAGGATAAACGTAAAGGCATTTCTCCGAGTCCTTGACCTTGAGCCGCTTATCAAACGTGATACTCGCCGCCGTTTTCCCGGTGTCGAGTACGCCCATAGCTCGGGCCTCTTGAGACTGTGCCGCCGCTATAATCTCGGCCTCTGCCGTGAGCATTTCCAAGACTACCGCGTCCGGGAGCTCCGCGATCGCGCCCAAGTCGTCTAAAAGCTCGTCGAGCCCGCTCGTAGATAGCTCCGCCATTATTCCGCCTCCTCGACCGCCTCCGCGTCCTCAAACTCGAAAACGTAGTGTTGCCCCCGCTCGTCCGACGCGGGAGTCACGGAGGGCCGGGTAAACCCGGCGGCGACGATCGCCGCCTTGATCTCCCGCCGGAGCTCGACGGTGTTTTTCTCATGGGGCGCGTAAAGGTGAACTTGCACGAGGGCGCGGTAATGCCCCGCGTCGTCGTCGCCGAAATCCGCCGGGATTTCGGTAATGTTGAAAACAAGGTAAAGCGTATCGGGCCCCTTGTAGGTGTCCGCATGGGGAGGGGAGGGGACGAGCCCGGAGAGGGCTTTAACTATCCGGCTGTTGAGGCTCATTTTTGCCCTCCTCTCTGTACTCGGAGCAATTAAGCTCGTACATTTCCCGCGCCTCGGTGTAGGCCCGCTCGACCTTGTACCGCTTGCCGTTCCATACGAGCCGCTCTTGTCCGTCGTAGTCCCCGGCCCGGAGCTTGACGGTGATCGCGAGGTCTACCCCGATTTGCTTCGCCTTATAAAACTCGGAGCGTCTCGCCGATTGCACGTCGGCGAAACACTCCGTTTTTACGACTGTTTCTTTATCGTAGCCGTCGTCGTCTGTTCCGTGGGCGACGGCCTCGAGGGTAATAACGTCTCGCCAATACATGAGCTACCCCTCCTCCGTGGCCTTGAGGTACTTATCGGAGAGCGTGAGGCCGTTCCTCTGCTCTTTGTACGAGGCCCGGTACTTGTCCGCGTCCTCGTTATCGAGCCCAAACTCGGCCTTGACGTAGGTAGCGACGGCCCGCAAGATAAGCGGGTCGTCCTCGTCCGTCGCTTTAGCCTCAATAACGCCGCCGAGCACAAGATCGGCTCGGGCGGCGTTAATGAGGTCTTTAAGCTCTTGATCGTGGGCCGTGGTGGTGAGCCTCATGTACTTTCGGACGCTCGCGAGATACGAGTCTCCGATCGCCATAGAGAGCCCTCCTTAAGCCGTCGCTTTCGCAAGGTGTACGAACGCGCCCACCGCGGCGGGCTTGCTGTCGAACACGCAAGAGCCGAGGAAGTCGATACTATTCGTAGCAAGGCCGGAGTGTTCGCTCTTGACGACGTTGATATCCTGCGAGTAGTTGCCGATGATGTAGGAGAAGTCGCCGAGATACGCCTCGCTCGCGGGGACGGAGCCCGTAAAGTAGACCTCCACGCCCATGACGTAATACTTCCCGCCCGCGAACTCGATCAAGTTGTTTTTGCTCTTGTCCATGAGGGGGAAGAAGTCGGCGAAAAAGGTCGCTTTCCGCATGGCCCAAACCGCGTTACGCTCGTAGCCGTCGCCGAGGAGCCCATACAAGGCGACGATATTCGCCTCGGTGAGCGCGGCGGTCTTTGCGACGGTGATCTGATCTTTCCCGTCGGTGTACGCGCCGCTCGCGCCCTGTCCGGCGATCTTCACGCCGCCGGGCTCATTGTTGCCCGTGCCCGTGAAAATGTACTTTTCGAGGCGGCGGGCGATATTCTCGGCGACGATCTCGACGACGTAGCTCTCAAAGGCGGAGAGGGCCATTTCGGAGCAAGCGCGGGAGGCTTTCACGAGCTTAACGATCTCGTAGCCCGTGAGGGTAACGCTCTTGAGCTTGTCGCCCGCCGGAGTGATCGCGGCGTTTTCGGTGTGGAGGGCCGCGTCGTCGTTCACGTCCTCAACGGCAAACTTCATGTTGCCGGGGACGTGGAAGATACGGCAACGCTCCAAAATGGGCGAGACCTCGTACATTTTCTTGATGATCTGATTTGCGGTCGTCTCCGGGATAATGGGGAGCCCGGAGCCCGCGGCGGTGGTATAGGCCCTCTGCTCGGCTTCGTCGAGGGGCTTTCCCTGTAAGGTCTTGAGCCACGCGGAGCGGTAGAGCCTCTCGTCGGCCTCGGGCTCGGCGTTGCGCTGGACGGGGTTTCCCTCACCAAAGGGGGAGGGAGTGATCGCGCCGGAGTTGAGCATACGCTCGACGCTCTGCCGCTTCTCGAGGGCCGCGTCCTCCTCGTTGAGCTCGCGGAGCTCTTTCTCGAGCGCGTCGAGATCGGCGGCGTTGTCGTTCTTCTCGAGCAAGGCGCGGATTTCGGCCTTGCGATCGCGGATTTCTGCGCGTCTCTTTTCGATGTTCATACTTTTTACCTCCTGTAAAATCGTTTGTTGTCGGTTAGTAGGTCAAAGCTATAAGTTTCTTCCGGCGGCGGGCTTGCTCCAAAGCCTTGACCTCTTTCTCGTGCTCCTCCGAGAAAAAGCTCCGGGCCGAAATCGACGTTTCATTATAGGCGGGAATATCCACCGCCGAAACGTCGTATAGCTTTTTAACTTTTGTGATCGTCCGGGTGTGGGTCTGCGAGTCGTACTTTGCCTCACGGACGGAGAAAGAAAAGCTCATTTTGTCAATGTAGCCGCCGTCGATCTCCTCGTAAAGCTCCCGGCCCGCCTGTGTCCCGGACAAATCGGCCTCCATATCGACCCCCCGCTCCGTGATCGCGAGCGCGAGAGTCTTATTGCGGAGGCGGGCGACCACCTTTCCGCCGTGATTGTAGTTAAAAATCACGTCGGAGAGATCGCACTCGTCGAAAGCGTGACGGTCGATTACTTCGTAATACTTCACGCCGTCGCACTCAAACATTACGGTCGGCGTGTTGAACACGACCGCCGTACCCTTTACGCGGTACTCCTCCGAGCCCTCCTCGCGGGGGACGAGGGAGAAGTCTTGCAAAGAGCGGTATTCCCGCCCGTCTTTGAGCGTCATTTTTTACCCTCCTCTCCGCCGTCGTCCGGCGGGTTATCGTCGTCCTCCTCCTCGCCGTCTTTCGGCGCGGGTGGAGGGTCGGTCTCCGGCGGCTCCGGCGGCGGGTCTTTTCCCGCTCCGTCGTCGCCTGTTTGGTATTTATCCGCGAGGGCCGCGTTTACCATGTTGAGGGTTTGCACCCGGCGGGAGCCCTCCTCGCCGCCGATCGTGGGTAAATCGAACATGGTAAGGATTTGATCGAGCGTCGCCGCGCCGATCTCGGTAAGGAACTTCGCCGCCGAGACCTTTTCCGGCAAGGTCGCGAACTGTATCGCGTTCGCCGAGAAAAGGACGCGGTTTCCGTAGCCGATCTCGCGCTCGGTGAAAATGCAGTTTGTGAAAGCCTGTGTCAGCTTATGGAAAAACGGAGCGATCTCGCCGCTATAAAAGGCGGACTCTTGCTCCGGGGTCGCCGTGTTCTCGACGATCTCTTTTGATACCCCGAAATAGTCGTAAACCTCCTCTTTGACGTAGGAGAGTTGCGTCGCCGGGATAGGCGTAGTCTTGTCCGTGATCGGCGTATAGTCGTACTTTGCGTCGGTGACGATCACGCCCGCGCCGTTGTTCTCCATGCGGAGGTTATCGCGGATAAAGTCGTCGCGCCGCTTGTTCAAGTCCTCCGTTTTGACCGCGTTCGAGACCTTGAGCACGCCCCGGATAACGGCGACGAGCTCGGCGAACTTGCTCATAGACTGATTAAACGTGTTCGCGGTCTTGAGCACGGGCTCGAGAGGCTTATTGTTGTCCCCGAAAATATCGTTTTCGAGGAAATGCCGCCGGATATGGATAAGCCGGGAATACTCGCAAATGTACGAGCTCCCGGTCGCGAACTTAAAGCGGCAATACATAGTACCCATGTACTCGAGGAGCTCGAAATACTGCGCGTTGATCGGGTAGATCGCGACGAGCTTTCGGCTCTCGTCAAATACCGGGTACGCGATCGCGTTGTTATAAACCTTGTATTGCGCCGCGAGCTTGTAGTAAAACTCGGAGGCCGTCATATACGGGTTAGGCTTGAACTGTAATACCCGGTCGAGGTAGCCGTGTACCGCCGTCGTGGTCTCCGGCGACGTTCGGACGTGCCGCGGCTGTGCCGTCGATACCCGCCGGGCGAAAGCGTCCACCGCCGAGCGCACGACGTTTATATCCCAAGCGTTGCCCGAGTACGGGACAAAGGTAGACTCCCAAGAGCTCAAGAGCTTATACGCCGAGTAGCTTTTGTCGTCGTCCCGCTTGCCCCCGAAAATCGTTTGTAAGAGCCCGCGCTTTTCCCTCATGTTCTCACCCCACAAGATACATATAGTCCTCGAAATCCCGGACGTAGATAACCCACGCATTGAGGAGCGAGACCATGCCGTCTATACGCCGCTTGTCCGAGACCTTGATAGGCTGAATATTGTTGACCCCGCTCTTTTTTGCCGCCGTGTTTGATAAGCACCAAACGAGCACGGGGTTTTTGTTGTAGTTTACTTTTTTGTCGGCGAACGCCGCGCCCATTTCCCGCATAGGTTGAGACCATGTAAACGGCCCTTGCGCGACCGCCTCCATTTCAAAGCCGTTTGACTTCATTTCATCGACCCAATACCCGGCGAGGGCGCGGTCGTAACCGACCTTGAAAACGTCGATCTTGAACTTGTCGCGCATTTCGCAAAACCACGCCGTAACGTCGGAGTAGTTGACGCGGGCCCCGTCGCATATCGTGAGGAGCTCCCGGTCGGCCCATATCTTGTAAGGGGCCTCTTGCGTGTTATGCTCGTCGAGTTGGTCTATCTTCTTTTGCGGGAGAAAATAGTGTTGCAAGACGTAGACGATCTCGTCCTCCCGGCTCCGCCGTATGAGGAGCGTCGCGCAAGTGAGATCGGTCGTCGCCGAGAGATCGCACCCGCCGACGGCGTAGGTATTGAAAACGTCTTGCATGGTAAAGGTCGCGTCGCTCTTTATGTCCTCAAATGAGAGCCAAACGGTAGCCGCGACCTCGGGGACGTTGAAGTCCTTACACAAAACGCCGGGCAAATCCTCGGGGTTTTTCTTCGCCCGCTCTACGAAATTAGCGAGGGTCGAGTATTGCTTGATCGTGCCGAGGCCCGGATTTGCCTTTACCCACGCTTGCGGGTTTGTCCACTCCGCCCGCTCGTCGAGCTCGTAGAGCACGGGGAGAAAGCTATCCTCCTCGATCTTGCCGTCGGCAATATCGCAAGCGAGGCCGTATATGTTATCAAAGACGGACTCGCGCACCGTCCCGCTCGTGGTAATCATAATCACAAGGGGTTGACGGCGGCTCGAGGTCGATTGCTTCATAACCTCGTAGAGATTTCGGTCTCTGATCGCGTGGAGCTCGTCGATAATAACCGCGTGGGAGTTGAGGCCGTCGAGGGTGTTCGAGTCGCTCGCGAGGGCCTCAAAGGTGGAGGCCGTCGCCGGGAAATAAATATCATTCCGCCGCTTTTTCACGATCGCCCGGAGCTCCGGGCTCTGCTTCACCATGTTTACGGCTTCGGTGAGCGTCTTTTTCGCTTGATCGCGCTTTGTGGCGACGCTATATATCTCCGCCGCGCCCTCGTAGTCCGCCACGAGCATATAGAGCGCGATCGCGGCGAGGAGGGTAGACTTGCCATTTTTCCGGCCTACGAGAAAGAGCGTCTCTCGAAAGCGACGGTAGCCCGTCGCCCTCTCGAGCCACCCGAAAAGAGTTTGTATAAACGCCTTTTGAAAAAGCTCGAGCTTGAGAGGGGCCCCGAGCGTCCCTTGAGACTGTTTGCAAAACCGCTCGATAAAGATAATCGGTCGCTCGCCCGTCTCCTCGTCGAAATAGTAGGCCGAGCCCGCGGCGGGGGAGTCCATTTCCCGCATGAGCCGCCCGTAAACCGCCTTGACCCGGCGGCTCGTTACGATCTCTCCGCTCTCGATCTTCGACCAATACTCGCGGACGTAATTCACGCCTTGCCCGCCGCTTTCGGCTTCGTGATAAAGCTCATAAGCTCGTCACCCGCCGTTTTCTTTTCTTGCTCGGGGAGTAGGTCGAGTAGAGATTTCGAGAGAGTCGTAAACGACTTGATCGTCGCGTTATAGGCTTTGAGGGCCGGGGCCTCCCGGCGTAGCTTCTGCGCTCCCTGTACGAAATCCTCGATCAAGTCGCCGTTGCTGATCTCCTCGGCGAGCCTCTCGAGGGTGACGGAGGTTACGGCGAATTGACCGATAAGCGCGTCCGCGAATTGCTTACGATCGGCGGTCAAACCTCGGAAAAGTCGCTTAATTTTCCGCTTCTTTTCTTCGATTTTTTCATTGTTTGAAAGCTCCTCGTAGCTCTTTTTATTTTTCGCCATATAATGTAGACCTCCCCTCTTTTTGCCTTATACCCCCCCTCATACGCGCAACCCGAGCGGTTCTAAACGGGGTTGAGACGCGGTTACGAGCCGCCCCCTTTTTCGGGGGCGACCGGGGGGGAGTCAATCGTATTCGTCGTCGTCGATCGGTGGTCTCGGCATGAGCCCGGCCTCTACGACGTTCCCGTCCTCGTCGAACGCGAGGCCGTCCGCGATCGGCGGCGCGGCTCCGTGCGCTATGGCATGACAAGCCCGGCAAAGCGTCTCGAGATTGTGCTCATTGAGCGAGACGAGAGGGTCGTCGATGTTGCTCGGCGTAAGGTGCTTCTTGTGGTGGACGATCACGCCCGGCGCACCGCACCGTACACAAAGCCCCGCGTCGCGCTTGAGGATATACGCCCGCGTACTCCGCCAAGCGGGAGACTCGTAAAAGGCTTTCGCAAACGCTCGCATACTGTACCCTCCATAAGTGCAAAGAGAACGCCCCGCATAGTAGCAAGCCCTCTCGTGTACTGTGGGCTCGCTCTATGTGAGGCGCACGGCGGCGAGTGTTTCCTCGTCTCTCTTTACGCCTACATGATAGCACGGCCTAAAGGCAAGTTTCTATACACTCTTTTTTCAATTCGCGTTATAATGCGTTATAACGCTACATAGAGCCCAAAGCACCCGCCCCGAAAAAGAGTAGCGCGAACTGCGCGACGGCCTTATTACGCAAGTCATATACCGACGTTGCGGAGGCATAGTTTACCGCCGCCGCGATCTCGTCTTTGCTCTTGCGGTCGATGTACCAAAGCGTGATAATCTCCCGGTCGTCTTTGTCGAGTTGCTCGAGCACCCGGTCGATCTCGTCCCGCTCCGCCGTGGTGTCTGCGATCTCCCGTATAACCTTGGAAAGCTCGAGGCACTCGGCGAGCGCGTCGTTTATTGCGCTCGTGCTCGCGTATGGCTTCGACAAATCCGGGCTCGCGTACTCCGAGGGCCCGCTCCGGGCGATAATGCGATCACGCCGCCGCTCAAGGTTGGAGAGGGCCGAGTCGAGATACCCCCGCGCCCGGAGCGTTTTCTCCGCTTCTGCGAAATAGTTAATCATGGGCTTTTCCTCCTCTCTCGGCCTGTGCCGCTTTAGATTTTCTTTCCTCCGTGCCGATACGGTCTCCCGGTGTTGTATGCGTGTTTTGCTTCGAGAACGGCCTCAACGTCAACGCCGTAATAAGCGAGGGTGTCTAAAATGCGGATAATTGCGTCGTAAAGCTCCACGGCTACGCCCTCCGGCTTGCACGGGCCGTCTATGCCCTCGCCCCCCGGATTTCCTACCCTGTCGCAAATACCCGAGTATTTGCACCCCTCCGGCGCAAGAGCGCACGTCCCGTAAACGAGCGGGTTTCCCTCTCGATACTCCTCGAGGGCCTCGGATAACTCCGAGTGTATCAGCGCGATAGACTCCGGGAGCGACGGCGCGGGCTCGTAAAAGCCGTGCTTTACCGCGTTTTCGTGTACCTCTCGTGCGAACTCGTTTAATTTCATTTTCGCGACCTCCTCCGTTTTTTCGGCTTGATAAATTGTCCGTCTTTTCGGTAATATCGGGCGGCGACGTAATATCCGCCGTTTACCTCGTTGTGGAAAGCCCCCGCGTCGGCGAGGAAGTAGCCCGGATAGAGCTTTTCATACTCCGCGTTGTTCGTGGTGTCCCTCAAGAGCTCCTCGGCCTGTCTTGCGGAGATACGCCCGTCTCTCGTTTTCGGCTCCGGGTCTATGAGATTTTTCGAGGCGTTCCAAGCCTTGCCGCCGATCGGGGTTTTCGTGATGTAGTGCCCGAGCCCGGCGAGGCCCGTCTCCGTGAACTGCAAGCGGCGCGAGTTTGCGTACCCGAGTCCCCATAGGCTTTCTAAAACGTCCCGGTCGATACCTCCGTTTACCGTGATGTGGTGATGAAAGCGGCCCCCTCGTTTCCCTTGCTCCGTTACGGCTATGTACTTGAGATCGCCGAGGCCGTGCTTTTTCCGATAACGGCGGAGGCGGCGGAGGAAATTAGCGAGCTCTCGTTTTGCCTCCTCCTCGTTTTCCGGGTTGATCGTGTACGTCAAGTGTAACTCGAGATCGTCCGGCGTAAAGTTTGCGTGGAGGAGGCGGACGAGCTTCTCCTCCCTGTGCCGCTGATTGAGCTTTTTTTGAGCCGCCGAGGTAGGCTTTCTCTTTTTTCCTCTCCCGCGCCGGGGCCGTCCTGTCTCAAACACGGGGAAGATATAAACGTCGAGATACTCCCCGCAATAGTAACGCTTTTCTCGATAGCTTATCCTCATGTGTAAACCCTCCGAGTTTTCCGATTGCGAGGGGGAGAGGGCTCCTATCCTCGCCCCCTCCCTCTCCCCCTCGCGCTCCCCCTCACCCTCGGCGGCGATTAGAGAGGGGATTTTTTGAGATTATGGAGCGGATAGGGGGAGCTCCCCTCGTGGTCGTCAAGTTAATATTCCATACGAGCCCGGAAAGCGCGTCCGCGCTCCCGTTTTTGCCTCTTGCAAACTGCCTCGGAGTGTGATATTATATATAAGGTATAAGTAATCACCTTTCGAGGCGGTTACGCCGCCGACGCTCGCTCAAGCGTCGGCGGCTTTCTTTTTGCCCGCCGTCACATATCGGAGCGGGCAATTTCCGAGCCGCTCTTTCGTTACTTGAATGTGCTCCGTAGACCATAGCGTAGCCCTCGCGGAGCATACGCCGCTATTCCACCGTCCCGGATTGCCGCCCACGCTGTCGTAATACTTGCATTTTGAGCACGACTCCGGGATTTTCCGTAACTGCGTCGTTACTACGATCGTTCCGCGTAATTCGTCCGCCGGGATATTCATACCTCGCCCTCCTTTACCGTCGTCTAAATCTGTCCGCCGATGGACAAGTTTTCCAATGCGGGACGAACGCGACCGGGAGACCGTTGTTTTCCTCCTCCGGCTTCGCGGCCCGGCCCCGGATAACCTCGCCCTCGTCCGTGATAAAGCTGTCCGGCCCGTCGTCCTCGATCACAAAGACGGGCTCCGGGTCTACGGGCATAGATTTCCCCGCCGCCGTCTTTATCCACTCGAGCGGGGCCCCGCAACCTCTACATAGGCTCATTTATACCCTCCTCTCCGTTTCTGGAATGGTACGCCCGGCGAGAGTCGAACTCGCGTAATCGGCTTCGGAGGCCGATACTCTATCCGTTGAGCTACGGGCGCATATATAATTGAGAGAGGATTTTTGCCGACCCCTCCCCGGCATTGAGCCGGGGAGGTTTGGCAATTCTGAATTTTACAAATCAAAGCCCGGCGCGAACGCGAGCGAATTGTACGCGCCGTTGCCGTTGACCGTGCCGTCTGCGTCCACACTCACAAAACTGCTGGAGTAGCCCGCGCGAGGCGAACGGAGCCACCAAATAACGGTCTCGCCGTCGAGCTCTTTCACGCGGCCCCGCTCGGTCTTGAAAATCTCGAGTTGAACGCTATCCGGCTCCTCGGGCCACCACTCACGGGGCCCAAAAACGTCGGTCGCGGAGGGCAACCAAAGAGGATCGCTATACTCGACCTTTTCGCCGCCGATGATCTCGACGAGCGGGCGCGGCTCGATCACGGCGCGGAGCTCCGGCGGCAAATGCGGGTAGATGTTCTCGAGGACGTGCTTTCTCCCCTTGCTCTTGAAGTAGCCGCCCTCGTTGGTCGCTTCGTCGTTCATAACGCCCCGCTTGTGCGCGTCCTTGAAGATGAAACGGGCCCGGCGGTCGCCTATGTACCCGCCGCATACGGCGGTAACGGTCTCCCCGGTGTCGAGCTTGATCTCGAACTCGTCGCGGGGCCTGATAATCTCGCGCCCGCGCCCGGCGGCGATCGCCGCTTTCATTTCGGCGAGGCTTACCCGCTCAATCCGCCGCCGCATAAGGGAGATTTCGAGGCCCTCGGCCTCCGGGACGGCGGAGAGCACGTCCGGCGCGATCACGGGGAGGAGCGGGCGCGGCTCGGGAGGCTCCGAAAACACGCCGATAAACTCCGTCTCGCCTCCAAAGACGACTACGCCGTCCGCGATCTGCCCCTTGATCTGCGCCCGGATTTCCTCGAGCTTGTCCGCTTTGTTCTCGCCGTGGAGCTTGAATAAAAATACCTGTTTCATGGTCGAGACCTCCTAAATCTCACAAAAATAATGATTTCCTATGATCGCCGATATTTTGTCGTTATACGGCGCGGTAGAGAAATACACCGTCTCTGGCGTGACGTTGTACTCTGTTTCGGAGAGTGCCGTCTCTACCGCCTCGTACTGTTGCTCTCCCGGCTCCGCCGTCCAAATGTACGGAGCGGGGGAGAACTGCCAAACGTCGCCGTATTTCTGAAAGACGACCTCCTCGATCGTGTCCGGGAAAGCGTCGGAGAGGCAACGGTTAAATACGACCTCCACTACGGCGACTTGACCCTCGAACGGCTCTCCCCGTGCCTCGTGGTAGACGAGGCAAGCGAGGAGGTAAGTATCTTCCTCGGTAATCTCGATCTCCTCATACCGAGAGACGGGCTCCGGCGCGGCCTCGATCGTCTCCTCCGGCGGCTCCGGGGTTACGATCGGCGAGTCTGTGTAAACCCTCTGCGCCTCGAGTGCCGTCTCGATAGGCTCCGGCGCGGCGATCGGCGGCTCCGGCTCCTCCGTGGGCTTGTCCCGCGTAAAGGCCGCAAGAAAAATCACGAGGAGGACGAGGGCGATCACGATAAAGGCGATCGGGCGCGGGGCCGTCCGCCGCCTCGCGTGACGGCTACTCATTTTCGCCCTCCTCCGCGAGTACGATAAACTCGGACTCCCGAGCTAATCTCGTCCACGGTACGCCCCATTTGCGGGAGGCCGCGAGCACGGCCTCGTATTTCGTCCGCCCGTTGACGGTGATCTCCCCGCGTTCCGGGTGACGGACGAGGTAGAGCTTTATAGGCTTCTCTCTCATTCCGTGACCTCCTCGCTCTCCTCCGGGGCCGGAGCGGGAGTCGGCGCGGCCTGTCCCGCTCCCCCGAGTGCTTTCTTGAGAGCCTCCGTAATCAGCGAGGCAAGGGGAGAGGACGCACCCGCCGCCGCGGGCTCCGCTTTCGGCCTGTCCGGGTCTGCGGTCTCGGCGAGCCGCTTCGTCATGCCCGCCCGGACGATCTCGGAGATAATGGCTCCCGTGTCTTTCCCGTCCGTGAGCGTACACGTCCTCACGCGGACGGAGAAAACGCCCTTTTTGAAGTTAAAGACGACGTAGGCCCGGCTACCCTCCGGCGGAGTGAGCACTACCGCGCCCGCGTCGGCGATAACCTCCTCCGGCTTCGAGGTCTCGTAGCCGGATTTTCTGAAAACCTCGAGTTGCTCCGGGGCGAGGGCGAAAACCTCCGCTCCCGCTCGCTGTGAATAGGCTTTTTTCATCGTTCGTTTTCCTCGCTTTCTTTTATCATTTCTGGACACCATGCCGGGATATATGGGAAAAACCGCTCGATACCTACGGTATATCCCCGCCGAGGCCCCGGAGCCCCGCAACGGTAGCCCGTTTTCCCTTTCGCCCACGGCTCGGAAAATACGAGCTTGCACCCCTCGCACGTCCGAGTAAAATCCGCGCTCATTCGTAGTCCTCCTCGTCGTCTCCGATAAGGTCGTCGAGCTCGAGCTGTCCGGGTATCGTCCCGTCCTCCATCCACCAATGAAAAATATCTCTCCCCGTAAAACCCGCTCTCCATGAGCCGTCTATTTTCCCGCGCCTCCGCCGCTCCTCGAGCATACGGTCGAAAGCTCGGATATACGCCTCTTGATATGTAGGGTATCTCGCAAATTCCGCTTGTCTGCCTTTTGTCCCCGCCATAGGACAGCCTACGCACCCCACGCGAGAAAAGCCGCAACCATAAAGCGGATTTATAGGGATTTTTTCGGCCTTTAGGTAGTCCCAAATGTCCGCATCCGTCCAATCAATAATCGGATTGCACGTCCTTTTTGCCCGGAGAGTGCAAGTCTCGAAAAGGCGGCGGCGCTCGTCGTTGTCGTTGTTTAGGATTACGCGCTTGTCTTTATCCGCTGGACTCGCCTCGTATATCCCTCTGTTTTTCTTTCTGCTTGCCGACTCCGCCCAGCGTACCCCCGTCGTGATAAATCGCCCAGCGCCGCCGCGCTCTTTTAGAATTGAGCAACAGTAGCGGACGAGCCGCGTCGGAGGCATGAGCTTTTGAGGTATGAGGCTCCACATAGTAACCCGCTCGCCCTTGAAGTACGGATAATTGATAATGCAGTTTATCCCTTTTCCCTCGAGCCGCTTAAACTCCGAGCGGACGAAATAAACGGTCTCCGGCGCGTCTACCGTCGTATGATTGTGCATAACCTCGAACGGGATACCCGCCCGCTCCGCCAAAGCCACGCATACGGAGCTATCCTTTCCGCCGGAGGTCGTCACGACAAGCGGCTTTTTGTAATGTTGGAGCGACATATCGGAGGCCGCTTTTAATCGCTCTATTGCGATATGTTCCTTATCCGTCGTCCTCGCCCCGCTTTCTCCACCGCTCGATAGTCCGGGCTCCGGGGAGGTAAATACATTCGTCCTCGGCCTCTTGCTCTAACCACTCTTTCCATTGTAGGAAAACGCCGTCCTCGCTTGTTTGTAGCTCATACGGGAGCTTGAGCTCCATAGAGCACCCCTCCGCCGCGAGAGCGTCGTCCACAATAGCGGAGATAAAGTCGTCGAGCGTGGTCGTGTTTTGCGTGATAAGCTGAAAGTTTGTCATTTTACCGCCTCCAACAATCCGAGCTCTCGGAGCTCGTCCATTGTGAGGCCGTGGCACTCCCAGCCCGAGACCCGCTCGCCGTCCTCGTTGTAGGTATGCCACTCGTCGCCGAGGCGGGCTTTCCCGCCGCATACCGACAAAAACAAATGGTGATAACGCTCGCCGCTCTTGAAGTCGAGGGCATAGTCCCGGCTACGGGGATACTTGATAAATGCCGCCCGTTTCATAGGGCCGATTTCCGGGTAATAGCGTTTCGCGAGCTTGTAGAGCTTTGTTTTATTCACGTTCAGACGGTAGGCCGTCCGTGTTCCCGCCGCGCCGCTCATTTCTCCGCCTCCCGGTATTTCCTTAATCTGCACCCGCCGGGTATCGCTTTCCCGTCGTTCCCTATGTCCGGCTCCTCAAAGAACGGACAAGCGGGTATTCCTACGGAGCGATCGCCTCCGCAATCTTCGTCGCAAATGCTCAAATACTCCCGCGCTATCTCCGAGATCGTCGGCTCCCGCACTCCGGCGACTTTCTCGCCCTCCGCCGGGAGGCCGAGCCACCAAAGCGGATTGTCCCGCTCGACTCTGCGGCAATTATCGCAATCCTCCGCCGCGCACCCGGCGCATATCTGACTATGAAAAGCGTCGTCCCACGGGCCGGAGAGGACGGGGAGGCCCCCGAGGAACTCGGCGAGGGCCTCCGGGGAGGCGGTGATCTTCTCGTAGTTGCTCATTCTTTGGCCTCCCCTATGCTGATCGCGGATAGTGTCTCGATCTTTCTTTTGATCTCCGCAAGCTCTTTCTCGAGGCGTACTCTCTCGTTTTCGTACCATGCAATTCTGCTCTCGAGATCGCATTTCAAGAGATAGACGCGGGCCTCCTCGATCGTGAGCTCTTGTATCTGATCTTGAAAATGTACGCGCATTTTGACGACTTTTCCGGGGCCGCCGGAGGAATAGCGGCGATCTACCTTTAACTCGACCTTGACCTCTGCTACTTCCTTAAACGATACCTTGACCTCGCCGGGGCCCTCTATGTCGGCTACGATCTTCCATGTTGACGGCCTAAAAATGTCAATTTTCTTATCTGAAAGCTCCTCGGCGATCTCGTTTGTGTACCATTTGTGATACTCCGGGGTAGTAACTCGACCCTCGTACTTTTTCCCGTCGAACTGTTCGAGCCTCTTGTTGATCGCGTTTTCCAAATCTTTAATTTTCATGGTATAAGTAATCTCCTCTCGTTTTTACTTGCCCGCCGCTTTCCGTCGGCCCCTGTTTCTCATAGAGAGCCGGACGGCTTTCTCGGCGACCTCCGCGCTATACACCGGGCGATAGTGCTTATTGAGCTCGCCCGTCTCGCCCCGGTGCAATTCCCGGTAGATCGTTTGCGTCGTCACGCCGACGACCTCCGCGATCTCGCTCGGGGTCTTGTCCTCGGCGTGGAGTCGCTCAATCTCCCGCCGCTGTCCGAGCGTGAGGTACAAACCCGCCATTTCTGCCCCTCCTTTTCCATATTTTGATAAAAAAATAATGCGTCGGAGCTAAATAGCTCTTTCGCATTACATGATAAACGCCGCGGCTTTCAAAAAGTTTGGAAAATCGCTTGACGAGCAAAAAACTTTATGATATACTCTTACTCGCATTTGAATAGATGCGCTGGTGTAGCTCAGTCGGTAGAGCAGCTGATTCGTAATCAGCAGG